>Ga0075163_10003949_pt1 | contig 19912 bp, 12 predicted proteins | sample JI1023141ADNA_FD_71478 | JGI IMG/M metagenome (GOLD analysis project Ga0075163, IMG submission 71478) | Wastewater effluent complex algal communities from Wisconsin, to seasonally profile nutrient transformation and Carbon sequestration -... | ecosystem: Engineered > WWTP > Effluent > Algae... | reverse complement strand
TTGTAGTAGGCGTTGACGATCGCCGGCGGCATGTGCCACTCGGCCTTGTCGACCGGCTTGCTGATGCGGTCGGCCTCGTGCGCGAACAGGAACCGGCGCCCGGCGATGAAGTTGGCCAGGTGGTCCTTCTTCGTCAGCTTGAGCCGGTTGTAGTCGCGCCAGCGCTCGGGGTAGCCGATCTTGTTGATCAGCGCCTTCATCTTCTCGATCGCGCGCGTGCGCGTGCTCGGGTCCATCCAGCTCAGCGCCGGCAGCCCGGCCTCGAACGCCGTCTCGATGCTGCCGATCATCTCCAGCGCGACCGACTTGCTCGCGCCCGCGAAGCGCTCCTTCACGAACGCCTGGCCGACCAGCTCGCCGAGCCCGAGGTTCGCGAGGTTGACGCAGCGCTCCCAGCGGGGCGACAGCTCCTTGGCGCCGGTCAACGCCGAGGTGAACTTGAAGTCGGCCTCGACGATCTCCTTGCTCAGCGCCGGCGCCGCGACGCGCAGGATGTGCCAGCGCAGGTAGGCCTGCAGGGTCTCGACGTCGGCGCCGCGCACGACCTCGCCGAGCTGCTTGAAGTAGGTCGGCGTCGTGATGTTGAGGTCGCCGGCGATCTTCGGGTAGCCGAGCGCCTCGAAGTACTGCTTCCACGGCGCCTTCGGATCGAGGCCCTCGAGCCCGGCCACGCCGAGCAAGTTGTAGGTCGCGTCCGGGTCGCGCAGGTCGGCCCGCGGCAGGGCGATCTTCGCCAGCTGCGCCTCGAACGCGATGACCTTGGCCGCCTGCGCCGCGGCGCGGTCGGGCGTCTCGCCCAAAAACCCGAACATGCGCGCGACGTGCTGCTCGTACGCGGTCAACAGCCCCTTGCTCTGCGCGTCGGTCTTCAAATAAAAGTCGCGGTCCGGCAGGCCGGTGCCGCCCTGCTGCGCCTGCGCGACGTAGACGTCCGGGCGCTTGGCGTCGGGCTCGATGAACAGGGTGAACAGCGGACCGCCGCCGCCGAAGTAGTTGGCGTGCAGCTTGCCGACGACGCGCATCAGGCTCGCCTCGTCCTTGACGGCGGTGACCTGCGAGAGCACCGGCGCGAGCGGGGTGATGCCGGCGCGGTCGACCGCGGCCTCGTCCATGCACGCGGTCCAGAACATGCCGAGCTTGGACTCGACCGGGCCCCTGGCCTTGCCCGCGGCGGCGTCCTCGAGGATCTTGCGCAGCACGGCGTTGTTGCGGTCGGCGAGCTCGCCGAAGCCGCGACCGTAGCGCGGCTTGTCGGCCGGCCGCTGCGTCTTCTTGAGCCAGCCGCCGCACGCGTAGCGGTAGAAGTCGACGCAAGGGTCGACGGTCGTGTCGAGCGCCGCGATCACGCCGGCGCCGATCGGGTCGCGCGCGACGAGGCTCGCCCGCTGCACCGGCGCGGGCCCGACCGGCCCGGCGCTCGGCGACACGGGGGCGGCGGCCGCCGGCGCGTCCGCCTTGCGATCGCACGCGGCAGAGAGCAGGAGAGGAGCGAGGAGCAGGCGGCGCAGGTGCATCGCGGGGGACATTGCCACACGGCGCAGCATCGCGCGTGGCGGCCGGATCGGAGGAAGTTCACGCGCTGCGCCGCGGACCGGGGGAAACCACTTCGCGGGGCAAACCACTCCGCGGGGCGAGCAGGCCGCGGGCCGACCGTCCGGCGACGCTGGCGATCGCCGTGGTGACGTCAGCCGCCGAGGTGCCAGCGGTCGGCGACCAGGCCGTCGATGATCGCCCGGGTGCGGTGCCCCCAGATCGGGTGGGGCTCGCGGGCCAGCTCGTCGGCCAGGTGGTTGGCGGCCGCGGCGGTGGTGATGCCCTCGCTCGCGGCCCGCTCGAGCGCCCGGCGCGTGATCAGGTAGACGCTGTTGTCCCACTCGCGCCCGAAGTGACGCTCGATCGCCGGGTCGTGCGGCACGTAGCCGTACTGCTCGTTGGCGCAGTTGACGATGCCCATGCGGTTGCACAGGTAGTCCGGCACGTAGACGATGCCCCGCGCGGTCAGGGCCGCGGCGTCGCGCTCGTCGTCGAGGAGCTGGTTGTTGGCGGCGCCGCAGACGATCCGCGTCTGCAAGGTCGGGATCGTGTCGGGGTTCAAGATCCCGCCGAGCGCGTTCGGGGCGAGGATGTCGCACGGGGTCGCCAGCACGCTGTTGTCGCCCGGCTCGGCCGCCGTCAGCGTCAGCGGGGCGCCCGCGAACTGCTGCGCGAGCTGGGCCCGCCGCTCGGGCGAGAGCTCGCTGGCGACGATCGCCGCGACGCCGCGCTGCAGCAGCTCGCCGATCATCGCGGCGCCGACGTTGCCGGTGCCCTGCATGGCGACGCGCTTGCCCGCGAGCGTGCCGAGGTCGAGGTGGGCCAGCGCGCCCTCCATCGCGCACACGACCCCGCGGGCGGTGGCCGGCGACGGGTTGCCCGAGCCGCCGATCGCCGGCGGCACGCAGGTGACGAAGCGCGTGTGCTGATGCACCGTCGCCATGTCGTCGGGCCCGGTGCCCGCGTCCTCGGCGGTGATGTAGCAGCCGCGCAGGCTGGTCACGAACGCCGCGTACTCGCCGTAGAGCACGGCGCGCCTGGCCGGGTCGCGAAACGCCTCGCCCGGCGCGCGCGCGATCAGGCCCTTGCCGCCGCCCCACCACAGGCCCGCGAGCGCGTTCTTGCGGGTCATGCCGGTAGCGAGGCGCAGGCCGTCGCGCAGGAACCCCGCCAGGCTCGCGTACGGCCAGTAGCGCAGGCCACCCTGGCCCTGGCCGCGGACGCTGCGGTCGACGAACGCGCCGAACAGCGCGCCGCTGCGCTCGCCGACCGCGAGGAACACGCCCTCGTGCTTGCGATAGTCGCGGTTGCCGGCGAGCAGGAAGTCGGCGACCTGCGCGAGCTCGGGGTGCGAGCACTGGATCTGCCCGCTGCTCGCGTCGTGAACGAAGTAGGCCCGGCGCTGGCCGAGCGAGAGCAGGTGCGAGGCGAAGGCTTCCGGGCTGAGGTCGACCAGGCTCATGGCGGCGGCAGGTTAGCCGATGCCACGCCCCTTCGTACCGTGAGGGCGCACACGCCGATCCACGTCATCCATCATCATTCGGCGGCCGCGGCGACGGGCAGCTTGATCAGGCTCAGGCCCTTGGTCCCGGTGTCCTTGTTGAGCGCGCCGTCGATCTCCGCGTAGCGCAGCATCGGGTTGCGCGACCGGTTCTTGCGGTCGGCCAGGCGCGCCTTGAAGTCGGCGGCCGCGTGGACCTGATAGCCCCACAGCTGGTCGGCGTGGGCCCACTGCTTGCTGTAGATGGTGCGCAGCACGACGGTGTTGTCCGCGACCGGCAGCGCCTCGACGTTGGCGATGAACTGCGCGGAGTAGTTGAAGTACTCCTCGGCGTTGCTGAAGTAGATCACGCGAAACGGCACGCCGAGCGCCTTCGCGGCGGCGCCCGCGGTCTGCAGCGAATTGCCGCCGGTCAGGTCGCCGCCCATCATGCGCACGCGGTCGGCCTGGAACAGCGCGCGGATGTGATCGTACATGGCGCGGTCGGACAGCCACGTCGTCGGGGTCTCGCCCTGGCGGCGCTTGATGACGTGGCGCAGGTGGATGAAGACCGTCTCGCGCGCGGCCCGGTACAGGCGCACGACGCGGCGGCGCTCGGGCTCGGGCAGCCCGGCGAACGCGGCCTCGAGCAGCGCGACGCTCGCCTCGGTCTGCGCGGCGTCGAAGCGCGCGTGCAGGGCCGCCGGGTCCTCCGAGGCCTCGATCAGCACCTCGTAGACGCGGTGCAGATCGACGACGCTGCGGTCGATGTCGGAGAGGAACATCAGCTCGCTGCGCGCCGCCGCGGCGACGGTGTAGTTCTGGTCGGAGCCGACCCCGAGGTACGCGCCGCCGAGGCCCTTGACGTACGGGAACCACACGTCGTGGCGCACCTCGTTGCTCTTCACGTAGTGGATCGGCGTCGGCGTCAGCGTGTCCTCGGCGCCCGCGAGGAGCAGCGCGCGCTGCTCCGGCGACAGCGGCTCGAGCCCCGCGGCGCTCGCCGGCGCCGCGGCCACCGGGGTCGGCTCCGGCGTCGGCGCGGGCGCGGGCGCGGGCGCGGGCGCGGGCGCCGGGCTGGCCTCGAGGACAGGTGCAGCAGCAGCGGGTTGCGCGGCGGTAGCGACCGGCGCGGCCGGGCTGGCCTGCTTCTCCGGGGCCGAGGCCGGCGGGTGCGCGCTGCAGGCGGCGAGGGCCAGCGAGAGACAGAAGGACAGGCCGAAGGAGCCGAGCGGGCGGGGCAGGGCGGGGCGAGCGACCGACATCGGCGCGAAGCTATGCCACAAAAGCCGGCGCGCCGAGCAATCGACGGCGGTGATTTTACCGGTGCTTACGCAACAACCGGCCCCCGGCCCGCCAGGGGGCTTGTCAGCGTCTCCTGGAAGGAATACACATGCGACGCGCGCGGTTCGCCACGCGCCCGGGCGGGTGTACGGGCCGTGCACGCGCCCCTTTTCCATATGCACGGGATCTCACGATGACCACGCAGGACTCTACTAGCAGAGGCAGCGTCACGATCCGCGCCGAGAACCTCTCCAAGCTCTACGGGGACTTCGCAGCCCTGCACTCGGTGAGCTTCTCGGTCCGGAAGGGGACCGTGGCCGCCTTCCTCGGGCCCAACGGCGCCGGCAAGTCGACCACCATGAAGATCTTGACCGGGTACCTCGCGCCGACGACCGGTCAGGCGCGCGTGCTCGACTTCGACCCCAGCGACCCCGAGCAGCGCATCGCGATGTCGCGGCGCCTCGGCTACCTCCCGGAGAACGGGCCGCTGTACGGCGACATGACGCCGCGCGAGACCCTCGAGTTCGTCGCCCAGATCCGCGGCCTCGGCACGCGCACCGCCTCGGCGATCGAGCGGGTCGTCGCCCAGTGCGCGATCGATCAGGTGATGAGCAAGCCGGTCGCCAAGCTGTCGAAGGGCTACCGCCAGCGCGTCGGCATGGCCCAGGCGCTGCTCCACGACCCCGAGGTGCTGATCCTCGACGAGCCGACCAGCGGCCTCGATCCCCTGCAGATCCGCGAGGTCCGCCAGCTCATCCGCGAGCTCGGCCGGACCAAGACGATCCTGCTGTCGACGCACATCCTTCAAGAGGTCGAGGCCGTCGCCAGCGAGGTCATCGTCGTCGGCGAGGGCCGCCTCGCGTTCGCCGGCACCGTCGACGAGCTGCGCGCCGGAGGCTCCGTGGAGGAGCGCTTCTACGCGCTCATGGACCGCAAGAAGAAGGAGGCGGCCTGATGTCGTCCGCGCAAGTCATCGCCGCGCTGTTCCGCAAGGAGCTGCGCAGCTTCCTCGGCAACCCGACCGGCTACGTGTTCCTGACCCTGTTCATCGGCGCCTCGGCGGCGGCGGCGTTCCTGACCGACACGTTCTTCAGCCGCAACCTCGCCGACCTCGCGACCCTGAACCAGTGGATGCCGGCGATCCTGATGTTCTTCGTCCCGGCCGTGACGATGGGCCTGTGGGCCGACGAGCGCCGCTCCGGCACCGATGAGCTGCTCCTGACCCTGCCCGTGCGCGACGGCGAGGTCGTGATCGGCAAGTTCCTCGGCGCGCTCGGCGTGTACACCGTCGGCCTGGTGTTCAGCCTCGCCAACGTCGCGATGCTCGCCTACCTCGGCGACCCCGACACCGGCCTGATGTTCGCCACCTACCTCGGCTACTGGCTGATGGGCGCGCTGTTCGTCGCGGTCGGCATGATGGGCTCGATGTTCACCGGCAACACGACCGTCGCGTTCATCCTCGGCGCGCTCGGCTGCGCCGCGCTGGTGTTCGCCGGCCAGGCCCCGTGGTCGAGCGCGATCGTCGGCGTGGTCCTGCTCGCGGCCCTCGGCGCGCTCAAGTGGAGCGTCCTCATCGGCCGCGGCGCGGCCCTCGGCGCGCTGCTCGGCGGCGCGGCCGGCCTCGCGCTGTGGCTCGGCGGCTTCTTCCCCTGGTTCACCGACATCTTCGCGGCGCTGAGCGCCCCGGCCCACTTCGCCAGCTTCGGCGAGGGCCTGCTGCGCCTCGGCGACATCGTCTACTTCGTCGGCGGCACCGCCGTCGCCCTCTATCTCTGCACCATCCTGATCTCCCGGAGGCACTGGTAGCCATGCACCCGCGCATCCATCGACTCATCCGCTTCTCCGCGCTGGCGGTCACCGCGATCTCGCTCGGCTACGTCGCCCAGCGCACCAACGTGCGCGCCGACGTCACCGAGGAGCGCCTCAGCCAGATCACCCAGCCGACGCTCGACCTGATGGCCTCCATCACGCCGGAGCGGCCGGTCACGATCCACGCCTACGTCTCGCGCGACGTGCCGCGCGCGCACGTGGCCGTGCGCTCGCAGCTGCTCTCGATCCTGCGCGAGATGGAGGCCCGCGGCGGCGCCGGCCTGACCGTCCGCATCGTCGAGCCCGAGCCGTTCTCGCCCGAGGCCCAGGAGGCGATCGACAACTACGGCATCAGCCCGCAGGGCGTCACCAGCCGCGAGGGCGGGCAGGTCCAGGAGATGCAAGTGTTCCTGGGCGTCGCCTTCGTCAGCGGCCCCAACGAGGCGGTGATCCCGTTCCTCGACCGCGGCCTCTCGCCCGAGTACGAGATCGTCCGGGCGCTGCGCACGGTGACCCGCGAGAAGAAGAAGGTCGTCGGCGTGATGCGCACGGACGCGACCATCATGGGCAACTTCGACCTGCAGGCGCGCCGGCAGCAGCCGGCGTGGCGCATCATCGCCGAGCTGCGCAAGCAGTACGAGGTCCGCAGCCTCAACCCCGGCGCGGAGATCCCGGCGGACGTCGACGTCCTGCTGGTCCCGCAGCTGAGCAGCATGACGACGCCGCAGCTCGAGGTCGTCGACAAGTACATCGCCGCCGGCCGCCCCGCGCTGCTGACCGTCGACCCGATGCCGCTGTTCGAGATCGGCCTGGCCCCGAGCGAGCCGATGAAGCCGCCGCCGGGCATGCAGCAGAACATGTTCGGGCCCCCGCCCGAGGGCGAGCCCAAGGGCGACTTCGTCGGCCTGCTCGCCAAGCTCGGCGTGGCCTGGGACCCGCAGAAGATCGTCTTCGACACCGAAAACCCGCACCCCGACTTCGAGAACATCCCGCCGCACGTGGTGTTCGTCGCCAAGCGGACCGACGGCACCGACCCCTTCGCCGGCGACGACCCGGTCATCCGCGGCCTCAGCGAGGTCGTCGTGCTGTTCGGCGGCGAGCTGCGCCCCGCCAGCGGTCACGAGGCCGAGTTCGTGCCGCTGCTCAAGACCGGCACCCAGGGCGGCTTCAACAAGTTCGACGACATGGTCCAGCGCCACATGCTGTTCGGCCTGCAGGGCCCGGTGCTGCCGCCCGACCGCACGATGGTCCCGGAGAGCCAGGTCATCGCCGCCCGCGTCACCGCTGGCGAGACCTCCGGCGAGAACGCGAGCAAGGGCAAGAACGTGATCGTCATCGCCGACCTCGACCTGTTCGGCGACCAGTTCTTCATCCTCAACGAGCGCGGCGGCGACCAAGACGGCGACGGCGTCGACGAGGTCCGCTTCGACAACGTCACCTTCCTGCTCAACGCGATCGACACGCTGTCGGGCGACGCCGGGCTGGTCGACCTGCGCGGCCGCAAGTCGAAGTACCGCCGCATCGACAAGGTCGACGAGATGACCGCCGAGGCGAGCAAGCGCCGCAACGAGGAGATCAAGACCGCGAGCGCCAAGGCCGAGGCCGACATCAAGGAGGCCCAGGCCGCGCTCGACGCCGCGGTCAAGAAGATCAACGACGACGCCTCGCTCGACGAGACCGCCAAGGCGGTGCTGCTCAAGAGCGCCGAGGAGGCCGAGAACCGGCGCCTGAACGCCAAGCGCGAGAAGATCCAGCGCGACAAGATCCGCGCCGTCGAGCGCACCCAGACCGAGCACCTCGCGGCCGTCCGCCAGGTCGAGGACTGGATCCGCACGATCGCCGTGCTCGTCCCGCCGATCCCCGCGATCCTGCTCGGCGGCGTCATCTTCTTCCGCAAGCGCCGCCGCGAACAAGACGCCATCCCCAGCTCCCGCAAGCGAGGTGCACGATGAACCGCACGACGATCCTCTCCGTTGTCATCGCCCTGGGCAGCCTGGCCCTGGCGATCTCGATGCGGCCGGTCGAGCTCGCCGCCGTCGCCTTCGAGGACACCGGTACGCCGCTGTTCCCGAACTTCAGCGACCCCGCGCAGGCCACCAGCCTCGAGGTCACCGGCTGGGACGAGACCGGGGCGCGCCTGACCAGCTTCAAGGTCGAGCAGAAGGCCGGCCGCTGGGTCATCCCCAGCCACAACGACTACCCGGCCGACGGCACCGAGCGCATGGGCAAGGCCGCCGCGTCGTTCATCGACGTCAAGAAGGACGTGCTGCGCAGCGAGCGGACCGAGGACCACGCGGCGCTCGGCGTCGAGGACCCGGCCGACCCGAACGCCAAGGGCCGCGGCCAGCGCGTGACGATCAAGGACGTCGCGGGCACCGTGCTGGTCGACGTCATCCTCGGCAAGAAGCTCGAGGACAAGGAGGGCTTCCGCTACGTCCGCCTGCCCGACCAGAAGCGCGTGTACGCCTCGAAGATCGAGGTCGACATCTCGACGAGCTTCACCGACTGGATCGAGAAGGACCTGCTGAAGATCGAGCAGGACGCGATCACCGGGTTCCTCAGCGACGCCTACCGCGTCGACGAGGCGCAGGGCAAGGTCACCGACCGCGACCCGCTGTTCATCAAGAAGCAGCCCGACCCCGAGAAGCCCGAGAACAGCGACAACTGGGTGATCGCCGAGGGCAGCGTCGGCGTCGACGGCAAGGAGCTCGACACCTCGAAGATCCGCCAGGTGCTCAGCGGCGTCGACCGCCTGCAGATCGTCGGCGTGCGCCCGCGCCCCGAGCAGCTGACGCTGCAGGCGCTGCAGAGCAAGGGCTTCTTCGTGACCCCCGACGGCCGGCGCCTGTTCGGCAACGAGGGCGAGGTCAAGGCGCTGTGCGACGACGGCGTGGTCTACACGCTGTACTTCGGCGAGATCACGCTCGACTCGGGCCTCGCGCTGACCGCCGGCGTCGACGACCCGGCCAAGCCCAAGGACGCCGAGGCCGGCGACGACAAGGACAAGAAGGACGCGAACCGCTACATGTTCGTCGACGTCGCCTACGACCCGTCCGGCGACACCAAGGTCGACCCCGCGGGCGGCGAGTCGCCGGGCGCGAAGCGGGCCAAGCAGCTGCAGGCGCGCTTCGACAAGTGGTTTTATGTGATCACGGATCAGAGCTTCAAGCAGATCCGCAAGGACAAGGCGGAGTTCTTCAAGGACGCGTCGCCCGGCAGCGGACCGACCGCGCCGACGACGCCCGCGAAGACCCCCGCGAAGACCCCGGCGAAGTCGCCCGCGACGCCGAAGAAGCCGGCGGCGCCCGCTCCGGCACCCTGAGTCGTGCCCGGCGCGCCGGGGCACGGCGCGCGACGATGCGGCGAGGATCGTTGCCCGTGGACTCACCTCGGGTACTTTCCTCGCCGCTTTTTTTCGTCGTCGCGCCGTTCGAATGCCGCGCTGTCGCCGACGCGTGACGCGGTCGTTATCGCGCCGGGCGCAGGTTGTCACGATCGACGGAGCGGGGCATAAGCGCAGGGCAGCGCATGAGCACCGAGGACGGCGAAGCCACGCGACCCCGCCTCACCTGGCGCGAGGGCCTGTACCTGGTCGGGCCGCACCCGCTGACCACGCCGTACTACGCCTCGGGCTTCCTGCTGATCGCGGGCGTCGGCTACGCGACGCCGCTCGTGCAGATCGGGCTCTACCTGCTGCTGCTGCTGCTCGCGCCGCTGTACATCGAGGCCGTGCTGCTGACGCTGTCGAACGGCGGCACGTACATGATGACGCGCTACGGCCTCAGCCACCTCGGGCGGCTCGCGCTGCTGGCCGCGGCGCTCGTCGGCGTCATCATCTCGATCTCGTACGTGGCGACCGCGATGGCGAGCCTGCTCGCGTACGGCGACTCGATCAACGGCCTCGCGCGCGCGTTCGGGAGCGCGGGCACGCTGGCGACGCTCGGGCTCTCGGCCCTGCCCGCGCTGCTGTTCGGCGTGTGGGTGACGCCGCAGGCGTGGCGCAGCGCGGCGTGGCAGGTCGGCGTCGCGTGCCTGCTCGGGGTGATCCTCGCGCCCGCGCTGTCGACCCCGGTCGTCGCGCTGTTCCCCCCGCTCGCGCTGCTGACCCACCTCAACAACCTCGGGCTCAAGCAGAGCGTGCGCGTCAGCCGGACGGTGATGCTGCTCAACCTCGCGGTGATGGGCGTGACGATCGTCGGCGGCTGGGTGTGCCTCGCGCTGCAGGGGGTCGACCTCGCGCCGGTGCTCTACGGCGCCGGCGCGCCGATGGCCGGCGACCCGGGCGCGTGGCACCACGGCGGCTTCTTGCCGGGCCTGGCCCTGATCGGCGCGCCGCTGCTGCTCGCCGGCGTCGGCAACGTGATCCTCGGCGCCTCGGGCGTCGAGTCGGTGATGAACATCCCGGAGGAGCTCGAGAACCCGCAGCGCGACGTCCCGAAGATCTACTGGGCGATGCTCCTCATCCTGCTCGTCGTCGGCGGCTCGCTGGCGCTGCTGGTGTTCCTGCTGCTGTCGCCGGCGGAGCTGCTCACGCACCCCGGCGACCTGCTCGGTCAGCTCGGCCGCCACATCGCCGCGACCCTGACCGGCTCGCCCGGCGCCGGCGAGGTGTGGCGCACGGTCGTGGTCGCCAACGGCGCGCTGATGCTGATCGCCGCGACCAACACCGCGTTCGTCGGCGCCCGCGGCCTGTGGCTGGCGATGGCCCGCGACGACCTGCTGCCGCGCATGCTCCTGACCCCCAACAAGCGCGGCGCGTTCTCCCGCCTGCACGCGCTGATGCTCGCCTGCTGCGGCCTGCTCGCGGTCCAGGCCGACTGGCACATCCTGACCCTCGAGCGCTGGTACTGGGCGATGTTCGGCCTGGTGCTGCTCTCGGGCATGGTCGGCTTCGTGCTGCTGCGCCGGTTCAAGGCCGACGACCGCCGCGTCTACGTCGCGCCGTGGAACATCACGCTGTTCGGCACGCGCCTCCCGATCGCCGCGCTGATCGGCGGCCTCGCGCTCAGCTACGCGCTGCTGACGATGTGGACCAACACGCCCGCGCCGCTCGGCGAGCTGCGCACGCTGTTCACGACGGTCGTGGTGCTCGTCGGCACGGTCGTGCTGGTCCACAACCACCGCCCGCTGATCCGCGCCGGCTACCGCTACTTCCGCCGCGTGCTCGAGACCGTCGAGTCGACGGTGATCGACCCGCAGCAGCGCACGATCGTGTGCGCCGTCGGGGGCGTGCGCGTCGGCCGGCTGATCTCGAAGGCGATCGAGCTCGCGCGCCAGCAGTCGCGCGCGACCGGCATCCCGTACCGCCAGGTGGTCGTGTTCCACATGACCAAGAGCGTGCGCAGCGAGTTCGTCTACCACATCACCCGCGACGCGATCCGGCCGGAGGGCATCGAGGGCGGCGTGATCCGCATCTTCACCGAGCTCACCGAGATCGCCCCGACCGACATGGACCTGTACCTCGCGCTCGTGCCCAACAAGCACACGCACAAGCCGCCGCTGATCGCCGCGATGGACGCGCTCGTCGCGTTCCACGAGCGCCACAGCTTCAAGGGCCACATGATCATGATCGGCACCTACGGCGTGAAGCCGACCGACATCGAGGAGCTGCAGGGTCGGCTCAAGGGCACGATCCTCGTGCCGGTGCCGCTATTTGACGACTGAGTCGACGACCGAGCCGACGGACCCGACCTGTCCGTAAGGTCAGCCGCGCTCGGGCGTGACCGGCGTCAGCGCCCGGCCGAGCTGCAGCGCCGCCGCGATCATGACGACCGTCGCCAGCAGGATCGCCACCGCCGTGAGCCCGAGCGTCGGCGTGACCACGGCGACGCTCGCGGCGACCCCGAGCCACGCGTGGCGCAGCGCCCGGTCGATGCGCGCGGTGCGGGCCAGGCCGCGGACCATGACGGCGAGCTGGGCCTCGTCCTCCGGCCGCAGCGGCCGCGCCTGACAGCGGGCCGGCAGCGACGCGTGGTTGTACCAGAGCATGCGCGTCGCCAGCTGATGCAGGCGGCCGAGCTCCGCTTCGATGTCGGGCTCGACGGCCATGATCACCGGGAGGCTGTAGCTGCGGATCGTCGGCAGGTAGATGCGGGCCCGCCCGAGCGCCTGCGCGGCCTCGACGAGGAAGCTGCGCGCCGCGGCGGCCTTGTGCTGGCGCGCCCCGCTGGTCTCGTCGTCCTCGCCCTGGCCCTCGAGGATGAGGACCGCCAGGTTCAGCGCCTCCCCGGCCTCGCGCAGCGGTCGCCCGGCCGCGAGCTGCAGGTGCTCGTCGTGGCGTTCGCTGCTGCGGTAGGCGCAGGGGAGGGCGTTCGGGCCGAAAGTCATGGGCTCGTTTCAGCGTAGGGCAGGGTCACGGCGGCGCCACCGACCGGCGTCAGAACGGCGCCGGGGGTGCGTCTGGCCAGCAACGCGGCCCGCTCGCCCGCGATCTACGCGGCCCGCCGGGCGTGACCGCGACGCGGATGTCGGGCACGACCTGACCCTTGGGACATGTCGTCTGCAGGCCTCATTCTGTCGGCATCGGCTCGCGCGAGCGACAGGTCGCGCGCTCACGCCCCGCCGCGCCCGATCCCGCGCGCCTTGGCCTCGTCCCAGAAGCCGTCGAGCACCGCGAGGCCGGCCGCGTTCGGGTCGATGCCGCGGGCGTGGCACTGCGCCATCACGTACGCGAAGCGGGCCTCGAACTTGGCGCAGGTCGCCCGCAGCGCGTCCTCGGCGGTGACGCCGAGCTTCTGGCCGTAGCGCACGAGCACGAACAGGAGGTCGCCGAACTCCTCGCGCACGTGGTCCGGGTCGCCCTCGGCGCGGGCCCGGTCGAGCTCCTCCCACTCCTCGCGGATCTTCGCCGCGGGCCCCTCGACGCTCGGCCAGTCGAAGCCGACGCTCGCGGCCTTGTCCTGCAGTCGCCACGCCCGCTGCAGCGCGGGCAGGGCCCGCGGGATCCCGGCGAGCGGCTGCGGCGGTCCCTCGCTGCTCTGCTCGCTGCGCTCGGCCTGCTTGATCTGCGCCCACTGACGGCTGACCGCGTCGGCGTCGAGCGGCGCCCCGGCGGCGGGCTTCGAACCGAACACGTGCGGGTGGCGGCGGATCATCTTCTCGCGGATGGCCGCGATCACGCCGTCGAGGTCAAATGCGCCCTCGCGCTCGCGCAGCGCCGCCTGAAACACGATCTGCAGCAGCAGGTCGCCGAGCTCGCGGCGGTGCGCCTGCGCGTCGTCCATCGCGTCGAGCACCTCGTAGGCCTCCTCGATCAGATAGGGTCGCAGGCTGTCCAGGGTCTGCTCGCGGTCCCACGGGCACCCGTCGGGGGCGAGCAAGCGGTCCATCAGATCGCGCAGGCCCTCGAGGCCGTCGCGCAGTCCCAATCTACGGTGCTCGGGCAGGGTCGTGGTCGTGGTCGCCGTCGTGGTCATGGTCGCGCCGCTCGCCCCGGTCGTCTTTGCCTCGTCGGTGTCGCGTGGTAAGGTCACGGTCAGCGCCATAGCACACGCGCGCGACCCACCACCCAACCGTGACCATCAAACTAAGCTTCGAAGATCAGGTGCCGCTGCAACTCGTTCTGGGTTCGGTCGGCGGACAGGCGATGGAGGATCTGCAGCGTTCGACGGGCGTCACGCTGCACGTACGCGGGGGGGAGGTGACGATCGACGGCGATGACGCCGCCGCAAGCATGGTCGAGCGCTTGCTGCGCCAGATGGTCGGCATGGCCCGCGCCGGCACGCCGATCCACCCCGGCGACCTGCCGCGCGCGCTCGAGGTCCTGCGCCGCGAGCCTCGCATCGACCTGCGCAGCCTGTTCGACGACAACGTCGTCGGGCGGACCGGCACCGGGCGACCGATCGCCCCGCGCAGCCTGGCCCAGAAGTACTACGTCGACTGTCTGCGCCGCCACGACCTGACCTTCGGCGTCGGCCCGGCGGGCACCGGCAAGACCTACCTCGCCGTGGCGATGGGCGTGCGCATGCTGATGGACAAGCGCGTCCGCCGGATCATCCTCGCCCGCCCGGCGATCGAGGCCGGCGAGAGCCTCGGGTTCCTCCCCGGTACGATGGAGGAGAAGATCAGCCCGTACATGCGCCCGCTCTACGACGCGCTGCACGACATGCTCGACGTCCCCAAGGTCCTGCGCATGATGGAGCAGGGCATCATCGAGATCGCGCCGCTCGCCTACATGCGCGGGCGGACGCTCAGCGAGACCTTCCTGATCCTCGACGAGGCCCAGAACACGACCCCCGAGCAGATGAAGATGTTCCTGACCCGCATCGGGCAGGGCTCGCGCGCGGTGGTCACTGGCGACCCGAGCCAGAACGACCTCCCGAGCGGCAAGCGCTCCGGCCTCGGCCACGCGCTCAAGGTCCTGCGCGGCGTCGAGGGCGTCGCCTTCTGCCCGTTCAGCGCCGCCGACGTCATGCGCCACCAGCTCGTGCAGCGCATCATCCTCGCCTACGACCGCGACGACCAGCGCCGCCGCACCCAGGGCCCCGCGCCGTCGCGCCGCCACGAGCTGCTCCCGGTCGAGACCGGCGGCGAGCCCGGCGAGCCCCGCCGCGGCCACGACGGCGGCAACGGCGAGGCCCACCTGAGCGGCGACCTTAATGGAAGCCTGAACGGAAACTTGACCGGCGACCTCGACGGCGGCGACGCCGACGGGGCCGACGCGGGCAAGGTCGAGGTCGCCGGCCACTGACGCCCCCGGTCCTCGCGTGCGCTCGCCAGCTCCGCGAGGGCTCGCCAGGACCCGCATGACGTCACACATGAGGCCCGCAGCGGGCCCATGAATTTTGGTTGCAACGGCAAAGGCGCGAAAGCTACCTTGCGACGATGCGCCGACCCCCCGCCTGGCTCGCCCCGCTCGCCGTGCTCGCCCTGACCGCCTGCGGCGACGGGGGCGTCCCCGGCACCGGCGCGACCCTCGGCGACGGCGGTAGCGACTCGAGCGGCGGCTTCGACGACCCGACGACGGGCGGCGTCGACCCGGGCACGGCGGGCACGACCGACGTCAGCGGCGCCTCCGACAGCGCGACCGGCACGAGCGGGGCCGTCGACCCCACCGTCGACCCGACGACCGAGCCCTCGACGACCGGCGCCGACCCCTCGACGACCACGACCGCGCCTCCGGGCACCACCGGCGACACGAGCACGACCGGCGACGACACCAGCGGCGGCGACGACGGCAGCACCACCGACGACACCACCGGCGGGGCGGGAGCGATCGACTGCCTCGTCGCCCCCTTCGTCAACAAGGGCGCGCTGGCGATCGACTACCAGCAGTTCGACCCGGTCATCGGCTCGCACTGCAAGGGCACCAACCACCAGGACATCACCGACATCGAGCGCGTGGTCTTCCTCGGGGACTCGATCACCGTCGGGACCCCGCCGACCCAGGGCAAGGACTTCTACCGCTCGCAGCTCGCCGACGTGCTCGTCGATCGCTTCGGCCTGACGCCCCCGAACGACCTGTGGAAGCAGGCCAACCCGATCGACGGGGTCGCCCTGGTCAAGGACTCCGGCGACTTCAGCTCGTGTTCGAAGTGGGGCGCGCGGACCGACGACTTCATCAAGGACAGCGACCAGATCCTCGACTGCTTCCCCGAGGACCTGCGGGACAAGCGGACCCTCGTGGTCGTGACGATGGGCGGCAACGACCTCGCCTCGGTCGCCAAGGACGGGGCCGACGGCAAGCCGCTCGCCGAGGTCACCGCCGACGCCGCCGTGTTCATCGAGCTCATGCGCGAAGCCGTGCACTGGTTCATCGACGACCCCGACAAGTTCCCCAACGGCGTGTTCGTGGTGTTCGCCAACATCTACGAGTTCACCGACGGCACCGGCGACCTGATGTCGTGCCCGGCCGCCGGCCTCGGCGGCTTCGACAAGCCGTGGATGAACCCGGAGGACCTCAAGCAGCTGGTCCTGTGGATCGACGAGCAGTACATGGACATCGCCGTCGAGACCCAGACGGACATGATCTTCCTGCTCGAGAACTTCTGCGGCCACGGCTTCAAGGCCGGCGACCCCGCCGCCCCGTGTTACCGCGGCCCCAACAACAAGACCCTGTTCGACCTCACCTGCATCCACCCGACCCCCGGCGGTCACGACCTCGTCACGGAGCTGTTCACCGCCGTGATCGACGAGTAGACGGCCCCCAGGGGGCCCCTGGCCGGGTCTTGAATATCGCGCCCGGCTCGCCCGGCGGGTGCGACGCCCGCGCGATTGCGCCCGGGCCGCCGGGCCGCCCCGGAGCCCCGGGCAGCCTCGCGCCTTCGTCGGCCGGGCCCTGGAACCCCTCCGGACGGCCCTCCCCGGGCCCGGCTTGCGCAGCGATCGGCGCGCGGCTATGCGTGGAGACCCCCGAGGTCGACCGATGACAGCCGTTTCGCGCCTGATCCCGCCCTATAACCCCCCCGGACAGCCCGAACCCCAGGAAATCCTCGACGTCATGCAGCGAGAGCTGCGGCGCTCGCTCGACGGGTTGGTCGTGCCGGGGTCGCCGCGGCCGTACTTCATGTCCTACGGCCTGCGCCGCGTCCACGCGCTGCGCCTGCGGGCCGCCCACGGGGCCCTGCTGCGCACCCGGGAGCAGACCCACGCGAACGTCTACGCCGACGTCAGGGTCGGCAGCCACAAGTTCGACAACGTGATCGACGGCGGCCTCGGCGAGCGCTCCGAGGACCGCGAGAGCAGCGACTGGGTCGACGCCCCCGACGACCTGAACCTCCAGGGGCTGCAGATCGCGCTGTGGAAGCTGACCCAGCTCAAATTCGACGAGGCCCTGGAGGACTACTACGACCACAAGAAGGCGTGCCTGAGCGAGTACCTGCGCGACGAGGTCAGCGCCATGACCCGGGAGCGCCCGGTCGTCCATAAGGAGCCGCTCCACCACGACGACTTCCCGCGCGGGCCCTGGGAGCGGGTCCTGGTCGACCTCTCGCGCATCTTCCTGCAGCACCCGGAGATCTACGACCCCGGCATCAGCCTCTCGGCGGAGCGCATCCACCGCTGGCTGGTCACCAGCGAGGGCACCCAGGTCATCACCGAGGACGTGTTCATCCAGATCGGCATCGAGGGCTGGGTGCTGACGGAGGACGGGGTCTACGTCGAGGGCTCGCGCCAGCTGTACCTGCGCGCCATCGAGGAGGTCCCGGACCGGGCCTCGCTCGAGCGCCTGATGGACGAGGTCATCACGGAGCTGGGCGCCCTGCGCGAGGCCGACAGCCCCGGCGCGTTCATCGGCCCGGCCCTGCTCTCGGGTCAGGCGGCCAGCACGCTGTTCCACGAGGCCCTGGGCCACCGCCTTGAGGGCGAGCGGCTGATCGCCCGCGGCGAGTCCAAGACCTTCGCCCGCAAGCGCGGCGAGCGGATCCTCCCCCCCGGCCTCAACGTCATCGACGACCCGACGATGAGCCACTGCGGCAAGGAGCCGCTGTGGGGCAGCTACCGCGTCGACGACGAGGGTGTCCCCGCCCGCCGGACCGTGCTGGTCGAGGACGGGGTGCTGCGCGGCTTCCTGCAGAGCCGCACGCCGATCCCGGGCAGCGAGCAGAGCAACGGCCACGGCCGCCACGACGGCATCGAGCGGCCGATGGCGCGGATGGGCAACTTCGTGGTCGAGGGCGCCCCCGGCCAGGGCGAGACGTGGGAGGCGCTCAAGGCCCGCCTCGCCGAGCTGGCCCGGTTCCAGGGCCGCCGCCAGGGCGTCATCATCCGCCGGATCCTCGCCGGCGAGACCAACACCGCCGACTACGACTTCCAGGTGTTCAAGGGCACGCTCGCCGAGGTCCACCTCCTCGACGTCCAGACCATGACCACCCGGCGGATCCGCGACGTCGAGCTGATCGGCACGCCCCTGGCCGCCCTCCAGCGGATCGTGGCGTTCGGCCGCGACCGCGAGACCGACCAGGGCTTCTGCTACGCCGAGAGCGGCTCGATCCCGGTCAGCGGCATCGCCCCGCCCATCCTTCTCAGCGAGCTCGAGCTGCAGCAGAGCAGCACGACCGGCTACCATGACCCGCTGCTGCCGCCGCCGTTCGCCGACGACGGCTCGCGCGGGCGCAAGGGCGGCCTGCGCACGCGCGGCAAGCGGCGCAAGGCGACCTGAGGCCCCTGACGGGGCCAGGCGGCCAGGGCGAGGGCCCGCGTGAAAGGGCGTGCAAGCGCCCGCGCTCGCCGCTAGGCTCGCGGGGGATGGACGACCCCGCGCCGATCACCAGCTTCGCCGAGGTGATGGCGTGGCTGCGCGGCGAGGTGCTCGGCGACCCGACGCTCGGGCGCCTCGAGCTGCTGACCGAGGCGTCCGGGGCCCCCCGCGCCGCGCTGCTGATCCGCGACCGGGCCCGCCTGGCGCTGGTCGAGGCCGGGCGCGTGCCGCCGACCGAGTTCGACGTGCTGATCCTGGTCGGGGGCGCCGAGGCGCTGGTGTCCGCGCTCGCCCGCCTGCCGGCCCACCGCGTCCACGCGGTCCCGCTGCCGACCCCGCCGGCGCTGCTGCAGCGGGCGGTGGAGGAGGGCGTCCGGGCGGCCCAGACGGTGCTGCAGGGCCGCGTCGCCGACCAGTTGATCGACGTCGGCCTCGCCCTCAACCGCGAGCGCGACCCCCGGCGCATGCTCGAGCTCATCCTCCGCCACGCCCGCGCGATCACGGGCGCCGACGCCGGCTCGGTCTACGTCGTCGAGGACGAGGGCCGCCGCCTGCGCTTCCGGGTCGCCCACAACGACTCGGTCGCCGCCGACTTCGACGAGTTCACGCTGCCCGTCTCGGAGGGCTCGGTCGTCGGCGCCTGCGTGCGCGCGGCGGAGATCATCAACATCCCGGACCTGGCCAAAGAGACAGCTTTGAGCCACGACCGCAGCTTCGACGAGCGCCTCGGCTACGAGACCCGCTCGATGTTGACGGTGCCGATGCGCGCGCCGGAGGGCCAGGTCGTCGGCGCGGTGCAGCTGATCAACGCCAAGCACGGGCGCGGGCCGCTGCGCGGGCCGGGCGACGTCGCGGCGCGGGTCCACCCGTTCAGCGACGCCGACGCGCGGCTGGTCCAGGCGCTGGCGACCCAGGGCGCGGTGGCGCTCGAGAACGCCGGGCTGTACGCGGAGATCGAGGCGCTGTTCGAGGGCTTCGTGCGCGCGAGCGTGACGGCGATCGAGCAGCGCGACCCGACCACCAGCGGCCACAGCCAGCGCGTCGCCGACCTCACCGTCGCGCTCGCCGAGGTCGTCGACCGCAGCGACGCGCCGCTGTTCAACGACATCCACTTCAGCCGCCAGGAGCTGCGGGAGATCGAGTACGCCGGGCTGCTCCACGACTTCGGCAAGGTCGGCGTCCGCGAGCAGGTCCTGGTCAAGGCCAAGAAGCTGCACGAGGCCCAGCTCGGCCACGTCCTCGAGCGCTTCGAGCACCTGCGCACGGCGACCCGCATGCGCTGGCTCGAGGCCCAGATGCGGGCCGGACGCGCGCCCGAGGACCCGGGCGCCGCGGCGGCGCTCGCGGAGGAGTACGCCCGCATCGAGGCGTGGCGCGCGGTGGTGCTGCAGGCCAACGAGCCGACGATCCTCGTCGAGCAGGTCAGCAACGCCGTGCACGAGGTCGCCGGCCTGCGCTTCCACGACGCCGCCGGCCGCGAGCTGGCGATCCTCGACGACGAGCTGCTCCAGGCGCTGCTGGTCCCGCGCGGCAGCCTGACCCGCAGCGAGCGCGAGGAGGTCGAGAGCCACGTGCGCCACACGTACAACTTCCTGATCAAGATCCCGTGGGGCCGCGCGCTCGCCCGCGTCCCGGAGATCGCCGGCAAGCACCACGAGTACCTCAACGGC
>Ga0075163_10003948_pt1 | contig 19914 bp, 9 predicted proteins | sample JI1023141ADNA_FD_71478 | JGI IMG/M metagenome (GOLD analysis project Ga0075163, IMG submission 71478) | Wastewater effluent complex algal communities from Wisconsin, to seasonally profile nutrient transformation and Carbon sequestration -... | ecosystem: Engineered > WWTP > Effluent > Algae... | reverse complement strand
CGGGCATCCTCAAATTGGAGCTTCGTTCGTGCACTCCCCCGTGTTCCGTATCGCCCTCGCCGCCGCCATAGGCCTTACCGCGCCCGAGCTGGTCAGCGCGCAAGGCAACATCCAGCGGCGCGACACCGCGCTGGTCAATCGCAGCGCCAACCCCGTGCTCGCGAACTTCCGGTTCCGTTCCATAGGGCCGGCCAGCATGGGTGGCCGCATCGATGACATCGCCGTGTACGAGAAGGACCCTCGCATCATCTACATCGGCTACGCTGCCGGCGGCGTGTTCAAGAGCACCAATGCCGGTACCACCTTTGCGCCGGTGTTCGAGAAATACGGCTCGGCGAGCATCGGCGATCTGGCCATCGATCCCACAAACCCCGACGTGCTGTATGTGGGCACCGGAGAACCGAACAACCGGCAGACGTCCACGTTCGGTGACGGCATCTACAAAACCACCGATGGCGGCAAGACGTTCACGCACATCGGTCTCAAAGAAACGCAGACCATTGCGCGCATCGTAGTCGATCCACGCAACACGAAGACACTGTACGTGGCGTCGCCGGGTCACCTGTTTGGCCCCAACACCGAACGTGGCATCTACAAGAGCACCAACGGTGGCCAAAGCTGGGACAAGATCAAGTACATCGACGAGAACACCGGCTTCACTGATCTCGCGATGGATCCATCCAACTCCAACGTGTTGTACGCCGCGAGTTATCAGCGCCTTCGCACGGGATGCTGCTTTAACGGCGGCGGTCCCGGCAGCGGACTTTGGAAGACCGAGAACGGCGGGAAGACGTGGACCAAACTCACCAGCGGCGGATTGCCGCCGGGCATGTATGGTCGCATCGCGGTGGATGTCGCGCGGTCCAACAGCAACGTGGTGTACGCGCAGATCGAAACCGATGGCGGTGACTCGGCGTCCGTGGTGCTGGGCGGTGGCGGCGGTCGTGGCGGATATGACTGGTGCAGCAATGGTGCGCCGGCGCGCGGCGGTGGTGCGGGTCCGGCTGGTGCCGCGGATACCGCGCGCCGAGTGCCGCCGCTCAGCAAGAACCGCCCTGGACTGTATCGCTCCAACGACAAGGGCCGCTCGTGGACGCTGGTGAGCAACTGCAATGGGCGTCCGATGTATTTCAGCAACATTCGCATCGACCCCACCAACGCCGATCGCATCTATCTGTCCAACGTGCGCGCTGCCAAGTCGTCGGATGGCGGCAAAACCTTTGCGCCAATGGATGAGGGCTTGGGTTTCGGTAATGAAACCGTCGACCAACACGCATACTGGATCGACCCGTCCAACCCCAACCACATCATGCGCGGCTCCGACGCGGGTTTTGCCGTGTCGTGGGATCAGGGCGCCACGTGGGAATACGTGCGCACCATGGCGACGGGCCTCGCGTATTGGGTGAGTGCCGACATGAACCGCCCGTACAACGTGTATTTCGGTTTGCAGGACAACGACAGTTGGGGCGGGCCGAGTGCGCTGCGCAGCCGCAATGGCATTCGCGATCACAACTGGTTTCGCATCGGTGGTGGCGACGGATTTCAGACGGCCGTCGATCCCACCAATCGCTACATGATTTTCAGCGAATCGCAGGACGGCAACACACAGCGCACCGATTTGCGAACGGGTGTGGGCAAGAGCATTCGCCCGAGTGCTCCTCCGGCGGGACGCGGCGCAGGTGCCGCGGCGCCCGCGGCGGGAGCGTGTTTTGACGGTCGCATCATTGCGGCGCCCGTCGCAGGCGCCGGTGGTCCCGGCGCTGGCGGTGCGGGTGGCGGTTTTGGCGGACGCGGTGGTGGCGCGGCCAACGTGATCAATGCGTCGGCCGGTGATACGTATCGCTTCAACTGGAACACGCCTTTTGTATTGTCATCGCACGATCCCAACGTGATCTGGCTTGGTGGCAATCGGTTGTTCCGCAGCAGCAATCAGGGCGATCTGTGGGTGGCCAGCGCCGACCTGACCAAACAGGTCGATCGATGCAAGATCGCGCTCATGAACGCACCGGGCACGTCGCTGCAGCTGTCCAAGAACGACGGCATGACCAGCTACAGCACCATTATCAGTGTGAGCGAATCGCCGGTGGTGGCGGGTGTGGTGTGGGCCGGCACCGACGACGGCAATGTGCAGGTGAGCCGCGACAACGGCGCCACGTTTAGTGAAGTGGGCAAGAACATCAGCGGTCTGCCGAGTGGTGCACTGAGCGGCGACAACCCGTATTGGATCTCGCGCATTGAGGCGTCGCACTTTGATGCCGCGACGGCGTACGTCGCCATCGACGGGCATCGGAGCGATGACCTGAAGCCGTATGTGATGGTGACGCGCGACTACGGCGCCACGTGGAAGAACGTCGGCAGCGGTCTGCCGGCCAGTGGCAACGTGCAGGTGATTCGTGAAGACCCCAAGAACCCGCAGCTGCTGTATGCCGGCACCGAGTTTGGGCTTTTCGTGTCGCTCAACGGCGGCGGCACGTGGGAAGCGTTCATGAACGGCTATCCCGTGGTGCGTACCGATGACATTCTCGTGCATCCGCGCGACGGCGATCTCATTGTCGCGTCACATGGGCGCAGCATCTGGATTGCCGATGACATCACGCCCCTGCAGCAGTGGACGCCGGCAGTCGCGGCAGCCGACGCCACGTTGTTCGACGTGCGTGCGGCGGTGGCGTATCTCACCGATGTCACGCGAGACATCTACACCGGCGGCGAGAAGCAGTTTGAAGGGGAGAATCCCGCGCGTGGCACCGCGATTCACTTTTTCGTGAAGAACGCGGGCGACGCGAAGATCAGCATTGCCGATCAGACGGGCCGCGCGTTGTGCGAGCAGACGGTGAAGGCGAAGGCCGGCATCAATCGCGTGCAGTGGACGTTGGCGGCGCCGATGTTGGCGGCTGCGGCGGCTGGTGCCGGAGCCGGTGGACGCGGCGGTCCGCCGGGTGGTGGCGCTGGTGGGGGGCGTGCGGGTGGACCGCCTGCAGGCGGTGGCGGTGCAGCGGGTGGTGCAGCGTCAGCGGGAGCAGCCCCTGCGGCGTCGACGGCCCCACCAGCCGCATCAGCGCAACCCGTCGCTCCCGCGCCCGACATGAGTTGCTCAGGCGGTGCGGGTGGCGGCCGAGGCGGTGGTGCGGCGGGCGCGACACCCGGCAGCTACATCGTCAAGCTGTCCGTGGGCGGAAAGGAATTCACGAAGTCGGTGCAGGTGCTGGAAGATCGGTGGATGTTGGACAAGTAGACGGACCAACACGAAAACGGGCGCTCCGCAGAGGGGCGCCCGTTTTGCGTTCGGCGGGGGAATGTCGTGTCTTTTGATCTCAGGGGGTGCCAGCCGGGCACAGGGCTGACGTGCTCAGGCGTCAACCGAGACTGCCGATTGCTTGACCCCTCCCCCTTTCGGGCGCACAATCGAATGACGCCGCCGGTAAGCCTCTCCTCCGAACGCGCTCGTGCTGGCTCCCTCCACATGCCCACGCTGATGCCGATCTCCCCGCCCCGATCACCGCACACCCCCGCCGCGATCGCACTCCTGATCGCCCTCGGCGCCTCAGGCACTCCGCTCGCCGCACAGAATGCCGGACCGAACGCCGCGGCCGCGCCGATGATCAATCAGTCCGCTGATCCACTGCTCAAGAACTTCCGGTTCCGCAACATCGGCCCGGCGTCGATGGGTGGTCGCATCCACGACATCGAAGTCTCCGAAAGTGACCCGTCCACCATCTACCTCGGCTACGCCGTCGGTGGCATCTGGAAGTCGGTGAACAACGGCACCACGTTCACGCCGGTGTTTGATACCTACGAGGTGGCGTCGTTCGGCGATCTCGCCATTCACCCCACCAATCCGGACATCGTCTACGCCGGATCGGGCGAGGCCAACAACCGGCAGTCGTCGTCGTTTGGCGGCGGCATGTACAAAACCACCGACGGCGGCAAGACGTGGCAGCTGCAGGGACTTCGCGAAACGCAGTCGATCGCGCGCGTGGTGATCGATCCCAAGAATCCGGAGACAGTGTACGCAGCCGTCATTGGCGCTCTGTTCGGCCCCAGTGAACATCGCGGCATTTACAAGACCACCGACGGCGGCCGAAGCTGGAACAAGATCAAATACATCGACGAGAACACCGGCTTCACGGACATCGCGATCGATCGCAGCAATCCGGCCGTGTTGTACGCCGCGAGCTATCAGCGTCGTCGCACCAGCTGCTGCTTCAACGGCGGCGGACCCGGCAGCGCACTCTGGAAAAGCACCAACAGCGGCAGCACGTGGACCAAGATGACGGGCAACGGGTTGCCACCGGGTACGTATGGCCGTATCGCGCTGGATGTATCCCGCTCCAGCTCTGGTGTGGTCTACGCGCAGATCGAAGCCGGTGAAACAGGACGTGAGATCGCACCGGCAGCCGGTCGTGCCGGCGGCGGTGGCGGTGGTGGAGGCGCTGGTCGCGGCGGCGTACCGCAGGTGGATCCGTGCAACAATCGTTCGGCGCAGCAGGACGTGGCACTCAATCCCGCAACGGGCGGCATTTTCCGTTCGGACAACGGCGGCGGCTCGTGGCGTCACGTGAGCAACTGCAACGCGCGGCCGATGTACTTCAGCCAGTTGCGCATCGATCCACAAAATCCCAACGCGGTCTATGTGGCCGGGTTGCCGATCGCCAAATCGCTCGATGGTGGCAAGACCTTCGAAACGCTGAACGCTGCCGGTGGCAACGGTGCACCAGGACACGTCGACGTGCACGCCATCTGGATCGATCCGCGCAATCCCAACCACATCATGAACGGCAATGATGGTGGTCTGGACGTGAGCTACGATCAGGGTCGCAACTGGACCTCGATCAAGACCATGATCACCTCGCTCGCGTACGATGTGTCCGCCGACATGCGGCGCCCGTACTTCGTGTGCGCGGGCCTGCAGGACAACGGCAGCTGGTGCGGGCCGAGTTCGGTGCGCCGGAACGCCGGCATTCTCAACTCCGACTGGTTCAACATCGGCGGCGGCGACGGCTTCTTCACCGCGCAGGATCCGCTCGACTACAACATCGTCTACTCGGAATCACAGAACGGCAACACCAACCGCATCGACCTCAAAACCGGTCGCACGCAAAGTGTCCGGCCCAGCGCACCACCGCCACCGCCGCCAGTGGACGCGCCGGGTGCCGCGAGACCTGCGGGACGCGCGGGTGGTGGGGGTGCGGGTGGCGGCGCCGGTGCCGCGGCCGACGAAGAAAGCGCGGCCCCGCAGGCCGGCCGCGGCGGACGTGGCGGCAATCCGAATGTCGTCAACGCCGCGCCAGGCGATCAGTACCGCTACAACTGGAACACGCCGTTCGCGCTGTCATCGCACAACTCGAGCGTGATGTGGCTGGGTGGCAACCGACTGTTCCGCTCGGTCGATCGCGGAGAAACGTGGGTCGCCAGCGCCGATGTCACCAAACAGTTCGATCGTAACACGGTCGACATCATGGGCGTCAAAGGCACCCAGACGATGTTGTCGAAGAATGACGGTGTCACCAACTACAGCACGATCATCTCGGTGTCCGAGTCGTCGATCAAACCGGGCCTTGTGTGGGTTGGCACCGATGACGGCGGTGTGCATGTGACCCGCGACAACATGGCGTCGTTCACCGATGTCGGAAAAAATCTGCCGGGCCTCCCCGCCGGACATCAGTACTGGGTGTCGCGCGTGGTGGCGTCATCGTTCGACTCGGCGACTGCGTACGTGGCGGTCGACGGCCATCGCAGCAACGATCTCAAGCCGTACCTGTTCGTTACGCGCGACTTCGGCAAGACCTTCACATCGATCACCACCGGGCTGCCGGCGTACGGCAACATTCAGGTAGTCACGGAAGACGTGAAGAATCGCAATCTGCTTTTCGCCGGCACCGAGTTCGGCCTGTACGTCTCCACCACGGCCGGTGACTCCTGGCAGAAGTTCATGAACGATTATCCCACCGTGCGCACCGACGACATCATGGTGCATCCGCGCGATGGTGATCTCATCGTCGGGACACACGGCCGCGGCATCTGGATTGCCGACGACATCACGCCGCTGCAGCAGCTCACCCCCGCCGTTGCGAACGCCGAGGCGACGCTGTTTGACATCCGCCCGGGCGTTGCCTTTCTCAACGATCGCAAGCTTGGCGAGCAGGTCACCGGTCAGCAGGTGGCGCGCGGTGAAAACGCACCGCGTGGCACGTACATCAGCTACCACCTGCGTGCTGCGGCAGCGGGCGATGTGCGCATCACCATCAGTGACATCACTGGACGCACGATTCGTACACTCACCGGCACCAAAGACGCCGGGATCAACCGCGTGTTGTGGAATCTGTCCGCAGCACCGGCCGCGGGCGCCGGCGGATTCGGTGGCGGTGGCGGCGGCGGTGGCGGCGGTGGTCCCGCCGCGGTGGCACCCGGGATGTACAAGGTGACGCTGCAGGTCGGGAGTTTGACATTGAGCAAAACGGTCGAAGTGCTCGAGGACCGCTGGGTAGAAGAGCGGTAGACCGGCGTGCGGTAGGCGAGTCCGACGTGTGGACTCGCCTACCGCAGCGCGTCAGTGTGGTGCGGTCCCGCCCCTAGCCGGCGAGCACCGCCTCCACCTCGTCGGACGCGTCGAACGGTTCAACCGGAGATCCGCTCGCCACGAGCATGCGCGCGACCGCGGCAAAGTCACCACCGCGCGGACCGTGCAACGATCCGTGACAGCACCACCCCAACGCCGTGCTGCCGTGATTCGGCTCGCGATGATCGACCAGTGCGCGTCCCGCCGGATGCTGCAAAATCGCCTCAATGGTTGCGGCTGACCCCTGCCATGCTGCGCAGTGGAGCGCGGTCCCCGAATCCTGTCCTGGTGTCGCCGGGTCAAAGCCAAGCTCGAGCATCAACGCGACCGCGGATGCATTGCCGTCCCAAGCAGCGTCGGTGATGGCTCGCTGATCCGCCGCGCCGAGTGAGGCCACAAGACTCGGATGCGCGCGCACCAGCGCGCGCGCCGCTGCGGCATCGGCGCGTCGGCAGGCGAGTCGCAACTGCTGCACGGGTGTGGCAAACGGCAGCATCGCGTCGAGCGTCTCGGGATGCCCAAACTGCGCGGCGACATCCAAGGGCGATCGATTGCTCCCGATCGTCCACACATAGATATGTTGACTGCTCGGCGGGATCGCCGCGTACTGACCATGTCCCGTCTGCGCATCGAGCAGCGTCGGCTCGCGCTCCAGCATCGATCGCGCCACGTCCGTCATGCCAAGCGCCGAGGCGAGAAAGATGTCCGCGGCGGCGCCGCGTTCGACGAGATACTGGGCGAGGTCATAGCGTCCGGCGCCGCGCGACCGATCCAGCATCCACTCGGCCGGGGTCGCTCGATGATCGATGTCACAAGCGTTGATGTCAGCGCCCGCGTCGAGCAGCAGGTCGACCGCACGCCGCGAGCGCGCAAAATGCAGCGGGGTTTGCCCGTCGCCGCCACGCTCCGCCACCCGCGCTGGATTGGCCCGCAACATCGAGGAGAGCAGCTCGACATCGTCGAGATGCGCGGCCGCACACGCATCGGGAACGGCACCAGCCGCGCGCAACCGCGCAGCCGCCTCGCCGGTTGCCGAATACAACGCGTGAAACCCGCCGGCCCACCAACCGCTTTTCTGATTGGGATCGGCACCGAACTCCAGCAACACCTCAACCATCGCCGCATCGGTCGCACACGCCACAATGGCCGGCGAGTTGAATGGAAACAGCGGCGCGTTGATGAGTGGCCGGAACTCGGCGTGCTGCGTGAGCAGTCGCCGCACGGCCGCCGCGTCGCGTTGCATCATGGCGTCGTGCATCTGCTGGTGCGGTGCACGCGCCACGAGCCGTTGTTCCTCGATGCGCTCTCTGAGCGCGTGCCAATCGTGGAAACCATACTCGCGCGCCAGCACAAACTGCGCGTCGGCCAGCACAATGCGCGCTTTGTCGGGGAGGATCGCACGCACGCGCGCAACCGCGTCGGGGTCGGCAGCGGCGAAGGCCTTGAGTAACTCCTTGGCTTGCGACTTCTGCTGCGCGAGGTCGGCGCGCGCGGGGAGCGCACGACTATACGGTGAAACCATGAAACGCCTCCTTCGTGGTGGCCGCTGTCCGCACCATCGGCCCGAAGAGGGCGTCGGAGATCGTACCACTGCGAGGGTGGGCGCTGCCCTTTCCGCGGACCGGAGGCGTCCCGCGACGCCGACCGGCAATATCGGCACGGTGCCGAGTCGCGACAACGGTGAACGCCCATCGCGCTTGCCTTCCGTTCAACGAATCTGAATATTGGTTCGTTCATGAAGTATTCATGATCCGACGACACTCCCTTCCCTCTCTCGATCGCATGCCCCGTCTTGCTGCGCGTGCTCGATCGCTTCTCGTCCTCGCCGCGCTGTCTGCTCCGGCCGTCCTGTCGGCGCAGGCCCGTCGCGACTCGACGCGGACCGACTCGACCCGTGCGGACTCAACCCGGGCCGATTCCGTGCGGGCCGGCTGGGCCCCGCAGGCGCTTGGGGCCGTGAGTGTCAGCTCGACGCGTGAGGTGAGCGTGGTCGGCGGGGCCGGCGCTGTCGTGATCAAGCCCACCGAATTGCGGTCGTCGCCCGCGCCGCTCCTCGATCAGGCATTGCGTGAGTCCCCATTCGTGCTCGTGCGGCAGAACTCGCGTGGGGAGATGGAAATTTCGGTGCGGGGCTCCGATTCTCGGCAGGCGGCGGTGCTGCTGGACGGGGTGCCGATCACACTGGGATGGGATCACCGGACCGATCCGTCGCTCATCCCGCTGACTGGCTCCGAGCGCATGGTGATCGTGCGGGGTCTGGGGTCATTGCTCAACGGTCCCAACACCCTGGGCGGATCGATTGAGATCACTCACGACGCCTTCGGCCAGCCTGCCGGTGGTCGGCTCTGGGCGGGAGCCGGTGTCGACCAGTTTGGGTCGTCCGTGGCAACACTTGGCTATGGGCGGCGCGTGGCGGAATTGGGCGGCGGTGCCCTGTCGGTCCGTGCCGGCCTTGCGCACCGTCAGCGTGACGGCGTCGCGCTACCCAATAGTGCCGTCGATCCAACCGAAGAACATGGACTGCGCACGGGGACGGATCTCAAGCAGCTCGATGGCTTCGCCTCCGCCCGCTGGAACAATCGACGCGGCAGTTCACTCGGCGTCATGTACTCGGCGTACGATGCGGAACGCGGGGTCCCGCCCGAAGAGCATATCGCGGCGCCACGGTTGTGGCGCTTTCCCTACGCGCGGCGCAGCATCGCGATGATCTCGGGCAACACGGGCGCGTTCACCACGCCGCTCGGCACCTCGTCGCTGGAAGTTGGCGTCGGCACGAACAACGGCGAGTTCAAGATCGAGACCTACTCCAACCGCACGTATGCAACGGTGAACGGCTCAGAGCTTGGTGACGAGCGCACGCTCACGACACGTGCGCTGTTCACCCACGCGATGACGCGGGCCACACTGCGGGCGAGTTACACCGGCGCCGACATCAGGTACGCAGAGACGCTTACGCCGGCCGCTGCGGTGGACTATCGGCAGAAGCTCTCGAGCTCCGGCGTGGAACTCGAGGTGCCGGTGGGCGGACGCACGCAGCTCGTGGGAGGATTTGTCTTTGACCGGGCAACGACACCCGAGACGGGAGGACGCACGCCCGGCCAGGAGCCGTTCGACAATACGGGCTGGCGCGTTGGGGCGTCGCATGAACTCAACGCGCGTCTGCGCTTGCATGCGAGCATCAGCGAACGTTCGCGTTTCCCCGCGCTGCGCGAGCTGTACTCGGGGTCGCTCAACCGGTTTCGCCCCAATCCGGATCTCAAACCGGAGACGTTGCTCGGCATGGAGGGTGGCTTCACGCTCAATCGCGCGTTTGCCTCGCTCGGACAGTCCACCATTCAGGTGATCGGTTTCCGGCACGTCCTGAACGATGCGGTCGTACGCATCACGCTCTCCAACCCGACGCGGTTTCAGCGCATCAACCGCGACCGCATCGAAAGCGCCGGTGCCGAATTGCTGGGCGGCTTTGTGTTTGGCAACGACCCGGATCGCGCCTTCTCGATCAACGGCGACGCGACAATTCAGCGGATCAAGATCTTCGACGTCACGGCCAACGATCAGCAGCGGCGCGCGGAGAACAATCCTGAGCAGCGAGGACGGCTCGAGTTCGGGGTACCACTGCCCGCCAACCTCAGACTCTTCGCGGTCGCCCGATATACCGGCACGCAATATTGCCTCAACGGCGACACGTCAACACTCGACGAACTGCAGGCGCGCACGGCGGGCGATCTGGCGGTACAGCGCACCTTTTCTGTCGCTCGCAGCGGCCCCTTCCGTTTCCTTCGGACGTTGTTGTCCTTTGACAACGTGGGTGACGCCGCCGTCTACGATCAGTGCGGGTTGCCGCAACCTGGACGCACGCTTCGCCTGACGATGACACTGCGCTGAGCGATCCGCACGTCAATCTCTTTTGTACCGCGCGGGCATCCGGGTGACCTCCGAACTGCCCGCGCGGTTTCTTTCTACAGCGGCGGCAACACGGCCGTCACGCACAGAGCGTACGGCGCGGGACTCACGATCGCGTGGCAGATGGGCTTTCCGTCATTCGACTGACGAAGGAACTACGATGCAACGGCACGTTCTCCATCGTGCGTCCGCCGGTTGGCGCGCCTATGCAACAGCGCTGACACTTTGCGCATGCTCGAGTTCACCATCGGAGCCGGGCGGCACGCGTGGAGCCGATTCACTCGTCGCGTTGCCGCGCGCGCTCACCGTCATCGAACGCGACGCGGTCGCAAGTGGCAACAGCTTCGCGCTCGCCCTGTTGAAATCAGTGGCGCCGACAACGTCCAAGAATGTGTTGCTCTCGCCGCTCAGTGTCTGGACGGCGCTGGGTATGACCATGAACGGTGCTGCTGGGGAGACCGAATCGCAGATGCGTGCGGCACTTGGATGGGGCACGCGCACGCGCGCCGAAATCAACACGGCCTACCGAGATCTCGCCGAGCTGTTGCCGTCACTGGATTCTCAGGTGACGATCACGAATGCCAACGGTGTCTGGATTCGCGGCGGATTCACCGCCGACTCGGGCTTCGCCAGTGACCTTCGTCAGTACTTCGGAGCCGAGCTGCAATCAGTCGCCACACCGCAGGGGATGTTTGACGCTGTCAACAGCTGGGGCAACACGCAAACGAAGGGCATGGTCCCCAAAGTCCTTTCCGATCCACCGCCCGCGAACTTGCTGATGCTACTGGCCAACGCGGTGTACTTCGACGGACGCTGGCGCAGCGCCTTCGATCCCAAGAATACGAAGGCCGAGCCGTTTCAGCTTGAGGGAGCACCGGCGGTGAGCGTACCGATGATGACGCGCAAAGGTGGGTTCCGCGCCTCGCGTAACGCGGAGCTCACGGCGATCGAACTGCCCTACGGCAACACCGCGTACTCCATGATGCTGCTGGTCCCGCAGTCTGGGACGGTGAACGACTTGGTCGCTCGGCTGGACAGCGCGCGGCTCGCACAGGTGCTCACCAGCATGACCTCCAGCGAAGAAGGCAGCGTCTTCCTGCCAAAATTCACGGTTCGGGGTTCGATCGAGTTGAGCGCGCCATTGCAGGCGATGGGCATGCCGCGCGCATTCTCGGACAACGCCGAGTTTCCGCGCCTGGCCGGTGTGGCGGCGAAGCTGAGCTTTGTGCAGCACGGCATGGCACTCGAGGTGAACGAGTCGGGCACGAAGGCGGCGGCGGTCACCGTCGTCGGCGCGGTGTTCACCTCCGTGCCACCATCGTTTCGCGTCGACCGTCCGTTTGCATTCCTGATTCGGGACCGTTTTGCCGGCACGATCCTGTTCGCCGGCGTCATACGCGATCCGCGAGCCTAGCCGACTCGCGGGCCGCCGCGATCGGACGGCCGGGCCAGCCGCCATTCGGGCGCCGCGGCACGCAATAAACGCCGACGCCGCGATCGGCATCCAAGGCACATGGATCCGATTTCCGCCTGCGCGCGCCCGTACGCCGCCTCCGGCCTGCTCGCCGGACTCATGATCGCCGCGGTAGTCTCCGCGCACGCACCGTTGCCACCCGACCACAGCGGTGCGCTGGCCTTCATCAACGTGACCGTCATCGATGGAACCGGCGCCGCGCCGCAGCGGGGTGTCGACGTGTTGATCGACGGGACGCGTATCGCGGCCATTCGGAAAACCGGCCTGCCGCTGCCCGACGGCACACGCGAGCTGCGCGAGTATCGCGGCATGACCGTGATACCGGGGCTGATCGACTCGCACGTGCATCTGGCCACATCGCCCCGCGATACGAACGTGATCAGAGCCCTCGGACGTGCCGTCCTGATGGGTGGGGTGACAAGCGTACGGGACATGGGTGGCAACACGTCGCGCCTTCGCGACATCGGCGCGCGCTTTGCCGCCACGGGAACGCCCGCACCCCGTCTGTTTCAATCAGCCGTGGTCGCCGGCCCTGAGGGTCCGTGGTATCGCGGTGCCCGCGCGGGATTCCTCGGTGAAACGGACGGCGGCGACGATGTGTCGCTCAACCTGCGCGCCACAACGGCGTCGGCTACCGCCACCGCTGTACAGTCGCTGCGTGGACGCGGCATCACCGCCATCAAACTCCTCGAAGATCTGGACAGCACCCGTGTACGTGCCGCCATTGGCGCCGCGCGTCGCGCAGGGCTGCGCGTCTGGTCGCACTGGTCAATCGACGACATGCGACCGATGGCGATCGTGCGCTCCGGCGTGGATGCGGTGTCACACGCCGACATGGCGTCGTGGGCCATGATGCGCGCCGGTGCATCATCGGACAACGCAAGGCGCGCCGAGCGGTTGTGGATGTTCGAACACGGACGCATGGACGACCCGTCGCTGATCGCCGTCCTTGATACCATGCGAGCACGCCACGTTGCGCTCGACGCCACCTTGCTGGTGTTTGCCATGGCGGCGGAGCAGGAGCGGCAGAGCAGTCCCGCCGAATCGCCTCGGCAGTATGCGCATTTGATGCGATTTGCGTCGGCCATCGTGCGTACGGCGCACGCGCGGGGGGTGCGCATTGTTGCCGGAACCGACGCGCTGGGTGGGTCGACACCCAATCTGCACGCTGAGCTGCAACTGCTTGTCGATAGTGCCGGACTCTCTCCACTCGACGCGATCCGCGCGGCGACGCTCAACGCCGCAGAGGTGCTGGGCGCTGCTGATTCGCTGGGCAGTGTGGCGCCTGGCAAGCTGGCAGATCTCTTGGTACTGGACGGGGATCCGTCCTCGGATGTCCGGCAGACGCTTCGTGTTCGCGCGGTCCTGAAGAACGGCGCGCTGTTTGTGCGCGACCGACCGTTGGTCGCGTCGGGTCTGACGCAGGCCCCCAATGATTCCACCCGCGTTGCGCGAATCGAACGGCGACTCTGGCCGGGCGTCACGTTGCTTGGCACCAGCGATTCCGGTTGGACCGTGACGGAACGCATGCGCGCACGGAATGTGGCCGGCATGAGCGTCGCGGTCATCCATGGAGGCCGCGTGGCGTGGACGCGCGCGTACGGCGTTCGGGACAAGGCAGCGCGTGCGCCGATGACGCCCACAACGCTGATGCAGGCTGGCTCGCTCAGCAAGCCGATGGCGGCCGTTGTGGCCTTGTCGCTCGTGCAGTCTGGAACACTCACGCTGGATGACGATGTGAATCGCTGGCTGCGCGACTGGCAGATTCCCCGCGATTCGCTGACGACGAAGCAGGCCGTGACGATGCGGTTGCTGCTCAGCCATCGCGCCGGCATCAGTGTCAGCGGTTTTGACGGGTATGCGCGAGACAGCACGCAACCGACGGTTCTCGACATCCTTCGACATCGCGGAGCCGTGAATTCCGATACCATTCGCGTGACGCGTGTTCCCGGAACCGCCACCTCATATTCTGGCGGTGGCTATCTGGTGGCCCAGCAAGTCATGACCGATGCGACGCGACAGTCGTTTGATGCGCTGACCGCCTCTCGGCTGTTCACGCCCCTTGGATTGTCCCGCTCTACGTTTGCGTCCGTGGTCGAGACGACAAATGGCGGCGACGTCGCGCGGGGCTATCTGGGCAACGGCCAGCCGGTGCGCGGTGGTTGGCGTGAGCTACCCGAACAGGCGCCCGCGTCACTCTGGACGACCGCCGGCGAGTATGCCGCATTTATCTCCGACCTGCAGCATGCATTTCAGGGAGATTCCGGTCGCGTCCTTGCACCCGCGCTCGTTCGTGCCATGATGACGCTGCAGAGTGATCCGGCGGACGAGCAAGGGATCGGGGTGGGACTCAAGGGAAGTCCGCCGTTTCGTTTCAGCCACTCAGGGTGGAACGACGGATTCCGCGCCATGGCGATCGGCTATCTGGATCGAGGCGAAGGCGTCGTGCTGCTGACGAATGCCGACAACGGCGACGAACTCGCCATGGAGTACGTCCGGGCGGTGGCGCGCGAATACGGTTGGACGGACCTGGCTCCGGAGATTCGTCGCGCGATTCCGATCAGAGCGTCGGCGCGTCTCGGGCTGACCGGTCGCTATCGTCTGGGTCCCAACTGGGTCATTGAAGTTGCCGAACGTGATGGCGCACTCGTGGCCGGCCCCGTTGGCCGTCAGCTCCTTCCGGTGTTTGCCGAGTCGCGCGACTCGTTTTTCTTCACATTCGCCGAGGGCCTGGGCTTCACCGTTGAACGCAACGCCGCTGGTGAGGCGCAGGCGATTGTCTGGCAGCAAGGAGACCGGCGCACCCGCGGGGTACGCGAGGCGCGCCGGTGACCGATGTCAGTGCGGTGTATCGTGCCGCGCCCGCAGCGGGCGTGGTGCGCCGGCGCTGAGCGAATCGTCAGTCCGCACAGGCAACCGCTCGGCGAGCAGCGTGACCGTGAAGCGCTGTGCTTCCGAGATGCGCTCCACTTCTATCGCGATGGCATCGACGGCGCGCTCCAATTCCTGAAATCGCCCGGGGTCCGCGTCACGCACGGCGCCGGTCTGTTTCGAGCCCATACGCCAGAGGATTCGCGCGCCGAGGCCAATTGCGACAAAGCCGGCGACGGATCCGACAACGGTCACCATAATCTGGGCGAATTCCAGGGGATTCATGGGCGAGTGAGTGGAGGGTGGACTGGCCGTACGGCATCGATGGCCCGAAAGTTCCGGGACGCACGGATATTGCGGCGCCGGTGCAGAGGCTGTTGAGTCCCACTGGTCATGACGAGAACTCTCCGCACTCACTCCGCGCCCGACGTGTATATGGGGCGTTGGCCGCGTTCGGCTCGCCACTCCGCGATGGTGGCCGTGGCGGTGTTGTCATCGCTTGCGGCGTGTGTGGCCGCGCCACACGCGCGCGGCAATCCGCCCAACGCGGACGGGATGGCGCAGGAGCGGCGCGCGGTGCAGGCCGCGTCGAATCCCATCCTCCGGACCGGCGCCGACTATACCAGCGACCCTGCCCCGCTGGTGGCCAACGGGCGGTTGTATCTGCTGACCGGCCGCGACACCGCGCCCGCGGGCATCAACGACTTCATGATGCCTGAGTGGCAGCTGCTCGAAACGAACGCCGATCCAATGTTGGGGCGGTGGACACACACCCCGCACTTTCTCAGACCGGCTGACGTGTTTGCGTGGGCAACACCGGGCCGGGCATACGCGGCGCAGATCGTGCGAGGCGTCAACGGCAAGTTTTATCTCTATGCGCCCGTGATACAGGCCGTCTCGAGCAACCGCGATCGGTTTGCCATCGGCGTTGCCGTCGCGGAGACACCGACTGGTCCGTGGGTTGATGCGCATCCGTCCGGCCCCATCGTGTCGCAGTCGTATCCGGTTGCCAACACGATCCAGAACATCGATCCCACCGTGCTCGTGGACGGCGGACGGGTGTTTCTGTATTGGGGCACATTTGGACGTCTGAAAGGTGTGGAACTCGCACCCGACATGATGACATTCATCGGCACGCCGATCGACGTCACGACACTGACGGGCTTCTTTGAGGCGCCCTGGCTCTTCAAACGACGCGGCACGTACTACCTCGCGTATGCCGGCAATCGCGCCGGCCCTACGTCCGACTGCACCGAAGCCGTGTATTACGCGTGTCTCGCCTACGGTACGGCGCCATCACCACTTGGTCCGTGGACGTATCGCGGCGTCCTGCTCGATCCGGTGTCGTCGACCACCTCACATCCCGGCATCGTGGAGTACCGCGGTGCGTGGTATCTGGCCTATCACACGGCGGACGCGGCCAACGGTGGACACTTCCGTCGATCCGTCGCCATTGATCGACTGATGTGGGATGACAGCGTGTCGCCGGCGCGTATCCGGAAGGTGATACCTACGGGCGGCGCACCGTTCGATTCCACGCCGATCGCGAACATCGCGTCACACGCGCGTGTGACCGCGTCCAATGCCCCAGTGCCCGTTCAGTATTGGCTGCGTGCACTCAACGATGGCAAGGTGCGTCGTGCTCCGCTCCCACCCGATATGTGGGCGACGTGGACCGCCAACAATCCCGCGCAGCAGTGGGTGCTCTTTCAATGGGACGAGCCCGTCACGCTTGATGCGTCGAGTTTCTATTTCTGGGGTGATCAGCCCGCGGGTGCCGGGATCGGGGTAGCGCCACCGCGCGCGTGGCGGCTGGAGTCTTTTGATGGCGCCGAGTGGAAACCCGTCACCACGACAACGGCGTACGCGTCGCTGGTGAATCAATTCAATCGCGTCGAGTTTGCGCAGGTCACCACGCGCTGTCTGCGTGCGGTATTCGACGCATCCACCGACGGCCGCAGTTACGCGGCAATCGGCGCGCAGGAATGGCAGGTGTTTGCGACGCAGGCAAGACCGCCGAGGCGGTTCACCCCAACACCCAGCGCATCAGCGTCGTGCTCGTAGCGCGTGCATCATCGGTCGTGCGTATCGGCGCCAGGATGTGGACTCAGGATGCGGACTACGGTGTCGGCCGACGCACGCCGCCATCACCGCCGCCATCACCGCCGCCGGTGCGTCGCTGTGTCCGCGGATCGAGCACACGCACGACGACACTGCGTCGCGTCGAGAGACCGCTGACCAAGTCATCGATCGTCACCTGTACCACGTGGCGCCCTTCCGGTGCGTCGTTGAGCCCGAAGCGCAGGTGATCGACGATCACCGGCACCGCTTGAGCACTGCGGGTATACGAGACATCCGGCGCATCGGACTCCACCGCCGCCACCTTCGCAATCGCGCGCGGTTGACCGGCCAACACGGATTGCATGTCGGCATAGGGCAGCGCCACCCCCTTCTCGCGGCGAATGCTGACGCGCCAACTGATCCGGCCATCGGGCCCGGGCACCAGGTCGTACACTTCCCAGAGCATTGAAAACCGTTGTCCGGGGCGCACGACCGCGGCATTGGGCACCGCCTCCACGTCATGCCAGCGCATCACGTCGCGCACGTCCGGACTGCCGGAGGACGCGCCGGGCGCGTTGATGCGCAGGGTGTCGGCAAGCAGAATATCGCTCATGCCAAAACCGCGAAGCGGAAACGAGACCATCGAGTCGCTCGTGGCCCGTGCGACGCCGCGTGCTCCGCTGGGACGCCGCACCTCGACGGCTTCTACACGATGCATCAGCGAGAGCGAGCCGGTGCGCGTGTGCCACTGCGTGGTCCAGGCGATTTCCGCGGCCGAAGGCAATGGACGTGACTGCGCCGACTGATAGATCGGCGTTCCCGTGAGCGAGGAGAGAAACAGGGTGAAGGTGAGGCGATCGTCCTTTCGCACCGACGCGTCACCACGCGACGCGAAGCGCCGATATGGAACGCGTGCCCCGACGTAGAGATCGGCCGAATCACCTGTCGCACGAAAGCGCGCCAGCGACACGTCGACTTCGTCGAGGATGCCATAGAACGGCACACCGCTCCAGCTCGCCGGTTCAGCCAAGGCGCACGCCCACAGCGTGGGGTGCATCTCGGTGAAGCGTCGGCAGGACCGCGACTCCGGAAACGGAAAGCGCGAGGCGTGATCCGCATCGGTGCTTTGCCCGTGAAACGCACGCCAGATCTCACGGCCACTCTCGAATTCGATGACCACCTGCCAGTCGCCCCAGCCACGTGTGACCCGACGGCGCCCATCGCGACGCGGCGCTGCCGCCGTCCATCGCGCGTCGGGAGCGCCGCGCCGGAGCAGCATGGCACCACTCCGTGTTTCACTCCCCGCCTCGCCCGGCGCGGCGATGTCGGCGTACCGGTAGTCCGCGTCGGCGATCCGTGCGCGCCGCTCCAGACGAATTTCATTGACCGGTGTGCTCCACATGGGATCGAGCACCGACCAACCGCGCGCGTCCATTTCGCGGCGGATGTCGGGCAGAAAACCGTAGCGCCACTCGTCATCGCGCGCGCCCAGCACATCGTCGAAACTGTCATACCGCACCGAATCCGCGCGCGGCATGTGGCGCAGTGCCTGCTCGAACCGCGTCATTGCTTCCGCCTGCGTCGCCAGCGGATGCGTCATGCTCCGATAGAACGCCAGCGCGCGCACTGGAAGGACCGCCGAATCACTTGGTGCCATCGCGAGCAGCGCCTGCGCGGCCGAATCCACCTGCGTCCAGCGCTCCATCGTCACCCACGGCGCGAGCGCCAATCGGAGCGCGCGCGATCGTTGCGCCGGGCGCGCCGGCGTCGCCAGCTCCGCCGCGCGCGTGAACAGACGCGCCGCCCACTCCGCTTCGGAGACGCCGGTCTTCGGTGACACGGGCGGAAGCGGCGGCAAGTGCGTGAATACCGGCGGCGTGTTTGCGAAACGCCGCACGCGTGTCTCACGCCGATCCATCCCGATCTCCGCCGGCCGTTCCAGCAGGCGCTGCGCGCGGTCCCACACGCCGAGCGCGAAATACATCAGCAGCGCCGAGGCGTCGACACTGCTTGTTCGGCGCCGCGCGCCAACCAGCGAGTCGAACGCCATCAAGGTCTGGCGCCGAACCGAATCGCGGATGTCGTGCAGTTTGAACAGCGCCACTTCGGCCGCCAGCGAATCGTCGTGTGGCCGCAGGCTTTGCGCGAATCGATAGGCCAGCGCTGCGCACTGCGCGCCAAGATCGGTCGTGTCGTACGGCGCACGACGGACTTGGGCCCACAGCCGTCGCGCGTGCGCGATCGATCGCGCGTCCGACGCCTCCGCACCGCGCGGCAGACACGGTGAGCACCGACTCACCACGGCCCCGCGGGATGCGCGATCGGGGCGACCCAACGTGTCATGACAGATGACGAGCACGGAGAGGTCGGCCGCGCTCGACTCCGAGAAGGCGCCCGTTGAGACCCCCGGCACCACGCGCTTGACCGACTTGGAGGGCAAACACGCCGTCAATGCGGCCACGCACACCATCGCCATCGCTCCCAGCCGGCGCATCACGCGACCCTCACAGCGCATTGAACGACACCCTCGACGGCACGGATCATCAAAGTACGCGCGGCCGTCGCGTGGGCCAAGCGACCAGACGCCGCGCTACGCGAACATGCACAATGGGAATGATGCGGAGCAGTTGTCGGTTTGTCAGTGCTCGGACAACCGCTGAGTGGTGGGTTCTCAGTTCGAGTGAGCAGTGGTCAGTGCACTGACCACTGGGTACTCACACTCACAACTGACAGCTCAGCCGTTGTCCGACCACTGACAAACCGACAACAAGCTATTGAAGTCCTCCACCTGCCCCCTCCCCCCCTGCCGCCCGCCTGCCGCCGTGAGCCGGTTTCCCCCCACGCGTCGCGTACAGTGTCATGACCAGACTCTCTCCGCGCGTCGTCCGGTGGTATCTCAGTGCCCTCCTAGTGCTGACGGCGTGCGGCGGTGACTCCGCCACGCCCAGCACTCCACCCACCCAGCCCCCACCGCCGCCGCAGGTCGCGACCACGGTCGTCGCGCAGAGCGGGGATGCCCAGCAGGCGGAATCGGGCTCGGCGCTGCCCG
>Ga0075163_10003947_pt1 | contig 19916 bp, 5 predicted proteins | sample JI1023141ADNA_FD_71478 | JGI IMG/M metagenome (GOLD analysis project Ga0075163, IMG submission 71478) | Wastewater effluent complex algal communities from Wisconsin, to seasonally profile nutrient transformation and Carbon sequestration -... | ecosystem: Engineered > WWTP > Effluent > Algae... | reverse complement strand
TACACCGTGCTGGTCGCCGGCGGCGATCTCGACGAGCCGGTCGCCGACGAGGTCCGCGGCATCCTCGACGGCCACCTGGTGCTCGACCGCCGGCTGGCCGGCCGCGGGCAGTACCCGCCGATCGACGTGGTCGCCAGCGTGTCGCGCATGTTCACCCAGCTCGCCACGCCGGCGCAGCAGGCGGCGGCGGCGGTCGTGCGGCGAGCGCTGGCGATCTACGACGAGCATCGCGATCTCCTGGCGGTCGGCGCCTACAAGCCCGGCGGCGACGCCGCCCTCGACGCCGCGGTGGCGCGCCAGCCGGCGATCGAGACCTACCTGCGGCAGGTCGACGGCGCGGCGGTGCCGCTGCCGCGCACGGTGGCCGAGCTGGTGGCGCTGGCGCGCTGAGCGCGCGTCGCGCCGCGGTCGGGCCGCGGTCGGGCCGTGCCCGCGCCGTGGCAAAACACCCCGGACCCGAGACGCCGCCGTCTCAGCTTCCGGGCGCGGATCGGCGCGCCGCCGCCGGTGGCCCGCGGGGCAGGGCGCAGCGAGGGCCCCGGTGCGCTCGCGGCCCGGCACGCGGCTTGCGATACTGCGGGCATGACTCGCCGTCGGACCACCCTCAAGCCTCCGGCGCGCCAGACCGCCGGCGCGCCGCCGTTCTTCGGGCGCGTCGCCGAGCTCGCGTCGCTGCGCGAGGCCCTGGCGGTCGCGCCGGTGGTCGTCCTCCACGGTGCCCTCGGGGCCGGCAAGACCGCGCTGGCGCGCCACTTGGTCGCCGGGCTCGAGGTCGAGGCGACGACCGTGCCGTGCTTCCCCGGCGAGCGCGCGACCGCGGTCCGGGCGCGGGTCGAGCGACGCCTGCGCTGCCCTCCCGGCGGGCTCGCCGAGCTGCTCGCGACCGAGGTCCGCGTCGTCGTGGTCGACGATCTCCACCACGTCGTCGCCGACGAGGCCGCCCGGCTGGTGGTCGAGCTGGCGCCGCCGGCCGGCGCCCTCGGGCGGCTGCTCGTGATCGCCCGCGATCGCCCGGTCCTGCCCAGCGACCTCGACTGCGCCGAGCTCGAGCTGGGTGGCCTGGCCGAGGAGGACGCCGCGGTCTTGTGGCGCGCGCTCGCCGACGGGCACGGGCCGGCCGGGACCCTGGGCGCGGCGCTCCTGCGGACCCGCGGGTTGCCGCTGGCGCTGCGCGCCGAGTACGCCCGCGGGCGCTTCGGCGCCGACGCGTGGAACATCGCCCGGCTGACGCCGGCGGCGCGGCGCGCCCTCGCCATCCTCGCGGTGCTGCGGGTGCCGGCCACGCCGGCGGCGATCGCCGCGCTGTCCCCCGAGCTCGAGCTCGAGGACGCCCTGGCCGAGCTGACCGCGCGCCAGCTCATCGACGGCGACGGGCGCGGCGCGTGGACGGTGCACCAGGCCATCGAGGGCGACGCCCTGGCCTCGCTCGAGGTCGGCGATCGCATCACCCTCGAGCGCGCCGCGGCGGCGCTGTTGGCGCCGGGCGCCCGCGACGGCGGCGCGATCGCCGGCCTCGACGCCGTCGATCGCCTGCGCGAGAGCGCGCTCCACGCCCTGGCCGCGGGCGACGTCGCCGCCGCCGCCGCGCTGGTCGAGCGCGAGGGCGCGATCGCCGCCCGGGTCGGAGCCGGCGGCGAGATCGAGTCGGTGATCGCCGCGATCGGCGTCATGGCCGCGCCTCGCCTGGGCGCGATCCAGGTCGAGCTGGCCGCGCGCGCCGGTCGGATCGCCGAGGCCAACGAGCGGATCGCCGCCGGCGCCACCGGGGTCCGCCCGGTGATCATCGCCGAGCTGGCGATCGCCGCCCTCGAGCTCGACGTCGGGCTGGCCCGGCTCGAGGCCCTGGCCGCCGAGGCGCCGATCCTCGCCGATGGTCAGCTCGATCGCGCCCGCGCGATCGCCGCCCTGGTCGAGCTCGATCTCGCGCGCGGCGATCGCACCGCGGCGCGGGCCCGCGCCGAGGACAGCCTGCACGAGCCCCTCGGTCCCGAGGCCCGGGCCCGGCTCTTGGTGGCCCTGGCCGCGGTCGACGACCACGACGGCGATCCGTCGGCGGTCCGCACCACCTTGACCCGGGCCGCCGGGGCGTTGGCGGCCGGCGCCTCCGACGAGGAGCTGGCCGCGATCATCGTCGCCCGCCGCGCCGCCGCCCTGGTCCACGAGGGTCGGGTCGCCGAGGCCCGCGCGGTCCTCGACGACGCGCGCCTGCGGGCCGGCGCCCTCGACGCGATCGCCGTCGCCGAGGCGGTCGGCGAGAGCCGCATCGCCCTCGACACCCTGCGCGGCGATCGCGAGGCCGCGATCGCGCGGGGCAGCGCCCTGACCCGGGCCCGCCGCGCCCGCGGCGACGAGCTGGCCGCGCTGCGCGCCGAGGTCGCGACCGCCGAGCTCGAGTACGAGCGCGGCGACGTCGCCCGCGCCACCGAGCTGGCCCACGCCGCGCGCGGGCCGCTGACCCGGGCCGGCCTGATCGGCCTGGCCGAGCGCGCCGAGCTGGTCCTCGCGGCGGTCGATCTGGCCGAGGTCCGCCTCGAGCGCGCCCGCCCGGTCCTCGATCGCCTCGCCGGTTCCTCCGCCCTGCCGGCCCGCGCTCGGGTCCGCGCCGCCCAGCTCGCCGCCGAGGCTCGGGCCGCCGCTGGTCAGCGCGGCGGCGCCGTCGACGCCGCCCGCGACGCCGCCCCCGGCGACGACGAGCTGGCCCGCGATCTCAGCGAGGCCCGGGTCGCCACCGTCGCCGGCGACATCGGCCGGGCCCTGGCCGCCTCGCGCCGGGTCGCCGCCGCCGCCGAGCGGGCCGGCCGCGCCGCCGATCTCGCCGAGGCCCTGGTCATCGGCTGTCGCCTCGAGCTGGCCAAGGGCGAGCGCGCCGGCGCCCGGGCCCAGGCCAGCCGGGCCGCGCGCGAGGCCGCCGCCGCCGGGCTGGTCCGCCCGCGCTGCCACGCCCTCCTGGCCCTGGCGTCCCTGGCCCGCGACGACGACGATCTGCCGGCCTCGTCGATCTACGCCCGCGACGCCCTCGAGCTGGCCCAGCGCGCCGGCCTGCCGGTCGAGCGCCTCGCCGCCACGATCGCCCTCGACAGCCTGACCGGCGGCGACCCCGAGGCCGGCGCCGCCAGCGGCGCCGCGGCGGCCATGACCCCGCAGGCCATCGAGGCCGCCAACCGCCTGCTCACCGATCTCGGCCTGACCGCGGTGCGGCCGTTCCGCGTCATCGACGCCACCGGCGCGGTCAGCGAGCTGGCCGACGCCGATCCCGAGGTCCTGCGCCTGCCGGCCCGGACCCTCGCCGTCGACGGCGTGCGCGAGTCGATCTGGCGCCGCGGCACCGAGCTCGCCGACCTGCGGCGGCGCAGCCTGCTGAAGAAGCTCCTGTTCCTGTTCGCCGCCGCGCCCGGGCGCACGTTCTCGAAGGAGGACATCGTGCAGTCGGTGTGGAACGTCGCGTACCACCCGCTGCGCCACGACGCCGCGCTGTTCACCAACATCATGCGCATCCGCCGGCTGCTCGGCGAGGACGGCGCCGAGATCATCCGCGTCACCGAGGACGGCTACCGCTTCGATCCGCCCGCCGACTTCGTGTTCGTGCAGCGCGCCGGGTGAGCGGCCCGGCGATCCGTCAGTTGATCCAGCGCGGCGGCTGGTTGGGATCGCTCTGCGGCTCGGGCTCGGTGGGCTCGGCGGCGTCGTCGTCGGTCGCGACCTCACCGGCGGCTCGCCGCGCCTCGGCCTCGGCCTCGATCGCGCCCCAGCGCGCGAGGATCGCGCGGGCCCGGCGGCGCCGGCGCCACCAACCGATCATCAAGAGCAACGCGGCCAGGAGCCACAGGCCGGTGGCGAACAGGGTCGCCGGCACCATCAGGTAGCGCCGGGTCATGTCGGTCTTCCACTCGGCGAACAGCTCGTCGAGGTCGGCGCCGTAGGCCGCCCGCGCGGCGTCGTCGATCGACTTGCCGCGGCCCAGCTCGTAGAGGAACTCCTGCCACGGGTAGCGATCGCCATCGTCGTCGCGATCGACGTAGCGGCCGCGCCCGACCAGGTAGCGCACCAGATCGTAGCTCTGGGCGTAGGCCCGCGACGCCGGCAGCTCGTCGGCCGGGAACGCCGACACGAGCTGATCGAGCGGGATCACCGAGCCGAACCACGCCATCCCGGCCAGCGTCTCCATCCGCGACCAGTCGAGGTCCGCGGCGAACTGCCAGGCGAAGCCCTCGTGCAGCCAGCGCGGCGCGTTCGGCACCGCCGCGCCCAGGGCCAGGTGGGCCAGCTCATGATCGAGGGTCTTGTCGACGTCGAAGCGGCCGCCCGGCCGACCGACCGCCAGCACCACCACGCCGAGGTCGGGGTAGGCCACGCCGGCCGCCCACCGCGGCGCCCCGCGATCGGCCGGCGCCGCCGCCGCCAGATCGCGGCTGTCGGCGACGATGCGGATCTCGATCCGCGCCGGCTGGGGCAGGCGCGACAGGTCCTCGCGGATCGCGGCCAGCGTGCGCGGCGCGCGGTCGGCGACCCGGCGCGCGATCCGCTCGAGGCCGGCCTCGGCGACGACGGTGATCGCGCCGCGGTCGATCGCGACGTCCCAGCGCGGCGCCGCGGCGGCGGTCGGCGCGCCGACGACGACCAGCGCCAGCGCCACCATCCAGGCGATCACCGCGGCGCGCATCAGAACTCCAGCACGAAGCGCTGGCGATCCTCGCCGGCGTCGGCGGCGTAGATCGCTATCGCGCCGGCCGCTAGCGCGCCGCCGATCGCGGCGTAGACCCACCATCGGGTCGGCTCGGCCGGCTTCTTCGGCGCCTCGCGCTCGAGGGGGATGGTCGGATCGGGCGCGCGCTCGTGGGCCGCGGCGTAGGCGGCCCGCGCCGCCGCCACCGCCGCCGCCTGATCGCCGCGGGCCAGGCGGGTCGCGCCGTCGCCGTCGTGACGCCACGCCGCGATCGCGCCGTCGGCCTCGAGCACGACGACCAGCTCGACCGCGTGGGCTCGGGCCAGCTCGGCGACGTCGGCCGCCGCCGGCGCCGACCCCGTCTGCCAGCCGCGCACCGCCGTGGCCCAGGCCTGCGCGATCGGATCGCGCGGCGGGATCGGCGGCACCTCGATCGCTAGCGGCTGGCCCATCACCGTGATCCAGGTCGCGCCGGCGCCGGTTGGCCCCGCCACCGCCACGACGTGCTTGCCGGCCGCCACCCAGGTCGTCGCCGGCACCGGGCCGAGGCGGCGATCGTCGAGCGTCGCGACCGCCCCCGCCGGGCCGGTCACGGTCAGCGCGACCACGTCGCGGTCGAGGGCTGCGTCGATCTCGGGGTAGCGCGCCCAGACGTCGGCGCCGACCGCCGGTCCGCCGCCGAGGCCGCGCAGGCGATCCGCGGCGTGGTGGGCCACCGGGCGATCGCCGTCGCGATCTGCGCACAGGAGCACGTAGCTCCAGGCCCGGGCCGCCCGCGGCCGCTCGTCGTGGCCGGCCGCGATCCGCGCCGCCAGGAGCCGCACCGCCAGCTCGGCGGACGGTCGCGCGCGCCCGCAATCGAGCTGCCCGAAGCCGTCGGCCGCCTCGGCCAGGGCGGCGTCGGCGGCGCGGTCGTCGTCGGCCTGGCCGCGCAGCGCCGCCGCGCGATCGCCGGTCAGGACCTCGAGCTCGGCCGCGGTCAGCGCCTCGGCCAGCGCGGTCGCCGTCGCCGGGTCGCCGGCCGGGCGCGCGTCGACGATCGCCACCCCCGGCGCGGCCTGCGCGACGCCGGCCAGCGCCGCGAGCGCTACCGCGACTCGAAGTACTTGTTGAGGGCCCATACGTCCTTGGGGCGCAGCCCGTCGAACTGCACGCCGATCTCGTTGTCCGCGCTCCACCGCACCACCGCGCCGATCTCGATCGTGTGGTTGGCCGGCGCCGGCAGGTGAAGGCGCAGCGCCACCCGGTGGCCCATCGGCCGCCGCGGGTACTCGATCAGCGCGCCGCCCACCGACAGGTTCACCACCCGCGCCTCGCGCGCCTCGCCGTCCTCTACCGCGCAGGGGAGGTCGACGTCGTGGCGGGTAGTGCTCCGGCGGTTGTCGCTCACTCCACCGATTGTAGTTCCTCGCGCCGAGCGCACCAGGGGGCGCAGGTAGGTAACGACCTGGATGATCGGTCGGGTCGACCGCGCTCGTCGACCGACTCGTTCATGCCCGGACCCTGGCCGCAGCGATCGCCGCGCGAGCGAGCCGGATCGTCGTGGGATCGTGCGCGGCTAGAGGATTTTTCGCACGAGCGCTTGAAATCGACGCTCGCTCGAATATCTTGTGTTGGTCGTGGGCGTCGCCGTCGTGGTCGCCGCCCGTCATGGATAGGTCATGGGGGCGCGCCAGCTCACCAGAGCGAGCCAGGGCGTCCCGGTGTAGCCGAGGAGTCAGACGATGTTGACCGCGCTTGTGGGTAAGCTAGGGATCACGTTCAACCAGCTCGCGGAGCAAGATGCGGCGCTCGCGGCGGCGCTCCTGGCCGAGGTCGAGCGCCGCGAGGCGACGCTTGCGCCGGACGATCGGGCGCGCCCCCTCGGGGACGTCGCGCTCATCCACGAGATCATCGAGGCCGCGCGCCTCGACGCGATCCTCGGGTTGGCCGCGCTGTCGACCGCCGCCGCCACGACGGTGCGCACCGCCGGGCGCCCCGAGGCGCTCGATCCGGCCGCGATCGCCGCCTGGGTGACCGCCGGCGCGTTGACCGCGGCCGAGGCCGGCGCCCTCGGCAACGCCGTCGAGCTGTACGCGGTGTGCGGCGACGATGCCGCCTTGGCTGCGAAGGTGAAGACGATCGCCGCCGGGCTGACCAACAACCGCCTCGCCTTCTGGACCGCGGCGAGCTGGCTCGAGCGACTCACCGCCGCCGCCGTCGTGCCGCCGCCCGGCGTACCCTTGTCGGCGATCGCCGCCGCGCTGGCCCGCCGCTTCGAGCGCCTCTATCCGGTGTGGGCCATCCTCGGCCGACTGCCGCTGTTCGATCAGGCCAAGGTCCTCCTCGACCTCGACGCCACCGCCGTCCTCGAGGCGCGCAACCCGCGCCGGTTCGATCGCCCCTTCGCCGCCCTCGATCTCACCGGAGTCGCCGCCAACCAGCGCGCCGCGGTCGAGGCCGCCTGGACGAGCCTCGCGGCCCAGGTCCGCGGCTATCCCGGCCTCGAGCTGGCCGCAGTCTACGACGACGTCGCGCGCACGACCACCGATCGAGCGGCCCGCGCCGCAGCGCGCACCAACGGCTTCATCAGCGCGATCAGCAACGCGTCGGGGCCGGCTGGACGCCTCGACGTCCTCGGCCTCGATCTGTCGGCGGGCAGCAAGGACTGGGATCGCTTCAGGCTCACCACGATCCCCGCCGAGGCGCGGCCCTTCGTCACCGCCGGCCTCAAGGCCTACCAGCGCATGCGCGCGGTCGGCGGCAACCTCGACGTCGCCACGCGCCTCATGGCCGCCGGCTTCAGCGCGGCGACCGACGTCGCGCGTCAGCCGCTACCGGCCTTCGCCGCGGCCAGCGGCCTCGACGCGACCGAGGCGCGGCGGACCTGGCAGGCCGCTCGGCGCCTGGCGACCGACGCCGCCGCCGTGATCGCTGGCATCGGCGATCAGCTCGGGGGCGCCTCTGACCCGCCCATGACGCGCCCGTCGGGGGACGTGGCGCGCCGCCTCGCCACCGTCGAGGGCTACGACGCGCTGTTCGGGCAGCAGGCGTTCTGCGACTGCGCCCACTGCGCGTCGGTCCTCGGCCCGGCCGCATACTTCGTCGACCTCATGGCCTTCGTCGCCGCCGAGGTCGATCCGCAGCTCCCGTCGAGCGCCCACCCGCTGCACCTGCGCGCGCGGCGTCCGGACCTGTGGACCACACCCCTCGACTGCGGCGCCACCAGCGAGCTGGTGCCGACGCTGGCCCTGGTCAACGAGGTCCTCGAGAACGAGCTCGCGCAGGGTGCGGGCTACGCCGGTCCGCTGACCGATCGCGCCGCCGTCGAGCAGGTGGTCTACCACCAGGTCCTGGCCGGCCCGATCGCGTCGTTCCGCCAGCCCTTCGCCCGCGGCCTGGCCCGGGTGTCGGCGCAGCTCGCGGCCCTGGGCGTCGCCCGCGCCGAGCTGGCCCAGGCGCTGGCCGGCGCAGCCACGCCGTCGCCCGAGGTCAGCCTCGGCCTGTCGGTCGCGCAGGCGGCCGCGCTCACCACGCCGCGCATCACCCTGGCCCAGCTCGCCGCGGTGTACCGCGTGTCGTTCGTCGAGGAGGCCGGCGGCGTCGCCAAGGTCGACGCCACGGTGATGGCCGGCGCCATCGGGGTCGATCGCGCCACCCTCGGCGCGCTGATCGAGTCCTGGTTCGTGCGCCAGGGGGCGTTCGAGCCGAAGCTCGAGGCCGCGCGCCGCAGCTCCGACAGCGTCCAGCACGACGTCGAGTGGGTCGCCGGCCTCACCATCGCCAGCCTCGATCGACTGCACCGCTTGGCCCGCCTGGCCACTGCCCTGGGCCAGCCGGTCGCCGACGTCGATCGCCAGCTCGCCGCGGCAGGCGACGGCGTCCTCGACGCTGCGACCCTCGCGCGCTTCGCGACCGTCGCTGCGCTTCGCCATCGGCTGGGCGACGCCATGACCCTCGACGATGCGGTCGCCCTGGCCGGCACGGCGGACGCTGCGATCTTCGACGCGCGCTGGAACCGGGGCGTCGTCTCGGCCGACGCGCGCTGGCCTCAGCCGACGGCGCGGCTCTACCTCCCGGCCTTCGCGAGCGAGGCGACCGCCGCCGACGCCGCCGCGGCCAGCCGGTTGGCCGCCGGTCTGGCGCTCTCCGCCGAGGACCTCGTCACCCTCGTCCGCTACCTGGCGCCGGCCCTCGCCCGCGACGGCAGCGTCGGGTTCGAGCCCGACGACCCGCAGCAGGTCGAGCGCTACTTCGTCCTGTCGGCCGCTAACCTCGATCGCCTCGACTGGCACGTCCGGCTGGCCACGCTCCTCGGGCTCGCGATGTCGGAGCTGGTCGTGCTCCTCGATCTGGCCGAGGTCGGTCGCGAGACCGATCTGGCCGGCGCGCGCGGCGCGGTGCGCAGCTACGACGCCTGGAAGGCCAGCGGTCGCACGCTCGACGAGCTCGCCGTCGCCCTCGGCCGTGCGCCTCGCGGCCCGGTCGTGGGCCTGACGCCGGCGCAGACCGTCGCGGCGATCCGGGCCGGTGCGGTCGAGGCTGGCGCCGTCACCGACGACTACCTGGCCAACGCGCTGGCGGTGTCGCGCGACGCCGCCGAGGCCATCGCCGCCGCCAACGCGGACTGGTTCAAGGTGGTCGCCGGGGTGCGCGTCGTGGCGGCTGGCGCCGAGCTCGACTCCGACCCCATCGTCGTCCCGCCGGTGGTCATCGCGACCTACGGCGATCTGAGCGCCGCGATCCGCGCGGCCCTGATCGCCCGCTCGATGCGCACGCGGATCGTGGAGTCTCTCGCCAGCGCCACCGGGCGCTCGCCGACCGAGCTGAGCCACCTGTTCACCCTCGCCGGCGTCGCGGTCACCGAGGCGGTCGTGAACGACGCGCTCGGTCTGTCGGCCGCGCCCTTCGCCGACCTCGCGGTCGTGGTGGAGGCGGTCGAGCGCGTCGCCGTCGCCACCCGCGGCTGGTCGGCCGCGGCCCTAGCCATCCTGGTCGCCGAGCCGGCCCGCCTCGGCCCTGGCGTCGCCCCGAACCTGAACCCGACCGGCGTCCACCCGAAGGCGCCGTGGTTCTCGTTCCCCGCCGCCACCATGCTCGGCCGGGCCGCGGTCCGCGCCGGCATCCCCGGTGCCGAGGCCGCCGCCGATACCCTGGTCGCCGCCCTGGCCGGCTACGACCCGGTCGCCGGCCGGTTCAGCGCCGCCGCCGAGCCCGCGGTCGCTACCTTGCTCGCCGTCGAGCCGTCGCGCCTGGCCGCCCTGCGCGGCGCCGCGCCCCTGCCCCCCGGGGCCATCCCCGCCCTCGAGCGCCTGGCCGAACTCCTCGACCTGGGCCGGCGCCTCGGGGTCGACGGTGCCCCGCTCGCCAACCTGGCCGCCGCGGACGACGTGCTCCGTGAGGTCGCCGCCGACGCGATCGACCGCGGGGCCGCCAGCGCCGATCCGGCGCGGGCCGCGGCCCTCGACGACGCTCGCGCCTCCGTCCGTGCCGCCTGTCGCGACGCCCTGGTCGACGCGCTCCTCGGCGGGAGCCCGCCGCGGTTCCGCGATCGCGGGGCCCTGGCCGCCCACTTCCTGGTCGACGTCGACGCCGGCGGCTGCGCCACCACCTCGCGGGTGGTCGCCGCGACCAACGCCGTGCAGGAGTACGTCCACCGCATCACCCTCGGCCTCGAGCGCGACGACCTGCCGGTCACCGATCCGGCCCATGTCTTGATCGCGCTGTCCGACGCCGGCAGCGCGAGCTGGAGCTGGCGCCGCGCCTACCGGGTGTGGGAGGCCAACCGCAAGGTTTTCCTGTGGCCCGAGAACTACCTCGAGCCGTCCCTGCGCGACGACAAGACCCCGCTGTTCGCGGCCTTCGAGGACGCCGTCGGTCAGAGCGATCTCAGCGAGGCGAGCTTGATCGGCGCCTTCGCCGAGTACCTGCGCGGTCTCGAGGAGCTCGCCAGCCTGCAGATCGCCGGCGCCTACCATGACGTCGGGGTCGACGCCGACGGCGCGCCGACCGACGTGCTCCACCTCATCGGCGTCACCGCCGACGACCCGGCGACGTTCTACTACCGGTCGATCACCGACGTGATCGCCAGCGAGACCGCGTTCGATCGCGGCATCCGGTTGAGCGCGTGGCACAAGCTCGACCTGTCGATCCCGTCGCGGGTGGTGTCGCCGGTCGCGTACCAGGGGCGGCTGCACCTCTTGTGGTCGACGGTGCGGACCCGGCCGAAGCAGGATCTCGTGGCCGGGGTCATGGCGTTCGCCGGGTACCAGCACACCATGTCGTTCGGCATCGCGTCGATGCTCCCGACCGGGATGTGGGGCGCGGTCCAGCCGCTCGCGGTCCGGCGCGACCATCCGAACTGGCGGGCCGGTACGATCTTCGACCCGCTCATCGGCCAGCGGCCGAAGTTCGATCCTTCGACGTACGTACATGACCAGCCGATCGACGACTACACCCTCGATGGCCCATCGTGGCTGGGGGTATGGCCGACCTGGTCGGTCGGAGGCCCCGCGGTCCGGTGTCGGAACTTCCAGGTGTCGGCCACGATCGACGTGGAGCGCCGCGCGTTCCGGAGCTCCGAGAACCTGATCGCGCCCAGCGGGGTTCCGCTCCTCGGGATCGACGGAAACGCGCTGTGCTCCGGTGTCCCGGCCTTCGCGGGCAGCATGTCCACCGGGACCGCGAACCTCTGCCTGGATCGCGCGCGCGTGCAGCGCTACCTGCTCGAGGTGCCGTCGGAGGCGGTCGCGCTCAACCGCCTCATCGACCCGGTCTACGGTCGCATCATCGCGCGTGCCACACCCGGGGCTGCGATCGATGGCCTCGCGATCGCCGGCTCGGTCTCCGATGCCATCCTCGCGATCGATTCGGATCTGCTCTACCTGCGCCACGCCGTCGCGCCGAGCCCCCGGTACGTCGCCCGTCGCCTCGGCACCACCGTGACGCGGGGCCTGGGCCGGGCCCTGTTCGAGCGCGGCCTCGACGGTCTCCTGGCGACCGCGCAGCAACTCGCGCTGGCCGAGGCGCCGCTGCCGCTCACCGTCGCCGAGGCCGGCGCCATCGTCGATCGCTCCGACGCCGGCACCGTCAACTTCGGCGGCAGCTTCGGCGTGTACCTGCGCGAGCTGTTCTTCCACCTGCCGATGCTCGTGGCCGACGCGCTCGCCAATCGCGGGCGCCACGCCGACGCCCGCCGCTGGTTCCACCGCGTGTTCGATCCGACCTCGACCGAGGTCGTGCCGGTCGGCAGCGGCACCGATCCCGCCGAGGCCGCCCACCGCCAGCTCGATCGAGTTTGGCGCTACCGCGAGCTTCGTGGCCTGACCGCCGACCGCGCCCTGGCCGTCCTCACCGACGCCGCGGCCCTCGCCGAGCATCGCGACGATCCGTTCAACCCGCACGCCATCGCCCGCCTGCGGCTGTCGGCCTACAAGCGCTTCGCCTTCGGGCGCTACGTCGACAATCTCCTCGACTGGGGCGACTCGCTGTTCGCGCAGTTCACTCGCGAGACCGTCGAGGAGGCGCGGCTCCTGTACCAAGTCGCCAGCTCGCTCCTCGGGCCTCGCCCGCCCCGCCTCGGCGACTGCGGCGCCGGAACGGAGACGCTCACCTTCGCGGCGTTCGCGGGCCGCGACACCGCGCGCGCCGCCGTCGCCGCCGCCGAGACCGAGGTCGTCGCGCGGCGGCGCAACGACGACGACAGCGCGATCCCCCCGGTCGCGCCGCCGGCCGTCGCCGACCTCCGCACCCTGGTGGCGATCCGCGAGCTGTTGCCCTGGCCGACCCCGGCGCAGCCCGCGCCGGTCGAGCCCAGCCGGCCCACCTCCTACGCCCGCCAGTGGCTCGCCGGCAAGCTCGGTGGCTGGGCTCCGGCCCGGGCGCTCGGCACCGTCGATGGGCCCCTCGATCTCGGTGGTCGGGTCGGCGCGCCCCAGCTCGGGGGCGGCGGCGGCCTGGTCGACAGCCTGGTGGCGCAGCTCGGCGGCGCGTTCTGCGTGCCGCCCAACCGGACGCTCCTCGCGCGCTGGGATCGCGTCGAGGACCGGCTGTGGAAGCTGCACCACTGTCGCGACCTCGACGGCGAGCTGCGCGACCTCGCGCTGTTCGCGCCGGAGCTCGATCCGATCACGCGGGCGGCGGTGGCCGAGCTCGACCTCGGCCCCGACGAGCTGGTCGGTGAGCTGGCCAACGACGTCCCGCCCTACCGCTTCGCCTACCTCATCGAGCGCGCCAAGGGCTTCGCGTCGTCCCTGGCCGGCTTCGGCGGTGCGCTCCTCGGCGCCCTCGAGCGGCGCGACAGCGAGGCCCTGTCGCTCCTGCGCCAGGAGCAGGCCCTGGCCATGGCGCGCTTGACCCGACGTCAGCGGGTGTGGGAGGTCGACCAGGCGCGCGAGGGCGTCGCGTCCGCCCAGGCCCAGGTCGCCGCCGCGGAACACCGACGCGACTTCTACGACGAGCTACTGCTCGTCGGCGCCACCGGTCTCGAAGCGCGTGAGGTCGAGCTGCGACGGCAGTCTGGCGCCCAACACACGGTGGCTGCGATGCACCACCTGTTGGCCTCAGGTCTGCGCATCCTTCCGAATTTTCATTCTCCATGGGCGGTCGCGTTTGGCAGTGACCAGCTCGCGGGCGTCGCCGACGCCATGGCGAACTGGTTCGGCATGCGCGGGTCCTCGCTCGACCGTAGTGCGGTACACACCAGCGTGCAGGCCGGCCACGAGCGCCGCGCCGAGAGCTGGAGCCAGCAGCTCCAGGCCGCCCGGGACGAGCTGGTCATCCTCGAGCGCCAGCGCAAGATCGCCGACCTCCGGCTGCGCGCCGCCGAGCACGCCCTGGTCGCCTACGACGAGAGCGTGACCCAGCTCGAGGACGTCCTGGCCTTCGAGCGCGGCCGCGTCACGAACCTCGCGCTCCACAGCCGCCTGGCGACCGGCCTGCGCCGCCTGTACCGCCTGGCCTACGGCCACGCCATCGCGATGGCGCGCCTGGCCGAGCGCGCGTTCCGCTACGAGCGCGGCGACACCGGCGCCGCGCTGGCCCCGAGCTACTGGGATCCCGCGGTCGGCGGGCTCCTGGCCGGCGAGCGTCTGCTGTCGGACCTGCAGGCCCTCGATCGCCGCTTCCTCGAGACCCACCACCGCGAGCTCGAGCTCGATCAGTCCTTCGCGCTGACCCGGCTCGACCCGGAGCAACTCTGGAAGTTGCGCCACACCGGGAGCTGCGAGTTCGAGGTGCCCGAGGTCGCCTTCGACGTGATCTACCCGGGCCACTGGAAGCGGCGGCTGCGCGCGGTGCGCCTCACCATCCCGTGCGTCACCGCGCCCTACGTCAACGTCGGCGCGACCCTGACGTTGGTGTCGAGCCAGGTCCGCGCCACCGCGGCCGGCCCGTTGACCTCGGTGCCGCGGGCCCACGGCACCACCGTGGCGACCAGCACCGCCCAGGCCGACGGCGGGGTCTTCGAGCTGTCGTTCCGCGATGAGCGCTACCTGCCCTTCGAGGGCCAGGGCGCGGTGTCGCGCTGGAAGCTCGAGCTGCCGAACACCGTGCGGGCCTTCGACTACGCGTCGATCTCCGACGTCGTGATCTCGCTGGCGTACAGCGCGCGGCCGGATGACACGCGGCGCCAGCAGCTCGAGGGCTCGGAGTCCGCTCCCAGCGGGCTGCTCCAGCACTATCGCGCGCAGACCACGACCCGCATCGTCAGCCTGCGCGACGAGCTCGGCGCCAGCTTCTTGCGCTTGCTCCACGCTGCGCCGGCGGAGCTGGTCGAGCTGACCCTGGCCGACGACCTGTTGGCACCGGTGTTCCGCGGCCGCGCCACCAGCATCGTCGGGCCGCGCCTCGCGCTGCGCCTGACGCCCGGCGCGAGCGAGGCCGGCGCGCAGCTCGCCCTCGACGGCGTGGCGATGCGGCCGATCGTCGAGGGGGACGGGGTCGACCCGATCGCCGGGCTACCCACCTACGTCGTGCCCTGGATCGGGGCTCGGCCGTGGGCGGGGCCCCACGATCTGACCGTGATCGCGGCGGGAGGCCTGGGCTCGCCCTCCGACCCCGCGCAGCTCGATCCCGACAAGGTCCTGGATGTCCTCCTGGTCTTGCCGGTCAGGCTGGACTAGGTGGGACGTCCCCCGCTGCACTCCTCTGGAAGGTCCTCTCACAGGCAGGTAGGCTCATGACGATGACGGCGCAAGGTGACGCGACCCCGGTCGCGAAGGTGGCATACGAGGTCGCGGTCGACGAGGCGCGGGGCACAGCGACGGTGCGCGTGGCGGTGCCGGCGATGGCTCCGCAGATGGCGGCGCGCGCGCTGACGCCGGCGTTGGCGCTGGTGGGCGGCGGCGGCGGCGGGCCGTCAGTGGTCGGGCGCGGCTGGGCCCTCGAGGGGCTGGCGGCGGTGACGGTGGATGCGAGCGAGCGGCTGCCGCGGTGGGATGGCAGCGATGGCGTGGCGCTGGGCGGGACGCCGCTGGTCGCGTGGCTCGACGACAGCGGCGCGCCGCGGCGGCGGGTCGAGGACGGCTACCGCGTGGCGGTGCTGCGGCCGCGGTCGGGGTTCGCGCGGGTGCGGGTCGAGCGCTGGACCTCGCTCGCGACCGGCGCGGTCCACTACCGGAGCCGCGACGAAGCGGACGTGGTGACGATCTACGGCGCGCGGCCGGGGGCGGCGGGGCGGATCGCGGATCCCGACGAGCCGGCGCGGGTCGCGGCGTGGCTGCCCGAGGTGCGGATCGACGCGGCGGGCAACGCCGCCTGGTACGAGTACGAGGCGGAGGACGCGCGGGGGATCGATCGCCGGCAGCCGTGGGAGCCGCGGCGACCGGTGACGAGCCAGCGCTACCTGCGGGCGATCCGCTACGGCAACGCCAGCCCGGTGACGCTGACGGCGGCGGTGCTGGCGGGCGAGGCGCCGGCGACGGCGTGGGCCTTCCGGCTGGTCGTCGACTACGGCGACTGCGGCGATGGATTGCCGACGGCGGCGCCGGATCGCCCGTGGCCGGCGCGGCTCGACAGCTACCGCTCGAGTCGGGACGGCTTCGCGGTCGCGACGTACCGACGGGTGCGACGGCTGGTGTGCTTTCACGAGCGCGCGGCGCTGGGGCCGACGCCGGTGCCGGTCTCGGCCCTCGAGCTCGGCTATGACGACGCGCCGGCGGGGGCGCGGCTCACGTCGATCACGCGGGTCGGCTACCGCGACGGCGCGCGGGCGGCGACGGCGCCGCTGACGTTCAGCTACGCGGCGGCGGGCGCCGACGATCACCTGCGACCGGCGGCGACGGCCGGGCCGGGCCTCGCGGCGGCGGGGACCGAGCTGGTCGATCTGTACGGCGAGGGCCTGCCTGGGATCCTGTACCGCGGTGAGCGCGGTTGGCTGTACCAGGCCAACCAGGGCGGGGCGCGGTTCGCCGCCCCGACGACGGTGGCGGCGCAACCGAACCTGGGGCGCGGCGTCGCGCTGGCCGACGTCGATCGCGACGGCGACACCGAGCTGGCGGTGACCAGCGGGCGGCAGGCGGGGTCGTTCGCGCTGATGCGCGAGGAGCGGCGATGGAACGGGTTCCGACCGTTCGCGGCGTGGCCGAAGCTCGAGGGGCTCGCCGGCCGCACGTTCTGGGTCGATCTGAACGGCGATGGGCGGCCCGACGCGGTGATCGCGCGCGGCGACGCGCTGGTGTGGTTCCCGTCGACCAGCGGCCCCCTCGACGAGGTGACGGCGGAGTTCGGGACGTCGGTGATCGTGCCGCTGCCGCAGGGCGCCGAGGCGGCGCCGAGCTGCGGGCCCGACGCGCGGCAGGATCTGTACTTCGCGGACATGGACGGCGACGGGCTGCCAGATCTGGTGCGGGTGCGGGCGGGGACGGTGGAGTACTGGCCGTCGCTGGGCAACGGGCGGTTCGGGGCGCGGGTGGTGATGGACGGCGCGCCGAGGGTGGCGGGGTACGACAGCGCGCGGGTGCGGCTGGTGGATCTGGACGGCACCGGGACCGCGGATCTGCTGTACCTCGACGACGAGCAGGTGTGGCACTACCCGAACCTCGGCGGGCGAGCGCTGGGCCCGCGGCGCGCGCTCATGCGCGGGCGGTACGACGGCAAGACGGCGTTTGTGGCCGACGTGACCGGCGACGGTCGGCCGTCCTTGGTCGTGACCGCGACCACGCCGGGGCAGGCCCACGCGATGCGGTACCTGGCGCTGGCGCCGGCCACGCCGCCCGGCGCGCTGGTGGCGATCGACGACGGCTGCGGTCGGAGGACCGAGCTGGCGTGGGGCAACTCGGCGCAGCACTACCTGCGCGACGCGGCGGAGGGCGCGCCGTGGTCGACGCGGCTGCCGTCGCACGTGACGGTGCTCGAGGCGCGGATCGAGCGCGATCAGCTCGGCGGGACGGCGGTGACCACGCGGTACCGCTACCGCGACGGGTACTTCGATGGCGCAGGCGGCGCGTTCCGCGGCTTCGGGCGCGTCGACGCGCTCGACACGCCGAGCGGTGGTGACGGCGGTGACGGTGAGGATGTCAGCGCGCCGCCGCTCCTGACGCGGACGTGGTTTCACCTGGGCACGCCGATGGTCGGGCACCATCGGCCCTTCGAGCCCTACGCCGGCGACGCCGCGCTGCCGCCCCTCGGCGCCGACGAGCCACCGGCGGATCCGACCGCCGGGGCTGCGCCGGGAACTCCGACGACGCCGTGGAGCCTGGCTGATCTCGCGGCCGCGTGGCGCCTGCTCGCCGGTGCGATGGTGCGGCGCGAGCGCTGGACCGTCGATGCGCGCGAGCGGCCGGTCGGCGCGCCGCTCGACGTCGAAGAGGTCCGTCATGCGCTGGTGGCCTCGCAGCCGCGGCGCGGGGCCCAGCGCCCGGTGTTCGCGGCGGTGGTCGCGGACCGGCGGGTCGCGACGTATGAAGTCGCCGGCGGTGATCCGCGGGTGATGGAGGAGCAGGTCCTCGCCAGCGATCGCTTCGGCGAGCCGACCCGGACCGCGACGATCGCCTACGCGCGCCGCGGCGCCGTCGTCGACGAGGCCCAGGCCCGGACCTGGGTGACGATCGCCGACACCCGGCGGACCGACGTCGACACCGACGAGCAGTTCGTGATCGGCGCGCCGATCGAGGCCGGGCAGTTCGAGCTGGTCGGGGTCGCGCCGGTCGGCGGCCGGATCGCGCCGCGCGCGCTAACCGCGCCGGCCGTAGTCGCCGCGCTGGCCGCGCCGTCGCCCTTCGAGCTCGACCTCGACCTCGACCCGGCCGCGACCGCGCCGGCCGCACGGCGGCTGGCCTGGCAGCGCACCTACTACTGGGACGATGCGCGCGGCGGCGCCGCGCCGCTGGGCGCCATCGGGCGCGTCCCGCGGGTCCACCACGAGGCGGTCGCCGCGCTCACGCCGGGGCTGGTCGCCGCGGCCCTCGGTGGGCGCGCCGACACCGCGCTCCTCGCCGAGCTGGGCTACGTCCTCGCCGACGGCCACCTGTGGCAGCGCGGCGCCGTGCAGGAGGTCGGCGGGCCCTTCGCCGTCCCGGTCGGCACCACGCGCGGCGACGGCGCCACCACCCGGGCGCGCTGGGACGTGGCCTGGACCGCCGTCGAGGAGACCACCGATCCTCTCGGCCTGACGACGACGATCGCGATCGATCCCACCACGCTGGCGCCCGCCGAGACGCTCGATCCCAACGGGCTCGCCGCGTCGACGGTCTTCGATCCGTTCGGTCGACCGACCGCGACCGGTCGCGTCGGTGCGGTGGCCGGCCAGCCCTGGGGCTCGGGGCCGCTCGGCGCCTGGACCGCACCCGCCGGCGTCACGCTAGCGACCCTCCTCGCCGATCCGCGCAGCTTCCTCGGCGCCGCCGAGCGCGCGACCTGGCGCGACGACCGCGCGTGGCACGAGCGCGGCGCACCGGTGGCCGAGGTCACCGTGGCCCGCGTCGAGCATCGCTTCGACGGCGACGGTGGCGGCGCGAGCGACGGCCCGCTCGAGATCCACGTGCGCTACCTCGACGGCTTCGGCCGGGTCCTGCAAGACAAGACCCGCGTCGAGCCCGGCCCGGCGATCCAGCGCGACGCCGCCGGCGCGGTGGTGGTTGGCCCCGACGGTCCGGTCCTCGCGCCGAGCGCGGAGCGGTGGCGGGTGTCGGGCCACGTCGTGTACGACGCCAAGGGCCAGGTGCGGCGGCAGTACGAGCCGTACTTCTCGCCGAGCCCGGCGTATGAGGCCGACGTGGTGCTGGCGCAGTTCGGCGTCGCGACCGTGACGCACCACGACGCCGCCGGCCGCGTGGCCCGCGTCGAGCTGCCCAACGGCACCTACGCGACGACGACCTACCACGCGTGGTCGACGGTGGCGTCCAGCCCGGGCGACAACGTCGCCAGCTCGCTCTACCGCGCGCTGCGCGAGGGTCGGCCGACCGACGACGCCGAGCGCGTGGCCTACGAACACGCCCTGGCGCACGCGGCGACGCCGACCGTGACCCACGTCGACGGCCGCGGCCTGCCGTGCGCCACCGAGGACGTCGGCGACGCCAGCGCCGAGACGCGCTGGGTGCGCCAGCGCCACGACGCCGCGGGGCAGCCGGTGGCGGTGATCGATCCGCGCGGGCTCGAGGCCCTGCGGATCACGCGGGATCTGCGCGGGCGCGCGCTCGCCCAGGTCAGCATCGACGCCGGGGCCACGTGGGCCTTGCCCGACGCGTACGATCGGCCGGCGCGCGTCTGGCATGCGCGCGGCGTCGCGATCGAGCGACGCTTCGATCGCGCGGATCGACCGACGACCGTGCGGGTGATCGGTGGACCTGACGCCCTCGATCAGGTCGTCGAGGCCGTGACCTACGGCGACGAGGCCAGCGACCGGGCCGCGGCCCGCGCGGCCAACCTGCTCGGCCGGCCGGTCCTCACGCGCGACGGCGCCGGCGAGGTCGCGATCGCGGCCTACGATCCCTCCGGGGCCGTGCGCGCCAGCGAGCGGCGCTTGCGGGTCGCCCTCGACGACGCGCCCAACTGGAGCGGCGCCGAGCCCGTCGAGGCCGACAGCCTGCCGCAGTCGGCCCGGACCGACGCGCTGGGGCGACCGAGCTGGACGCGGCTGGCCGACGGGACCGAGCGGCGCGAGCGCTACCACGCCGGCGGCGGGCTCGCGGCGATCGAGGTGACGACGCCGGACGGAGCGTTCACCTCGACGCCGATCGTCGACGCGCTCACGCGGGACGCCCACGGTCGCCTCGCGGCGGCGCGCCTGGGCGACGCCTGTGTCGTGACCTGGGCCTACGATCGCGAGACCGGCCGG
>Ga0075163_10003946_pt1 | contig 19922 bp, 16 predicted proteins | sample JI1023141ADNA_FD_71478 | JGI IMG/M metagenome (GOLD analysis project Ga0075163, IMG submission 71478) | Wastewater effluent complex algal communities from Wisconsin, to seasonally profile nutrient transformation and Carbon sequestration -... | ecosystem: Engineered > WWTP > Effluent > Algae... | reverse complement strand
GTAAGCGAAGATGTCCGAGATGATCCGCATCGACGGCTTGGGCGGATAGATGTAGGTGTTGCGGACCATGAACTCTTTGAGAATGTCGTTCTGGATTGTGCCGGCAAGTTTCTCCGGCGCAACGCCCTGTTCCTCTGCCGCGACGACGTAGAGGGCGAGGATCGGTAGCACCGCCCCGTTCATGGTCATCGATACGCTCACCGTGGACAGGTCGATGCCGTCGAACAGCTGCCGCATGTCCAGTATCGAATCGATCGCGACTCCCGCCATGCCGACGTCACCCTGTACTCGCGGGTGATCGGAGTCGTAGCCACGATGGGTGGCCAGGTCGAATGCCACCGACAGACCCTTCTGTCCCGCCGCAAGATTGCGCCGGTAGAAGGCATTGGAATCGGCGGCCGTCGAGAATCCGGCGTATTGCCGGATCGTCCACGGCTGGTTGACGTACATCGTGGGGTACGGACCCCGGACGAAGGGCGGCTCCCCGGGAAAACTGTCCACCGGATACCCCGCCGCCGCGGCGGCATCGCGGTCGGAACCGACGAAAACCGGTTTGACCACAATTCCTTCCGGCGTATTCCAATCCAGCTGGTCGGGTGTGTAGCCGTGCGACTCCGCGGCGGCGCAAACCCACCGGACGACATCGGACTCCACCGGCCGGCTGATCTGACGATCGCCGCGCAAGGGAATATCGGCGAAGCTCGGCACGATGCGGGTTGTGCTCGCGGCCATCTCGATCATGCCCCCAACCGGGTGAGTAACGATGAAAGCGCTTCCACAGCATCAATTTTCGCGGTCAGGAAGACCTCGGGACGAGATTCCGCGGGAATCTCCGTGACCGCCCGCTCGGAGCCCGCCAGACAGACGTGGACGATGCCGGCTGCCCGGGCGGCCGAGACCAATTCGGCCAGCTCTGTTCGATAGCGGGCGTCAGTGCCGCACACGACCGCGACGGCGTGATCGCCGGACGCCGCAGTCGGGAGCCCGGTCGCGGTCACAGTTCCGGGATTGACGGCCTCGATTCCGCCGGAGGCGAGCAGGTTCGTCGCGAAGGTCGCGCGCACGTTGTGTTCAGCCAGCGGCCCCAGCGGCAGCAGCAGCACCCGCGGGCGACAGCCCCGCGCTTCCAGATACCGGTCGGAACGGTCTCGCAGTGCCTCGAAGGCGGCGGCGTAGCGCTGACCAAAAATTGGCGAATCAGATTGCGGCAGAGGAGCTTCGACCAGATTCGGAAACTCATTGACACCGGTGATGGCGGTACGCCGGTGCGCGATGTCATCGGCACGTCGCGCCCGAACCTGTTCTATGCGTTCGGCGAGATGTTCACGGGCGGCCGCGAAACCGCCTCGCGCCTCGAGATCCTGAAATTGTGACCACGCCTGGACGGCAAGGCTTTCAGTGAGATCCTCGACGAACCAGGATCCGCCGGCGGGATCGAGCACCCGTCCGACGTGGGACTCCTCCAGCAACAGCAGCTGGATGTTGCGCGCGATTCGCCGCGGAAATTCACGTCGGATGCCGGGCAGCCCGCTCGGTATCGCAGCGTCGAAAGGCAGCACCTCCACCGTGTCCGAGCCGCCGACACCGGCTCCGAACGCCGCCAGGGTAGTGCGGAGCATATTCACCCACGGATCGCGCTGCGTCATCATCGATTCCGAGGTGACTGCATGAAACGTTCGGCCGGGGGCGTCGGCATGTCCCAGAACATCGGCTACCCGCGCCCAAAGTTTGCGTGCTGCACGGAATTTCGCGATGGTCATGAACTGGTCGTCATCGGCAACCAGGCGGAAGCTGATCTGCCCCAACGCCTGCTCCGCGGTCAGTCCCGCCTCGACCAATACCCGTAGATAGTCGACCCCGGCCGCCATGGTCCCGGCCAACTCCCAAGTCGCGTTGGCACCGCGATTGTGCAGGGCCGAGCCGTCGACCAGCACCGTCCGCACGCCGGAACGCTCGGCTGCCCGCCGGGCAACCGTGCACACTTCCTCGATGCCGGGTCCACGGCGGTCTTGCAATGAAACCGACAGTGGATCTGCCCCCAGATCGACCGAGATGCTCAGCGGATCAGCGGACTCGGCTTCGGCTTCGGCTTCCGCGATCAGCGCGAGCAGCGCGTCAGCGGCTATCGCGAAGTGCTCGCCGGCGTCGATTCGGATCGGCACCAGGTCTAGATAGACGCCCTCGAGGAGTCGATCGATATTTCGCGCGGCGGTCGCGTCATCGGCCTGCAGGATGATTGCGCTGACACCGTCGGCCAGCGCCCCCAGCACTGCCGAGTTCCCATCGTCGGGGTCGGCCGCACCCGAAAACGCCTCCGCGACTTTCCACCCGCCGATCACGTCGCGGGCGGGGTCCCCCCCGCGCACGAAGGGCCACTGACCGGGCAGCGGCGGCTCCGGATACGCGTCGAGCGCCGTATAGAGAGCCCGAATCGGAAACCCCTCGTAGGTCGGCGAGTCGAGCAACCGTTCGGGCTCGTCCGGCAGACCGGCCGTGTCGGCTCCGCTCTCCTTTGCCAGCACTCCGGCGACCGCGGCGCGCCATCGCGCAACGCCTTCCTCCAGCTCTAGCGACACAGGCAACTCCTGTTGTGGCAGCACATCTGTTGTGGCAGTACGTGGCGCTGCTTTGTCAGTTCACGAAGCATCCGGATAACCAGGCTAATTGATAGCCGACCGGGGTCTGCAACGCCTAGTGCCCGCACCGACAAACCCGGCGTAGTAGGCGTGACTCGGGCCGTAGTGTTGAGCCGTGTCGTCTCCAGCCCGCCGCGCGCTGCGCAGCGTTGGTTCGGCCGTAGCCGGTGCAGCCGGGCAGATGTCCCGACGCCGTATCGCGTTCACGACCACGGTCGTGATCATTGTCGTCACGACCGCCTGGCTGGTCCCTCTCCCCACCGCCCTGCAGATGCGCGATTGGTCGGATTCGATGGGGCCCTGGTTTCCCCTGGCCTTCCTCGCCGCCCATGTGGTGATCACCGTTTTTCCGTTCCCACGCACAGCTTTCACGCTGGCCGCGGGCCTGCTGTTCGGATCGATACTCGGTGTCGCGATCGCTGTCGTCGCCAGCACGATTGCTGCCGTGCTCGCGCTCGTGCTGGTGCGCGTAGCCGACTGGCGGCTGAGTCGATTGGTCCACCATCCGGCCATCGAATCCGTCGACTCCACTCTGCGCCAACGCGGCTGGTCCGCGGTTCTCTCGCTGCGCCTGATCCCGGCGGTGCCGTTTTCCGTGCTCAACTATGCGTCCGGGGCATCGACCGTGCCCATCGTGCCGTACACGATCGCGACAATGGTCGGTTTGATTCCCGGAACCGCAGCGGTGGTGATTCTCGGCGACGCGCTGACAGGCAACATCAGCCCGCTACTGGCAGTGGTATCGCTGAGCACCGCGAGCCTCGGGGCAGCCGGCCTGGCCTACGAGATACGGCGTCACCGCCGTCAGAACGCCAGCAGCACCGAGACCAATTCCGAGCCCGCCGTCGGTGCCTGACCGACTTAGCTCGATCGTCGGTGCCGGAGCCGACTAACTCGGCGCGGAGCCGTGCCGCGGTGCGGGCGAGGCGATGAACTGCGCAGGCGGCTGCTGCTGTTGCTGACTCAGCGGTGGGTACTCGCGGACTGGCGGCAGCGACGGGCCGGGAGGCGGGCCGGCGGGTGGCGGTGTACTGATTCCGCGGGCTTCCGCTTCCGCCCTGGCCACCGCCTGCGCAATAGCGGGGTCGGTCTGGGTGGTGAACCAGTCCTTGACTTCGTCGCTGTCGTCCTCAGGCTTCGGCAGATTCTCGTCGACCGGTGAAGGCTGATAGCGGAACACGCCGTCTTCGCCGGGTGCTCCGAGCAGTTTGGTGAAGCCCTGCAACGCCGTCCCGAAATCGCTCGGCACCAGCCAGACCTTGTTGGCCTCTCCCTTTGCCATCAATGGCAAAGTCTGCAGGTATTGATAGGCCAACAGCTCCGGCGTCGGACGACCCGCCTTGATCGCGGCGAATGTCTTCTCGATGGCCTTGGCCTGACCTTGGGCCTGCAGATATTGCGCCGCGCGCTCGCCTTGCGCCCGCAGCATTCGCGACTGCCGGTCCGCCTCCGCGGCAAGGATCGCCGCCTGCTTGGCACCTTCGGCCGCCAGAATCTGGGCTTGCTTCTGGCCTTCGGCCTGCTTGATCGACGCCTCGCGATTGCCTTCCGCGGTCAGAATCATCGCCCGCTTTTCCCGGTCGGCGCGCATCTGCTTTTCCATCGAATCCTGGATCGACGGCGGCGGGTCGATGCTGCGCAGTTCCACCCGCGCGACGCGCAGGCCCCACCGCCCGGTTGCCTCGTCCAGCACACCACGCAGCTGACCATTGATCTGGTCCCGGGACGTGAGCGTCTGCTCGAGGGTCATGCCGCCGACCACGTTGCGCAAGGTGGTGGTGGTCAGCTGTTCCACGCCGACGATGTAATTGCTGATCGCGTAGACAGCAGCCTGGGGTTCGGTGACCTGGAAGTAGACGACGGTATCGATATTCACCGTCAGGTTGTCCTCGGTGATCACCGGTTGCGGGGGGAACGACACCACGCGCTCGCGCAAATCGACCCTGGCGCGAATCTTGTCGACAAAGGGCAGCAGCAGCGTCAGCTGACCGGAAACCGTCTTGCTGTAACGGCCCAGGCGCTCGATGACAGCCGCTTCCGCCTGCGGGATCAACGCGACCGATTTGGCAACCACGATGACCGCGAAAACAACCAGCACCGCCAGCAGTACCAGTCCGGCGACCGCTCCATCCATGTTCAGTTCTCCTGTTCGTCGCATCCGTTGTCGACGTAAGACACGGTTGTCACACACTCTTCCAAACGACTGCAGTCGCGCCGTCGATCCGGAAGACCGTTACCTGGTCTCCCGGCTCGTAGACCTCGTCCTCGTTGAGCGGCCGCGCGGTCCATACTTCGCCGTCCAATTTGATCTGTCCCTGATGCCGGGCAACCTGATCGAGCACCAGCGCACGCTGGCCCTCCAGCGCCTTCACGGGTTCCGGCAGTCCCTGGCCAGAGGTCAGCCGGCGCTTGAGCGCCGGCCGCACCAGAACCAGCAATAACACCGAGACGACCAGGAACACCGCGCCGTCGGCCCATACCGGCCAGTCCAATAGCCAATTCGATCCTGCCGCCGCCAACGCTCCACCACTGAGCATCAGCAGGAACATATCGCCGGTCAATGCCTCTGCAGCGGCGAGACCGATTGCGATCACTAGCCAAATCAACGCCGCGGGCATGCGGCCAGGATACGCGGGCGACGTCGCGAGCGTCTGCAACTGTCGTCGACGCCCCATGCGGATGACAGGCATTACACTGCGAGCATTATGTGGTGCCCTAGTGTGTCGCTCTCCGTCTGGGCCAATGCCTGGCTTGCGGGCAGCGCTGCTCCCGATGACGTACTTGACGCGTTATCGGCTTGGGCCCCAAAGCATTCCGTGACGGCCTACGATGCGGTGGCCGCCGATCGCACCGGCCTGCCCTGGCCGGATGTTATTGACGCAGGCGTAGTTTCGTTGTTGCAGACCGTCCGCACGGCCGTCCGCGGCGGCGATCGGCCCTCCCCCGGGCATGCGGCCATCGGAGTCGTTCTGCCGATTCCGGGCGATGTTCGCGGCTTGCCCCCGGGCACCCAATTCCAGGAAGACGCGATCATCGCCGGCGAGGCGCTCATCGTCTACGGTCCACAATCCGCGGCTATCGGCCTGGTACCGGAATTCGAATACGACGACAGCGAGCTGACCGGCGACGATCAGGGCATCGAACCATGCGCGCTGACATGGACGGTCTACTCGTTGCACGGCAATCCCATCCCCGATCCGATGGATCTCCGCGAGGCCGAATACGCTTTGAAGTCGGCCGTTCGCTCTGCCGCCGAGGCGCTGGGTGCACTGCAACTGGGGTCCGCCGGGGGGATCGACGACCCACGCGGCCTCGTCGAGCAGGTGCTCGAAGCCCACCGGCACCACCGCACCCCGGACAACGCCCCCACTCGGGCCCTGCAGGTGTTGGAGAACGCAGCTCACGTCGACGCGATCATCACCGTAAGTTCCGGACTGATGCCTATCGGCACCCAGAGTTCATCCGAAGCCCAGATCGCAACCGACGCTCTGCGACCGTTGGAGTCGGTGGTCCGATCCGCTCGGATAGCGGCGGTGAACACCATCCTCCGGTCCGCCTGGCAGGGCTGAACTACACCTGACAGACAGCAGTGCACGGACTGCCGTTGCTGCTGGATCCGTAGCCCGGAACCGGCTGCGCCCCAACCACTCTGGATGGGTCATGACCGTCCCGAACCTCGTCGAGCAGATCCAGGATGAGCCGCGCGAAGTTGCGCTGCGAGTTGGGGGTCGACGCCCTTGCGAACGCAATCCCGAGATCGTCGGCCTGTTCCTTCAATTCGGTGTCGAGATCCCACACCACCTCGATATGGTCGGCGACAAATCCCAGCGGACACACGATCACCGCTTTGACGCCAGCGGCGGCCAGGCCCGAAAGATGATCGGCCACATCGGGTTCCAGCCATGGAACCTGCGGCGGCCCGGAGCGCGACTGCCAGACCTGATCGAAGTCGCGGTGGCCGGCCGCCGCAGCAACCAACTCCGCCGCATAACCGACCTGGCGGCGGTAAAGGTCTTCACCACAGCGATTCGCGGCCCGCAACGGAATGGAGTGGGCCGTGAACACCAGCCTTGCCTGCGCACGCACCGATTCCGGAAGCGTCGCAGCGGCTTTCGCGATGGCATCGGAGAACATGTCCACGAACAGCGGATGATCGAAGAACTGCCGCAGTTTGATCAATTCGGGGGCGCCGGCACCGACGGCAGCCCGGGCGCGAGCGATATCCTCCTGATACTGAGTGCAACCCGAGTATCCTCCCCAGGCTGACGTCGCGAACACCGCGGCACGTCTGACCCCGTCGGATGCCATTGTGGCAACGGCATCCTCGACGAACGGCTCCCAATTGCGATTGCCGAAATAGACCGGCAGCGGATCCCCTCGATCGTCGAGCTCGGCCCGGATTTCGTCTATCAACGCCCGGTTGATGCCGTTGAGCGGTGACGCACCACCGAAGTGGTGGTAATGCTGTGCCACCGACTCCAGCCGTTCCGGTGGTATGCCCCGCCCCCGAGTGACGTTCTCGAGAAACGGCATCACGTGCTCAGGGGCCTCCGGCCCGCCGAACGACAGGAACAACAGGGCGTCGATGCCGCCACGTTCGCCGCTCACAGCAGCTGGGTGCTGGCGCCGCCGTCGGCGAAGATGATGGTTCCGGTGGTCGCCGGCAGCCAGTCCGACAACAGGGCGCACACCGTCTTGGCGACCGGCGTCGGATCCTTCATGTTCCAGCCCAGCGGAGCACGCTGATCCCAGCCCTCTTCCAGGAGCTGCATCTGCTGTCCGGCTTCCTCGCCGAGAGCACCACCGACGATCGCACTCATCGCCAGGGTCCGGATCGGTCCTGCGGCAACCAGATTGGACCGCACGCCCACCTTGCCGGCTTCGCGCGCAACAAATCGGTTAACCGATTCAAGAGCGCTCTTGGCAACCGTCATCCAGTTGTATGCCGGCATCGCACGCGTCGGGTCGAAGTCCATGCCGACGATGCCGCCACCCGGGTTCATCACCGGCAGCACCGCCTTTGCCAGCGACGCGTAGGAATAGGCCGAGATGTGGATGCCTTTGGCGACGTCCTCGTACGGCGCGTCGAAGAACGGGTTGATGCCCATGCCCGTCTGAGGCATGAAGCCGATCGAGTGCACCACACCGTCGAGCTTGTTGCCCTCACCGACCTCAGCTGCAATGCGATCGGCCAGTGTCGACAGATGCTCTTCGTTCTGTACGTCGAGTTCAATCAGCGGCGCCTGACGGGGCAGCCGATCGGCGATGCGGCGGATGAGTTTCATCCGGTCGAAGCCGGTGAGCACCAGTTCCGCTCCAGCTTCCTGTGCCACCTTGGCGATGTGGAACGCAATCGACGAATCGGTGATGATGCCGGTGACGAGAATGCGTTTACCTTCGAGAATGCCTGACATTTGTGCTGACTCCATCTGAGGGAAAGGTTGATACGCGAAAGCTGCTGGGGCCGAACCGGTTACCTAAGTGCCCGATACCTCAGTGCCCATACCTCAGTGCCCCATACCCATTCCGCCGTCCACCGGGATCACCGCTCCCGCGATGTAGCCGGCGTCCTCGGAGGCCAGGAAGCTGACGGCTCCGGCAACATCCTCAGCCGTGCCGACCCGTTTGGCCGGAATGAACTCCAGGGCACCCGCCTGAATCCGCTCATCGAGTGCGCGGGTCATCTCGGTATCGATATAGCCCGGGGCGACGACGTTAGCGGTGACGCCTGCCTTCGACAGCTCGCGGGAGATCGAGCGAGCCATGCCGATCAACCCGGCCTTGGCCGCCGCATAGTTGGCCTGGTTGCCGATGCCCCACATGCCGGAGACCGAGCCGATGAAGATGATCCGGCCGAAGCGCTTGCGTTGCATGCTGCGCGAGGCACGCTGGGCCACCCGGAACGCGCCGGTGAGGTTGGCGTTGATGACTTCTTCGAACCGGTCCTCGGTCATTCGCATCAGGAACGCGTCCTTGGAGATGCCCGCATTGGACACCAGCACCTCCACCGGGCCCTGATGCTCCTCCACCTCTTTGAAGGCCCGGTCGACGGCGTCGTTGTCGGTGACGTCGCACACCACACCGAAGAGCCCATCCGGCGCCCCCGATCCGCGGTGCGTGACGGCGACCTTGTGACCATCAGCGGCCAATCGTCGGGCTATCGCCAGGCCGATGCCCCGGTTTCCACCGGTCACGAGCACCGAGCGCGATACGAAGGGCGGTTTGCCGGCCGCGGCGGTACTGGTTGCATCCGTTGTGGCGGTATCGCTCATGCCCGTCAACTTAGTGCCTGGGGTTGGCCCGGCCGAAATCGCGTGAGCCTTGCCGCGTGCCGAAACCGACGTTTCGGCGGGGTCCTCCCCGCATTTCGCGCCCGTTTGTTCGTTTGGGCGCGATGAGCCCTAGCCCGGGAGGCGACGGTTGATCAGCAGAGCCGTGACAGCCGCCAGGGCCAGCATCAGTGCCCCCAACCGAAGCCAGCCGGCGCTGGCGTCGCCCCGGGTGGTCTCGTACCCGATCTGCTCCTGCAATGAAGTGAAGACCTCTTTGAGCTGCTGCAAGCTGGACGCCGTGTATGAGCTGCCACCCGAAAGGTCGGCGATCTTCTTCAGCATTTCGTCGTCGACGGGGACCGGCTGACGCTGGTTGTTGATCTCGACGTAGCCGTACGGCGTCCCGAAGGACACTGTCGAGATGGGTACGCCCTGATCCTTGGCCGTGCGGGCCGCCGTGTAGGCGCCCTTCGGATTATCCGGGTTCGACGGCACGGTCTCCTTGCCGTCGGACATCAGCACAATGCGTGCGGGCGGCGGCGCATCCCCACCGCCGATCACCGCTCCCACCGTGGCGATGGCTTGCAGCGACGTGAAGATCGCTTCGCCCGTCGCCGTCCGATCCGCCAGCTGCAGCTTGTCGATTGCGACTTTGGTGGCCTCACGGTTGGTCGTTGGAGAGACCAGCACTGTGGCGGTGCCTGCATAGGCGATCAATCCGAGGTTGATACCCGGCGTGAGCTGATCGGCGAACTGCTTGGCGGCTTCCTGGGCCGCAGCAAGCCGGCTCGGCTCGACATCGGTGGCGCGCATGGACTGCGAGACGTCGATGGTCAGCATCACCACCGCGCGGTTACGCGGGATTCGGACGTCGTGCGTCGGCCCCGCCATCGCGATGGTGAGCAGCACGAGCGAGATGATCATCAGAATCGCCGAGAGGTGCCGCCAGCGGTTGGGCCGCTTGGGCGCAACCTTCTCCAGCAGCTCCATGTTCGCGAACCGCAGGATCCGCTTCTGGCGGGCAACCTGCATGACAACGTAGAGCCCCACCAGTCCGGCAACCACGAGAAGGAACAAGAAGAACCACGCGTGGGCAAAGCCTGTGAGCGTCATCGGCCCGAGCAACGGCAACGTCATCTAAAACCTGTCGTCATCTGAAACTATCGATTGCTTATCGGCTGATTGCTTATTGGCTGCCGGCCAATGCACCGCGACGACGGGACGCCACGAACCGCACGATGTCGGCCACCCAGTCCCGGTCGGTGCGAAGGGTCATCAGCGGCGCCCCGCAACGACGAAGCGTGCGGGCCACCTCATCGCGGTGCGCGGCAGCGGCCCGGGCGAAATCGTCGCGCAGTTGCGCGTCGATGGTGAACTCGCGCGTCACACCCGATTCGGTGTCTTGCAGGATCACGTCGCCGACGTCGGGCAACTCCACGTCACGCGGGTCGAGCACCTCGACGCCGAGCACCTCATGCCGCGCGGCGATGGCCCGCAGGGGGCGCATCCAGTTGATCGGACCGAGGAAGTCGCTGATGACGACTGCCATTCCGCGACGACGTTCGGGCCTGCGCAGTTCGTCGATGGCCGCGCCGAGGTCGCCGCGCACACCCAACGGAGCCCGCGGTGATGTCGCGATCGCACGCAGCAATGCCTGCTCGTGTTGTCGGCCTGACCGGGCCGGCACCCGGATGACCGACTGGCCGTTGGAGATCAGCGCACCGAGCCGGTTCCCGCCGCCACTGTTCAGATAGGTGATCGCGGCGGCAGCGGCGACCGCGAGGTCCCGCTTCTCGCAACCGGCCGTACCGAAGTCAAGGCTGGCCGACATGTCGACGACGATCCAGGTCTCCAACTCCCGGTCGGCGATCATCTGCCGAACGTGCGGGTGGGTGGTTCGAGCCGTCACCGACCAGTCCATCCGGCGGACGTCGTCACCCGGTTGATACATCCGGGACTCCCCCGGCTCGGAGCCCGGGCCGGGAATCAGTCCGAGGTGGTTACCCTGCAACACCCCGTCGAGCTTGCGCTTGACGGTGAGCTCAAGAGTTCGCAGGGCGGCGGACAGCTTGGCGTCACCGATCTCACCGCGCTGGAACGACGGCGGGTGGACCGTATCCGGGTTGGTTAACCCTGACTCGCTCACCGACCGTTGACACCCGCCGGGGCGCCGACCGCGGCAGGCACCGAATGCCCTTGCTGTGGAACAGCATTCACTTGCGGCAACGCAACGGTCTGCAGGATCCGGTTGATGACGGTCTCTGCCTTCACATCGTCGGCCAGCGCGTCGTAGGTGAGCACCAGACGATGCCTCAGAACATCCGGGATCACCTCGATGACGTCCTGCGGGATTACGTAGTCGCGCCCGCGGACCAGGGCCAGTGCGCGGGAAGCCGCGATGATGCCCAGCGATGCACGTGGAGACGCGCCGAAGGCGATCCACGCCTTCACATCGGCCATGCCGAACTGCTCCGGGCGCCTGGTCGCGGTGACGACCCGCACGACATAGTCGACCAACGCGTGATGGACGAAATTAGTGGCCGCAACATCTTGCAGCCGCTGCAGGTCACCGGTGTTCAGGATCGCCTTCGGCTCCGGCGGGGACACACCCATCCGGTAGATGATCTCGCGCTCCTCTTCCGGCGACGGGTAGTCGACGTTGATCTTGAACAGGAATCGGTCACGCTGAGCTTCGGGCAGTGGGTACACGCCTTCGTTCTCAATGGGGTTCTGGGTTGCCATCACCAGGAACGGCTTGGGCAGCGGATAGGTCTTGCCACCGATCGAGATCTTGCGCTCCGCCATGACCTCCAGGAGCGCCGACTGCACCTTCGCGGGCGCCCGGTTGATCTCGTCGGCGAGCAGGAAGTTGCAGACGACCGGCCCGAGCTCGATATCGAACTCCTCGCGGCCCTGACGGTAGATACGGGTACCGATGATGTCGGTGGGCACCAGGTCCGGTGTGAACTGAATACGGGAGAAAGTTCCGCCGACGACCTTGGCGAAGGTCTCGACCGCCAGCGTCTTCGCGACGCCCGGTACGCCCTCGAGCAGCACATGCCCCTTGGCCAGGAGTCCGACGAGGATGCGCTCGACGAGCTGGTCCTGGCCGACGATGATGCGCTTGACCTCGAAGATCGCGCGCTCCAGGGTGTGCACCTCACTGGCCAGTCCGTTGCCGCCCGACGCCGTCGGCGCAGGGGCTCCGGGACCTGAGGGCGGCCCACCAGGTGACGTCATCAACTTCCTCCACAGCTTTGGTGACTCAGACTGCGTGCACTCTCATGCACTCGGACGTTCGGGGCAGCAAGGTGCCCGCAGACAACTATTCCAGGCGTTCGCAGATCCGTCGACGTCGCCTCGCGCGACGCAACTCATCAGGTCTCGATGATGCGCGTCACGTACGGAGTCATTCCCGCGGTGCGGACCGGACTCACGGTGACCTGGCCGGCCGCTGAGGAGGCTTCCATCATCTGGCCGTTTCCGAGGTAGATCGTCACGTGCTGGGTACCCTCCGGACCGTAGAAGATCAGGTCGCCCCGTTTGGCCTGTGACGGCGGCACATGCCGGCCCGCGGTGTATTGGTCACCGGAATACTTGGGCAACTGCACACCAACGCCGGCAAACGCGTAGCGGACGAATCCAGAACAGTCGTAGCCGATCTTTCCGGTGTCCTGGTCGACGCCCTCGCTCGGCCCGTTGATTGCCCCACCGCCCCAGGAGTAGGGAACTCCCCGCTGCGATGCCCCTCGCGCGATGACGTACTCGACGGCCTGCGGTCCGCGCACGCGCGCGCCCGGGAACGCGGAGCCGGCGGGACCGCCGCCGATGCCGAGGCCGGCGAGGAACTTGCGCCCCAGATCCATCGTCGCCTGGGTGGCCTGCGCCGTGGCGGCCAGCGAAGCGTTGGCGATGGCGACAGGGTCTCCCGGGGCGCCGGCACTCAGCAGCTTCGGCAACGTCGGATCCCATTGGCCGTCACCGGGAGATGCCCCCGCCGGTGCCACCGGGCTCAACGCCAGGGCCACCGCGGCCAGGAACGTCCCGATCGCGCGGCGTCGGCCAAAGCTGTTGCGAAACATGGAGATTACATCCGATCAGTACTCGATGTAGCGGATGACATACGGCGTCATGCCGCTGGTCCGCACCGGGGAGATCTTGACGTTGGAGCCGGTGTAAGGGGCCTCCAGCATCTGACCCTGGCCCAGGTACAGGGTGACGTGTTGACTGCCGCCGGGGCCGTAGAAAATGACGTCGCCCCGACGCATTTGCGCGGTCGGAATCTTGCGGCCCATGTTGTATTGCGAACCCGAGTAGTGCGGCAGCTTGATGCCGACCCCTGCGAACGCGTAGAGAATCAGCCCCGAGCAGTCGAATCCGACGGTTCCGGCACCTTCGTCGATCCCACGGCCAGGTCCGGCCGCAGTTCCGCCGCCCCACGAATACGGCACACCCATCTGCGACATCGCTCGCCGGATGACGTACTCGGAGGCCTGGTAGCCGTTGGCATACGGGATGGCCCCGTTGGTGATTCCGGTGTCAGTGGGCTTCAGGATCCCCATCTTCTGCAGGAAACTCTTTCCCAACTGCTGGGTGACCTGCAGTGAGTTCGCGCCGATTTGCAGGATCGCATTGATGATCTGAATCGGATCACCGGACACGAAAGCACTGGGCACCGCCGGCAACGTGAGGTCCCATTCGGTCGACTTTCCGAACGGCACCGCTGCTCCGGCCGACGGCCCGGACGAGGGACCGGGTGCGGCCGGGTCCCAACGATCGCCGGACCCTGGGGCAGCCGGCCCCGCCGCTTGGGGGCGGGCGGCCGGCGCGACCGCCGGCGCGGACCACGGGCGGGCCGCGTCGAGCTTTTGCTGCGCGGTCTTGCGCTCCGCGGCGAGCCGATCGATCTCGGCCTGCTGAGTGCGGAACGTCTGCTGGGCGTTGGTCAGCGCCGAGACTGCCGATTCCTTACTTGCCTCGGCACTGCTGACGGCCTCATCCGCCTTCTCCTTGGACAGTCGCGCCGCAGACTCCCGGTTGAGCTGTTCGGTGCGAGCCCGCTGGAGGTTGCCGAGGACTTGCTGCGAGCTCAGCGCCATCGCCTGACCGGCGGCGGCGCCGGAGATCATCTCGTCCGGATTGCCGGCGAGGATCAACGATGCCGATGGTCCGTTGACGTAGGTGGCTACCGCATAGGTGTCGAAACGCCGCTGGGCATCGGTGATGGCGGTGTTGGCAGCCTTGACGGCCGACTGGCTGGAATCCACCTGCTGTTGCGCGGTGGCGGCGGCCTCCCGTGCCGTCTCTACGTCCAGAATCGCCTTGTTGACGCTCTCCTGCTCGGTCTGAATTTTCGCTCCGACATCCTGGAGACGCTGGTTGGCCTCCGCGACGTCGGCGATCAATGCCGCAAGGCTGTTGGGCGCGGGTTCCGGCTCCGCACTCGCGATGCCCGGGATTGTCAGCGTCATCGCCACGCTGAGCGCCATCGGACCCACAGGACGAACCATCCGAGCTGCCGGTCCGATGAGCAGGGCGGGATGGAGGCGATCGAAAGGTCTCATTCGACTGTGGTCTCCCTTTGAGTGCTCTGCCTACGGGCCACGCTGGGTAACACATGTCACTTGGATCACATAAGTCACATGAATCACACCAGCGCCAATTGCACCGTACGTCACATTTGTCCCAGAGGAAACTGCGCGCCGGAATTACATGTTTGTCATTTAAATGATGTGACCAAACAGTAATCTTATTGATTTGCCAAAAAAGGATGTCATCCCTGTTCAGCAGGCATTTCCGAGTGACCGGAGTGATTTGCCCGACGTTGCACAATTCGCGTCAAAACCGCGGCCAGCGCGACCGCAATTACCAACACAATCGTGAATGCCGTCCAGGGGAAATCCGGCGTCTTGAGTTGGTCCACGAATGCCTGCGCGCCCTGCACCGGCGTCGCACTGGTCTTGGCGACATCCTGCCCCGCTTCGAGCGTCACCCGGTCGAAATGCGTGCTGTAGGTTCCCGCCCAACCGGGGCTCAGAACGAGCACCGTCGCACCCGGATGAGCGAGGCCGACTTCGGTCGCGACGTCGCGCAACGGGGTGTCGATCGCGGGACTCTTCGGCATGACGACGATCTTCAGGTCGATGCCGGAGGCCTGCGCATCCGCGACGACCTTCTTCAGGCCCGCGACGTCCTCCTGCGGCGCGGCGACCCCATCCCTGGCGATCTCGGCCTGCACCTTGTCCATGCACTGCGGCAGCGGGGTCGAAGGGTCGAGGCCAACACTGGTACATACCTCTACAGGGAGGTAGGCGGGCACGGGGTGGACCGTCACGACCCCAGACCGTACTCCGGCCGGCGCACCGCGAAGGGAGTACGCGCCGAGGCGAAACCGGACTGCCGCTTTCGCCCCCCTCGATTATCGGGCGTACCGCTAATATCGACCCGATGCCGACACAGCCCGTCGGCACAATCACCATGTCGGGAGTTGATGTGAGCAGCGCCAATTCGTCCCTGAATTCCTTTGAGGCCCGCGACACCCTCAAGGTCGGTGACAGCAGCTACGAGATCTACCGCCTCGATGCGGTCCCCGGCACAGAGAAGCTCCCCTACAGCCTGAAGGTGCTGGCCGAGAATCTGCTCCGCACCGAGGACGGCGCCAACATCACGGCCGACCACATCCGGGCCATCGCCAACTGGGATCCCGCAGCCGATCCCAGCATCGAGATCCAGTTCACGCCGGCGCGCGTCATCATGCAGGACTTCACCGGGGTGCCCTGCATCGTCGACCTCGCCACCATGCGCGAGGCCGTCGCCGAACTCGGTGGCGACCCGAACAAGGTCAACCCGCTGGCTCCCGCCGACCTGGTGATCGACCATTCAGTGATCGCCGATCTGTTCGGCCGCGCCGACGCCTTCGAGCGCAACGTCGAGATCGAGTACCAGCGCAACGGCGAGCGGTACCAGTTCCTGCGCTGGGGCCAAGGCGGTTTCGACGACTTCAAAGTGGTGCCGCCCGGCACCGGGATCGTCCACCAGGTCAACATCGAATACCTGGCGAGCGTGGTCATGGACCGCAATGGCCTTGCCTACCCAGACACCTGCGTCGGGACGGACAGTCACACCACGATGGTCAACGGCCTCGGCGTACTGGGCTGGGGCGTGGGCGGTATCGAAGCCGAAGCCGCGATGCTCGGCCAACCGGTCTCGATGCTGATCCCCCGCGTCGTCGGGTTCAAGCTGAGCGGCGAGATCCCGCCCGGCGTCACCGCCACCGACGTCGTTCTGACAGTCACCGAGATGCTGCGCAAGCACGGCGTGGTCGGCAAGTTCGTCGAGTTCTACGGCAAAGGTGTGGCCGAGGTGTCGTTGGCCAACCGCGCCACGCTGGGCAACATGAGCCCCGAATTCGGCTCCACCGCAGCAATTTTCCCGGTCGACGAGGTAACCATGGATTACCTGCGGATGACCGGACGCACAGATCAGCAGCTGGCGCTCGTCGAGGCCTACATGCGCGCGCAGGGCATGTGGCACGACCCGTCTCGCGAGGCCACCTACTCCGAATACCTCGAACTCGACCTCGCCGACGTCGTGCCGTCCATCGCCGGGCCGAAGCGGCCGCAGGACCGGATCTCGTTGTCCGATGCGAAGACCGTGTTCCGCAAGGACATCCACAATTACGTCGAGGAGAATCTGCCGGCACCGGAGACCAAACTCGACGAGGCCGTGGAAGAAAGCTTCCCCGCCAGCGATCCGGCGGCCCTGTCATTCGCCGACAACGGCGCGGTCGACGTGAAGTCGGCGGCGCACGGAGCCGAGGGCCGGCCCACGAATCCGGTAACGGTCAACTCAGACGAACTCGGCACGTTCGTCATGGACCACGGGGCGGTGGTCATCGCCGCCATCACGTCGTGCACCAACACCTCCAACCCATCGGTCATGCTCGGCGCGGCTCTGCTGGCACGCAACGCCGTGGAGAAGGGCCTGAGCTCCAAGCCGTGGGTCAAGACGACGATGGCGCCCGGCTCACAGGTGGTCAACGACTACTACCACCGCGCGGGCCTGTGGCCGTACCTGGAGAAGCTGGGCTTTTACCTTGTCGGCTACGGCTGCACCACCTGTATCGGCAACAGCGGGCCACTCCCCGAGGAGATCTCGAAGGCCATCAACGACAGTGACCTCTCGGTCACCGCGGTGCTCTCGGGCAACCGGAACTTCGAAGGCCGGATCAATCCCGACGTCAAGATGAACTACCTGGCGTCGCCCCCGCTGGTCATCGCCTACGCATTGGCGGGCACCATGGACTTCGACTTCGAAACACAGCCTCTGGGGCAGGGAACCGACGGCAAGGACGTCTTCCTGCGCGACATCTGGCCGTCGCAGAAAGACATCTCCGACACCATCGCCTCGGCCATCGACCGGGACATGTTCATCCAGAACTATGCCGACGTCTTCAAGGGCGATGACCGGTGGCGCAACCTGCCGACCCCGAGCGGCAAGACATTCGAGTGGGACCCCAAGTCCACCTATGTTCGCAAGCCTCCCTATTTCGACGGGATGCCGGCTGAGCCGCAGCCGGTCACGGACATCACCGATGCGCGAGTGCTGGCGCTGCTCGGCGATTCGGTGACCACCGACCACATCAGCCCGGCAAGCACCATCAAACCCGGAACGCCCGCCGCCCAATACCTCGAGGCCAATGGCGTCACGCAGAAGGACTACAACTCGTACGGTTCGCGGCGTGGCAACCACGAGGTGATGATCCGCGGCACGTTCGCCAACATCCGCCTGCGCAACCAGCTGCTCGACGCCATCGTCGAGGGCGGGGTGTCCGGCGGCTACACCCGTGATTTCACGCAACCGGACGGCCCGCAGGCGTTCATCTACGATGCGGCGCAAAACTATGCGGCACAAGGCATTCCGCTGGTAGTTCTGGGCGGCAAGGAGTACGGCTCGGGTTCGTCACGGGACTGGGCGGCCAAGGGCACCCGACTGCTCGGCGTGCGTGCTGTCATCGCCGAATCGTTCGAACGCATCCACCGTTCGAACCTGATCGGCATGGGCGTGATTCCGCTGCAGTTCCCGGCGGGTGAATCGGCGCCCTCGTTGAAGCTGGACGGTACCGAAACCTATGACCTCACCGGGATCGAGGCCCTGAACAGCGGCACGACTCCCAAGACGGTTCATGTCAAAGCCACCAAGGCGGACGGGTCTGCCGTCGAGTTCGACGCCGTGGTGCGCATCGACACCCCCGGCGAGGCGGACTACTACCGCAACGGCGGGATCCTGCAATACGTACTGCGCAACATGGCGCGGGGCTGACCTCCGCTACAGCGCTCGATACGGGGCCTCCGGCATTGCCGGGGGCCCCGTTCGTTTACCCGAAACTATTTGCGGGACCGATGATTCGGGCCACCACGGCTGCGCATCGAGGTGCCCGACTCGCGCAACATGGCGTGAACGGAGCCGTACGACCGGCCGGTGTGGGCAACGAGCGAGCGAATACTGGCGCCGCCTTCATAGGCGGTACGAAGTTCAGCGATCATCTGATCTCTTGCCTCATCCAGCTTGCGCATCACACCTCCAGGTAGCTCGCTCCCACCCATCGATCAGAGTAGGAGGGCGAGCGCGCGGCGTGGCGGAAATTGCCGAATGTGCCGTGCCGGCCGGGCTGGTTCAGGCAAGCTCGATGAGGTCGCGATAGTCCTCGGACCAGTAGTCCTCGGTCCCGTCCGGAAGAAGCACGACGCGCTGGGGGTCCAGCGCCTCGGCAGCGCCGGGATCGTGCGTCACCAAGACGACCGCACCGAGATAGCTCCGCAGCGCGTCGAGGACCTGTTCGCGAGACGCCGGGTCCAGGTTGTTCGTCGGCTCATCGAGAAGCAACACGTTGGCCGTCGATGCCACCAACCCCGCCAACGCCAATCGCGTCTTCTCACCACCCGACAGGGTTCCCGCGGGCTGCTCCAGCTGCGGGCCGGTGAACATGAACGCGCCCAGCAGACCCCGCAGGTCTTGCTCACCGGTGTCCGGCGCGGCGTGGCGGATGTTCTCCCACACCGTCGCGTTGTTGTCCAGGGTGTCGTGTTCCTGTGCGAAATAACCGATCTTGAGCCCGTGACCAGGTTCCAATCCGCCCGCGTCAGGCTTCTCGACACCGGCGATCAGCCGCAACAGTGTGGTCTTCCCCGCGCCGTTCAAACCCAGGACGACAACCCGCGAGCCACGGTCGATAGCGAGGTCAACCCCGGTGAAGATCTCCAGCGAACCGTAATTCTTGGTGAGCCCCTTGACTACCAGCGGAGTACGCCCGCACGCCGCCGGTGTCGGGAATTTGATCTTGGCGACCTTGTCAGCCACCCGTTCCGCATCGAGCGCGGCGATCATCCGATCCGCGCGACGCAACATATTCTGTGCCGCAACGGCTTTGGTAGCCTTGGCCCCCATCTTGGCGGCCTGATTACGTAGCGCCGACGCCTTCTTCTCAGCGTTGGCCCGTTCACGACGGCGACGCTGTTCGTCCGTCGCGCGGGCGTCGAGGTACTTCTGCCAGCCCATGTTGTAGACGTCCGCCTCGCCGCGAACCGCATCGAGGAACCACACCCGGTTGACGACTTCAGCCAGCAGATCGACGTTGTGGCTGATGATGATCAGCCCGCCGCTATAGCCTTTCAGGAAATCCCTGAGCCAGCCGATCGAGTCGGCGTCGAGGTGGTTAGTGGGCTCATCCAGTAGCAGAATCGCTCCGGCTCCAGCACCGGAATCGGCGGCCGCGAACAGGATCCGAGCCAGTTCAACCCTGCGCCGCTGTCCACCGGAGAGAGTTCGCAGCTGTTGTGCCAACACTCGCTCCGGCAGCCCGAGACTTGCGCAGATTCGGCCGGCTTCGCTCTCGGCGGCATACCCGCCTAACGCGGCGAACCGCTCTTCCAGCTGGCCGTACCGCCGGACGGCCTTATCGCGGGCGGCATCATCGACAACCTCGGCCATCAGAGCCTGTTGCTTTTCGAGGTCC
>Ga0075163_10003943_pt1 | contig 19925 bp, 14 predicted proteins | sample JI1023141ADNA_FD_71478 | JGI IMG/M metagenome (GOLD analysis project Ga0075163, IMG submission 71478) | Wastewater effluent complex algal communities from Wisconsin, to seasonally profile nutrient transformation and Carbon sequestration -... | ecosystem: Engineered > WWTP > Effluent > Algae... | reverse complement strand
TGGAAGCCGATCAGCACCCAGCGCGTCCCCAACGCCAGCGGAATGAGCGTCAGGCTGTAGAGCGCCACCATCGCCCCTTCGGGCGACGGCAAGACGATCCACGCGCCCAGCCCAAACAGCGTGATGCAGGCGGCGGCCAGCGCCATCCGCATGGTGACGATGGAGGGGACGACCACCGGGAGCTGCGTGGGATTGGCGGCGACTTCGTGGACCCCCAGCCCGAAGTCGATCCCCGCGTCCACGATGCGCGAGAGGTACAGGACAGCCGCCGTCGCGAAGGCGACGACGCCAAATCCCTCCGCCCCCAGCACGCGAGCGGCGTACATGGTGACGGCAAAGGCGAAGAGGCGTGCCGCGGCCTCGCCGGCCCCCAGCGATACGAAGCTCCGCGACACCGACTGGTGCGCGTCGTGTCCCTCTGGTGAGCTGCTGTGCGAGCTAGGCAACGGGTGTGGGGCGCGAGGCGTGCATTGTGCAACGGTGGACCGGCGTCACGGGATGGCAAGTCCGGCGCCATCCTGCGTTGGTGCCCTTATCTTCGTCGTTGGCCCCGACCGAAGTCCCCCTCCACGTCGCCCCCTCCGTCGTGAGTGTCACCCGTTTGCCCTCCGTCGATCCTGCGGCACGTCCCTCCGTCGTCATCGCGTCGGCGGGGCGTCTCGATCTGCTCTGGCGTGCGGTCGAAGCGCTCGAGCCCGAGCGGAAGCGCACGGGGGCCCAGCTGGTGATCGCTCGCTCGGCCCCGCTCGCGCAGGAGGCGCTGGTCCGCGAACGACTGGGGGATGCTACCATCGTGTGGAGCCCACCGGGAGCGGGAATCCCGAGGCTGCGCGGGATGGGCCTTGCAGCCGCCACCGGCGATCCCGTCGCCATCACCGAAGATCACCTGGTGGCGGGCGACGGATGGCTCGAGCATCTCTTCAAACACGCCCGCGACGGCGTCGACATCGTCGGCGGGGGGATGCAGAACCGCGTGGGGAGCAATGCCGTGGCGTGGGCGGCCTATCTCTCCGACTACGGCTTCTACAGCTACGCGCGCCCGGCCACCAGCGTGCTGGTGCCGCTCCTCACCATGGCCAACATGGCGTATCGGCGGCGCGACGTGCCGCGCATCGCCGAGTGGTGCAGCGCCGGGGCTTGGGAGAACGTGGTGCACGACCGCCTCGCCGCCGAGGGACGTACACTGACCTTCGCTCCCGAGGCGCGGATCATTCACGACCACTCGTATCGGTTCGCCGAATTCCTCAAGAACCGGTACGAGCATGGCTGGGACTACGCGCGGGCACGGTTGACCGAAAACCCCAAGGCGTTGCGTCTCCCCCTCATCGCCATGACCCCGGTCCTACCGCTGATCCTCCTTTTCCGCATCGCCAAGGCGGCGTCCGGCGAGGATCGGGGGGCATTTCTTCGTGCCCTTCCGCTGACTGTTGCGTTTTTATACGCATGGGCCGCTGGCGAGGCCTTTGGGTACCTGCGAGGGCCGATTCAGCCGGGCGAGGAACTCGGACGGGTGATCGACGCCTCATAGGGAGGCCCCCTGCTGTAGAAAGGGGACCCAAGGCACATGGATTGCAACCGGACCCTTGCCGAGCCCGAGGCGAGCAGGGCGCAACGACGCCTTCGCCCTCCCTCCATTCACTGCGAGAAGCGGAATGAACCCGATTTCACGACTGGCGAGACACGCGCGCCTGACCAGCTACTCTTACCGCGATCTCCCGTCGCCGCCGTTTCTGGTCCTGTTCATCAACAGTATTTGCAACATGAAGTGCGAACACTGTTTCTACTGGACCAGCCTGAACAAGCGCGACGACATGTCGGCGGAGGAGATCTTCGCGCTGTCGGATTCGCTCGGCCACATCGAGAACCTGAACCTGTCCGGGGGCGAGCCGTTCCTGCGGAAGGAGTTCGCCGACATCGTCCGGAAGTTCATCCGCACGAACGGGGTCAAGCAGGTGTACGTCCCGAGCAACGGGTACTACACCGAGCGCACGATCGCGGCGCTCAAGGAAGTCCTCAAGGAGCCGACGCTCGACCTCTTTGCGGTGGAGCTGTCGCTGGACGGGATGCCTGAGTTCCACGACAAGTTCCGCGGTGCCAAGAACGCCTTCCGTAAGGCGATGGAGACCTACGACGCGCTCGTCGAGCTCCAGAAGACCGATTCGCGCCTCCGGATCCACTCCATCTCGACGGCGACCGACGTCAACATGGACGAGATCCGCCGTCTCACGACGTACCTGTACGAGCGCTGCCCGCAGATGGAGCACCACAATCTGGCCATCATCCGCGGCGACCGGAAAAACCCCACGCTCAAGGGGCCGAGCCTTCGTCAGTACGAGGAGCTGTATGAGTACATCCAGCGCCTCTGGCTCCCGCGCGAGGAGGGGCGAAGCGGGTCGCTCGTCGAGCCGATGCTTCAGTGGGCCAAGGTCGAGACGGTCAAGCAGGAGCGCCAGGTGGTCCCCTGCAAGGCGGGGCGCATCTCCGGCGTGGTGTATGCCAACGGCGACGTGGGCGTCTGCGAGATCCACAAGCCGATCGGCAACCTTCGCAACAAGACCTTCCCCGAGATCTGGAACTCCCCGGAGGCCCGTGCCCTGCGCGGCCAGATCGAGCGCAAGGAGTGCTACTGCACCACGGAAGTCTTCATGTGGTCGAGCATCGTGTACCAACCCATGCCGTTGGCGCAGGCGCTCGTGAAGGGAAAGGTGTGGCGCAAGCCGCTTCCGTTGCACCCGTCGGAGCGTGCGAACGTGTCGCTGGCCGATGGCCCCGCCCCGCGGATGGCGGGAGCGGCCGGTACCCCCGACGAAGAGCCGGCGGGCACCTGATCGTCAGGCGCGGCGGGGCGCTGGTGCCTGCGGGCCACCAGCACCTCGCGCGCTGGAACGGTCACCCGACTCCGTCGACGTTCGACCCCGCAACGACGAAGGGCGCGCTTCACTCAGAAGCGCGCCCTTCTCGTATGCTGGTGGCTCGATCGGTCGTGACTACCAGCCGCGGAACTTGAGCAGCACCGACGGAACCGTTTTGAGCATGATCATGATGTCGAGCCAGAGGCTCTGGGTGCGAATGTACTCCAGATCCCAGCGGATCTTGCCGCGCACATCGTCCAGGTTCTGGTCGTAGTGCTGGTTGATCTGCGCCAGGCCGGTGAGCCCGGGCTTCACGCGATGGCGCGCGCGATACTCGGGGATCATTTCGCGCAGGCGCGCGACGATGCTCGGACGCTCAGGGCGCGGACCGACGATGTTCATGTCGCCGCGCACGATGTTCCAGAGTTGCGGGAGTTCATCGAGCCGGAACTGGCGCAGGTAGCGCCCTAACGTCGTGACGCGCGGGTCGTTCTCCTGCGCCCAGACGGCACCCGAAAAACGCTCGGCATCCACGCGCATCGTGCGGAACTTGAAGATCGTGAACACCTGGCCACCAAGATCCTCACTTCGGCGGTCGCGCAGGGCGAGCGTATCGCGCCAGCGGCGATCCAGTCCGACGCGCGCCTGTGCGTAGATGATGGGCCCGCGCGACGTGAGGCGGATCGCAATCGCGATCAGCACCAGAATCGGGGCGATGAGCAGCAGCGCCGCCCCCGCCAACGTTGCGTTCACGAAGCGATTGAGGCGCTCGGAGCGTTCCGCGGGAATGACATCATCCAGATCCTCGCGACGCACGTGCGACGACGCAGCGGTCACCGAGCGAGGACGCTCGACGCCAGCGGCGGCCTCTCGGCCATCCTTGGGTCGCACCGGGCGACGGGACGGAGTGGGGATCCGCACTGGACGATCACCGGCGAACTGCTGCACAGTCGACTCCATACGCTGTCGGCTCAAGCCTGACATCCATCGAGAGCAAGGGGTTTACGGATTGTTGTTGCGAACGAAGATGCGAATGATCCAGAGGAGCGGCCCTGCCACCGCCAGAACTCGCACGATGCCCTGCGAACGCCCACCCGTCGTCTGCACGACCGGCATGAAGATCTCATCGCCGTCGCGCAGGGCGAGATCTCCGACCGTTCGTCCCGTTCGGATCGCGTCCTGGAACTCCTTCTTGTTGATGATGACCTTGCCCGACCGCTTGACCTCGGTGTCTTCGAACTTGGCGTTCTGGCCGAATCCGCCCGATGACATGATCACATCGGTGACGGCCTGATCAGTCGGGAAGGTCTGGAAGCCGTTGCGAGCGATGCCACCCGTCAGGGTGAGTCGAACCATCGCCTGCGCGGTGACCGCCGGACTCTTGAGGAATTTCGAAAGTTCTGCCGTGAGGTGCGTCCCCAATTCCGAATCGAGTACGCCGGCGAGCGAGATGTCCGGGATATTCGGAAGGGAAAGCCGTCGGTCGCCCCGCACGGTGAAGGTGTCGGTGAGCGCCGAGTCGCCGACGACCACGAGGTAGATCCGGTCCCCGGGAAGGAAATCGCCGTTGCGCAGGCGCTGTCGAATCCCCCCCGCCTCAGCGACCAGCCGCTCGCGGGTCTTGGCGTCGGGGGCGACAATGGCCGCCTGCTCGGTGGCCTTCGCGGCCTGCTCGAGTTCGGAGCGCTTGGCCTGACGGCGCCCCTCACCCAGGGATCCCTGGGCTCCAGCGGGAGCGGCCGAAAAGGCCAGCAGGCTGGCGAGGACGATCAGTCCTGCATACGCGAGCGCCGCAGTGCGGCGAGTCATGGATAGGATTCTCATACGCGAGTCACCAGTCTGCACCCTTCGTGCTAACACGTACGACCAAGGCTCCCCCCGCAGGGAAGTCCTCGTTCGTCAGAATGAGGTGAAGGCGCCGCAACGATCTGTCACGGTCACCTCCATGATTGTAGCGCCCGCACCGCAGGGTGTCTCACCCCCGAATGCCGATTCGCCAAATCGCACCGTTCGCCCCCTGATCGATTCGGCGTGCAGGGTGTGGCCTGCACGCGGCGAACTGCGACACCGCACTCCGCAAGATGGACGACTGATCGACGATCTCGTCCCAACTCGACGGTACACATCGCGTTGCCGATGCGTTCCTCGCGCGATCAGCGCGGCGAACCTGGGAGAATTGCCGACAATCGACACGGTGGGGCGAGCGTCAGTCGTCGCGAGCTGGCGCGAACTGTTGCGCGTGCGCATCATGAAGAGCGGTCGTGTACACGGATTGGTAGATCCGGAAGCCGGATTCGGCCGATTCGGCGTTTTGGGCGCCCTCTGCACGACTCCTGCATGTATGCGCGTGACCACTCGACCTGACCAGCGCTTTCTGGTACTTGCCGAGGCCGGAACCCGATCCTCGGAAGTGCGCAACGCCGATGGCCAATCCGCGAACTGACGATTCTCCGCCGCCGCTCGTGCTCCTGGCCAACGACCAGGAGTGGTCGGCGCGATCGCTCGAGACCGTACTTGGCGCTCAGGGCTTCGCGTCGGCGCGCGCTTTCACCGGGCGTCAGGCGCTGGAGTTGGCCCGTCGACTCCGACCGGACGTGGTGATCGCCGATGCGGGGATGCCCGACATCTCCGGTATCGAGATCTGTCAGCGCCTGCGCGACGATGTCGAGTTTCCGCGGTCGACCCCCATCGTGGTGACGACCGCCGGACCCGCCTCCCGCGCCCAACGTCTGGAGGCGTATCGCGCTGGCGCGTGGGAGTTCCTGAGCCAGCCGATCGATGCCGAAGCGCTTCTGCTCAAGCTGCAGCTCTTCGTGCGTGCGCGTCGCGAGATCGATCGATCGCGCGAGGAGTCGTTGATCGACGACGGGACGGGATTGTACAACGTGCGCGGGTTGGCGCGACGCGCCCGGGAGATCGGGGCGGACGCGAGCCGCCGCCGGTCGCCGTTGGCGTGTGTCGCGGTGGGTTCCATCGCCGAGGATGGGGTGAACGGCGAACCGCACGAGCTCGATGTCCGGCTCGCCGAACATGTGTCCGAGGTCTTTCGACGCACGGCGCGCTCGTCGGATGCGATCGGCCGTCTCGGTCGCGGCGAGTTCGCGATCATCGCTCCGGCCATGGATCAGGGTGGGGCGCTGAGGTTTGTCGAACGACTGCAGCATGAACTGGAGTCGACCCCCGCGGTGGTCGACGGGGTGGCGCGGCATCTCAAGGTGCGAGCGGGCTATTGCGCCGTCTCGGATTTCGCCCAGTCGTCGTTTGATGCTGTCGAACTGTTGCTGCGGGCGGCGAGCGCTCTTCGTCAGGCGCGCGGCGCCGAGGCGGTGGACGGCTCCAAGACACACGACCTGCTCGCGGTCCCGTTCATTCCATGATCCAGCGGTGCCGCTGACCGGCGCGCCGCGAACGGTCGGCCGCACCGGATGAGGGGACGCGCCGGCGACGTCAGGTCGCCGGCGCGTCGTGCGTCAGCGGGCGATGCGCCCACGGTCGCGCCCCCATCGGACTCGTGGGAAATCGGCGGATCCCACAATGCAGAACGGCGCCGTCATCGGCGCCGTTCGCTCGTGTCCTGGCTACCCGCTCAGCCGCGTCGGCTGTCGCCGCCGGCGCCCAACAACGCCGCGCTGCTGGGCTCGGGTTCGTCGATGCCGTAGTAGCCTTCGAGGTAGTGGTAGTACTTGAACTGCGGCATCACGCCGACGTCGTTGAGGATCGCGCCAATGATGCGCACCGGCATGCGATCGAGGACGGTGAGCTTGGCCTGCGCCAGCTTGCGGTCGGTCTCGCCGGCGCGCAGCACGATGAGCATGGAGCCGGTGGCGGCGCCTAACGCGAAGGCGTCGATGCCGGCGCCGAGCGGCGCGCTGTCCACGATGATGGCGTCAAAGCGCGAGCGCAGGTCGTCGAGCAGGATGCGCATGCGCTCCGACGCGAGGAGCTCCGGTCCGTGCTTGCGACGCTTGCCACATGGGACGACGAAGAGGTTCGCGTGATGCTGCGTCGGGAGCACGACCTGCTCGAGCGTCGCCTCGTCGGCCAGGAAGTCCACGAGTCCCGGCGTCTGCTTCAAGTCGCCGAAGACCGCATGCAACTCACCGCGGCGGATGTCGCCATCGACGATCACCGTGCGGAAGCCGCTGTCGGCGAGCGCGGAGGCGAGGTTGGCCGAGGTGAACGACTTGCCGTCGCCCGGCCCGGGGCTCGTGATCGTCAGCTGCACCGGACCCGTGCCGTCGAACGACGTCCGCACGGAGAGGGCGATGCTGCGGAAGGCCTCCACGAGCTGCGTGGCTTCCTCGAGGCGGGCCGTCGCGCTGCGCGGGTTGTTGTACGACGGGATCGCACCGACGATATCGAGCCCGAGTTCGTGCGTTGCCTGTTCGGGGTACCGGAAGCGCTTGTCGAGGCGGTCGAGCAGCAGCGCGAGACCGAGCCCCGCACCAATGCTGACCGCGACGGCGAGGAAGAAGATGCTGAGCGACGTGTCGCTCGTTGGGAAGCGCGGCGCAACCGCCGTGTCGAGCACGCCGACGTCGGACATCGCGCTGCGCTCGGCGAGCCGCGCCGAGACCGCGCGTCCGGCGAGGTCGGCGTACATCGACGAGGCAATGTCCACCTCGCGCTTCAGCTGCATTTCCTGGATCGTGCGGGTCGGGATGCGCTTGATCTCGACCGACGCGCCGTCGACGCGGCGCTGCATCTCGATCTCGCGGCTCTTGAGCTCCGCGTAGGACGAGGTGATGAGCTGCGGGATGGTCTGCGTCTCGAGCCGTTCGATCTGCGTCTTCTTGTCCTTCACCAGCTGGTGCTGGTCGGTGTACGTCTCCTCGAGCTTGCGAAGGCCGGCCTGCGCCACGTCGAGTTCCTGCAGCGCCTGGCTGAGCTGCGGGTTGGACCCCATGAGCTGCGGGAAGCCGCGCAAGGACTCGATCGAAAGGCGTCCCCCGCGGCCCTTGGAATCATCAATGATGCGTTGCAGGGCCTCGCGATCGCGCTTGGTCTGGTCGAGCGTCGTCTTGTCCGAGAAGAACTGCCCCATCACGGGGTTCAGCGTGCCGGTCACCCCAGGGGAGACGGCGACGTTTTCCGTCGGCTGCACGATCGCGTTGATCTTGAACGCCTCGTAGGCCGCCTGCGCGGCGTTGAGCTGTGATGACGCGAGCTTGAGCTGCTCCTCGATGGTGGTCGAGGACACTTCGAGCCCGGCCTTCTTGAGGCGCTCTGCTTCCGAAATGAACTGGCTGACCAGGACGTTGATCGTGGTGGCCAGGAGAACCGAGCTCTTTCCCTTGAGCTGGAAGAGCAGGAGGTTCGAGTTGAACGGAATGGTGACGTCGAGGTTGGTGGCGAGCGCCACGGATGCCTCGCGCGGGGTCAGCACCTCGAACTTGACCGTGCGGTCGCGTCCAAGCAGGGCACTCGCCGGCTGCCACTGGAAGCCGACGGCACGCCCGATCGAGTCACCGACGGCACCCTTCTCGATGACCTCTTCCTTCTCGGAATCGGTGTCGGGAATGCGGAACAGGGTGTATCGCGCCCCCGAACCATCGACCTCGAGGCGGTACACACCGCTCCTCAGCTTGTCGGAGGGCATGAGCGTGCGCACGACGGCGGTGTCGGCCTCGGTCTCCGGGACGACGTGAAGCGCGAGCCGTGAGACGACCTTGTCCAGCACCGAGAACGACCGAGCGAGCTCGACCCACGCCTGATCGGACTTGAGGATCCCCGGGGCGTTGACCGGACCGCGGCCGCCCGAGTTGTCCTGAATCCACACCTTCGCCTGCACCACATACATCGGGGAGACGAATCGCGTGAGCAGGAACCCCGCGCCGACGCCGACCGTGATGACCACGAGGATCAGCCACCGGTAGCGCTTGATGGCGGCGAGGGATCGCGAGACGATCTCACCAATCCCCCCCTCAGCCGGAGGCGCCGAGGGCGGCCCCCCCCACTGCGGCATCTGGGAGAAGGTCTCCGGACGCGCCGGGGACGCGTTAGTGACTGGGGAAGGGACGAGATTGGCGGACATGTCAGCGAGGTCTTCGTTGGATAGCGACGATCTGTAGACGACTATACCGCAAAAAGGGCGCACCTGATGCGGCAGGGCCCCGGTCGGTGCAGGGCCGCCGGCCATGAGAACGCAAATCCGGGCCCATGGTTCCGCACCGTGACGGCCGGGTTGGCTAGGCGTCCTTGTAGGTCGCCCTGTAGATGTGACACAACACGCATGTGGATTGTGACGAACATTAGGTGTTGTCTCCACGCCCGGGTGTAGCTTGACCTCTGCAACTCTGAATCGTATTTAACGCGGTGGGACACTGCAGCGGACATGCTGCGGAGCCGCTACTACAGGTTATCACCTGCGGTAGTACCCGGGGAGGCGGGGAGACGCTCCCACCCGGTGTGTCGCACCGTTACCTCGGCTTTGGACCCGGATCAGGTTGAAATCGATGGCCACTGGTGCACCGTTGCGTGAAGGCGAACGAGGGAACGCGGCCGAGGGCGAGCCCCGCGACCCCCTCTCGATCTCCCCTGAGGTCAAAGCCAACCTGAGCCTGCTCATCGTGGACGACGACCGTACCCTCCGCGAAGGGTGCGCCAGCGTCCTCCAGATGGACGGATTCAACGTCACGACGCTGGGGCGGGGCGACGAAGCGATCGACCTCGTGAAGCGGCGGCGTTTCGACATCGTGCTGGTCGATCTCTATATGACGCCGGTGTCGGGGATGGAGATCCTCAAGGCCACACTCGAGGCCTCGAAGGACACCATCGTCGTCGTGATGACCGGCAACCCGAGCGTCACGACGAGCATCGAGGCGTTGCGGGCGGGGGCGTGGGACTACCTCCCCAAGCCGTTCTCCGCGACGCACCTCCAGGTGCTCGTCGGTCGCGCGTCGCATGCCGTCATGGTCGCCCGCGAAACGCGCGACCTTCGGGTGCAGCTCTCCAAGCAGAGTGGCAACAGCGACAAGATCACCCTGCTCGGCGTCTCCCCCGCATTCCGAAAGGCCGTCGAGCTGGCGCGAAAGGTCGCGAGCACCGATGCGTCGGTGATGATCATGGGAGAGAGCGGAACCGGGAAGGAGGTCATCGCCCAGTTCATTCACGCCCATTCCCGCCGAGCCTCGCGTCCGATGGTGCCGATCAACTGCGCGGCGCTCCCGGAAGGTCTGCTGGAGTCGGAACTCTTCGGACACCGGAAGGGCGCCTTTACCGGGGCGGATCGTGACAAACCCGGATTGCTGGAGATTGCGAACGGCGGCACCCTGTTCCTGGATGAACTGACCGAGATGTCGCTCCCGCTGCAGGCCAAGCTCCTGCGCGTGATTCAGGACGGCGTGGTGCGGCGAGTCGGCAGTGAGAAAGAGGACGCCGTCGTGGACGTGCGCTTCCTCTCGGCGACCAACCGTACGCCGCAGGAGTGCGTGGCGAAGGGGACACTGCGCGAGGATCTGCTGTATCGCCTGCGCGTCGTGCCGATTCATCTGCCACCGCTTCGCAAGCGTCCGGAGGATATCCCGCTCCTCACGAACCACTTCCTCACGCACTACTGGGAGCGGCATCGCGGAACGGGCGAGGCGCAGCCGCGTGTGTCCGAGTCGGCGATCGAGTTCCTGCGTTCGCGTCCGTGGCGCGGCAATGTGCGCGAGCTGCAGAACGTGATCGAGCAGATGGCGGTGCTCACGGAGTCGGGTCACCTCGTCCTGCCGGACGATGTGCCGATCTACGACGATATCGGCACCGAGCCGGCGCAGGGCGGCTTCCCGCCCAACGTGATGAACGAGCCGTTCCACGTGGCCAAGGACAAGCTGATCGCGCATTTCGAGAAGGAGTATCTCGGGCAGCTCATCGCACGGGCCGGTTCGAACATGTCCAAGGCTGCGCGTCTGGCCAACATCGATCGCACGACGCTCTACCGTTTGATGGAGAAGCACGGCTTCCGGCGCGACGACATGAGCGCCCCGCTGGACGAATGACCTCGCAGGTCACCCTCTTACAGCAGCCGGTGAAGACTCAGGCGGGGAAACGAGGTAAGGGACGCGGGAGCGGGACTACATCAGGGAGTGAGGCTGCGATGCCGCCAGCGCCCCCGGTGGAGTCGGGCATCCGGGGCGCCACGTGGCGCGCCCTGACGGCTGCCGCTGCCGAGGTCGCGGCTTCGTGGGAGCCTGCCGAGCACGTGGCGTCGTCGGCGGTGGATGTGCGCGCTGCCCTGTCCGTCGTGCTCGAGTCGTTGCGGCGCACGGTCGCCGACCAGAAGGGCGACTTGGCCCGCCTGCCGGCGTTCGTGCCGGCTCGCCGGCTGCTCGAGCGTCTGCGTCGTGCCTTCCTGGTGCAGGCGGAGTCTCCCGATGTGCGTGCCGAGTCGGAAGAAGTCGTGCGCGTGCTGCGCGCCTTTGAATGGGTGCAGGAGGAGCTCGACGTGGACGCCGCGCATCGGTTTGCCGCGCGGCTGACGGGCAACGATGCGCAACAGCTCGTCGTGGAGATGGCGCACGACATGCGCTCGCCGTTGGGCTCCATCCTGATCCTCGCCGAACGCCTGCGGGCCGGTGCGGGTGGTGAACTGGCGCCGATCCAACAGCGCCAGTTGGGGTTGATCTACAGTGCCGCCTTCGGGCTGAGTACGCTGGCGGGCGACGTGATCGAACTTGCGCGCGGCGGCACCACGCTGATGGATCAGCAGCCGATCGCCTTCTCCGTCTCCGATGTGTTGCAGTCGATCCTCGACATCCTGCGACCGATGGCCGAAGAGAAGCGACTGTCGATGCGTTGCACGGGGCCGACAGCTGATGTGCGCATCGGACATCCTGCAGCGCTCAATCGCGTCCTGCTCAACCTGGCGACGAACGCGATCAAGTTCACCAACACCGGCTCGGTCGACGTCTCGTGCAAGGAGCTCGATCGCACACGCGTCGAGTTTTCCGTGCGCGACACCGGGCGCGGGATCCCGCCGCACGTGATGAACAACCTCTTCGAGGCCTTCCGTCAGCGGCAGGTTCCGGGCGACTACGCCTTCTCGAGCGCCGGGCTCGGACTCTCGATCTGCCAGAAGCTCGTCGGCGCGATGGGCGGCGCGCTTGGCGTGGATACGGAGTTGGAGAAGGGGACACGCTTCCACTTCATCCTCGAACTCCCCCAGCCGGCGCGCATGTAGTGCTGGCGCCGCGTCCCATTCGCCGGGACGCGCGAAGGAGCGGACGGCGCTGACGTTGCGAGGGTACTGACAGTGCGCCGGCCTGTGTTCCGCGTTCTCCGCGGCGGCGCACTCTGGACGGATGCGCGGGCGCGCCGCAGCTTTGTGGCTCTCGCCGTACCTCCCACCTCGCCACGAGGGCAGCATGACCGACCGCCGGGCTTTCATGTCGTCGATGATGCGCGCAGGCGTCGCGCTTCCGACCCTTAGGGCGTCGGCCTTCTCGACCCTGTTTCGCGCCGAGGACCTGGTGCGCGACAAGTCGGCGCTCGCGGCCGCCGAGGACGAGGCGTACTGGTCGCAGATCCAGATGGCATTCGACGACGACCGGACGCTGGTGAACCTCAACAACGGTGGGGTTAGCCCGGCACCGTCGCACGTCATCGACATGATGCTGCGGGACATCCGGTTCTCGAACCAGATCCCGGTCGACCACATGTGGCAGGTGCTGGAACCCCGCGTGGAGACGGTGCGTCGCGACCTGGCGAAGATGTTCGGCTGCGACCCGGAGGAGATGGCGATCACCCGCAACGCCTCCGAGGCCAACGAGACGATGATCCTCGGGCTCGACCTCAAGAAGGGCGACGAGGTGATTGTCACGAACCAGAACTACGGGCGGATGATCACGACGTGGGAGCAGCGCGTACGCCGCGACGGGATCGTCCTCAAGCAGATCTCGTTCAAGGTGCCGCCGCCGTCGGACGACTACATTGTCGACCAGTTCCGCGCCGCCATCACGCCGCGCACGCGCGTCATCGAGGTCACGCACATCACCAACCTCACCGGGCAGATCCTCCCGGTGAAGAAGATCGTGCAGATGGCGCGCGAAAAGGGGATCGAGGTCTTCATCGACGGCGCGCACGCCTTCGCGCATTTTCCCTTCACGCGCGACGACCTGGACGCTGACTACTACGGCACCTCGCTGCACAAGTGGCTGCACGCGCCGATCGGGACGGGCTTCCTCTATGTGCGCCGGAACAAGATCAAGTCGCTCTGGCCGATGATGGGAGCCGCGGTCTCGCAGGACGAGAACATCCGCAAGTACGAAGAGATCGGGACGCATCCGGCGGCCAACCACAACGCGATTTCGCTGGCGGTGGCCTTCAACCGCGGGATCGGGATGGAGCGCAAGGCGGCGCGCCTGCGGTATCTTCGCGATCGCTGGGCCAAGCGCCTGCTGGCGGAAAACTCGCGCTTCCACGTGCTCACGCCGCTGGACGACACGCAGTCGTGCGCGATTGCCTTGGTCAACATCGAGGGGATCGAGACGCCCAAGTTGCAGCAGTGGCTCTGGCACAAGCACAAGGTGATGACGGTGGCCATCGTGCATCCCGAGTTCCACGGGCTGCGGGTGACGCCGAGCATCTACAGCACGCTCGACGAGGTGGACCTGTTCGCCGAGCTGATGCTCAAGGCGTCGCGCACGGGGATCGCGGTCTAGCCGCCATTGCACGGATGGTCGCCGACGCCTCGGCGAGCAGCGCCGACAAGCAGCCGTCGACTATTGGTGAGCTGGCCTGACGCGACCTGACACATTTCCCGCGCCCTCCACCGGCATTGCAGCCGACGGAGGGCGCTCGTCACGAAGGGGCGTACGCCCCACGGAGGAAGCACATGGCATCTGGAGCAAGTGGCGCGGGGCGCGGTCGACCATCGTCCTCAGCGAGCCGGGGGAAGCAGGGGGGGAGGGCGACGAGTGCGGCGAAGGCAACACAGTCGGTGAAGTCGACGCCGTCGGTGAAGTCGACGCCGTCGGTGAAGTCGACGCCGTCGGAGAAGGCGGCCGCACCGCGAACGGCGGCGAGCGGCAGCACCGCCAAGGGGACCAAGGGGGCGAAGCCGAGCAGCGCACCGGTGCCGGCGCCGCTCGCCGAGCGCTTCCACCGTTATGCGCTACCGCGCGTGGGCGATGGGGTGAGGCACTGGCTCTTCAAGACCGAACCCGAGGTGTTCTCGTTCGACGACCTGCTCGCGGCGCCGCGCCAGACGACGTACTGGGACGGTGTGCGGAACTTCCAGGTGCGCAACTTCATGCGCGACCACATGCGCGTGGGCGACCTGGTCTTCATCTACCACTCGAATGCCGAGCCACCGTCGATCGTCGGCATTGCCCGTGTGGCGCGCGCGGCGTATCCCGATCACACGGCCTTCGACGCGGCCGATGCGCACTACGACCCGAAGAGCGACCCGGCGGCCCCCACGTGGATGATGGTCGACGTGCAGGCGGTGTGCGCGTTGCAGCCGGTCGCGCTTCCGACGCTCCGTGAGGTGGCGGGGCTCGAGGCGATGGAGCTGCTGCAGCGCGGGAGCCGCCTCTCGATCACGCCGCTCACGGCAGCGGAATGGGCGATCGTGGAGCGCCTCGGGCGCGCGACGTAGCGGGGCGTCGCCGACGAACGGGAGTGGGCATGCGCGTCGCGTGCTCGGAGCGCTCCCGATGACGTGGTGCCACGAGCGGCGAACTCTGCCCCCACAGACCGACATGGTGCAGCAGACGGCGTGCTGGCGGCACGCCGCCTGACGTCGGGCTAGCGCGCGACTGCCGGTGCGGCGACGCCCGTTGCACCTGGCGCGGCGGAGACCGTATCACGCCCGGCGCGCTTGGACTGGTACAGCGCGCCATCGGCCCGCTTGACCCACGCCGTCGCGTCGTCGCCCACGGCTAGTTCGGCGACGCCGATCGAGAGCGTGAGTTGCGGCGCCGCCGGGGCGTCGGGATCGACCGGCTCGCCAGCCGGCGGCGGCGGGAGTTCGATGGGGCGCAGCTCCTGCACCTGACGGCGCAGACGCTCGGCCAGCAACTGCGCATTTCCGATCGCCGTCTCCTGCAGGATCACCGCGAACTCGTCGCCGCCGTATCGACAGACGAGGTCGACGCGACGGAGGAAGGTCTTGGACAGGACGTTGGCGACCTGACGGAGCGCCGTGTCACCGGCCGGGTGGCCGAACTGGTCGTTGATCCCCTTGAAATTGTCGACGTCGATCATCATCAGCGACGCCGGCTGCCCCAGCAGGGAATGCAGCTCGATGCTGCGCGAGATGTACTCGTCGAACGCCTTGCGGTTGGCGAGTCCGGTGAGCGGGTCGAGGGCGCTCTCGCGACGAGCGTCCTCGAGTTCGCGCCCGAGATTCTTCAGCTTGTCGGCCAACACGGCAAACTGCTGGCGCTGCCGCTCCTTGCGGTGCGCCATGAGCTGCTCCATCACCGACACCACGGCGAGCGCCTCGCGCTTGATCAGGTCCGTCGAGTTGCTGTCGACGGCGACCCGCATGCGCCCGAGGTGATCGCCGGCGATCCGCGACTCCTCGTGCTCTTCCACCACCACCTGATGGATGGCGGCGACGAAGGCCCACACCACCGAGCGCATGTCGTCGAGCGCGCGCGTGACGTACTTGCTCTCGTCGCGCCTCGTCTCGCCAACGAATTGGGAAAGCCCCTTCCAGTCGCGATAGAAGACACCGGCCGACGGGCGGTCGGCCGGGTGGTCGGGACGCGGCGATCCCATGGTCGCGTGCAGCATCCAGCCGTGCACCAGGCGCCGGATGTCGTCGCCGTTCCGGAAGTCGGTGTCGAAGGCGTACTTCCCGTACGTCTGCAACAGTCCACCGAGGGCGTCGAGGACGATCCCCGTTTCCTTGGAGATCGCGCTATTGTCTTCCGGCTCGGGCGCAGCTGGCGCCGGAGTGGGCGGCGCACTGTTACCGTTGCGTGCGGACTTGCCGCCGAAGAAGGACAACACGCTCATGTGCCGGGAGAGATACGACGCTGCGCCTGGCGGAGATGGAATCGGGAGACACGCGGGTGCCTTCGTGGATCGACAGATCCGCGTGAATTGAGTATCGGCGCACGACGCACTTTTCCGCAGTGTCCGATGTCCGGGCTGCGTCGGCGCGACGATCCCCGTGGCGACCGTGGCCGGCGTGGTGCGCCAGGTCACAGGCGGGGGGCGCGATCAGGAGAGCCGGTTGACGAAGAGCCAGATGGCGCTGGCGAAGCCGATGGCGATGATCAGCTGCCGTACGCGTTCCTGGGCGACGCGCTGGGCGAGGCGCGAGCCGCCGTAGCCGCCGATCGCCGCGCCGAGGGCCATGGCGAGGGCCACGGGCCAGTCGACGAGGCCGCTGAAGGCGAAGGTGGCGGCCGCCATGAAGTTCGCGCACAGTCCGCCCCAGTTCTTGAGCCCGTTCATCCGGTGGATGTTGGTGAACCCCATGAAGCCGAGCGCGGCGAGCATGAGGATGCCGATCCCTGCCCCGAAGTAGCCGCCGTAGACCCCGACGAGGAACTGGTAGGCGAGCGCCGCCGGAGGGGGCGGGACCAAGGCGGGGTCGGGCGGCTCCGAACCGCCGTGATGGGCGGACGGCGCGTGCGCCCGCAACCATCGCATCGCGGGGCGCTGAATGAGGAACAGCCCGGTCGCGCCGAGCACGAGCCACGGCACGAGGGCGTCGAAGCGGTCGGCCGGTGTGACGAGCAAGAGGAGAGCCCCCGCCAGCCCCCCGGCCAGCGACGGAATGGCGAAGCGGACGGCCCAGGCGCGCGCGCCCCGCAGCTCGCCGAGGTAGCCCAGCATGCTGCCGACGGCGCCGGGCCAGAGCGCCACGGTACTGGTGGCGTTGGCGGTCAGGGCGGGGACGCCGAGGCCGATGAGGGCGGGGAAGGTGAGCAGCGTCCCGCCTCCGGCGACGGAGTTGACGGCCCCCCCGGCGGCGGCGGCGACGACGATCAGGGCGAGACGTGTGAGGTCGGCGGCCGAAGTGGAGATGTGGCGCTCCGCGGTGGACGAGAGTCAGCGTGAGTAGCGGCGACGGTGCGTGTGCTCCCCGCGCGGTTGCGGGAGGCCACGCCACGCCACGCGAGCGAAGAAAGCGCAGCGCACGCCGCTCGGCAATGTTGAGTGGTGATGCATTCGACTAGCTTAGGGGCCACCGCACGAAAGGTCGCCGGCGCGCCGGCGCTGTACGCCGGACCGGCGTCGCCGATCATTCGAGTGATGGCGTGTCGCAGGCACGTTCACCAACCCTCGTAGTGACATCAGCGGAGAACCGGGAAATGAGCACGACGGCGACGTCACAGGCGCCCCAGGCCAGCACCGATGCCCTCGAGATCCGCGACTCGCGGACGGGCAAGAGCTATTCGGTCCCGATCGTCGACGGGACGATCCGCACGAGCGACCTGAAGCAGATCAAGGTCGATGCGGATGACTTCGGCCTGATGGGGTACGATCCGGCGTTCATGAACACCGCATCGTGCCGCAGCTCGATCACGTTCATCGATGGCGACAAGGGGATCCTCCGCTATCGCGGCTATCCCATCGAGCAGCTGGCGGAGAAGGCAAGCTTCCTCGAGGTGGCGTACCTGCTGCGCAACGGGGAGCTGCCGACGCAGCCGCAGTACGACGAGTGGGTGAAGGACATCACGTTCCACACCTACGTGCACGAGAACATCAAGCGCTTCCTCGAGGGGTTTCGCTATGATGCGCACCCGATGTCGATGATGGTGGCCGGTGTCGCGGCGCTCTCGTCGTTCTACCCGGAGGCGAAGGACATCTTCGACAAGCGCCAGCGCGACATCTCGATCATCCGCCTGCTGGCCAAGGTGCCGACGATCGCGGCCTTCGCGTACCGGCACGTGAAGGGGCTCCCCTTCATCTATCCTGACAACGATCTGTCGTACAGCGAGAACTTCCTGTCGATGATCGCGCGCATGTCGGAGCCGCGCTACGAAGCCAATCCGGTCTTCGCCAAGGCGATCGAGATCCTCTTCATCCTGCACGCCGATCACGAGCAGAACTGCTCGACGAACGCGGTGCGCGCGGTGGGCTCGTCGCACGTGGATCCGTTCAGCGCCGTGGCTGCCGGCATTTCGGCGTTGTACGGCCCGCTGCACGGCGGCGCCAACGAGCAGGTGCTGCGCATGATCAGCGAGATCGGTGAATTGAAGAACGTCCCGGCCTTCGTGGAGAGCGTGAAGCAGGGGAAGGGGCGCCTGATGGGCTTCGGGCACCGCGTCTACAAGAGCTACGACCCGCGCGCCAAGATCGTGAAGAAGCTCGCCGACGAGGTCTTCGCCTCGGTCGGGATGGACAAGGACCTGGAGATCGCGATGGAGCTGGAGCGCATCGCCCTCTCCGACGACTACTTCATCTCGCGCAAGCTCTACCCCAACGTGGACTTCTACACGGGGCTCATCTACCGCGCGATGAAGTTCCCCACCGACTACTTCACCGTGCTGTTCGCGATTCCGCGCGTGGCCGGCTGGCTGTCGCAGTGGGAAGAGATGCTGCTGGACAAGGAGCAGAAGATCGCCCGTCCACGCCAGATCTACACGGGCTACGACGAGCGCCCGTACGTGCCGACGCTGGACCTCAGCAAGAAGGTCGGCAAGTTCTAGTCGATCGACGGCGTTAGGCAGCGGCACACGCACATGGGGGAGGCGCTCATCGCGCCTCCCCCGATGTGCATCTGGCGGATGCGCGATGAACTACTTCGCTGAGGTCTCGGCCGCGAGTTCGGCTTGCCGCGTGGCGCAGACGCGTTGCACGGGGCATCGGGTGCAGTGGCGCACGCGCGCCGTGCAGACGAGCGCCCCCAATTCCATGATCGCCTGGTTGTGCGTCCACGCGGTGTTGCCGCGCGCGGGAAGGACCGCCTCGGCAATGCGCCAGAGCTGCGCGAGGTCACGCGGGCGCTTGGGATTGCGGCGCGGCGCAAAGACGCGGGCCAGGACGCGCGCCACGTTCGTGTCGACCAGCTCGGCCCGCGCCTCGAACGCGAATGAGGCGACAGCTCCCGCGGTGTAGGCCCCGACGCCAGGGAGCGCGCGCAGCTCGCCCGGGTCGCACGGGAGCGCTCCGGCGCCATCGCGCGTCACGTGTCGCGCGAGCGCGTGCAGGTTGCGGGCGCGGGCGTAGTAGCCGAGGCCTGCCCAGGCCTCGAGGACGTGCTCCTGCGGCGACTCGGCCAGGTGGTGGATCGTGGGGAAGCGGTCGAGGAACCGGTGATAGAAATCGACCACGCGCGAGACCTGCGTCTGCTGGAGCATGAGCTCCGAGACGAGGATACGGTACGGATCGCGGGTGCGACGCCACGGCAGGTCGCGCCCATGACGGCGGAACCAGGTGCGCAGCCGTCGGGAGAAGTCGCGGGCGACGGCAGGGGGAGGGAGCGTGACCGCGCGCTGCGTCGCGCGTTTTGGGCGTGTCGCGCGATGCTTCGTCGCCACCGTGCTCGCCGCCTTCGTCGCCACCTGTTTCGCCGACGGGGGCTTCTTGCGCGCCGTCATCGGATGGAGTCGAGGAGACGCTGGCGCGTGAGCGAGAGTCGGCAGGCGGGCATGGTCGCGAAACCTAACAAGACGCCCCGCCTCCCAGCGAGGGGGGCAGGGCGCCGAGTGCCGTGGGACGAAAAGGGGTGGTGCGGAGCGGTACGTCGTGGGGGCGGTGCTAGTACTTGGCCACCGACGGGTCGACTTCGTCGGCCCAGCGGAGGATGCCGCCCACCACGTTCCAGACGCGGGTGAAGCCCGCGGCTTGCAGCTGTCGGACGGCCTTCGCGCTGCGTGCGCCGCTGCGGCAGTGGATCACGATGTCGGTCGCGCGATCGAGCGACGGGATGGCATCGCCGAACGTACCCAGCGGGACGAGGCGCGCCCCGGGGATGCTGGCGATCGCGTACTCGTGGGGATCGCGTACGTCGAGCAGGACGAAGTCGTCCCGTCGCGCGAGCTTCGCCGCGAGCTCGGTGGGGGTGATCTCCAGGATCGGAGCCTCGGACGGGGCCGCGCCGATGCCGCAGAACGCGTCGTAATCGACGAGCGCTTGCAGCTCACGGGTGCCGCAGGCCGGGCAGCTCGGGTCGCGCTTGATCTT
>Ga0075163_10003942_pt1 | contig 19931 bp, 14 predicted proteins | sample JI1023141ADNA_FD_71478 | JGI IMG/M metagenome (GOLD analysis project Ga0075163, IMG submission 71478) | Wastewater effluent complex algal communities from Wisconsin, to seasonally profile nutrient transformation and Carbon sequestration -... | ecosystem: Engineered > WWTP > Effluent > Algae... | reverse complement strand
CTCACCCTGGCACGCAGGGCAGTGACCCAGGGCCATACGGTGTCGTCTCCGAATGTTCTCACCAGTGATTGGATGTAGGCGGGGCGTGTCACCACCGATAGAGCGGTTAGCAGCAGGTAAGGGCCGAGCACACGAGCGAACATGCGTGTCCGGTACTGAAGAGGTGATAGTGAGTTCACTAGGTGCCTCCAACTCATCTCGTAGATACATTGCACCTTGGCAAGGAACCGGACCGATAGGGACTGATGTCCCCAGTAGCCGGGACAAGGGCCTGCTTGCCCAACTCGATCGACCTCGAATCAAGTTCCCTTCGGCCCTATTCACTGCAGCTCGCATCGGCTGATATGGACAGTGCCGGCGGCAGATTCCTTGCCGGGGTCGTCATCCAGAGGGAGCGGACATTATGAAATCAGCGGATGTGTCGCGGCGGATATCACTCGCGCTCAGCGTCATTGCCGTTATCACTGTCGGGGTTTCGACGGCGGGATGCGCCGATAACAAAGAAAAGCCATCTGAGACGACTACTCCGACGCAGAGTTCCGCTTCGCCGAGCCCGTCGCCCACCAACAAGGCAGGGCCGACAATCAATCCGACCGGGCCTAATTCATTTACGCCTACGGTTCTGGCTCCGCCGGCCCCGACTGCACTTCCCGGCAACGTGGTCACCGGCCGGTAGGGATCGCCAGCCATTTCTGTTGGGTCTGTTGTGGATAGCAGAACCTCATGACCGACTTCATGCGTAGTAGCGATGCCTTCACCTGGTCGATGGAGAGTGATCCGCGACTGAGGTCGACGGTGGTGTCCGTGATCTTGTTGGAGCACTCACCTGATTGGGATGCGGTTCGTTCCCGTCTTGAGCTGATCAGCCGGAAGCTGCCGATGTTTCGTGAACGAGTCGTCGTTTCGGCGAAGCCGGCACCGCCGCGCTGGGAATTCGATCCGGACTTCGATCTCGATTTTCATGTGAGGCGTTTTGCGGTATCGAAACCGGCGAACCTGGATGCCGTTCTGGAGATTGCGCGCTTGGCAGCAATGGACGATTTCGATCGGGCCCGACCCCTATGGGAAGTGAGCTTGATCGAAGCCCTCGACGATGGCGGCGCCGCAGTGCTGTGCAAGTTTCATCATGCGCTGACCGACGGTATCGGAGGCATCCAGATTGCGATGAATCTGTTTGACCTGACGGCGCAGGGGAATGCGGCCGACACTGCAATCCTCGAACCCGAAGCGCAGAGCCCGACGAGGCTCAGTCGTTACCTGGACGTCGCTCGCTACGACCTGACTGCGCTGGGCAGGCTGGTCAGCGGGACATTGCTGACCGCGCCGAAGCTGTTCTACGGGGCTGTGCGACGACCCGCTCAGACGGTTTCTTCGGCAGCCCAACTGACGGCATCGGTGTACCGGACCGTACGGCCGGTGAATGCGACCGGCTCGGCCCTGATGAAAGACCGCACCACGGTGCGACGTCTCGGCGTGCTCGACGTTCCCATGCCACGGCTGAGGGAGGCAGCCCACCGCGGCGGCGGTGCCATCAACGACGCCCTCGTTGCGGGAGTGGCGGGTGGCTTGCGGCGATACCACGAGATGCACGGTGTGACGGTCGGCGACCTCCACCTGACGATGCCTGTGAGCCTTCGCAGCGAGGACGACGAAATCGGCGGCAACCGAATCACCTTGATGCGCTTCGATGTGCCGGTGGGTATCGCCGATCCTGCACAACGGATCAGCGCAATCCACGAGCGAACCAGTCGTGTGCGGGGGGAGAAGTCGCTGCCCTACACCCAACTCATCGCACGTGCACTCAACCTGATGCCGAGGTGGTACATCGGCATGGTTCTCCGCCACGTGGATTTTCTGGTTAGTGACGTTCCCGGAATTCCCGTGCCCGTGTACCTGGGAGGCGCAAAAGTCACCCGACAGTATGCGTTCGGTCCCACGATCGGTGCCGCAGTGAATGTGACTCTGCTTACTTACGTCGACACCTGCGCGCTCGGCATCGACGTCGACACCGGAGCCATTCCCGACTTCGCCGAGTTCTACGACTGCCTGGCGGCCGGTTTCGCAGAAGTGTTGGAACTGGCGCCTGCGGACGGCTGATCCGGGCCACTTTCTCGCGGCGGCGCCAGAACGAAGTAATCCTCTTCCTCTTGCGCAAAGTGCAAGCACAACAAGGCGTGCAGTCCGTACAGGCAGGCGAGGAGATCGGAAGACTGCTCAGCAGTTACCGTCCCGGTGATGTCGGCAAGTTCGCGATGACTATGCAGCCGTCCTGCCAGCCGCCGGATTTCGGCGTGCATACGACTCATCGTCGCTGTCGCTTCCGGGCTGCCCAGTGGCTGGGCGAGTGCCGGATAAAGGACGCTGTCTTCAGCTTCTTCGTGCGGCAGCAGAGTATCGCGGAGAAAATCGTCGGCTTTGCCCAATGATGCCGTGGCGGCATCTAGCCGACCGCCGGCCACCTGTTCCGCGGTGTCGCGCAGGATGGAAAGGTCGTCTCGCATCTGTTCGTGCTCGGCGGCGAAGCGCCGCACCAGTTCTACTCCATCGGGGTTCAGAGGCGGTAACACCTGATCATCCCGCAGAGCACGAAGCGCATTCAGGATCACCGCCAGATCGATACCTTCTTGCAGTAGTGCGCCGAGTGCAGGCGGCAGTAACCCGAACGCGGCGAATCCCATTGCCGCCAAGGACAAGGCCATCCCGACGCCGGCGCTCTGTATTGCGATGCGTCGCGACCGCCGGGCGATCAGCTTTGCGTCGGCGAGCCGGTCCAGTCGGTCAGCGGTGAGGACGATGTCGGCGGCCTCCGAACTCGCTGTGGAGCCCCGGGCGCCCATCGCGACCCCCACGTCGGCGGCGGCGAGAGCGGGCGCATCGTTGACACCGTCGCCGACCATCACCGTCACCGCGCGTTCCCGTTCCGCGCGCACCCGGGCAACCTTGTCGACGGGAGTCTGGCGAGCCGCCACCTCGTCGAGCCCCAACACGGCGCCGACCTGCTCTGCTGGAGCGGGCCGGTCCCCGGTGAGCATCACCAGGCGGGTCATGCCCGCCGAACGCAATCTGCGCAGGGTACGGGGCGCGTCGGTCCGCAGTGGGTCGGCGAATACGACTGCGCCGACAAGCTTCTCATCAAATCGGACCCAGGAGATCGCCGCACCGTCCAACGAAGCGCGCGACACCGCGGAGGCCGCCCACGGCTGCAGCTCTTCGTCGAGGTCAAGATTGCCGACCGAAACAACATGTCCGTCCAGCACCGCGGACACGCCCATTCCGGCTTCCTCGCTGACCGAGGTGGGGATGGACAACGGAAGACCACGGGACCGCGCCTCGTCGACGATCGCCACCGCGAGTACGTGCACGGACATCTGATCCGCGGATGCCGCCAGACTGAGGACCTGGTTGACGCTCCAACCCGGCGCAACGGCGATATCCGTGCTGTGCGGGCGGCCCGAGGTGAGCGTGCCGGTTTTGTCCAGCACCAAAGTGCTTGCACGACCCAATGTTTCCAGGGCTCCGCCCCCGCGGATCAGCACCCCGATACGCGACGCCCGGGACAGCCCGGACACAATCGCCACGGGTGCGGCCAGCAACAGCGGACAGGGTGTGGCCACGACCAGTACCGCGACGGCGCGGACCGGGGTGCCGCTGACAATCCAGGCCAGTCCGGCGACTGCCAGTGCCAGCGGCAGAAACCAGGCGGCCATGCGATCGGCGATCCGCACAACCGGGGCCGACTCTGCGGCGGCCTCCCGCGCCAGTCGAACGATTCCCGCGTAGGTGCTGTCGGCGGCGGTGGCTGATGCCCGGATCTCCAGTGCGTCGCCGGCGTTCACCGCGCCGCTTCGAACGGGCTCGCCCCGTGCACGACGGATCTGCATTGCCTCACCGGTCAGAGCGGATTCGTCGGTGGCGGCGTAGTCGGACAGCACGCAGCCGTCGACCGGCAGCACCTCTCCCGGACCGACGACCACTACGTCGTCAGCTTGGATGGCATCGAGGTCCACGACTTCGATGCGGTCGTCGATACGTCGACGGGCCGTTCGGGGAACTCGGTCCAGCAAGGCGCGCAGATCTTTGGTCGCGCGGTGTTCCGCGGCGGCCTCGAGGGCCTGGCCGGTCGCCAGCATCACGGCGATCAGCGCGCCTGCGAGGTATTCGCCGACCGCCAACGTGCCCACCAACGAAAGCAGGGCCAGGGCGTCTACGCCTACGCGCCCGGAACGGATTGTGGTGATCATCAACCAGAGCGCAGGAACTATTGCGACGACGGTCGCGGCGAACCAGCACATCTCGGCGGTCTGTCGCGCGCCCAAAACCCAGGCTCCACCGCCCACCGCGAGCGCCGAGCAGGTGACTGCCAGCAGCGCCCAGCGGGTCATCCCGACCGTCACCACAGCTCAGCCTGCAGGATCGGTCATCTCGTTGGCGGACCGGGCCTGCTCGACGTAGTGAACCAAGTCGGCAAGCGTGCGCAACGACGCGTAGTCCTTTTCGGCTACAGTCACATCCAGCCGCTTGTGGATGCTGATCAGGAAATTCAGCCAATCCATCGAATCCAGGTCCACCTGGTCGCGCAGGAAGACGTCGTCGCGAATATCAGCGGGTTCAATCTCCGGTGCGATGGTTGTCAGCAGCGACAGGATCTCGTCATGAATATTCGATGAGGTAGTCGGCGGCTCCATTCGGACTCATTTCTCCAGAGTGTCGGGTTGTTGCAGGAGGCCATTGATCGCCCCGAGAAATAATGCGCCACGATGACCGTCGGACGCGCGATGGTCCGCCGATAACGTCGCCTGAACGGTAGTGGCGATCTGGATCCCGTCATTGATGACGCAAACCCGCTGCAACGGCTTGCCGAAACCGACCAACGCCACTTGCGGGGGATAGATCACGCCGAAGACCGATTCAACGCCTTTGTCGCCGAGGTTGGTGACGGTGATCGTGGGGTTGGACATCTCCGAACTGCGCAGCGAGCCGGCGCGCGCCCGTGCGACCAGATCGACCAGGTCTCGCATCAACTCGTCGAGACTCTTGTCGGCGACGTCGTGGATGGCCGGCGCGACGAGCCCACCGGCACGTAGCGAGATGGCCACTCCAACATGGACACCATCACCCGGATGGAACCCGTCGTCCTGCCAGAAACCGTTGAACTCACCGAATCGTCGTGCCGCCAGGGCAACTGCTTTCAGCAGCAATACCGCCGGCAACATTCGCTCAGTGACCGCCCGTGTGGCGTTTCTCTCGGTCAGCCACCTCAGCGCCTTTTCCAAGTTGACTTCGTCAGCGAGGTAGTAATGCGGAATCTCGTGCTTCGACCGGCTCATCGCGGCCGCGATGGACCTTCGCATCTGCGCTGAGCGTTCTGCCGCAGCGTCCTTGGTGGGGGTCTGGGCCGCGGATGCCGCGGCGTGTTCCACGTCGCTGATGGTGACTGCGCCCTGCGGCCCGGTTCCGGTGACGGCATCGACATCGACTCCCATCGACGTGGCGAGCCGACGCGCAGCGGGTGACACCCATCGGCGCCGATGCGAATCGCGCACGTGCTCCGCCTCCTGAGCGGGAGTCGCTGTGCCCCTTGACTGTTCGGTGGGCGCGGGTGTTGTACTGGCTTCAGGCTTCGGTATAGGTACGGACGGCGCGGTCTCGCCAGGCGCGATCAGCGTCGCCAGAGGCGATCCGACCTGGACGGTTTCGCCGACTGACGCCAGAAGCTCATGCACAACGCCGCTGTGCCAGCACTCCACCTCGACGGCCGCCTTGGTGGTCTCGACAATGGCCACCACCTGTCCGCGAGTGACGTCGTCGCCCGGCTTGACGAGCCATTCGTTCAGCGTCCCCTCATCCATGTCCGAGCCGAGGGCGGGCATCTTGAACTCAATCATCAGCTGTTCCCATGAGGTTCTTGACCGCGGCGATTATCTTGTCCGACTGGGGCAATGCTGCCTGCTCAAGGTGTTTGGCATAGGGGATCGGCACCTCTGCGCTACACACCCGCGCGATCGGTGCGTCGAGTTCGAAGAACGCATCCTCGACAATGCGCGCGCTGATTTCCGCAGCCAGACTGCAGGTGCGCCATGCCTCGTCGACTATGACGGCGCGGTGCGTCTTGCGCACCGACTCGATGATTGTGTCCGTATCCAGTGGCCGCAAAACGCGTAAATCGATTACATCGCAATCGATTCCAAGCGCGGACAGGTCGGTCGCGGCGTCCAGCGCCTTCTGAAGGCACCCACCGTAGGCGATTACCGTTGCATCCGAACCGGTCCGGCGGACCCTCGCCCGGGAGATATCGGTTGGAGTAAGAGATCCGACGTCCGCCGAGGTGTTGTAGAGCTGGACGTGCTCGAAGACGACCACGGGATCCGGATCGGCCAGGGCGGTGAGGAGCATGCCGTAGGCATCCTCAACGGTGGCCGGAGCTACAACTTTGATACCGGGTACGTGCGCATACCACGCTTCCAAACTGTGGGAGTGCTGCGCGGCCAGTTGCCGTCCGGCTCCTGTCGCCATGCGCACGACAAGCGGCACGGAGAACTGGCCACCCGACATATGTCGCAGTGCCGCAGCGGTATTGACGATCTGGTCGAGGGCCAGCAGACTGAAATTGACCGTCATGACTTCGACGATCGGACGCAATCCGCCCAGCGCTGCGCCGATTCCGACGCCGACGAAACCTAGCTCGGACAGCGGCGTGTCCCGTACCCGTTCGGATCCGAACTCCTCGAGCAGGCCCTTGGACGCAGCATAGGTCCCGCCGTAGCGGCCAACGTCTTCTCCCATCAATATGACTCGCGGATCGCCGCGCAATGCGTCGCGAAGGGCGTCGTGTACTGCGGCACGATAGGTGATCTTCATCCGACTGCCTCCGGAGTGAGCACATCGCGCTCGAGATCCTCCACCGGTTCACATGTGCCGGCATCGGCATACGCCACTGCGGCCTCGATCTCCCGGTCGGCCTCAGCCTCAATTGCGGCGATGTCGGTGGGGGAGAGGACGCCGTCGCCCAGGCACTGCTCGGTGAACAGCGCAATCGGGTCGCGATTGCGCCACTCTGCCACTTCGGCCTTGTCGCGATACAGTTCCGGATCGAACATCGAGTGTGCACGGAACCGGTAGGTTCGGAATTCGATGAAGAACGGCCCGCCGCCGGTACGGATGTATTCCACCGCGTCGTGTACGGCGTCGTGACATGCGAGCACATCCATGCCGTCGATCGCGAGGGTCGGCAGCTCATACGAAGCGGCCTTGGCCGTCAGGTCGGTCTGGGATTGCGCTCGCTCCAGGGCTGTACCCATCGCGTAGAGGTTGTTCTCGCAACAGAACAGAACGGGGAGCTGCCATAGCGCAGCCATGTTCAACGATTCGTGAAACGCGCCCTCCGCGACAGCGCCATCGCCGAAGTAGCAAGCCGTTACCCGGTTCCGGTTCAGCATCTTGTCGGCGAGACCTAGTCCGACTGCCAGCGGCAGCCCGCCGGCGACGATTGCGTTGCCGCCGTAAAACCGGTTTTGCGCATCGAAGAGGTGCATGGATCCGCCTCTGCCGCGGGAACAGCCTTCCTGCTTTCCGAACATCTCGGCCATGATCGACTTCATCGGTATTCCCCAGAGCAGGGCGTGGGCGTGCTCGCGATAAGTGGCGACCACCGCGTCCCCTGCGGCCAATGCTCTCAACGACCCTGCGGCCACTGCTTCCTGACCGACGTAGAGATGAAGGAAGCCGCGAATCTTTTCTTCCCCGTACAACTCTGCGCACTTCTCTTCCATACGGCGGACGCGCACCATGTCGGACAGCAATGCGCGGGCGAGTTCGGTGTCGGTCATGTGTCACGACTCCTTGATGGGGAATCAGTCTCGATCGTTGAGGTATCCCCTTCGGGCAGACCAAGTTCACGGGATTTGATGAGGCGGCGCATGATCTTTCCGCTGCGGGTGTGCGGAAGTGAATCAACGAATTCGATTTCTTTCGGTGCGACCGCAGCGCCTAGGCGTTTACGCGCCTGCGCCAGCAGTTGCAACCGAAGGGCGTCGTCTGCTTCATAACCGTCTTTCAGGGTGACGAACGCTTTCACGACTTCGCCGACGGTCGGATCGGGTTTGCCGATCACCGCGGCCTCGGCCACGGCAGGATGGTCGGTGAGCGCACTTTCCACCTCGAACGGGCCGATCAGATGCCCGGCGGATTTGATCACGTCGTCGATGCGCCCGACGAACCAGAAGTACCCGTCGGCATCTCGTTTGACGAGGTCCCCGGTCAGGTAGAAGCCGTTGACGAAGCACTTCCGATAACGGTCATCTTGCTGTAGATAGCCCCGAAACATCGAGGGCCAGCCCGCTTTCAGGGCCAACTCGCCCTCGACGCCGGGCTCTTCGATTACCGAGAACGGGTGGTCATCGGTATGGCGCACCACGTACGCGTCCACGCCGGGCAATGGACGTCCCATCGATCCGGGCTTGATGTCGAAGGCCGGGGTGTTGGCGATCATGATGCCGCCGGTCTCCGTCTGCCACCAGTTGTCGTGAATCGGCAAGCCCAGCACCTGTTTTCCCCACCAGACGGCTTCGGGGTTGAGCGGCTCGCCGACGCTGGCAATGAACCTCAGCTTTGGGAATTGATAGCTTTTCGCCACTTCGGCACCGGCCTTGATCAGCATCCGGATGGCGGTCGGTGCGGTGTACCAGACGGTCACGCCCTGGTCCTGAAGTAGTCGGTACCAGCGCCCGGCGTCGAACTCCGCCTCATCGACGATTGACGTGACACCGTGCAAAAGCGGCGTGATGACACCGTAGGACATTCCGGTCACCCAACCGGGATCTGCGGTACACCAGTAAATGTCATCGGGGTGCAGATCGAGCGCATAGCAGCCGGTCAGGTAGTGCATCGTGACGGCGCCGTGGACGTGGACCGCGCCCTTCGGCGTACCGGTGGTGCCGCTCGTGAAATGCAGCAGTGACGGATCGTCGGCAGTAGTGGGTTCGATGGGGGCAACGTCATCGGCCGCATCCATCAACTTCCAAAAGCTAAGGGTCCCAGCGGGGCTATCGCCGTCGGCGTCGTCGTCGACCGTCACGATGAATCGGACCGACGTCAGGCGATCGCGAATCTTCGCGATCTTGCGCTCGTAGATCGCCTTTGTGGTTACCAGCACACTGGCCTGGCCGATCTCGATCCGTGTGGCGATCGGCTCCGGGCCGAACGCTGAGAACAGTGGTGACACCACGCTGCCGTTGCGGAGCGCACCGAGGATGGTGATGTAGAGCTCGGGAATGCGACCCATGATCGTGAAAATCCGGTCGCCTTTGGCGATGCCGAGCACTCGGAGCACATTGGTGAACCGGCTTGTGAGTCGCGCCAATTCGCCGTAGGTGAGGTCCCGCGTCGCAATGGCGCTATCCGAGTCTTGTTGTGTCGCGAAGCGCAGAGCAACGCGCGAGGCGACAGGTCCGCCGACATGTCGATCGACTGCGGCGTAGGCGATGTTGCAGTGTCCCGGTCCCATTTCGTCGCACAGGTCCGGCACATCGGACCAGTCGAACTTGGCTTTAGTGTCTGCATAGTCGGTGAGATTGGGCTGTACCGCGAAGTCGGCGGCTGTCTTGCTGATGATCTTCACGGCAGATCCTTCGGCATCAGCTACGCAGATCCAGGACTTCGGACAATGGCCGGCGGGGTGTGGGTGGCGGTGGGGGGCTGATCTCGGGAACCCAGCCGATCCGGATCAGCAGCTGCGGGTCCACGGAACTGCCGACGAGGCCACGTACGATCTCACGGCTGGCGTCGAGCTCCATCATGTGGGAAAGGGTGCAGGTCGCCAACCCGGCCATCGTGGCTTCCAAGAGAACGGTGGAGAGAACTTCGCCGCAGCCGAATGCCTCCCTGTGGCTGTCGCTATAGGTGGACAGCACCAAAATCGTGGAACGGTCATGGTCGATTTCGGGTCGTGTGTCTGGATTCTCACCGACCGGGAAGTTGCGGGCGATGTCCACCCGGCCTCTGTCGGCCGCCGAGATCAGGGTGTCCTGAGGAACTCCGTCGCGCGTCTCTAAAGGTGCTGTCCACCAGGCTAATTCGGAGTGATATGAGGTGTCGTAGCGGCGTAGCGACTCGGTAAGCCGGGATGCCTCCGCCAACCGGGGGCGCACCGCTTGGGGCAATACGTGCAGCAGAGCCAGATCTGTGTCGACGGTGCTGCGCAATATCCGTTCGAATTCAGCCCAGTTCGGTGGCGGCGCAAAGGGCATCCGGTCGGTGCGTCGGCGCAGGATCGCGTCGGCACGGGCACGGTGGGCATCGGTGACGAATTGCATTGGACTGAAGGAGATAGTGGCCAGGTGGTCGGGGTCGTTGGGATTGGGGAACCGAGAGACGTTCGCCTGCAATCCCTCAGCTGCGCCGGCGACTCGTAGATGGTTTAGCACCGCACCGCAACTGATCATCGCCTCGCGTCCGGTGATGTCGGTGGCATCGGGAACCCGTTTCGACTGCCGGAACAACATCAGGTCGGGACCATGATCGACCCAGCGCCAAGGCTGGCTGTTGTGGACGGACGGTGCATGACACGCCAGTTCCACCGTTCGCGCCAATACCCGGGGTTCAAGTGTCAAAAAGACCATCTTCTGTTACCCGCTTTCAGCTCCACCTAAACCTTAAATCGATTGCCCTCCCGCGTAAGGGCCAGAAGTCCCTGCGCTTGATGCAGAGTCTGTCGGCGATATGGGTCGTCGGGCGTATAGGTCGTCGCGCGTATAGGCCTTTGTGCTCTGGAACTGTGGTCCGTGACCGCTACATATTCTTCCGCCAAGCGCGCAAGATCAAGACATGTGTCCTTCGCCGGTTCACGATGTCGGCAGTACGTCCCCGGTGTCGGCGCCGGAGCTGTGTCCGCGTGTTGCCGAGACCCATACCGGAATGGTGTTCCTGGTGGGAGACAAGGCCTACAAGGTCAAGAAGCCGATCGTCACGGATTTCCTCGACTTCAGCACGGTGGAGCGCCGGGAGCACGCCTGTAACCGGGAGGTGGCACTGAACCGTCGACTGGCACCCGACAGCTATCTGGGTGTCGCTCATTTCACTCTTCCCGGGTACGGTGCTGCCGAGCCGGTCATCGTGATGCGCCGTTATCCGGACGAGTGGCGACTGGCAACGAAGGTTCTGCGGGGTGAGCCCGTGGAGCAGGAGTTGTCCGCAATCGCGGACCTGCTCGTGCGATTCCACGCGACAGCGGTGCGCGGCGGGCTAGTGGATGCGCAAGCCCAGGTGGACGCCATCGCCGGTCGATGGCAGGAGAACGTCACTGAACTAGCGAAATTCGCCGGCGGGATAGTCCCTGGATTGAGTCCGGACGTCGTCGGTGACGTCGATAGGTTGGCAACGCGATACATAGCGGGCCGGGCGCAGCTCTTCTCGAGCCGAATCGGCGATCGCAAGATCGTCGACGGTCATGCCGATCTGTTGGCTGACGACATCTTCTGTCTGGCCGGGGGACCGGCGCTGCTGGACTGTTTGGAATTCGACGACCGATTGCGTTACGTCGACGTGGTCGATGACGCGGCGTTCCTTGCGATGGATCTTGAATTCCTCGGGCGTCCCGACTTAGGTGAGTACTTCCTCCAGCAGTACCGCAGGTTTTCGGCCGACGCCGCCGGCGAGGATCCACCGGCGTCGCTGTACGACTTCTACATTGCGTACCGCGCGGTCGTGCGCGCGAAGGTGGATTGCATCAGCCACACGCAGGGAGATGTCGATGCCGCTTCACGTGCGCAACGTCATCTTGAGATCGCGCATCGGCATCTGAGGGCCGGCGCGGTTCGGCTGATTCTGGTCGGCGGGGGGCCAGGAACCGGCAAGACGACATTGGCCCGGTTGCTTGCTGAGCGAATCGGGGCTCACGTCGTCTCCACCGACGACGTGCGTACCGAGATGGTCGCAAAGGGCGAGATCGCCGGGGCGGCCGGTGTATTCGGCCAAGGTCTCTACACCGATGAGAAGGTCGATGCCGTCTACGACGCCGTGCTGCACGCAGCGCATCTGAGTTTGAGTTCGGGTCACAGCGTGATCCTCGACGGAACCTGGCGGGATGCCCGACATCGGGATGACGCTCGTTCGCTGGCTGTCGAAACATCTGCCACGATGATCGAATTCTCCTGCACCGCAACATTGGCCACTGCCGTGGATCGGATTCGATCCCGCACCGAGACCACTTCCCAGGCGACCCCCGAGATCGCCGCCGCACTGGCCGCCGAACATCTGAATGAGCCTTGGGCGCACGCACACCCCGTCGACATGACGCGGCCGGTGGCGGAATCCGTGGCTGAGGCCCGACAAATTTGCCTACTGAACTGCTGATAAGCCCGTACCACTACCGAGGAGCACCCTGATGCCGACAGAGAAATTCGTGGAAGACATTGCGGAACTGCGGATCAGCGATGCCGATGAGGCCGGCGGGAAGGGGGCGAACATGGGCGAGATGGTGGCCGCCGACCTGCCCGTGCCACCTGGCTTCGTCCTGCTGCGGGATTGCTACCTCGCTTCGATGAGTGCAGGTGGTGTCGCCGACAGCCTGAACACGCTGCACCGATCGGCGATGGCCGCGGACTCTGCCGAGTTGACCGGGATGTGCGAGCGGATGCAAGAGTTGGTGGCGAAGGCGGGCATGGCGGGCGATGTCCGCGAGCGCGTATTGGAGGCCTACCGCCGGCTCGGTCCGAATGCGATTGTCGCGGTGCGCTCGTCGGCTACGGGCGAGGACGGAGCAGACGCCTCGTTCGCGGGCATGAATGCGACGTTCACCAACGTCTGCGGCGAGCAGGAATTGATCGACGCGGTTCAGCGCTGCTGGGCGTCCCTGTTCAGCCCACGCGTCGTCACCTATCGGGCGAGTCGCAACTTCACGACGGATCCGGCGATGGCTGTGGTGGTTCAGGTGATGATCGCCTCAGAGCGCGCAGGAGTCGCCTTCACTGCCGACCCGAGCACCGGCGCCGAGGACCGCGTCATCGTCGAGGCGGCATTCGGCCAAGGCGAAGTCGTGGTGTCGGGATCGGTGGAGCCCGACACTTATGTGGTCGACAAGATCACCGGTGAGATCCTCAGCCGGCGAATGGGTTACAAGAATTTCAAGATCGTCCGCGGCGCCGACGGCAGCGACCGGAACATCGACCTGAGCGATGCGGAGGCTCAGTCGCAGGTGCTCTCGGATGACGAGCTTCGGGAGATCGTCGCGCTGGCACTCGTCACCGAACGGCACCACGGTTGTCCCCAGGACACCGAGTGGGCCATCGCCGACGGCAAGATCTGGTTGGTGCAGGCTCGCCCGATCACCACGTTGCATCACGCCACCATGTCGCCACCCGATGCGCACGCTGTGGTGGCCCGTGGACTACCGGCCGCGCCAGGCACGGCGCTGGGCGCGGTGCGCGTTCTGCACACTCCGGCAGAGGGCGGCCGATTACGCGACGGCGAAGTACTGGTCGCGCCGATGACGAATCCCGATTGGCTTCCCGCCATGCGCCGCGCCGCCGCGTTGGTGACCGATACCGGTGGAATGACATGCCACGCAGCCATTGTCGCCCGCGAACTGGGGCTGCCGTGCATCGTGGGGGCCCGAACAGCCACCACTGATCTGAAAGATGGCTTGGTGGTGACCGTGGACGGAACGCACGGTCGCGTACTGGCCGGCCGGGCCGTCACGGCGGATGTGCAAGCCCCGACCGGGGTGACCTCGGCGCCTGCAGTGGCACTGCACTCCGAGGTCACTGCCACCAAGATCTACGTCAATCTCGCGATGCCGGACACCGCAGAACGAGTGGCCGCCCAAGACGTGGACGGTGTCGGGTTACTGCGCGCTGAGTTCATCCTCACCGACGCGCTGCGGAATCGGCATCCGCGCGACCTGATCGCCCGCGGTGAACAGAACACCCTGGTGGACGCTCTGGCCGCGGCTGTGGGCCGAATCGCCGAAGCCTTCGCCCCGCGACCGGTGGTGTATCGGGCTACGGATTTTCGTACCAATGAGTTTCGCGGTCTTCAGGGTGGCGAAGCATATGAACCTGTCGAGCACAATCCGATGATCGGATACCGCGGCTGCTACCGCTATCTGAAGGAGCCCGACGTCTTCGAGCTTGAGCTCACCGCGCTTGCCCGGGTGCGTGAACAGCATCCCAACCTGCACCTGATGATTCCGTTCGTTCGCACGAAATGGGAGCTCGAGCAGTGCCTTTCGCTGATCGATGCCAGCCCCTTGGGCCGCCAGCGCGGCCTGCACCGCTGGGTGATGGCGGAGGTGCCTTCAGTGGTGTTCTGGCTGCCCGAATATGTCGGCATGGGAATCGACGGAGTGTCGATCGGCAGCAATGACTTGACCCAATTGATGTTGGGGGTCGACCGTGACTCCGACATCTGCGCGGAGCTGTTCGACGAATCCGACGAAGCAGTGCTCGACGCCATCGGCCGAATCGTCACGACTGCCCGCCGGCTGGGCATCACGTCGTCGCTGTGCGGACAGGCCCCCTCCACCAAACCGGAGTTCGCGGAACACCTTGTGCGAATGGGCATTACGTCGGTCTCGGTGAATCCGGATGTCGCAGAGCGGGCACGGCGGACCGTCGCTGTCGCCGAGCGGCGGCTGCTGCTCGAATCGGCGCGGGGTGAGCCTCGGCCCCGCCCGACTTAGTGTTCAGCCGGTTGGAGGGAGCGCGCGAGCGCGGCGAGCCGGTCCACTCCGCTGCGCACACCGGCAGCGAGTTCGTCGACATCGGGTGCTGCATCGAAATCCACCAGCAGACCGAAGGAGATTTCGTCGGCGTAGCTGAAAATCGCTATGCCGGTGCGGAAATCGGCTGCGATCGGCGGGATGGGTAGGAGCCGGACCACCTGGCGGCCCATCAGGGTGACTCGCTGTCGAGGACCGGGAACATTGGTGACGACTGTGACGATCGAGCGCTGGGGGAGCCGGGCAAGTATCCGTACCGTCCAAGCAGTCAGTGCGAAGGGCAGGAGGTTGGTCGCCCGGACGAAGATGCTGCCGGCCTGACGCTGACCGCTGCCTTTTGCCGTCTGAAGCCGCTCGTGCACGACCCGCAATCGCTGCAAGGGATCGGCGACATCGACCGGTAGGTACGGCAGCATGAGCGACACCCGGTTGCCGGCGGCGTCCATCGCGTCGGTCGGCCGAACCGAGACTGGCACCAGCGTACGCAGCGAATCGGCTCTGGGCTGCTGACCCCGGCGGAGCAACCCCGCCCGATAGCTGTCGGCTACGGCTGACAATGCGACGTCGTTGATGGTGACGCCGAAGGCACGGCAGATCTGCTCGACTTCTTCCAGTGGCACCACAGCAGAGCTGTATCGGCGCAAGTCGCCCAGCGGCCCGTTGAGGGGCGACTCCGGGCCGGGGCGAAGCAGGTCGGCGACGATCTCGGCGGCGCCGGCTGCGGCACGGAGCGCCGACTTCCCCACGTTGAGTGAGAACCGCGCCGAATCACTAAGCCAGGCAATGGGATTCAAGCCTGGCTTGGGCGGATTGAGCGGCTCTGACGTGTGCTGTGCCGCAGCGATCGAACTGGCGAAGCTCTCGACACCATGCTCGTCGCAGATCCCGGTCAGAAGGTTCGCCGCGGAAATGCCGTCGGCAAGGGCGTGGTGCACCTTGAGGAGCAGCGCCCAACGTTCGTCGGCGAGACCTTCGATCACCCAGCATTCCCATAGTGGGCGGGCCCGGTCGAGTCGGCGTTCCATGATTGTCGCGATCGTCGCATGCAGCGCGGCATCGTCACCCGGCTGCGGTAGCCCGGTTCGCCGGATGTGGTGGCTCAGTTCAAAGGACGGGTCGTCCACCCAGTTCGGTGCAGTCAGATCCAGTGGATGGGTCTGCAGTATCTGGGTGCTGCGCGGGTTGGTGAGGCACCTTTGACCGACGGTGGCAGATAGTTCGCCGAACTCCGGGGCAGGCCCGTCGATGACGGCCAGACCACCGATTGCCAGGCTGATGTTGTGATCGGCGTCCTCAAGCTGGAGGAACCCAGCGTCCAACGTCGTCAAATTCGGCACGATTTTCAATTCTTGACCTGAAACCGGCTCCAGGCCAGGGTCCGAGGTCAACAGATTCGGGGCAACTGCTCACCGATCGGCAGGTCTACGATTCGTGTGCTCCCGAGTGCGGTGCGTGCGACGACCATTCCCGGATGATCGGCCACGCAGCCGCCGATCACCGTTGCGCGGGCCCCCCGGGGATGGTTCCGCATGGCGTGGAGCACCCGATCGGCATCGTCTGGTGCAACGAATGCGACGAGTTTGCCCTCGTTCGCGACGCCGAGTGGGTCGAGGCCGAGCAGACCGCAGGCGGCACGCACTTCCGGGGGAATGGGCAACGCCGGCTCGTCCAGCCAGATTCCGACACCGGCCGCGTCGGCGATCTCGTTCAGCGTCGCTGCAACGCCACCCCTCGTCGGGTCGCGCATCATGTGGATGTCGGCTCCCGTGTCGATCATCGCGGTCACAAGGTCGTGGAGCGGCGCGGTATCGCTGGCGACGTCTGTTCCGAACCGCAATCCCTCCCGGCAGCTCATCACTGCGACGCCGTGCAAGCCGATGTCGCCGCTGATGATGACGACATCGCCCGGGACAACACGCTGTGGCCGGATATCGGCCCGCTCGTCGACAAGGCCGATGCCCGTGGTGTTGATGTACACGCCGTCACCGTGGCCACGGTCGACCACTTTGGTGTCCCCGGTCACCAATTTCACCCCGGAAGCCACGGCGGCTTCGCCAAGTGCCTGGGCGATGTGCGCGAGTTCGTCGAGCGCCGTGCCTTCCTCGAGTATGAACGCCGTCGACATGACCAGCGGTCGTGCGCCGACCATCGCCAGATCGTTCACGGTTCCATTCACTGCGAGATCGCCGCAGCTGCCGCCGGGGAACACCAACGGCTTGACGACGAAAGAATCGGTCGAGAACGCCAGCCTGATGTCACCGATGTCGATCACCGCCGCGTCGCCGAGCCCGCTGTCTGCCGCGGCACCGAATGCCGGCAGAAACAGATGCGCGATGAGTTCGGCCGACATCGCGCCGCCACCGCCGTGGCCCATGACGATGTTCGGCGAATTCCGCAGCGGCGCAGGACATGTCCAGCCTTCAGGGGCGATGCTCGTGCGCGGGCGTGCCGGATCAGGCACCGGTCACCTCCAACCGCCGGTACAGGTAGTAGGCGGCGCAGGCGCCTTCCGAAGAGACCATTGTCGCGCCGAGCGGATGACGCGGTGTGCAACTGGTGCCGAACGCGGCACATTCCCGCGGCTTGATCAGACCCTGCAACACCTCGCCCGAGCGGCACAGCGCGGACTCCTCGGCGTGAATATCCGCGACCGAGAACCGGTGCTCCGCGTCATATTCTCGGTAGGCGGGGGAGAGCCGCCAGCCGCTGTTGGGGATCAGGCCGATGCCGCGCCAGGTGCGATCGGTCACCTCGAAGACCTCCTCCAGAATCGCCCTTGCAGCAGGGTTGCCTTCGGGGCGGACGGCCCGCGGATAGGCGTTCTCCAGCTCGTGGCGACCGGACTCGAGCTGGAGCACCGTGCGCCGTATTCCTTCGAGAATGTCGAGCGGCTCGAATCCGGTGACGACGATCGGCACCTTGTATTTCTCGCTCAGGGGCGGGTATTCGGCCGTGCCCATAACGGTGCAGACATGGCCGGCGGCGAGAAAAGCCTGAACCCGACACGCCGGCGATTCCATGATCGCCGCGATCGCCGGTGGCACCAGAACGTGGGATGCCAGCAGTGAGAAGTTCTGCACGCCAAGCCGTTTGGCTTGATAGACGGTCATCGCGTTGGCGGGTGCCGTGGTCTCAAAGCCGATGCCGAAGAAGACGACCTGCCGGTCCGGGTTCTCGCGCGCGATCGTCAATGCGTCCAACGGCGAGTACACGACCCGCACGTCCGCGCCCCTGCTCTTGACCTGTAACAGGTCGATTTCGCTGCCGGGAACGCGCAGCATGTCCCCGAAGGAGCAGAAGATGACGCCCGGGCGCGACGCGATTTCGAGAGCCTTCTCGATGACCCCCAGTGGGGTGACGCAGACTGGGCAGCCGGGCCCGTGAATCATCTCGATCGTGTCGGGCAGGAGTTGATCGATACCGTGGCGGATAATCGAATGTGTCTGCCCACCACACACTTCCATGATCGACCAGCGGCGGGTTGTGACATCTTTGATCTGCGCGACGAGATTCCGGGCCAGGTGCGGATCGCTGAATTCGTCCAGATACTTCATTTCTCGCCCTCGCCGCCCAACTCTTCCTCGAGGAGTCCGAGCTGCTCGAACTCGGCCAGTGTTCGCAGGGCGGACTGCTCGTCGAGACGCTGGATCGCGAAACCCACATGAACCACCACGTATTCGCCGACAGCCGCGTCCGGGAGGTATTCCAAGCAGACCTCCTTGTGGATTCCGCCGAAATCCACGACTGACATCACGGTGCCGTCACGGGTTTCGATGTTCAGGATTCGTCCCGGTACTGCCAGACACATCAGTGTCCCACTCCTCTCATGCCGAATCCGCCCACCAACAGCTGACCCAGCGCGATACCCCCGTCGTTCGGGGGGACACGCCGATGCGTGATCACCTCAAAACCTCTGTCGTACAGCCCCTTCAGGGTCAGGTGAAGAAGCACGATGTTCTGGAAGACGCCACCGGACAATGCGATCGTGCGCCTGCCGAATTCGGGGGCATCGGAGAGACCCACGATCAAATCGGCTACGGCTCGGTGGAATCGGCCCGCGATCACGCCCGTTGGAACGCCGCCCCGGAGGTCGCCGATGATCGCGGCGAGCACAGGGGCGGGGTCGATCACCGCCGGCACCAGGGTTGTGTCGACATCGAAGACATAACGAATATCGCCGGGACGGTCGCTGGTTTGCATGCCACGTGCGAGACCCTCCAGTTCGATCGCGGCCTGTGCTTCGTAGGTGGCGACCTGCCGGACTCCGGCCAGAGCGGACACAGCGTCGAACAGACGGCCCATACTCGACGTCGGTACGCACCCGAGACCGCTGTCCAGTTGGTGTGACAGCGCACTCAATTCGTCGTCGGGACACGCACGCACCGGCGGCAGATCACAATCCCACGGCAGACCGGCCGCCCACAGATGCGCCAGTGCCATTCGATAGGGCCGTGCGACGCTGACATCGCCTCCGGCCAGCGGGACGTACTTGAGCCTCGCCAATCGCCGGTATCCGCGGTAATCGGCGAGCAGCACCTCGCCGCCCCAGATGGCGCCGTCCGGACCGTAACCCGTTCCGTCGAAGGCGAACCCGATCACCGGTTGCGTCCCGTCCAAGCCGTGTTCTGCCATGACCGCGGCAATGTGGGCGTGGTGGTGCTGCACGCGTCGGATCGGTCGTGCGCCGGCGTTGCGGCCGGCCCAGGCGGCCGACCGGTAGCCCGGGTGTGCGTCCACGACAACGACTTCCGGCTCGATCCCGGTCAACGTCTCAAGGTGCAGCCGAGCCGAGTCGAAAGCGGACAGCGTGGCGAGATCGTCCATGTCGCCGAGGTGCTGGCTGAGCCAGCCGTACCCGCCTTCGGCAACGGCGAGGGTGTTCTTCAGATCGGCACCGACGGCCAGGGTCGGTGGCACCGATACCGGAAGCGCGACCGGTAGCGGCGAATAGCCGCGCGAACGCCGAATCGGCAGTTCGGCGCCGTCGAACGCTCGGACCACCGAATCGTCGCAGGGGGTCAGGATTTCCCTGTTGTGCCATAGCCAGCCATCGGCGAGTCGCGCGAGCCGGCTGAAGGCGTCGTCGTCGCTGAACGCTATTGGCTCACCGCTCAGATTGCCGGATGTCATCACCAGCACGGGCGGGCCCGGTTCGTCGCCGGGCAGTCCGAACAGCAGCACATGGACTGGGGAGTAGGCGAGCATGATGCCGAGGTCG
>Ga0075163_10003941_pt1 | contig 19931 bp, 15 predicted proteins | sample JI1023141ADNA_FD_71478 | JGI IMG/M metagenome (GOLD analysis project Ga0075163, IMG submission 71478) | Wastewater effluent complex algal communities from Wisconsin, to seasonally profile nutrient transformation and Carbon sequestration -... | ecosystem: Engineered > WWTP > Effluent > Algae... | reverse complement strand
GGGGGTTACTGTCCAGTTCGACGAACTTTCCCCGCTTCCCCGGTTTTTAATCGCTTGTTTGAGTGTTCACTCTAGGGCGCGTGCGTCGACCCGTGCCCAGTCGCCGATTTCGCCTTGGGCAAAGGGCCCAAGGCGCTGTTTCAGCACGCGGCCATCGGCGGCCACCAGCACGCTGTAGGGCAGCACGCCGGCGCTGTCGCCGAGGCGAACACTTGCATCGTCCGGGCCGGGCATGTCGAGGAGGATGGGATAAGCCACGGGGTGCGCTTTCAGGAAGTCGCGGACCGCGGCCGGGTCGTCCAGCGCGATCCCGATGACTTGCACGCCGTTAGCGGGCTGTTGCGTGGAGAAGCGCTGCAGTTCTGCCATTTCCGCGACACAGGGACCGCACCAGCTGGCCCAGAAGTTGAGCAGCAGCGGTTTGCCGGCGTGGGCATCCGGAAGCCGCACCGGCCGTCCGTCGAGGTCGTGGAGGTCGAGCTGAGGCAGTGTTGCCGGGGCCTGCGCGGTCGCCGGCGACGGGCGCGCGTCGGGATGGCTCAGGCGATATTCCAGCGCCGCGCCGGCAGCGGCCGCGAGCAGGGTCGCAAGCAGTGCAATGCGATGTTCGCGGATCACTTCGCCGCCTGTGCGAGCGCGTCGCGCACCAGGTCCAGGGTCAGCACCGTCGGCAGGACCCGGCCCTCGCCGCTGCCGCGCGGGTAGACCACGTACAGCGGGATCCCGACCGCGCGGTAACGCTGGAGGTAGGCGGTGATCGCCGGATCGACGTCGGTGTAATCGCCGACCATGTAGGTCGCGTTCGCCGCCTTCAGCGCATCGCGGAAACCTTCGCGTGCGAGCACCGCCTTCTCGTTCGCCTTGCAGGTGATGCACCAGTCGGCGGTGATGTCGACGAACACCACCTGCCCCTGTGCGCGCAGCGAAGCCAGTCGCGTTTCCGAATACGGCACCGCGGTCGTGGCGCCGACCGATGTCGCTTCGCCCGCATGCGCCGGCGGCAGCGCGTGGATCTTCTGCAGTGGCCACAACGCCGCGAGCAAGGCGACGATGGCGAGGATCGACGCCCAACGCGCGCCCTGCATGCGCGACCGCGTCCACGCCCAGGCCGCGAGCGCAACCGCGATCGCGGCGAGCATCCAGTTCCACACCGCATCGCCGCCGCGTTGCGCCGCCAGCACCGACACCAGCCACGCGGCGGTGAGGTACATGGGGAACGCTATCAACTGCTTGAACGTTTCCATCCACGCGCCCGGCTTCGGCAATCGCTGCGCGAGCGCGGGCACGAAACCGATCAGCAGGAACGGCAGCGCGAGTCCCAGTCCCAGCGCGAGGAACACCAGCATGCCGCCCAGTGCCGGTCCGGCGAAGGCGTAGGCCAGCGCCGCGCCCATGAACGGACCGATGCAGGGCGTGGCCAGTACCACCGCGAGCACGCCGGTGGCGAAATCGCCGGCCGCGCCGTGCTTCTGCATCCACGCGTTGCCGCGCGCGCCGACGCCGACGTTCGGGTACCACACGCCCGACAGGCTCAGGCCGAGCGCGAACAGCAACAGCGCGATCGCCGCGACCACCAGCGGCTGCTGCAACTGGAAGCCCCAGCCCAGCGCCAGCCCCGCCTTGCGCAGCGCGAGCACCAGCACGCCGAGCGCGAGGAAGCTCGCAAGCACGCCGGCGGTGTACCAGAGCGCATGTGCACGTGCCCGTGCACGGCTTTCACCGCTGCTGGTCAGCGACAGCGCCTTCAGCGACAGCACCGGCAATACGCAGGGCATCAGGTTCAGCACCAGGCCGCCGAGCAGCGCGAACAGCAGGCTGGCGAGGAGGGAGTTGGTGGTTGGTGGTTGGTGGTTGGTGGTTGGGGGAAGTTCGCGCGGAGGATTCGCCGCATCGACCGTCGCCGATGGCGTATCGACGGCGACGGCAGACGGTGCCGGCGAAGTCGCATCCGCCGCCGATTCCGGCAACACCGGTTCCTTCGGTCCTTCCGCCACCGATGCCGACAGCGTGCCGCGCGGAATCTCCACCGCCACCTGTCGCGTCATCGGCGGATAGCAGATGCCGTCGGTCTGGCAGCCCTGGAACGTCGCGACCAGCGTCGCCTTCGCCGCGTCGGTGGTCGTGCGTTTCAGCGGCAACGGCACGTCGACCTGGTCGAAATACACGACCACGTCGCCGAAGTGTTCGTCGTGGTGGTTCGTGCCTTTCGGCCAGCGCGGCTTGCCGGCGGCGATGCCGGCCGCGTTTTCGAGCTTGAGCGTGGTGCGGTCGCGATAGACGTAATAGCCGCGCGCCGGGGTGAAGCGCAGCAGCAGGGTGTTGCCGTCGCCGGCGATGGCTTCGAAGCCGAAGGCCTGTTCGGGCGGCAGGGGCTTGTCGTCGGTCGCGCCCGGCGATGGATTGCCGAACAGCGATCCGCGATTCGATTTGCCGGGCAGCAGTCCCGTGCCCGCGTCGGCGCCCGCATTCGCCGGAAGTTTCACGGTCAGCGTGCGCGTCTGCGGCGGATAGCACACGCCGGCATCGGCGCAGCCCTGGTACTTGATCCGCAGCGTGACCTGGTCGCGGTCGCCGGCATCGCCGGATACGCCGCCGGCCAGGCGCCCGCGGTAGGTTTCGACGTCGCCGAAGAATTCGTCGTGGTGCTTCGCGCCCGGAGGCAGCGACAGCGTCGCGTTCGCGAACGAGCCATCGGGCGAATCGATCCTGGTGCGATGGCGGTACAGGTAGAAGCCGTCGGCGATCTTCCAGTCGACGGTGGCGTGGTCGCGCGCGTCGGCGCTGGCCGACAGCACGAACACCGAATCCACCGGCGGCAGTTCCGACGGATCGATGGCGGCACGGGCGGGAAGCAGCGGCGCGGCGCACAGCAGCAACGCAGCCAGCGCGCGCAGGAACGAAGGGGCGGGAAAGGTCATTCGGTGGGGGACTCGGGGCGGGTTTCGTCGGCGATCCAGCGCAGGTATTCAGGCAGGCCGAGGTCGGTTTCGACCGCGACCAGTTCCGGCAGTTCGTAGGGGTGCAGCTGCAGCAGGCGTTCCTGCAGCCGCTGGAGCAGGCGGGTCTGGGTCTTGATCAGCAGCAGCACTTCCTCGGCGCGCTCGATCCCGCCCTTCCAGCGGTATATCGAGCGCAGCCCGGGCAGCACGTTGACGCAGGCGGCCAGGCGTTCGGCCACCAGCGTTTCGGCGATGCGGCCGGCGCTGTCGGCATCCGGGCAGGTGCAAAAGCAGATCAATGCGCTCACCGGCATAGGGTAGCGGTTCGGATCGTCGATCCGCCCTTGAAAGCCTTTCCGCGGCCCCCCACTTCCCTCGCGTCCCGGCTTGCCGGGTTCGTTTTGCCGCCGATGCTGGCAGCCGCCCGTGGCGACTGCTAAAATCGCGGTCTTTTCCCCAACCAATCAAGCACTTGCGAGGGCTGTCGATGAACATCAAGCCGCTGTACGACCGCGTGGTCATCAAGCGCATGGAAGAAGAGAAGCTGTCCGCCGGCGGGATCGTGATCCCCGACAGCGCCACCGAAAAGCCGATCAAGGGCGAGGTCGTCGCCGTCGGCGCCGGCAAGGTCCTGGACAACGGCCAGCTGCGCGCGCCGCAGGTCAAGGTCGGCGACAAGGTGCTGTTCGGCAAGTACAGCGGCACCGAAGTGAAGCTCGACGGCAACGAATACCTGGTGGTGAAGGAAGACGACATCTTCGCGACCCTCGGCTGACGCCGAGCGGGACTGGGGGCTTGGGGCTGGAGGCTGGTGCTTTCCCCCAACCTGGTCCCGCGTCCACGTCTTCAAGTCCCTAGTCCCTAGTCCCTAGTCCCCAATCCCGCTTTTTGAGGTAATCGCAATGGCTGCCAAGGAAATCCGTTTCGGCGAGGACGCGCGCTCCAAGATGGTGCGCGGCGTCAACGTGCTCGCCAATGCCGTCAAGGCCACCCTCGGCCCGAAGGGCCGCAACGTCGTGCTCGAGAAGAGCTATGGCGCGCCGACCATCACCAAGGACGGCGTCAGCGTCGCCAAGGAAATCGAGCTTGCCGACAAGTTCGAGAACATGGGTGCGCAGATGGTGAAGGAAGTCGCCTCCAAGACCTCCGACAACGCCGGCGACGGCACCACCACCGCCACCGTGCTGGCGCAGGCGTTCATCCGCGAGGGCATGAAGGCGGTCGCCGCCGGCATGAACCCGATGGACCTCAAGCGCGGCATCGACAAGGCCGTGACCGCCGCGGTCGGTGAACTGAAGAACCTCAGCAAGCCGTCCTCGACCAGCAAGGAAATCGCCCAGGTCGGCACCATCTCCGCGAACAGCGACGCCAACATCGGCGACCTGATCGCGCAGGCGATGGACAAGGTCGGCAAGGAAGGCGTGATCACGGTCGAGGAAGGCTCGGGCCTGGACAACGAACTCGACGTGGTCGAGGGCATGCAGTTCGATCGTGGCTACCTGTCGCCGTACTTCATCAACAACCAGCAGTCGATGCAGGCCGAACTGGACGATCCGTACATCCTGCTGCACGACAAGAAGATCTCCAACGTGCGCGACCTGCTGCCCGTGCTCGAGGGCGTGGCCAAGGCCGGCAAGCCGCTGCTGATCGTGGCGGAGGAAGTCGAAGGCGAAGCGCTCGCCACCCTCGTCGTCAACACCATCCGCGGCATCGTCAAGGTCTGCGCGGTGAAGGCCCCGGGCTTCGGCGACCGCCGCAAGGCGATGCTCGAAGATATGGCCATCCTCACCGGCGGCACCGTGATCTCCGAGGAAGTCGGCCTCTCGCTCGAGAAGGCGACGATCAAGGATCTCGGCCGCGCCAAGAAGATCCAGGTCTCGAAGGAGAACACCACCATCATCGACGGCGCCGGCGAAACCGCGGGCATCGAAGCGCGCATCAAGCAGATCAAGGCGCAGATCGAGGAAACTTCCTCCGACTACGACCGCGAGAAGCTGCAGGAACGCGTGGCCAAGCTGGCCGGCGGCGTTGCGGTGATCAAGGTCGGCGCCGCCACCGAAGTCGAGATGAAGGAAAAGAAGGCGCGCGTCGAAGACGCCCTGCACGCGACCCGCGCTGCGGTCGAGGAAGGCATCGTCCCGGGCGGCGGCGTCGCCCTGATCCGCGCCAAGGCCGCGATCAACGGGCTCAAGGGCGCGAACGAAGACCAGAACCACGGCATCGAGATCGCCCTGCGCGCGATGGAAGCGCCGCTGCGCGAGATCGTCGCCAACGCCGGCGAAGAACCTTCGGTCGTGCTCAACAAGGTGGCCGAGGGCAAGGGTGCGTTCGGCTACAACGCCGCCAACGGCGAATACGTCGACATGATCGAAGCCGGCATCCTGGACCCGACCAAGGTCACCCGCACCGCGCTGCAGAACGCGGCGTCGATCGCCGGCCTGATGATCACCACCGAAGCGATGGTCGCCGAGCTGCCGAAGAAGGACGAACCGGCGATGCCGGGCGGCGGCATGGGCGGCATGGGTGGCATGGATTTCTGATCCCAGGCATTTCCCTCTCCCCGCCTGCGGGGAGAGGGTGCCGAAGGCGGGTGAGGGGCATTTCACCCCACCACACGAAAAACCCCGCAGCGATGCGGGGTTTTTCTTTGCGTGCGGCAAGCAGGCATCCATGCGCCACCGCCCCGGCCCGCGGCAGTGCCGCGCGAAAGCCCCGGCTCACCCCCGCAGCGATGCGGGGTTTTTCTTTGCACGCAGCGATGCGGGGCTTTTTCGTGCCTGCCATTCCGGATCACGAACCCGACTTGCCATTCCAACGTCGTCCGTCGCCGAGCCCGGCACGCGCCTGCGCGCGAGTGTGGATCCGCGCGTGCTCCGACCGGACGTGCCCGCGGTTTTTTGGACGCATTGCCGACGTGACCGCGATCTTCCGTTAACCTCAACCGATGGATGCCGGGATGGCAGGGATATGGCGGAGGCTACGCCGGCGCAAGCTGGTGCAGTGGACATTCGCCTATCTCGCGGGGGCGTGGGCCCTCCTGCAGTTGCTCGACCTGGTCGGCCAGCAGTTCGGCTGGCCACCACTGTTGCTGCGCGGCATCACCCTCGCGCTCGGGCTTGGCCTGCCGCTCACCCTGACCCTGGCCTGGTACCACGGGGAGCGTGGCGAGCAACGGGTGTCGGGGGTCGAATTGATGGTGCTGGCGTTGTTGCTGGCGATCGGTGGCGGTTTGTTGTGGCGCTATGCGCAGCCGCCCGCGGCTGCGCGCCAGGCGACGATCGCCGACACCGCTCCCGTGCCGCGCGCCGCTGCCGCACCCGCCGATCCGAAATCGATCGCCGTGCTGCCGTTCGCCAACGACAGCGGCGACCACGACCAGCAATATTTCTCCGATGGTCTGTCGCAGGACCTGATCACCGCGCTGTCGCAGTTCGCCGGCCTGAAGGTCATCAGCCGCAACTCCGCATTCCAGTTCCGCGACAGCAGGGACGATGCACGCACCATCGGCGACAAGCTCGGCGTCGCGCATCTCCTGGAAGGTAGCGTGCGTCGCGCGGGCGACGAGGTTCGCGTGACGGCGGAACTGGTCAAGGCGGTCGATGGCAGTACCCTGTGGTCGCAACGTTACGACCGGCCGTACAAGAACCTGTTCGAGTTGCAGGACGACATCACCGCGGCCGTGGCTGGTGCGCTGAAGGCGAAGCTGCTGGTCGGCGATGGCGTCGTGGTGCAGAGCGACCGCCCGCCCAGCGGCAACCTGCAGGCCTACAGCGAATACCTCCAAGGCACCTTCGCTACCGGGCACGGCTCGGAAGCCGGCTTCCGCGACGCGATCGGCCACTATCGCAAGGCGATCGATCTCGATCCGCGTTACGCCAGCGCCTATGCCGCCTTGTCGCAGACATGGGCGCGCATGGCCACGGGGTTGCTGGGTGGCGCGCGCCGGCAGGAAGCCTACGCAAACGCACGCGCCGCGATCGACACCGCACTGGCACTGGATCCGCAGTTGGCGCTGGCCCACAGCAACCAGGCCTACCTGCTCACTTATGCGGATTTCAACTGGGCGGCGGCCGAAACCTCGATCAGGCGCGCCTTGCAGCTGGCTCCGGGCGAAAGCACCGCGGAGTTCCGGTTGGCTTTCCTGCTGGCGGCAAGGGGGCGGCGCGAAGAGGCCATCGACGTGGCGCGGCGTACGCTGGAGACCGATCCGCGGCGTCCGGGAGCCTACTTGTTGCTTGCCCGCTATCTTTCCATGCCAGGTCGCCTCGAAGAAGCCAAGGCAGCGGTCGAGAAGGGCATCGAACTGGAGCCGCAGGCCGCATCCCTCCACGAACAGTTGGCGATCATCGAGATCCTGCGCGGCGATCCCACGGCGGCCCTGATCGCGGCACGACAGGAGCCCGCGGGATCTTCCTGGCGCAACGCAGCCCTGGCGCTGGCATTGCAGGCCGGTGGCGATCGTCGCGCCGCGGATCTTGCGCTGAAGACCCTGATCGCGGCCGACGCCGATGTCGCCCCGTACCAGATCGCGGAGGTCTATGCGCTGAGGAATGACCCGGACAAGGCGTTCGAGTGGCTGGATCGCGCCTGGGATTCCCGCGACCCGGGCATCAGCCTGTTGCTGTTCGACCCCTTCCTGCTGCACTACAAGGACGACCCGCGTTTCGCGGCGTTCTGCAGGAAAGCGGGATTGCCGGAACCCGGCTCGAACGCGGGTTGATACAGACCGCTGCGCGGACGACCGTTCGGCGGTCGCGGGCTTGGACGCGCGGCCACTGTAGTCGACATCCACCCCTACAATCGCCCGATGAACGCGAACGACGACGTCCTCATCCTCGGTGGCGGCCACAACGGCCTGGTCTGCGCCGCCTACCTCGCCGCGGCCGGATTGAAGGTGCGCGTGCTCGAGCGCCGGCACCTCGTCGGCGGCGCGGCGGTGACCGAGGAGTTCCATCCCGGCTTCCGCAATTCGGTGGCGAGCTACACGGTCAGCCTGCTCAATCCGAAAGTGATCCGCGACCTGCGCCTGCACGAACACGGCCTGCGCATCGCCGAACGCCCGTATTCCAACTTCCTGCCGTTGCCGGACGGACGCAGCTTCCGCCTCGGCGGCGGCCTGACCGAAAGCGAGATCGCCAAGTTCTCGCAACGCGACGTCGCGCGCTGGGCCGACTACAACGTGATGCTCGACCGCGTGGTCGCGGTGCTGCGCGAAGTCATCCACATGACGCCGCCCAACATCGGCGACCGCATCGCCTTCGCCGACTGGCTGAACTCCTACGCGCTGGCGAAGCGGCTCAGGCACCTCGACCTGCGCGGCCGCCGCGACCTGCTCGATCTGTTCACCAAGTCCGCCGGCGAATTGCTCGACCACTATTTCGAGGGCGAGCCGTTGAAGGCCACGCTCGGCTGGGATTCGGTGGTCGGCAATTTCGCCAGCCCGTACACGCCCGGCAGCGCCTACGTCCTGCTGCACCACCTGTTCGGCGAAGTGAACGGCAAGTCCGGCACCTGGGGCCATGCCATCGGCGGCATGGGCGCGATCACGCAGGCGATGCGCAAGGAATGCGAGGCGCGCGGCGTCGCGATCGAAACCAATGCGGAAATCGCGAAACTCATTATCGAAGACGGAAAGGCGGTCGGCGTCGCCCTTGCCGACGGCCGCGAACTGCGTGCGGACACCATCGCCAGCAGCCTCAACCCGAAGCTGCTGTACACCAAGCTGGTCGAACGTCCGCAACTCGACGACGACACCGCGTTGCGCATCGAGCGTTACCGTTGCGGTTCGGGCACGTTCCGCATGAACGTCGCGTTGAGCGAACTTCCAGATTTCACCGCGATGCCGGGCACCAACCTGCAGCCGCACCACCAGAGCGGCATTTTGGTCGGGCCGTCGCTGCAGTATTTCGAGCAGGCCTATTTCGATGCGAAATCGAAAACGCACAACGCCGGCTGGGCGCGCAAACCCATCGTCGAGGTCGTGATTTCCTCCACGCTCGACGACACCCTCGCGCCGCAAGGCCAGCATGTCGCCAGCCTGTTCTGCCAGCAGGTGAACCCCGAGGTGGACGGCGGCTGGGACGCGCACCGCGACACGGTGGCGAAGCTGATGATCGATACCGTGAACGACTACGCGCCGAATTTCGCGCGCAGCGTGATCGGCTACGAAGCGCTCTCGCCGCTCGACCTCGAACGCCGCATCGGCCTGCTCGGCGGCGACATCTTCCACGGCGCGCTCGGCCCGGACCAGATGTTCAGTGCGCGCCCGCTGCTGGGGCAGGGCGCTTACCGGGGCGCGTTCAAGAACCTATATCTCTGCGGTTCCGGTACCCATCCGGGCGGCGGCGTCACCGGCCTGCCGGGGCGCAATGCGGCGCGCGAGATCCTGAAGGATTTGCGCAAGGGACCGAGGCCGGATTGATTGCGGGTCATGCGTTGGCTTTGATGCGAAGGCAGCATCCATGCGTGGTACTAACCACGACCTTGGCGCCTTGAGGTGGTATGGCTGCTTCGCCACCTTTTTGTTGCATGTGTCGCTCGTACTCCAGCTGGTGCTGTCTGTCTTCCTGCTCAGCTTCCGGATGGTAGTAGTACCAGTCATGCCCGTTATATTCATATCTGAATGCCGGGTACGAAATACCCAATTCATCGAAAAATGAAACGAGGATGCTATCTAGTTGCGCTGCAAATTCCGACTGGTCAACCCCCCGCAATTGCGGCCCGTTCACTGGACCGAAATCCATTACCAGCACCTCATTGCTGGCCTCTGTCTTGAATTTCAATTTGTACGGAACGAATGCGACCTGACCTGGGAAGGGCTTGGTCGCCCCGAAGTCACGTTTCAGCCTCTGGCGGATTTTCTCAAGCAACTGCTGCTTCTCCGTGGCATTGAGGCTACGGATGTCCCTCACTCCTGATTCCTCTGAGGCTTGGGCCTGAACATGAGCGACAGGCATGAGGCAAATCAGCGCCAGCGTGATTGCGGCGGTGCGTAGGCCGGCTTCCATTAGCTGTCGCAGGTTTCCGAAAGTGTGTTGCAGACCTCCTGGACGTGAAGTAGCCATTGATTCTCTCCTTGTCGATTGGATCGGCGCTGCTTGTGCCGACGTCTCCCCTGTTTGTGGGGCCAGCGTATTTCCACGACTTCCCCGGATCGGCTATTACTCCGATATCGGTAGGCGATCCATCGAAAAAGTCCTACCCGCACCGCCGCTTCGGCTAAATCGGCGACCAGTGGTCGATCGTGACGGACCGGTGGCATCATCGGCTTGCCCGGATGAGCTGTCCCCTGCGCGCCCCGGCTTGCGTGGTGTTCCCATGACACCGGAGGGAACACCATGGCTCGCACACCACTCGCCCACCTGCTGCAACGCGCCGCGCGGATCGCGCGCGCCTCGCTGCACGCGCCGCAACCGCTGGACGAACTGCTCGACCTCGCGTACGAGCGTCGCGTCGACCTGACCCGGCGCCGCCTGTTGCAGGGCAGCGGCGCGGCGCTGGTGCTCGCCGGTTGCAAATCGATGCCGAACCCGATGCAGGCGAAGGGCGAGGAAGTCGCCATCGTCGGTGCCGGCATCGCCGGCCTCACCGCGGCGTGGCGGCTGCGCCAGCAGGGGGTGCGCGTGCGCGTGTACGAAGCGCAGAACCGCATCGGCGGACGCATGTTCAGCCTCGCGAATTTCTTTCCCGACGGGCAGGTGGTGGAACTCGGTGGCGAGCTGATCGACACCGGCCACGTGCGCCTGCGCGCGCTGGCGGCGGAGCTCGGCCTGCCGCTCGACGACCTGCTCGAAGGCGACGCGGATCGCGATACCTGGTATTTCGATGGCCGCGCCATCGGCGAGGAGGAGATCGTGCGCGCCTTCGTGCCGGTGGCCGCGGCGATCGAGCGCGATCTCGCCGCTGCCGGCGATGGCGACTACGACTATCGCGATGCGAACCCGGCGTTCCGCGAACTGGATTCGATCAGCATCGCGCAATGGTTCGACCGCAACGGCGTCGACGGCTGGCTGCGCAAATTGCTCGATGTCGCCTACACCACCGAGATGGGGCTGGAGTGCGGCGAGCAATCGGCGCTGAACCTGCTCACCTTCATCGGCACCGACGCCGATGCGTTCAAGGTGTTCGGCGAAAGCGACGAACGCTCGCACGTGCGCGGCGGCAACGATCGCGTTCCGAAAACACTCGCCGCGCGCATGGACGATGCGATCGAAACCGGGCATGCGCTCGAAGCCGTGCGCAGCGATGGCGACGGTTTCGTGCTCGCGTTCCGCAGCGGCACGGCCACGCGCGAGGTGCGCGCGAAGCAGGTGATCCTCGCGTTGCCGTTCACCCTGCTGCGCAAGGTGCGCATCGACGTGGACATGCCCGGGGCGAAGCGTCGCGCGATCGCCGAACTCGGCTACGGCACGAACGCGAAACTGATGATCGGCTTCGATCAGCGGCCTTGGCGCGCGCATGGCGCGAACGGCGCATCGATGAGCGACCTCGCGTTCCAGACCACGTGGGAAACCTCGCGCAAGCAGCCCGGCAACGCCGGCATCCTCACCAACTTCACCGGCGGGAATCATGGCGTCGAACTCGGCGTGGGCAGCGCCGCGGACCAGGCCGCACGCGCGGTCGCCGACCTCGAACGGCTGTTCCCCGGCGTCGCCGCGGCGCGCAGCGGCGCGCGCGAGGTGCGCATGCACTGGCCGACGCATCCGTGGATGCAGGGCAGCTACGCCTGCTTCCAACCGGGACAGTGGTCGGCGTTGCGCGGGGCCATCGGCGAATCGGTCGGTGGCCTGCATTTCGCAGGCGAACACTGTGCGCTGGAGACCCAGGGCTTCATGGAAGGCGGCTGCGAATCGGGCGAAATCGCCGCGGCCGCCGTGGGCGCGCGGCTCGGGCTGGCGCAGGTTCTGCGCAGCCGGTCACGTTCCCGCCGGGGAACGAATGTGTACGCAGCGGTTTAATTTTGCAGTGCAGCGTGCACAGCGGCTAACGCTTCCTTCACGATCAAACCGCATCCCGACGTGGGGGAGGGAGCAGGCCCGCTGAGACTTCGGTCGAAGCGGGCTTTTTTATTGCCTGCGCCAAAGGATCAATCGGCCGGCACCGTGCGCGGCAGCGCCCATGCCCGCAACGCCTGCACTTTTTCGGCCATCAGCACCGACAGCGGCCGCGTGTCGTGCAGGGCCTGCAGCAGCGCTGCCGTATCCAGTTCGGCCTTCGAGGCATGCGTGGCGTACAGCGCGCTGACGATGGCCTGTTCGATTTCCGCGCCGGAAAAGCCGTCGGCCGCGGCGGCCAGCGTCGGCAGGTCGAGGTGTTCGCGTGGAATTTTCCTGCGATCGAGGTGCAGGGCGAAGATCTCGGCGCGGGTCGCGGCATCGGGCAGGTCGACGAAGAAGATCTCGTCGAAGCGGCCCTTGCGCAGCAGTTCCGCCGGCAGGTCCTGCACTTCGTTGGCGGTGGCGACCAGGAACACCCGCGACTTGCGCTCGGCCATCCACGTCAGCAGGTAGCCGAGCACGCGCCGCGACACGCCGTCGTCGCCGTTGCCGCTGTCGGTGGACAGGCCTTTCTCGATCTCGTCGATCCACAGCACGCAGGGCGCGAGCTGTTCGGTCGAAGCCAGCGCCGCGCGCAGGTTTTTCTCGGTTTCGCCGATGTACTTGTCGTAGAGCGTGCCGAAATCCAGCCGCACCAGCGGCACGCCGAAACCGCCGGCCACCGCCTTCGCCAGCAACGACTTGCCGCAGCCCTGCACGCCGAGCAGCAACACGCCCTTGGGCGGCTCCAGTCCTGCCGGCGGCGGATCCTGCAGGAAGGCGTCGCGCCGCTGCTGCACCCATTGCTTCAGGCGCTTCGCGCCGCCGACATCGGCGAAACGCGCGGTGTCGAATTCGAAATGCAGGTGGCCGCTGCGGTTGAGCAGCTCGAACTTCAGTTTCGCCAGTTCCGGCAAATCGCCGTTGTCCAGCACGCCGTCGCGGAAGATCAGCGGCTGCGCCACGCGGCGCGCGTCGGTCAGGCTCAGGCCCTGCAGGTTGCGCACGATCTGGCGCACCGCCTCCATGTCGAATTCGACCCGGCGCCCGCCGTTCTCGTCGGCGTAGCGGCGCGCTTCCTCCTGCACCACCTTCAGCAGCGCGGCTGCGTCGGGCAGGCGCAGGGAAAAACGCAGCGCGAACGGTTCCAGCGATTCGGGCAATTCCACCTTGGTGCCGGTCAGCACCAGCACGTGCGACAGGCTGCCGCGGCGCTGGATGATGTCGCGCAGCTGGCGCTGGTAGCTGGCGTAGCCGAGGTAGGGCAGCGCGTCGAGCAGGAGGTAGGTGCCGCGCTGGGTCGCGTCGCGGATCGCGGACAGGGTCGCGCCGAAATCGGGCGCGATCTCGCTCTCGTCCTCGCGGTCGAGGTCGAAGCGGCGCAGGCCCTCGGTCACCGACCAGCGATACAGCGCGCGCCAGGCGAACGCGAGCGATTGCCGGAACAACTCGACCACCCGGGCTTCGTCGGGGGTCTCGATCACCAGCAGCGGGGTTTCGGCGCGGACCAGCGCCACGAGGTCCTGCAGTTCGCTCATGCCGGCACGATAGCGATGCGGATGGAATGCCACAATCGCGGCCCATGGCTTCGTTCGAACCGCTCATCGCGCGCAGGCTGGCCTCGTTGCCGGCCGATGCGCCATGGCGCGGCGACGCCGCCTTCGTCGAACGCCTCGGCGCGCTGGCCATCGCCAGCGATTTCGCCATGGCCACGCTGGCCGCGCAGCCGGAGCTGGTCGAACGTTTCCATGTCGACAACGGAGCCGCGCCGTTGCCGCCGCCGGAACTCACGGTCGACAACCGCGCCGAATGGCCGCGCCTGCTGCGCCGTTACCGGCAGGCGGAATCGACCCGTCTGGTCTGGCGCGACGTGATCGCCGGCGATGCGGTCGAAGCCATCCTCGCCGGCAGCACCGTGCTGGCCGAAACCTGCCTGCGCATCGCCCTCGCCGCGCTCGAAGGCGAATTCGCCGAACGCCACGGGGTGGTGCGCGACGCGGACGGTGTCGCGCAGCGGCTGGTCGTGTTCGGGCTGGGCAAGCTCGGCGGCGGCGAACTGAATTTCAGTTCCGACATCGACCTCGTCTACGCCTACGAACGCGATGGCGAATCCGATGGCGCACGACCGTTGGCCGCGGAGGATTACTTCTCGCGGCTCGGGCAGCGGCTGGCGAAATTGCTGGACGAAGTCACCGCCGACGGGTTTTCCCATCGCGTCGATTTGCGCCTGCGGCCCTACGGCAATGCCGGGCGCATCGCCTGGTCGTTCGCGGCGCTGGAACAGTATTTCCAGCGCGAGGGCCGCGACTGGGAACGCTATGCCTGGCAGAAGGCGCGTCCGGTCGCCGGCGACATCGATGCGGGCGAACGCTTCCTCGAGACGCTGCGGCCCTTCGTCTATCGTCGTTACCTCGATTTCGGCGCGCTCGCCGGCCTGCGCGAGATGAAGGCGATGATCGCCGCCGAAGTCGCGCGCAAGGACATGGCCGACGACATCAAGCGCGGCCCCGGCGGCATCCGCGAAATCGAATTCCTCGCCCAGGCCCTGCAATTGATCCGCGGCGGGCGCGAAGCCGCATTGCGCGAACGTCGCCTGCTACCCGCGCTCGATGCGCTGGTCGTGGCGGGGCAGGTCGCGCCCGGGGTCGGCATCGCGTTGAAGGACGCTTATCTTTTCCTGCGCAAGATCGAGAACCGGCTGCAGATGCTTCGCGATGCGCAGATCCATCGCTTGCCCGAAGGCGAGGAAGAACGCGCCCGAATCTCCGCGAGCCTCGGTTTTGCCGGCTGGGACGCATTGCTCGCGGCGCTGGATGCGCAGCGCGAACGCGTCTCCGCCGAGTTCAACGCGTTGCTCGGCCAACGCCGTAAATCCGTCGATGGCGAACTCGTGGCGTACTGGCGTGCGTTGCCGGACGCCGGCGAAGCACGGGTTCTTGCCGATGCGGGCTTCGACGACGCGGCCGCGCTCGACGCGAGCCTGCGCGATTTCGTGCGCGCGCCGGGCGTGCGCGACCTCGCCGATGCGATACGCGCGCGGCTGGATCGCGTGGCGCCGGCGTTGTTGCAGGCGTCCGCGAATTCCTCGCAGCCCGACGCCGCGCTGCGCCGCGTGCTGGCCTTGTTGCAGAACATCCTGCGCCGCAGCAGTTACCTCGCCCTGCTCGACGAACGGCCGACGGCGCTGTCGCGACTGGTCGACGTGGTCGCGCGCAGCGGCCTGCTCGCCGAACGCCTCGCCGCGCACCCCTTGCTGCTGGACGAATTGCTGGACGCGCGCCTTGCCGGCCCGTTGCCGCAACGCGGGGAATTGCAGGCCGAATGCGAATCCGCCGTCGCCGAAGCCGATGGCGATGTCGAGCGGGCGCTGCATGCGTTGAACGAAAAGCGCCAGGCGCTGGGATTCCGCATCGCGCTGGCCGCGCTCGATGGCCGCCAGCCCGCGGCCGAGGGTTCGCGCCAGCTCGCGTGGCTGGCCGATGCGGTGGTCGCCTGCGTGCTGCGGCTCGCGCAGGCCGAGGTCGAGCGTGCGCACGGAACGTTGCCGAACGCGCGCTTCGCCGTGCTCGGCTACGGCAGCCTCGGCGGCGAGGAACTCGGCTTCGGGTCCGATCTCGATCTCGTGTTCCTGTTCGATGCCGATGCGGATACGGAGTCCGAGGGCGCGCGCGCGCTGGATGCGCCGCGCTGGTGCGCGCGGCTGGCGCAGAAGGTCGTCGCGCTGCTGGACACGCCCACCGCCGGCGGTCGCCTGTACGAAGTCGATGTGCGCCTGCGCCCCGATGGCGCGAAAGGGCTGCTGGTGTCGAGCCTCGCCAGTTTCTCCGACTACCAGCGCGAACGCGCCTGGACCTGGGAACACCAGGCGCTGGTGCGCGCGCGCCGTATCGCCGGCGACGAAACGCTGGGCGCGGCGTTCGAGGCGGTGCGCGCGGAAACATTGGCCAGGCCGCGCGGTCCGGGGAAATTGGCGGAAGAAGTCTCGTCGATGCGGACGCGCATGCGCGCTGAACTCGACCGCTCCGACGCCGCGCGCTTCGACCTCAAGCAGGGCGAAGGCGGGTTGGTCGACCTCGAGTTTCTGATGCAATTCCTCGTCCTGCGCGATTCGGGCACGCATGCGTCGCTGCTCGATCCCCGCGATACGCCCGGCCTGTTGTGCGCGCTTGGCGAGGCGGGATCGTTGTCGAACGTCGATGCACTGCGCGAAGCGCACGCCGTGCTGCTCGACGCCGGCCTGCGTTGCACGCTCGACGGGCGCAAGCGCCTGCTGCCCTGGGCGGAGGTGCCGGAAACCGCGCGAGCTGCGATTTCGGCGGCGGTGCAGGAAGCGGGTCTCGCGTCCGCCCCTTGATGCGGCGCGCGGAGGATGCCTAAGCTGCGGCCATGCCCACTTCGATCATCGTCGTCGACGATTTCCTGGACAATGCGCAGGAACTGCGCGACGCGGCGTTGCGCCTGCCCTATCTGCCGCCGCAAGGTGCGTTTCCCGGGCGCAATTCCGTCGGCAGGCTGGAAATCGACGGCCTGTCCGAACAGGTTTCGCGCCTGGCGGGCGAGCCGCTGGTTCCGATCTCGCCGTTGGAATCGCACGCGAAGTGCAGGATCACGCTGGCCGGCGACGCCGGGCGCGCCAAGGTCCACGTCGACAGGTCGCACTGGTCGGGAATCCTCTACCTGAGCCGGCCCGGGGATTGCCGCGGCGGCACCGAATTCTTCCGCCACAAGCGCACTGGAACCGACCACTGGCCGTTGAGCCAGGCGCAACTCGAGGCGATGGGTTATGCCACCCGCGAGGAAATGCATCGCGACATCGTCGAGGGCGAAAGCAACGACGACTCGCAATGGGAAATGACGATGCGGGTGCCGATGCGGTTCAACCGGCTGCTGCTGTTGCGGCCATGGCTGTGGCACACGGCCGGCCCGGCGTTCGGCGACAGCCTGGAGAATGGCCGGCTGGTCTACCTGATGTTCTTCGCCGCCGCGCAGGGCTGAGCGGCGGCGCGATCCGTGTTCAGGGCGAGGGCGCCAGCCGCTCGTTCACGATGTCGGCGACGCGCGCGGTTTCGCGCAGCGGTTCGGTCGCGAATGGTTCCAGTTCGCCGTCGGCGTCGCGCACGCGGCCGAGTCCGCGCAGGCGCTCGAGGAAACCGCGCGGCCGGCCGCCGAGGCGATCGCCGCCGAGCGCGAACACCGGGGCGAAGGTCGCGCAGGCCTCGGACAGCATGTTCACCGAGTCCGCCGTCGCGACGATGCGGTCGGCCCAGCCGAGCAAGCCGGGATAGGGATTCGCACCATCGGCACTGTCGATCCAGCACGCGCCCGGTCCCTGCGCGACTGCCGCGCGCAATGCGTTGCGCCATGCGGCCGGCGTGCGTCGCGAGGCGGTGGCGAGCAGGCTGCCGCCCTGCGCGTGCACGGATGCGGCGATGGTGTCGAGCATCGCGGCGAATGCGCCATCGACGAGCGGCCAGTGCGGCGACGGGCCGCCAATGAGCAGCGCGACGCGCGGCCGCGGCAGCAACGCGAGCGCGGGGAAATCGCGGCGGCCTTCGGCCAGCCACAGGTCGTCGACCGGATGCAGGCTGCCGAGCAGGGTGACCACGTTGTCGCCGCACAGGCCGTCATGTTCCGGCGCGACCACGAGGTCCCAGTGTTTCGGGTCGATGCGCGGATCGAGGATCTGCACGACCTTGCTGCCGCGCTCGCGCAGCAGGCGCGTGGCCAGCGCGGCACGGCGCCCGCAACCGATCGCGAAGCGCGGCGGCGATTGCATCGCGCGTGCGAAATCGGCGCCGAAGGCCTGCGGCGAGAACGGCCATGCGCGCGGCGCGACCCAGCGCCATGGCGCGCGGGCCTCGAGCGTCCAGTGCCGGCTCGCACCGTGGCCGAGCGCAGCGGCCAGCGCCAAGGCCTGGCGCTGGTTGCCGGCGCGGCCGTCGGCCAGCGTCCATGGTGGGGAAGCGCGGTCGTTTGGCGATGGTCGTTCCATGCGTGGCACCAATGCGTTGCGCGGGGTGAAATTGTTATCACCAATGGCCACTCTACACTGTGCGCCATCGTTCCCACGAGGATTGCCCTCCGCCATGCACCAGGCCCTGTCCGACCCGGCGCTCGACCAGTTGTTCCGCACCGCACGCACCTACAACGCCTTCACCGGCGAGGTCGGCGACGAGACCCTGCGCCGGCTCTACGACCTGATGAAGTTCGGCCCGACCACCGCCAACACCTGTCCGGCGCGGTTCGTGTTCGTGAAGTCCGCCGAGGCCAAGGCCAAGCTCGGTCCGGCGCTGGACGAAGGCAATTACAGGAAGACGATGGCGGCACCGTGCACGGTGATCGTGGCCTACGACCTGGCCTTCTTCGAGAAGTCGCCGGTGCTGTTCCCGCATACCGACGCCAAGTCGTGGTTCGACGCCAAGGGCGACGCGGAACTGACCACCATCGCGTTGCGCAACGGTTCGCTGCAGGGCGCCTACCTGCTGCTCGCCGCCCGTTCGCTCGGGCTCGATTGCGGGCCGATGTCCGGCTTCGACAACGCCAGGGTCGATGCCGCGTTCTTCGCCGGCACCCGGATCCGTTCCAACTTCCTCGTCAACCTCGGCGTCGGCGACCCGGCCAGCATCTTCGCGCGTTCGCCGCGGTTGTCGTTCGACGAAGCCTGCAGCATCGAATGACCAGCATCGAATGAAGAATGCCCTTCCCCATCCAAGGAGCAACGCCATGATCCGCACCGCCGTCCTCGCGCTCGCGCTCGCCACGTCCTTCGGCGTCGCCGCCGCACCCGTCAGCTACCAGCTCGATCCGAACCACACCGTGGTGCTCGCGAGCTGGACCCATTTCGGCTATTCGCATCCCAGCGCCAACTTCGGCCACGCCAGCGGCACGCTGGTGTACGACGCCGACGACGTGACGAAATCCAGCGTCGAGGTGACGCTGCCGCTGTCCGGGCTCGACACCTTCGTGCCCAAGCTCGACGAACACCTGAAGAGCGCCGACTTCTTCGACGCGGCGAAATACCCGGACATCACCTTCAAGAGCAACATGGTCCACGACATGGGCGGCGGCAAGCTGATGATCATGGGCGACCTGACCGTGCACGGCGTGACCAAGCCGGTGACGCTGGACGCGACGCTCAACAAGACCGGCGAGCACCCGATGTCGAAGGCGCCGACGGTCGGCTTCGATGCGACCACCACGATCAAGCGTTCGGAGTTCGGCGTCGGCGCCTACGTGCCGAACGTCGGCGACGAGATCGCGATCCGCATCACCACCGAGGCATCGGCCAAGGCCGCGGCGGCGAAATGATCGTTTCGCGCCCGGCGGCCGAACGCGGTCGCGTCGAAATGGGCTGGCTCGACAGCCGGCACACCTTTTCGTTCGGGCATTACCACGACCCGCAGTGGATGGGCTTCGGCCCGCTGCGGGTGATCAACGAGGACCGGGTCGCGCCGGGCGGCGGTTTCGCGCCGCATTCGCACGCGAACATGGAAATCCTCAGCGTGGTGCTGTCGGGCGGGCTCGCGCATCGCGACAGCACCGGCACCGACGGCGTCATCCGTCCCGGCGAAGTGCAATGGATGAGCGCGGGCCACGGCATCCAGCACAGCGAGTACAACGCCTCGCAAACCGAGCCGGTGCATTTCCTGCAGATCTGGATCCAGCCCGATCGCGTCAACGCCAAGCCCGGGTATGCGCAATCGTTCTTCGACCCGGAGGCCCGCCGCGGGCGCTGGCAATTGCTGGCTTCGCCCGACGGCAGCGACGGCAGCCTCGCGATCCGCCAGCAGGCCTGGCTGCGCGCGACGCGGCTGGCAGCGGGCGAAACCCTCGAATGGTCGATGGATCCGGCGCGGCGCTACTGGCTGCACGTGGCGAGCGGCGAAGCGACGGTCGCGGGGCGCGAACTCGGCGGCGGGGATGCCCTCGGCTTCGAAGGCGAGGGCGGAACGCTGGC
>Ga0075163_10003940_pt1 | contig 19936 bp, 21 predicted proteins | sample JI1023141ADNA_FD_71478 | JGI IMG/M metagenome (GOLD analysis project Ga0075163, IMG submission 71478) | Wastewater effluent complex algal communities from Wisconsin, to seasonally profile nutrient transformation and Carbon sequestration -... | ecosystem: Engineered > WWTP > Effluent > Algae... | reverse complement strand
GCTCTCCTCCATCGTCGAATAGGTATTGTCCGTGGCGCTCACCGCGGAACCCACCACCAGTGTTTTCTTGAAGAACACGCTGCTGCCACCCGAGGGCACCTTCTCGTCGAAGAGTTGGCGGTCCAGGAACACATCCTGGAACACCAGCGCCTTGTCTTCCAGTTCGTAGTAGTAGATTGCCTGCTTCTCATCAGGATTCTCTGCGAGCACATTGGAGGTCTGGTAGTCTGCCAACGTGATGATCTTGTCTAAGTGCAGAATGTTGGCCACATAGGTGCCACCCGCATCCTGGACCTTCACACTGCGATAGATGTACGCCTGATCGTATTTTGTGGTGTCCCACACAATTTCAATCGCCGCATAGAGAGGTACTGGTTCCTCTCCAGAACCAGACCCGGAACCACTTCCACTCCCAGTGCCTGTACCTGTTCCAGAACCACTGCCGGAACCGACGCCGCCTTCGGTGCCAGGAACAAAGTCCTCTCTTCGCACCTGTGCAATTTCCGAGAGTGAAGTGCGTCTTCCGTTGGTGGAGTTGTAGAGAACAAATGCGAACGCATAGTCTCCCGCTTCCAACATTCGCACATCTTCATTTAACTGGTCCAAGCCAAGGGCGACGTTTGTATTGACTTCTTCGGGGGCGTATTCGAGAAGGACCACCTGCCCCACACCACTTCGATCTGCAACATCTAACCCAGTGAGACTGCCAAGTGCTCCAGCCCTGTCTGGAGAAATAAGCGTAGGTCTCTTGCCTGGTCCTGCATCAGCAACAACACTGAATGTGTAAGGTGCTTCTCGCAGACAACTAGCCACTGAGGGGGTGAGTGCTTCCACAAAGATGAAGATGAATCGGCCCCATGTCGTCACGCTCATGGGCTTGCCCTGCACCGGATCTACATCAGGAGTGAGTGCGGTGCCTGTCTTGATAGTTTGACCCAACACCCACAGCCCCGTGGCTGGGTTGTAATAGTCGATGAAGATGTCTGCCTGCCCCAGACTTACGATCTGTGCCGGTCTCCACACCCGGTACACAAAGCCGTATGTGGGCGAGTCTCCGATCTGGAAGTTGATCGAGAAGCACTCCAGGATGATCGAAGCCTTGTTGTGGGTGCCTCCCCAGTTTTCCCACTTGAACTCATGGACCTTGGTGAAGCCGGGGAATGGTCGCAGCACACCCTGGGTGTTCCCGTCAACCCCCATGAGTAGTGCTGCTTGTGGTTTGCGTACTGTGACCCGAGGCCCAGACGAATTCTGGGTCGCATCCACTACCTCATAGTTCCATGTTGTCGGTGTCTGGCCCATAGGGGAACTATACCCCTTTATACCTCAACAGCAGCATCCCCCGGCTGAGCGGGAATTCAAATCCTTCAAACTTTCCCCAAAGGTCCTGCATGCTTGCATAGAACATTGCAGTCCTTTCGTCCGGGTGCCCCTCCCTCGTCGTGCGCATCCGGGAGGTATCATGAATCACAACCACTGAGCCTGCCTTAAGAACACCAAACTCAACCATTGTCCGCAACTCATTACCTCTGTTTTCCAGGAAGGAGTCCAGGAAAACGAAATCGCAAGGCGGCTCTTTGTACTGACGGAAAAAGTCCATCGCTTCCTGCGGATACACAGTCACAGGGAGGAGTCCGTAAGACCCCATCGTGTGCTCCAACTTATGAGCAAGATCCGGGTCCTTCTCCAACGTGTTGAGGTTGTAGGCAATCCCATTCTTCTTCAGCGCCCGAGCCAACGTAAGGGTTCCCCTCCCCTTATATGCACCCACCTCGAGCACCTGCACAGGTTTCAGGACCCGGACCAGGGAGGCAAGCAGTTCCAGATACTCAGTCTCGGTTGAACCAGAGTCTGCCGCAGTGAACAGGTCGGCCCTCTCTTCCGGTACATGAGGATGAATCTTGTTCTCCTGCTGCGAGAGCCTGCCCACCTGTGCTGACATTTCCCCTCCCATCATCGAATCCACCTTCCGTAAAACATCCTGCACCGTAATTGCCTGCATGGCCCGACACCCTAGATCACAAATGTTGGAGAAGCCCTGGTCTCCGTTGAATGAGCAGCCCACACAACCACACCGTTCCTGGGACACAGCCAGATCAACCACTGAGTCCATTCCCTTGTAGCAATTTTGGGTTGGCCCACTGAGCACTATGGTGGGCTTGTTCATCGTCCCCGCAATCACAGAGGGCCCGCTGCTGACAGCCACAGTCAGATCCGCGAGTTCAAGAAGTGCCACAATCTTTTCAATGGACAAGTCCAGGAACCAACGAGGAAATCCTGGAGTCCCCTTCACGAAAGCATCCTGCCCCTTCCCCACCAGCGTGAGTGTGGTGTATCCCACCTCTTCCATGCGGTAGGCAAGGTCCAACCAGTGTGCCCGAGTCCAGTTCCGGGTGTTGTAGATTGAGAGGGGGAAGAACAGAACGAACTTCCGACCCGCAGGCAGTGAGTCAAAGAATTCCTTGGCCCACTTCTTCGCAGCCTCTGGGGCCACCAGAGTTGGCTGTTCTGGTTGGGGGTTCCCTGGGAACCGAGATGCCCAGAACTCCAACCTTCCTCCCCGACCCAGCGTGTTGTGATGTTCCTCCCAATACATCGGGAGGTGGGCCCCCCCTGGCCACACTCCCGTATTGTCTGTCACAAACTCGAATCCTGCCATTCTAATGATGGATTGGAAGAAGTCCTTCTTCGCATAAAAAATAACTTCCTTCCCCTCCCGTCTTGCTCCCTGTGCGAGCCAGAGCAGGTAGACCAGGTCTCCGATGCCACAAATATCGGCATCTACTTTTATTGTTTCACGGAGCACCAATGGCAGTTCAGAGTTGGAGAACCCGGCTCTCTTCCTTGGACACTCTAGATAGGGGTAGTCCAGTTTCGGGTACCCATCACCATCCAGCAGCGCAACATCAGTATCTCCACATCCACATGCGTTGCAGAAGTGGTGTGTCCCATCTTTCGACTGAGCAAGTGAAGGGCAACGTGCAGATACTCTTTTGTTATCAAGGGTGGTGCCAAAGCAACTGATGTGTCGGGTGTTCTTGATTGTCAATTCCACTCTCTTCCCAGTGATGCCGCGGGAGAGCATGGAGCGGATAGCTGATTCAGCTTTCTCCCATGTGGGTCTTACCTCCTGCCACGCTGCTGATTTTTCGCGGGCCCACGCAACCTCTGGATCAGAGAGAAGTCTTTCTAACTCTTCGGGGGTGGTCCACTTTTTCAGACCTTCAAGCATCTGCTTGTTGGCCTTCTCCGGGTACTTCTTCACGGTAGAAACAAAGACCTGCACCAGTTCGGATCTGATCCCCCCCCCTCCTTGGGGGCCTCCGGCTGCCAAGCATCGGTCACAGTCCTGGAGTGGCATCAGGTGCTTCCACCCTAATTCCTCATTCACAATGGCGCAGGACTTCCCGTGTCGTGCTTTGCACTCAGATTCACGTTTTACTTCTGCCAGTTGTTCAGGTGTTTGTGTCATAACTTTTTAATCACAGTTACAGCAATAATCTACTGAAGTACAACCATGACTGATGATGTGTGAGGAGAAACCGTCTGCATAGCAACATTGGAAGCAGTAGTTAGAACAACCTGGCTTATCAGGAAGACATGGTTGACAAGTGCCTCCGCCTGGAGTTGGAGCATCCCCAATTGCCCCACTTCCACCACAGTCAATATCCTGTCCAAAGCAAGTAGTGCCTGGTGTACTACGACACCATGTTCCTTGGATGCCACAAAGAGGAAGTGAGCCATAGAAAGGGGCACAATTTAGAATAGCACACTCGAAAGTGCTAATGACTTCACAGATTTCACAATCCCCACTGGGTGTATCACCACTTCCACTTGCACCAGAAGATGAACCCCCGCCTGTGCCAGAACCAGAGCCTGAACCAGAGCCAGAGCCTGAGCCTGACCCGCTGGAAGATGCAGACCCTGACCCTGAACCTGATCCCGTGCTCGATCCAGACCCACTTCCTGTGCTGGAACCCGATCCTGAACTGCTGCCACTGCCACTTCCGGACCCACTGCCACTTCCACTTCCTGGGTCCCCTCCCGTCTTAATGATCGTGTCGGTAAGACCTGAAGGAGAACCAAAGGCAGGCAGGAACAAGACGGGTCCGGGGTCCTTTTCCGTCGCATAGTTCAAAGGCAATGGGATTGGATTACGAATTACCTTCTGACCAAACCCTTTGCTGAGCCGGGCCAACACCTCTGTGTCAAACTTTGGGTACACAGTCTCATAGAAGGTTGGCGGAGCAACTCTCGTAGAAACTGGGGTTGGCCTGGTGGGAGGTGGCATCAGCGCAGAGTCATCCAGTTGTTCTGAGCATCCCGATTATCAATCGTGTCCTTCTCGAAGTGCTTGGGCATTCTGCCCTGAATATCCGTGAGATTATCTCCGGCCGTCTTCAGCGCCGCTCTGTACTGCGTCCGCAGTTCTTCCATATGTACCTTACTGATCCTTGTGGGCACACCCAGCTTCATGGCGCCCCACACAGAGATCGCCTCGTACAGAGACTGCATCCCTGGAGGTGCAATCTCATAGATGATTGTCCCACTCGATGTGTTGTATTCGAGCGGCCGGTCGAGCACCACTGTCCACACCCCTCCTGAGTAGGAGTGGGAGATGATTCTTCGTTCTTCGATGGGGGCAGGGGAAGCAGGCAGGATGCGAAGCACCTGACCCACATAAGAATTGCGACGACGATCCACTTCTCCCACCGTTGGTGAGAGGCCCAGGATCACCGTAGGTGTAGTAGTCGCAAGACTGAGAGTACCCGCCGTCCCGTAGTGGGGCCGGAAATCCCCATTGGTCGTGTACCAGAGTGTGATTGCCTGCGAACTGATGGGAGGGGAAGGCGTCTTGAACGAGAGACAACCCGGAGAACCACTGAGTTGCCACCCTGCACCAAACCGGTGCATGGGGTCCCGTGGCACCGCATCCATGAGGGGATTGCCATCCGCATCCGTCGTAATCACCCGGATCACCTGCTGCACGCAGGGGGGCAAGTAATAAGTGTCAATGTCCTCAGTCAGCGTGATATCAAATTCCAGGATTGGCACCGCACCACTGGTGAGGTTCAGGCGGGAGAGCACGTCGACCATGGCAGGGCCGATGATGTGCCGGCAGATGTAGTCATCGGAGTATTTGGCATCAACGTCGGGCTCGTTGAGGTTGGTGCGGATGCGTTCGAGGATGGTCTTGAGAAAGGAACCTGTGCTGTGCATGACTACTTCCTCATTGCTTTCAGGGCTTCAATCATCCCCTGATTCTGGTCCAGTGAACGGGCCGGACCCACAAAGGGTATCGCACCAATGGAGAGGTCGTCAGCCGCCTTGTCGAGGCCATTCTTCTTGAGCCTCTTTACCGCAGCGCCGCGGGCCTCCAGATCATGCCGCTTCCCCTCCCGATCCTGGTATGCCTTTTCCTGAATGGAATCCCGCATTGCTTTCAACTGTTCAACTGCGGGCCGGAGCCGCTTCCGCATCACATCGGGGGGCGGGAGGTCGCGGGGCCACGGCTGCGTGGGGTCGTCATAGAACCCTGTGAGTTCCTGGACGAGGGGTGGATTCGATTCGGCCGGTGAGTAGGCCCACACACAGAGCATGAAGCGTTGGGTCTCGAGGTGCTTATAGACGCAGAGGCGGGCATTGCCTGTGACACGGCGGAGCCAGGAGAGCCACGGCCAGTTGGGGTTGTCGAAGACCAGGTGGCGACGCGGATTGATCACGAGACACGACTGGGAGGCTTCGTCGCGGGGATCGTGAGTCACACGATAGTCGAGGGTATTGAACCCAATCATAAGGAGTCTCCTTTTAGTTCCTTGGAAGTAAACTTGTTTACTTCATTTCCAAATTGTTCCCACCCTTTTCGTTTCTCCCTGCTGAAAACATCTATTTTTGTAAGAGAAGGATATATTGCATCTATCATTGCATATGCTTCATCTGGTTTGCGGCTATGTTCTCTCCCCTTAGCACGGATCACTGTTGTGAAATTTCCTCTTTCTTTAATCTCAATCGGGAGAAGTTTCGGCTTATAGAACCAGGTCAAATATTCATGAGAGTAGCGAACTGTAAAAGCAGGTGCAACCCCATTTTCTTTATCCCACACAAAACGAGCATGACGTTTATACCCTCTTCTAATCATCTCCAACTCCCCCTCATGGAGATATTTGTCTATTAGCCAAAGAAAGACACAGTGGTTTTCTGTTGTTTGAGGCAGCACAGATTGTTCAAGTAGTTCAAATATCTTAGGAACATCCATTGTTTGATAGTCTAATGATCGTTCCTGGTTGGGTCTTGTTTTTCTAACTCCTCCTTTTTCTTGGGGCCAGGGGGGGTCTATCACAAAGACTTCAAATGTTTTTAGAGGCATGCGGGGCTCCAATGAGAAAGGCCCCAACCATGATGGAAGGGGCCTTCGAGTATAGCACAAATTCCCTCAGAGGGGAGGGGAAGAACTTAGGGGTTCGGTGGGTTGCCGTACCCTGTGTAGACTTTCAAGCCCGCATCATTGGTGGTGTAGCCGCCGCGGCGATAGGTGATATGGATCATCAGATTTGCCATGGTGACGATGGTGCCAGCACTGGTGAGCCAGATCGCTGTACCTTCGGCAAGGTTCTTGTGGGCAGTGCCAGAGAAGGGCACATCCACAAAGGTGTCAGCGGCCAGTGCAGCGTTGGCGTTGGTGGTGAGGGGCTCGGCCGCAGTGATGGCGGTGGCCGAAGCCACTGCGACACCCGAAGCCGCAACCTTGAACTGAATGGTGTCAGGATCTGCCGCAGCAAGAGTGCCGACGCGAATACTGATCTTCTCGATGTCACCTGCAAAGGGCATAACCCCCAAGCAGAAATTGCCATCGGTACCGATAGCGGCCTGGTTGCCAGCGGCGGCTGCCGCGAAGGGACCGTATTCACGTTGCTCGAATGCCCAATTGTTGTTTGCGATGCTGCCTGCAAGAGCCGATGTGTGAGCAGTAACTGCCATGATAAATCTCCAGGGAGAGGGGCCCCACGGGGCGGCCCCGAGATGAAGTAACTTGGAAACCCCCTCCGGATGGGAGGGGAAGGAATTACACCAGACCTGCGGTGTTGGTGCCGTAGACGCGGTCTTCCGCGGCGTTGGTGATCTTCAGACCAGCGCACTGGTTGGGGACCAACTGCATGCGGAGGTAGCCAGGCATCTGAACGCCCTCAGTTACCAGGGTGCGGTTGTTGGCCACATTGAGGATCGGGATCTGGTTCGATCCAGTGCCGGTGAGGGCGGCGCCGACGAACTTGAAGGGCGACCATGAGGGTGCCTTCTCGAACTTCTTGACGCCCTTGGGGTCCGGAGGAACGTAGCGGGTCCAGTTGTTCGACTTGCGGATGCCGTAGATGGAGCCTGATTCCACGTAGGTGGAGGTGTGGCCTTCGTAGCGGCGGCCGTCGAACTCGAACACGAAGCCTTCCTTGCTGCCCTCATTCTGCAATGAGGAGAGACGACCGGTGCGCTCGTAGAACTGGCGACCAATCTTCTGGGCTTCGTATGCGAGCCACACGCCATCAGAGGCGATGACGGTGTCAATGATCTGGCCGTACTTGCCCTTGGCCACATGGAAGCGACGAAGGACCTGGCGAAGAAAGTGCTCAGTCAGGGGCTGACCTGCGAGGCTGTAGCCCATTGACTTGAACTCAGGGTGGACGTTCACGTTGATGTTGCCACCGAGACGAGTGTCCGAAGCGTTGCCACTTCTTTCGCCGCCCAGGAGGCAGTTGTCGGCGTTGTCGGTTGAGCCGTTGCTGTCACCGAACTTCATCCACGAGTTGATACCCGCGATGCCTGTGAAGTAGGGGCTGACTGCGTAAGGAGTGGAGGCTGAACCCTTGCTGTTGGCGAGCACCATGATGTCGGTGTTGGCGAACGAGGCGGTGTTCACATCGGCCACACCGTTGACGGGGCGGCAATAGACCTTGCCGCTGAGTTCGTCGACGGCGGTGATGAAGAAGATGGTACTTGCGCCCATCGAAGTGGTGGTACGGAGGGTGGCACCGGTGGCGTCGTAGAACTGCACACGCATACCCACCATCAGGCGGTCGATGGCGTAGTTGCTGTAGCGAGTGTCCACCATGAGGGTGGCGTTGCTGTCTGCGGTCTTGTCCCAGCCAGTTCCTGAGTTCCCTGCGAGAGAAGTCAGGGAGTAGTAGTTGTTCTGGGAGAGGTAGAAGTAGTTGCAGAGCAACTGGGTCATGTGGCGGGCGAAGCCTTCCATCTTCGGTGCGATGACTTCACCGATGAAGGCGTCGGTCGCTTCAGCCTGCAACTCACCGAGGGTCACCATGATGTTGGCGACCATCGAGCGCATTGGGATGCTGAGGCGATACGAAGCCTGGTTCGCGCCCTGGGTGGCATCGGGGAACGAACGGGAGAGGCCCTGGGTGAACAGCTTGGAACCGATTGCTGTGTTGGAGGGGTCTCCATACAGCGAGAAGTCGGAACCGGGGCCACCGGGATCAATGACACCGGTGAGGCCCCCTGTGTATGTGCGGTTGATCAGCCAGTCACGACCCATGTCGCCGGAAGCGCCGACATTCTGACTGGACACGATGGTGTCTTCCCACACCTTGTCAAAGGTGGGGAGGTAGACGCCGACTGACTTGTTGATGATTTCTTGAAGCTGATTAGCTTTGGTACTGAAAATACTGCCCGTAGGTGCTGGCATGGTGAGACTCCTGATCCCCTCCCACCAGCGACCTTGGTCAGACTCGGGAAGCGTCTGTGCTGTCTTCAGCAACGGAACGCATCAGCATGTCTGCCGCCCAGTTTTGCACTTGTGACTGTGCGTCGCTGAACGAAAGGCCCTTCTTGTGGACAGGGGCATCGACTGGTTTTGAATTGACAAATCTGTCTTGCCCAGCAGAGGTTTCAGGGGCACGGCCCAGACGGGACGGGTCGCCTACCAGCCTGCGGTATCGAGCGTTCACTGCCGTAGCAGCCTTCACGCTCTCCTCCTGGATCCATGCCTCATCGAAGATTCCACCAGCCTGCTGGCGCCGAACCTTGAGTCGTTCGCGTGTCTCCCGAAGGATCTCCGTAGACAGTTCATCCCGGAGAGTGGTCTTGTATTCCTGCACCTTCGACGGAGTTGTGTCCTCGTCGGTGTTGTGTTTCACCAGACCTGTCATAAGTTTAACAAGTTCCGGGTTCTTGTCAAGCAGCCCTGTCGCACTATCTGTGAGGGCCTGGTTCAACCGGCGATACTCGTCCCTGCCCTGCTGCTGCTGAAGCTTGGTAAGCTGGGCAGTGACCGCATCCAGCTTCTGGTCTGTTTCGGAAACGTCGTCTTCCAGATCCTCAGTACGCTGCCGGGTTTTCCCCTCCCGTCCTTTGGGGGTTTCGGTGTCGCCTGCGAGGTGGGCGTTGATCTGCTCGGGTGTGTAGCCGGCTCGGGCCATGACGTGGCGGGTATCAGCTTCGAGGGCGGAGGGGTCGTAGTTGGGGTCCTGCTTGATCAGGCGTTCGGCGGCCTTCCAATCCTTTTCCAACTCGGTGGCACGCTTCTGGAATTCGGTGGCGGAGTTGGCTTGCTTGCTCAGGTTGTCGTAGTCGGAACGCTTCACAGTTACCATGTCAACACCCGGAGAGGCTGCTTCCCCTCCCGTCTTCCCTGCCGGTGCGGAGGAGGTGGTGGTGGTTGCGGTTTCGTCGAGGGTGAAGAGAGGACGGTTCTTGAACATAAACGGGGGCTCCTAGAACTAGGGTTGCATTGGTTGGCCTGCTCCGGGTGGGAGTGCCATTTGACTTCCCCCCATCATACCCGGCTGAAGTGCTGAGAGAAGTGCAGCGTCGTCGGGATTTGGAACGGCCGCGGGAAGTGTGAGACCCATGTACTGGATCATAGTGGCTCGGAATTTCTTGAACGCGTTGAACACTTGGGGGCTCGCAACCTGCATGGCCGGGCCACACATGAAGGAGACCAGCAGTCGCATCACGATCTCAGGCCGCGTCGAATAAGGAGTAAGCAAGAGAGGACCGGATGCCTGGCCATCACCATACACAGTGAGGATGGCACGGATGCCCATCTCGTAGGCGCCCTGGTCTTCGTCCATCCACATGGCGAAGTCGATGTTCTCTTTGAGGGCGAAGAGGCGGAAGGCCATGGGGTCCTGCTGGATGCCCATCTGCCAAAGCTGGATGGCTTCCTGCTTCCTCGCTACAACTGATCGGGGGGATACTTCGCGGACATTGAAGGAGAGCCGACTAATATCAGGTAGAGGGTTGGTAGAAAAACTAATCTGGTTTGATTCGGGGTCGATGATAGCTCCAGCCATCTCGAGAGAGAGGCTACCAACGGGGATTGCTCTGCGGGTGACCGTGAGTTTCGTGAGCGCCTTCTGCGTGGTCGCACGGTACATCTGGCCCCAGGCGGCTTGGACGCCGAGGGTCGGGGACGTGAGGGCACGGGAGATTTGCTCGTCGAGGAATTGGAGTCCTGATGCACTGTCAACACGACCTTTCTCCTGTATCAAGTCACGGATGGGATTCACATCGGACATGGCACGCTTGGCGAACTCTGCCACTTTGCCCGGCATATCACCACTGTTGAAGGGCTGGATGGGGAACGGGTTGAAGCCTTCAGCGACGGGGTCTGGATCCCAGAACATCACGCGGAGACCACGTCCCACGTCCTTGAGCAAGTTGTTCTGGTTGAACTGACCCTGGGGCATGACGAGGATGCCGTACCTGTCGATGTCCATGATGTTGTTGTAGAGAGACTTGCTGAGTTGCTCGAACTTGCGATGCACACTGAACATCAGGTCGAACATACCGGCGCCGTGGAAGGTGCCGTTGTTGAAGAAGCGGGCATAGCCAATAGGGCAGTAGACTTCGGTACCTTCGAGGTCCTGGTCATCAAGCACATAGTCACCAGATGTGACGACGTAGCGGGTGACGGTGCCACGGGGGCCAGAGAGCCACAACTCGCGGACCTTCACGACGGCGGTCAGCTTCTTCTGGGTCTCGGCTGAGGAAGTCGTATTGACACCGGACTTGTTGGGCATGTAGGTGACATGCTGGTTTTCGTCCTGGTGTTCGAAGGGTTCACCGGGCTCGATCTCGTACCAGTCGAGGTCTTCGAGGTTGGCTTTGATTTTCTTCCCATAAACCTTTTCGAGGAAGTCGAGGGGCACCCACCGCTGGCGCATGAGGCCGCGGCACTTGGAGATGTCCTGCGAGACGAGGGGGAAGGGAAACAGTTCTTTGGGGTGGACGCATTCGAGGTCGGCGGTGAGCCCAATGGTGGGATGGTCGACAATGTGGCCAGTGATGCCTGCGAATCCGAGGCAGGTGTACATGAAGGCCCACTCTTCTTTGACACGAGCGACTTCCTGTTCACTGAAGATGGAGTCGCAGAGGATCTGAGACAGAGCTTTGTTGCGCTGGCCACCGAGGGTGAAGCCCTGCTGGTCAACTTTGGGGCGAAGGTCCATGGCTTGGATGCGGCCGGAGACCTGGTTGATGTGGTGGAGGAGTTCCTGGGATTGGAACTCGGCGTTGCCCTCACCATCGAGCATGTGGGCGGTGAGGGAGCCGGTGGTGGGGTCGAAGATGTCGAAGCGGCGGTAACCCTGCAAGTAGTACCAGGCGAGGAGCCAGTTGGTGCGGCGGTGCATGAATGCTTGCTCGCACCGGTCGGCGTGCGCACGGAGGATGTGGGCCAGGGCCTTTGGATCTTTAGGCAATGTCAGGGTGTCAATGGCCATGGCGTAACCTCAAAGCATCAGGTGGGAGGGGAAACTTGCTTGGTTACTGTACGCGGAGCATTGATGCCACGGGGGATCGCGTTGACGACGGGGGCGACGCGGACGGGCATGGAGCCAGGGTCGACACCGGATCGGATTGCTTCCCCTCCCATCTGCTGGGGGATCTCGGACATGGGTGGGCGGGGGTCGGTGGTGTTTTCGCGGTGGCGGGGCCCATTGCCGTAGTAGCAGAGGGACATGCGGTCAAAAAGGGCGAGGGGGAGGGTGACGGAGGGTCCGCTAGATGCGGGAGAGTCGGGAGTTGGCATGGGCTGCTCTTTCTTTGTCGGCTTGCTGGGACATCAGGAAGCCGATGGTTTCGGGGTCGATCAGGTCGAGGGGCAGGCCCATGCCGTAGCTGGCGCCACCAGCCATGACGAAGTTCCCCTTCTTGATTTCCTCAAGGGGGTCAATGGGCTTGGCGGATTCCTTCAGGAGTTGACGCATCTTGCCGCGGATGACGAAGAGGGACATCGAAGTGGTGTCGATTTCTTCGTCCTTCTCGAGGCCCCCGTTGTCGGCTTCGGGGTTGAAACCTTCGATTTGCTCGAAGAGGCGTGACCACCAGGGCTTCTCGTTGCGGCGGTAGATGGGAAGCTTGATGAGGCCGTGCTCGAAGCGGAGGTCGAGGGTACTGATCTTGGAGGTCTTGGACATCTGGCCAGGGCGAATGTCCTTCACGCCGGGGATGTGGTGGAACCCCATTTCATAGATCATCTTCGTCTGTACCACGGACTGGTATCGCTTGTAGAGTTTGTAAGATTCCTTGATCACCTCAACGTAGATGGTGGGGCACTTCCAGAGCTGGGCGATCTCGAAGGACTTCTTCAGGAGAACGTCGTCGCCCTTGCGGTCGGACCAGAGGTCGAGCACGAAGAGTTCGTTGTCGCGGGTGACGGCCATCAGGTTGCAGCAGCGGCGGTCAGAGTGGGTGTTCTCGGTGAAGGCAGTGTCCACGGTCATGAACAGTTTGACGGTGGGGAGCCATTCGCGGAGGGGCACACGGGTCACCTCGCCGGACTGCTTCTTCCAACAGATGAGGGTGGAAGAAGCCCAGGGGTTGGTGAGAAAGAGAGCGTCGACTTCCTCGTACCAGTAGGCGTGCCGGCCGGTGGCGGAAGGGTCCAGTTTGAAGAACTGCTCGTCGGAGGTGCCGGGGAGGCCGAGCATTTCACCGTTGAAGGAGGAGATGCCCATCATCTCCTTCATTTCCACGAGGGTGACGGTGTCGGAGGCGAGGCCCAGGTCGAGGCGCTCGTCGTTGTCCTTGGGCCACATGTGCGGCCAGCATGAGTGAGTGTTGCCCTGCTCGTCGAGGTAGGCGGCACGGATCATCATGCGAGCCCAGTAGTTGAAGCGAGGGTCAGCAGCACTGAGGCCCTGGGGGGTCTGTACGGTCTGCATCGCGTGCCAGAGGTAGTGGAGGCGAGACACGAAGGTGCCGACCCAGTCGATGCCACACTGCGAGCGCATGACCATCTGCATGGCGATCTTGAACAACAAGCGGTCCATGTACTGACGGATGGTGGCCATCGAGGTGGTGGCCTTCTCGTCGTACTCGGGGTCGTCGAGACGGAAGCGGCGGGGACGCATACCGCGGAGACGGGACTCAGCGGAGACGCAGCGGAGCCACGAGGAGTTGGTGAGGAAGAAGTATTCGACACCGGTGGGCTTGTTCCCGCGAGCGGGTTTCAGGGAACCGAAGTCTTCAATGATGCGGGTGTTGTAGTAGCACTGGTCTTTGATGAGTTGGCCGGTGTGCTTGGAGTTGTCGTGGGTGCTGGTGGCATAGACGAAGGAGAAGGGGGTGGTGACGAGGCAGAGGATCATGTCCTTGCGGCAGTGGGTCGATTTGGCGGAGCCACGGGGTGCCATGGCTACGTTCAGGCGGTTGGATGCCCACATGCGGGAGAGGTCCCAGTGCATGGAAGGGGTGGGCAGGGGGGTCATGTCGTAGAAGAGGGGGTCGAAGTCGGCTTCGGGATCGGGGTGCAGGTAGTAGGTGTCGAAGAAGTGAGTGGAGGCGACGCGGTTCTCACCACGCTCGGCATCGGTGCCGGGGAGGAGCCACTGACGGGAAGCGTTCACGCGGGCCTGACGCTGACCATCCTTGGTGAGAGTGTTGTAATCGGAGGGGAGGGGATAGTTGGGGTTCCCCTCCCTTCCAATTTTGATTACGTCACTTGACATTGGTTATTTCAGGTTGGCGAGGGAGATGGTGTGGAAGAAGTCGGCGGCGGCCCAGGTGCAGACGAGTTGGCAGGCGAGCCCTTCGTCGATGGATGCGGATCCCAGGACGAGCTCCATCAAGGAGGCGCGGTAGCGGTCACACATTATCACGTCGTCGTTGGGGAAGATGAGGGAGCGGACGGGTTCACCGATTTCGGAGATCTTGCCGGCCCACTGGACGGGGTCGAGGATGCCCATAGTTTGGAGGTGCATGGCGGCGTAGCGACCGAAGTCTTCAGGACGCCAGCGGAGGAGGATCTTTTCTACGTGCTGAGGGAGGGCGACTGCCAGGGTCGCGGACCTGTGCTGGGAGGAACTCCTTTCCGGCCGGAATGCTCGCGGGCGGGGCGCTGGAGATGAGACGGGTAGTGAGGCTGGTTTGGCTGATGCTGGTGGTGGTGTTGTTACCTTCGCCATCGTTGGTCTCTTTCTTAACTTGGGCTTTGCCGATGCGGCCATTCAGAGTGGCCATCTTCTCGGCATACGTGAGGAACTGTTTGATACCCGCCTGAGCAACCTTGTCGTCGCCACTGCGGATGTGGGAGATCATGATGTCGACGAGTTCCTTCTGGGTGAAGTTGCTCGTCTCGATGGCGAGGCCGGCGCCACCAAGGTTGAAGAAACCCATCACGGCTTCTTCGCCGGGGGGGACTTCGGTCAGGACTATGGGGCGTTCGTTGCTCATTGAAAACTAAACCGGTAAGTGCATCGCGTGAACAATGCCGTGAAAGATGTAATCTTTCATCTTCTGATCTGGCGGCAACTGGTCATATGACACCATGCACGGATGCTCTTTCTTCGCAGGGTCTTTGACAGGCCCGTGTGTCCAACCAGCAGCCACCTTTTCGGCCATCCAGTTTTCATGCGAGCCACTGGGACCAGCCTTGGGATTGGCAATGTGGAACACCACGCCGTTAATCGCGGAATCTTTCTGCCACTGTGGCGCGTCTTCCCAAGTCGGTTGCGACATATCGCCAATGGTCTGGCAGTACGCGCGGTTTGCTTCGTGACACACTTTTGCGATTCGTTCTTCGACTGTCATGTGTGGGCCTTTCAAATGAGGGACTTCTCGCGGACTACTTTGGTGGCAGCACGAGTATAGCGGTCCTGCTGGACGCGGGACAGTTGGGCGAAGCCAGCAAGCTTCATGCGGCGGGCAGCTTCTTCGGCGGCGAGGGTAAGGGTCTTCTGGCGGGGTGCCTCGTTGGGCAGGTGGGGAAGTGCAAGCAGTTCGGAGATGAGGATGGTCAGGTTTTTCTGCACGTAGGTGGCGTCGAGTTTGGTGCAATAGTGGAAGGAGGATTTGGCTTTGGTAGTGGAGCCGGGGGCGAGGAAGGTGGGACGGCCGATGTGCAGGATGGCACGGAGGGCAAGGGAGAAGGAGAGTTGGTCGACGAGGCGAGTGGAACCGATCTCGATCATGGGCACGCTCAACGCGGCGCAGAGGGCACGGAAGCCGCGGCGGGTCATCCCGAGGTGGGAGAGTTCGTTGATGAAGTAGTCCTCGGAGTAGAGCTTGACGTGGGGGCCGAAGGAGATGTAGGCGAGGGCTTTGCGGGCAGTACGAGGTTTGGGCATGAGGGGCTCGCTGAGACAGGTGAGACAGGTGAGTCAGACTCAGTTGAGAGGTGGGAAATTCTGTGGGGTTCCGCAGAAAGTGATTGCAGGAAGAGGGTAGGCGGAGTATGATTCGCACGGATAGCAATTACCCTTAAGTACCATCTCCTCTCTTTCATCCCCTCCCTTCCTTAATCAAATAGCTGGTTTCTTCCCCTCCCATCTGGGCTGGGGCGTTTTACACATGAAGAAAAGGAATATGAGCATGGCACGTATAGGGACAAGTGAAAATCCGATGGTTGATCAGGATTCGGTGACAGTGGCGGCCGCGATGGCGAAGGATCTTTTTGAGACGCCCAGCAGGAAGCAGGGAGTGTGGTGGTTTCAAGGGAACTTCTGGGTGTGGCAGGCCGGGAAGTGGGTGAAGAGGGATTGGGAGAGTATGAAGATGGAGGTGTGCAGATGGCTCACGGGAAGGTGGGCGATGGTGAATGGAGTGGCGACGACGGTGGAGAAGGTCACGGTGTCGAAGCATGTGTGTGAGGAAGTGCTGTTTGCCATGAAGAGTGCCAAGGAGGCGTGGTGGACCAAGGCGCCAGTGTGGACGGAGAGGAAGGGGCCGGAGGGAATGGACGCGGATTACTGCGTGGGATTCCAGGATGTGGTGGTATGTGTGAGGGGAGGGGAGGAACGGGTGGTGGAGAGGGATGAGGGGTGGTTTGATACTGCGGTGTTGCCGGTGAGGTATGAGAGGGGGGCGAAGTGCGAGAGGTGGGAGGAGGCGGTCAAGCAGTGGGGCAATGGAGATGAGAGGTGGGGGCAACTGCTGAAGCGGTGGATGGGGTACATGCTGGTGCCGCATAGGGAGTATCGGAAGATGATGTTGATGGAGGGGGTGACGGCGGGCGGGAAGGGTGTGATTTGTGAGGTGGTGAAGGCACTGCTGGGGACTGGGTTCTTTAGTACGGAGTGCGAGACGCTGGCGGGGGAGTTCAGTTTGGGAGGAATACAGCATGCCAAGGTGTGCAGCATTACAGAGATGAGCAGGCTGGATACCGCGGGAGGCCAGAAGGTAAGTAGGGTCATTAAGAATCTGGTGGGGGGAGACCCAATTACGATTAATGAGAAGTTCCAGGCGCAGGTGAGGGATGTGGTTTGTAGAGCGGCGGTGATGATGTCAAGTAATCAGATCCCGAGCCTGCCGAACGAGAGCCAGGGGTTGAGTGCGAAGATGCTGGTGTTGCCCTTTACGGTCAGCTTTGATCAGAAGGGGGCTGAGTATGGGTTGAAGGGGAGGCTGGTCAGGGAGGAACTGGAGGGGATTGCGGCGTGGGCAATGAAGGGGCTGCTGGAGTTGGAGGGGGATGGGCAGGGGGAGAAGTGGCCGGAGCCCGAGGAGGCCAGGGATGTGGTGCTGAAGTTCAAGGTGATGAATAATCCGATGGCGGCGTTCCTGGAGAGCCGGTTTATACAGAAGTCGGGGGGGTGGGTAGCGGCAAAGTTGGTGAGGGCAGAGTGGGAGAGGTTCTTGAAGGACAATGGGGTGGTGTGCAAGGTGCCCATGAACCAACTGTTGGTGAGGTTGGAGCAGGAGGGGGGCTGGACCATAAAGAGGGGGAAGCGCAGGGACGACCAACGGAAGATGCCACTGATGGGAATACATGGAGTGGCGCTGAAGATGAATGTGGAAGAATGGCTGTAAGGGTAGGGTGGCCGGAAGGGGTCAAAAACGCCGTAGCCGGTGTAGCTGACTTTTGCCCTCTTCTCTATATATATCTACTTTTCCGTGTATTAGAAAAAAAAATACTGGCTACATTGGCTACAGACCCCCGGAGCCGAGCGGAAAGGTGTAAGGACCAAGGAATTATCGGCGAAATGACGGAGTTCGGGTTGTGTTTACCGGCTACGGGGTGGAATTTTTGTAGGGGGAGGGTGTTTACCCCAGATCTCCACCGCTCCGACAGGGGGTTCGGGGGGATAACTAGAATGTACTCTAGGCATGACAGTCTACGAACCACCGATTCCGTAAGCGTGTTGGTCGCACGAACACAGCACTATGTTCGGATCAGCGTACACTCTCGATAGGCACCGCACACACGGTTGTGCAAACACCTTACAGGGGGGACCCCCCCTACCTCGCCTGCTAGCGTGTTGTAAGGGTGTGTTCTACGTGGAACACCACCTAGTTAGTGAGTGCTAGCTAACGATGGGGGATCAGACCCACGCACTCGCACTCAGTCACACAGTCGGCTCTAGCTAGACAGGTCTGTCTACGTGATGGCTGGCCTCTGTTGGTCCCGTCACTTCATCCTCCGAACGAAAGGGTAACAATGGTCCACACAATGAACAGCGTCTCGCGTATGCAGTCCTCTTACCACAACTGGGCTCGCGTGACCGTCCGCGTCTCTGGCCTCACATACGCCCGTGCCCTTGCCGCTCAGGGCATCCCGCACGAGCACCAACGCAGAGAGAGTCGTGGCCTGAACTCAGTCCAGCGTCGTGAACTCCGCCGACGCGACGCTCGCTACGGCAACTGCCCGATCTCATTCTAACTCTCGCCCCACCTAGGGGCATGCGCAGTGGCTGGCCTTCGTTGGCTGTCACTTGCAGATCCCGCTCTCAAGGAGTATCCAATGTCATTTAGCATCTGTCAAACCTGCGGTGGTTCCGGCTGTCACAACTGCGACGAGAACTACGAACCAGAGGGCAGCGTCTACGGCTCTGGCGATCCAAGCTTCCACTGGGGCATGGAAGACCAGCCCGAAGATACAACGCCATTCTACGAGCCCAAGGGCAACCGCTTCTATCGCGGATTGAACGCTCGTCAACGCCGCGACCTGCGTCGTAAGCAAGCAGTGGCCCTCGAAGAACTGGCGTTCGACGATGTTCCATTCTAAGTCCAACAAGAGCCTCCGGGCTCTTTTCTTTTGCGCCGCTCAGTTGCGAAGAGGAAGGCCTGGCGGCGCGAGGTCGGTGTGTCTGATAGACCCAACAGAAGGCCCGGACCCCCTGATATATCCCCCCTGTCACAGGATTAGGCGAAGGGGCCCGGCGCACTTCAACAAAGGCACTGCATCACAGCAGCACCTCCCCTCCTCCACCGCTCCCGCTCCCAAATCCACACACTACACACACATGTAATGGCTTGCCTCAGTTGGCGAGTCACCCAACCGTCTCTAACGAAAGGTCACCCATGTTCACAGTTCTTCTCGGCACCACACCTGTCACCTTCTCCATCTTTGAAGACCGTGGCACCATCCGCTGTCAAGTCTCCGTTGCAGGCCACGAAGTCACTCGCTTCCAGATGCTCTCCGACGACACAGACGCACCCGACTGTGCCATCGGTGACTTCGACTGCACGCAGGCTCAACGCTCCGAACTGAACTGGCAACTCCACGGGGCGTTCGCCACCTTCGTAAGGACCGAAGCTTGGCTCAACACCGTCCACGAAGCTGGTCTCCCCGACTAAGCCTCGCCTGCTCCATGCAGGCTGTACTGGCTGGGCCTAGTTGGTCCCGTCACATTGTCAATCTCAAGGAGTGTTACACATGTGTAAGGCAGTCAACTTGCGGAGCGAAAGCTACGACATCTACATCGGTCGTGCAGGCAAGGGTCAAGAAGGCATCTTCGGCAATCCATTCATCGTCGGTGCTCACGGTGCTCGTGGCGAATGCGTGATCAAGTTCGAGACTTGGTTCAAGAGCGACGATGCAGACGCCGCGTACATGCGGGACATGGTTCGCACACACATCAAACCCGGCATGCGTCTCGGGTGCTTCTGCAAGCCCGCTACGTGTCACGGTGACATCATCGCAGCCTACGTCAACAACGGTTACAAGTTCTAAGCCCATGGGGGCTGTCCTGGCTGGCCCCAATTGTTGGTGTCACCACATCTCTTTCACGAAAGGTCGTCCACACTATGAGTAAGTACATGTCCGAAACCGCAAGCGTCGCTCACACACCTGCCATTCCCTCCGACTCAGGCCAACGTGTGGTCCGCATCACCACCCAGATCGGCACGTCCAACTACCACTTCGACACATGGTACTTCCGCGGTACCACACACATCGAAGTCTCACTCACCTCCAACCAAGAGATGGAACTCGTCAAGGGCAACGAGTCCGAAGTGATGGCATGGTTCCTCCGCAACAGCTCTCACGCCCCCGATGAACTCGTCCAGATCTACCGCATCATTCACGACCTCTAACCCCACAAGCCCTTCGGGGCTGCGCCTCTCTGGCCTCAATGTGAGTGCCATTTTACCCCTCTCTTTCTCAAGGAGCCTCCCATGTGTCTCAAGTGCAATTCCTGCAAGTCTCCCCTCCAACTGTCAATCGACCGCGGCAATTTAGAAGTGCATCTCATATGCGATATGTGCA
>Ga0075163_10003939_pt1 | contig 19941 bp, 15 predicted proteins | sample JI1023141ADNA_FD_71478 | JGI IMG/M metagenome (GOLD analysis project Ga0075163, IMG submission 71478) | Wastewater effluent complex algal communities from Wisconsin, to seasonally profile nutrient transformation and Carbon sequestration -... | ecosystem: Engineered > WWTP > Effluent > Algae... | reverse complement strand
TCGACAAAGCCAGGCAGAAGCTGGCCCGAAGCTACCCAAACCCAGCGCCCCCAGCCCTATTACAGCAGGCCGCTTGAGCCACCCCTCAACCGGTCAAATTCACTGGGGCGAGACACTAGCACCCTGCGCAACCTGGAGACCGGGCGGCACCGCTGCACCCCTGCAACACGCTACAAGGTCATCGCGCAGCTCGTTCGCTTCGGCATCTCTCCACCTCCCAAGTCCTAAACAGCGTGCCCTCCTGCGCGGAGCAGGCGCGGCAAGGCAGATCCAATCCGCAGGCCGAGAAGATCTCTGCCTGCGGTTCTAACCCAGTCCTGCGCGTGCAGCGGGTAGCACCGCGGGAAAGGAAATTTCCCATGAGTCAGATCGATTCTATTGTCACCTCCGCCCGTCGAGCCAAGCGACGCAAGCCAACAAGAGCCAACCCAAACAACGCCGTTTTTTCAGAGCTTGTGCCGCACGCTGAGCCCGCAGTCTCGGCCGTTGCCCAGCCCACTGTCTATGGCCCTTACGCAGACGGAGGAAAGTGGCGCCTTATCGTGGTTGAGGGCGATGAGCGGAAAGCTATCAAGACCGATACCTACGAACGCGCCGTTGAGCTCCGCGATTCGATGCTGGAAGAGATCAAGCGTCGGACATCGCGAACCTTTCGGGAGGCGGTGGCGGAATATCGGGACAGCCTGAAGAGTCGCGGCTTGCTGACCATCGATCACATCATCGGCCAGCTCCGGCGGTTTTTACCTATGGACGAAATGCTCTCCGCGATCGACAGCGCACGCGCCGATGCGATGTACGCAGCCGAGACGCAGCGGCGCAAGCAGAACGGGAAGCTCGTCGCGGCCGACAGCCATCAAACAGCGCTTCGTATCGCCAAGCGGTTCTACCGTTGGCTGGTTTCCACGCGGCAAATCAAGGTGAGTCCGCTTGAGGCGGTTCGGGTCGTGGGACGCCTCAAGCGCGGCAAGACCCAGCTCAGAATTGATGAGGCACGAAAGCTCGTCGCGGTGGCCCTATATCATGCGCTGAAGCTGCACATTGGGGCTACGGCGATCTTGATGCAGATCTTGCTCGGCCTCCGACCTACCGAAGCTGTAATCCGAGTGGTCCGCGATCTGGACGATGATGGCCGCGTTCTATGGGTGCCTTTTGGAAAGACCAGCAACGCTAAGCGCCGGCTCCAGGTACCCGAGGCACTGCGGCAAGTCCTGCTCCTGCATGCGCATGGAAAGAGCAGCGACTCTCCGCTGCTGGGTCCTCCAAACGAGCTGCCGCGCCAGCGCTTTGTCATCGCGTACCATCTGCCCAAGCTCTGCGAAGAGGCCGGCGTGCCCCGTGTCTGCCCGCACAGCCTGCGAGGCCTGAACGCGACGCTCGCCCTGGAGGCCGGAGTCGCTCCGCACAGTGTCGCCGCCGCGCTTGGGCACGCCTCCTTTGCGATGACCGCTCGCCATTACGCCGACTCCAACACCGTAGCCAATCTCAGCCTCCGCAAGGTTGCCGATGTGCTGGCGTGCAGCTCGCAACGCCCCAACGTAGAACAACTCGCTACCTTGCTGCGCGAGAGCCTGTCACAATCTGAACTCTGCGCCTTACGCGAACTTCTTTCGGTCTGAATGTATGCCCGGGTAAGCAGCCTAGCTTCTGATTTCCCGATGCTTTCCCGAACGCTGTAGATTCCCATTTTCTCGACGGAGACTTCCATTGCGCATCCTGCACCGGGATCTCAAACCGGCTGAGGGCGCGCTCGGCGAGCGCTGATGTTGAAACTTTGATCGGGGGTCGCGGACTGGACGGGAACCGGGCGATCCAAGATTCAGCGCTCAAGCGGCGTGAAGTGCCGGGCCCTGGGGCAAGTGTCGATGCATGAGCAGCGATGATCCCACGGCGATACGTCCCGAGCTCGCCTGGTAGCTTGCCCGATCCGATTGCTGTCTGTTTTCAGGCGCTTGCGTGGTCGCTACGCGCTGCGGCGCGCACAGGCACCCAGCGCCCGCACGAGCAGCTGGACGGTGACCGGCTTGGCGATATGGTCATCCATGCCGGCGTCGAGGCACTTTTTGCGATCTTCCGCGGTCGCGTTGGCGGTCATGCCCACGATGCGCGGGCGCGCGTCGGCCGTCCAGCGTGCGCAGGCCTTGCGCGTGGCGGTCAGGCCGTCCATCTCCGGCATCTGCACGTCCATGAAGACCAGATCGTAGACCCGCCTCTCGATGGCCTGAAGCGCCTCGATGCCGTTGCCCGCGATATCGGCGCTGTAGCCCATCTTGCTGAGCAGCAGGATGGCGATCTTCTGATTCACCCGGTTGTCTTCAACGACCAAGATGCGCAGCGGCGAGCGCTTGCCCAGCTCCGCGTCGAGGAGCGGCGTCTTTCTCTCCCCTGTCGCCGGCGCGTTGCCGGTGAACAGCGCTTCGGCGATTGCGTTCTGTAGCGTCGAAGGCCGAATCGGCTTGGCCGCCACCGCGGCGAAGTGCGGCTCGCGCTGGCTGAGCTCGGGCCGCGCGAAGTTGACGGCGCTCAGCAGCACCATCGGCAGCCGTCGCCCGCTCAACGTCTTGCGCAGCTCGGCACCCAGCGCAAAGCCGTTCATGTCCGGCATCATGTAATCGATGATCGCCAGATCAAAGGACTCGCCCCCCTGCAAGAGCTCCAGCGCCTGCCGCGCACCCTCCACGCACACCGCCGCCATGCCCCAGGACTTCAGGTAGGATTCGACGATCTTCAGGTGCGTCAGATTGTCGTCCGCGACCAGCACGCGAAGGCCTGGCTGCCCGATGGGCGGGCGCGGTGGCGCAGCATCATCCAGCACGGCCTCTGCAACCACCGTAAAGTGAAACGTCGAGCCCTTGCCGGACTCGCTCTGCACCCAGAGACGGCCGCCGAGCGCTGCGGCCAGCCGCTGGCTGATTGCCAGGCCCAGACCGGTGCCGCCGAAGTGCCGGCTGATCGACGCGTCGGCCTGCGAGAACGCCTGAAACAGCCGGTCCATGCGGTCCTTGGCGATGCCGATGCCAGTGTCGCGGACGCTGATGTGCAGCTCGTGCCTGGCGCCGCCAAGGGGCTGGGTCTCGACGCTGACCATCACCTCGCCGCCGGCCGTGAACTTGACCGCGTTGCCGAGCAGGTTGATGAGGATCTGGCGCACCCGACCGGCATCGCCAAGAAACGCGCGCGGCACCTCCGGCGCGATGAAGTAGGCCAGCTCGAGTCCCTTCTCGTTGGCCTTCTGCGCCACCACATCGATGGCATCCTCAAGGCACTGCCGCAGCTCGAAGCGCAGGTTCTCAAGCGTCAGCCGTCCCGCTTCGAGCTTGGAGAAGTCGAGGATCTCGTTGATGACGGTCAGCAGGTGGTCGCCGCTGGCTCGGATGGTCTCGGTGTAGTCGCGCTGCTCGGGCGTCTGTTGGGTATTGAGCAGCAGGGTCGTCATGCCGATCACCGCGTTCATCGGCGTGCGGATCTCGTGGCTCATGTTGGCCAGGAACTCCGCCTTGGACTCCACCGCGCGCTCCAGCGCTCGATTGGCGGCCTCCAGCTTGGCGGCCGACTCCCTGCGCAGCTGCGCCAGCGTCAGGCAGGAGCGCACGCGCGCAAGCAGCTCCTTTGCCGAGAAGGGCTTGACCAGATAGTCATCGGCGCCGGCGGCAAGGCCATCGAGCGACGCCTCTTCACCAGCGCGCGCCGACAGGAGGATCACCGGCACCAGCCGTGTCGCCTGGGTCTCGCGCAGCGCCTTCAGAAGCCCGAAGCCGTCGAGCTTGGGCATCATGACGTCCGACAGGATCAGATCGGGAGGCGCCGCCAGCGCGGCCCGCAGCGCCGCTTCGCCATCCGTCACCGCCACGACGTCATAGGTGCCGCCGAGCAGCCGGGCCACATATTGGCGCATGTCAGCGTTGTCATCGGCCCACAAGATGCGCTGCCGCGCGGCAGCAGCGACGCCCGCCGGGGCCGGGGCGCCCGTCGAGGACTCGGACTCTGACGCCGGTTCAACATCGGGTAGCCAGTGCAGCGCCTCCTGCACATAGGCGGTGGCGGAGCTGCCCAAGGCGACGGCGGCGGGCGGCGCATCGCTGCCGATGCGCTCGGCGGGCAGGTGGGCGCGGCCAGCGGGCAGCCTGACGCGAAAGCGGCTGCCCAGTCGCTCCTCGCTCTCGATCTGAATGGTGCCGTGATGCAGCTTGACCAGCTCGGCGACCAGCGACAGGCCGATGCCGGTCCCTTCGTTGGTGCGCGACGCCGCGCCCTGCACGCGGTGAAAGCGCTGAAACAGCTTCGGCAGCTCGCTCTGCGGAATGCCGACTCCGGTGTCCTGCACCGACAGCTCGGCGCCCTCTCCCAGCCACAAGAGCCGCACCGTGATGCCGCCCGCAAAGGTGTGCTTGAACGCGTTCGACAGCAGGTTGAGGACGATCTTCTCCCACATCTCGCGGTCCACGTAGATGGGCTGCGGCAGCGGCGGACAGTCGACCGTCAAGGTCAGCCCGCCGCGCTCCACCGCCGAGCGGAAGCTGCTGGCCAGATCAGCGGTGAGCAGCGCCAGATCGGTGGGCTGATACAGCGCCTGCGTGCGTCCGGCCTCGATGCGCGAGAAGTCGAGCAGCGTGTTCACCAGCTTGAGCAGCCGCAGGCTGTTGCGGTGTGCAGTCTCGATGCGCTGCAGGCGCGGCGCAGGCAGCGGCTGCTCGCGCTCGTTGAGCTCATCTTCGAGCGGCCCCAGCATCAGGGTGAGCGGCGTGCGAAACTCATGGCTGACGTTCGAGAAGAAGGCCGTCTTGGCCCGATCGAGCTCGGCCAGCGCCTCGGCCTTGCGCCGCTCCTCTTCGTAGGCGCGGGCGTTGGCCAGCGCGGTGCTGACTCCGGCGGCGACCAGATCGTAGAAGGTGCGGTAGGGCTCGTTCATGGGCAGGCGGGCGCTGGCGCCGGCCACCATCACCGCCGTCGGCCGCTCGTGGCCGGGCGCCATGATCGGATGCGCGAACGCCAGCCGCGGCAGCTCCGGGTAGGGGCCGACGCTCAGGCCGGCAAGCAGCGCCGCGACGTCATGAACCTCCTGCACGCGGCCGCTGCGCACCGCCTCTGCGATCCCCCAGGGACCGGGGCCGGCATCGTGCAGATCCACCTGCGGCGGGCTCACGCGGTCGGCGCCGCCGAGCCCAGCCTGCGTCGCCCGCCGGGCGATGCGGCCGTCGGGCTCGATCAGGTAGAACATCACGAACGGCAGATCGAGGTCCGATTCGGCCAGCACCTGCGTCGCAAACGCGAAGGCATCGGGCGTGGTCTTGGCCTTGCCAGCGCGCAGGGCCAGCTCGCCAAGCGTGCGGTTGCGCCTCTCGGAGAGCATCTGGGTGGTGAGCTCGGTCACCGGATGAAACAGGCCTCCCACTTTGCCCGACTCGTCGGTAATTGGGCTGAAAGAGAAGGTGAACCAGGTCTCCTCCAGGAACCCGTAGCGCTCCAGAAACATGCGCATCTTTTCGAGATAGGAGGTCTTGCCTGCCAGCGCCGTCTCATAGGCGCCGCTGATCACCGGCCACGGCGCAGCCCAGCACTCGCGAAAGTCCTGCCCCATCGACGTCGGGTGCTTGTCGCCGCAGATCGGCCAGTAGCCGTCGTTGTAGATCTGCACGTGCCCGGGCCCCCAGACCAGGGAGATCGGCGAGTTCGACGCCTGCATCAGGCTGACCACGGTGCGCAGGCTCTGCGGCCACGACTCGATCGGTCCGAGCGCGGTCTGCGACCAGTCCTTGGTCTTGATGAACCTGGCCATCTCGCCGCCGCCGACCAGCCAGGCCGCCTTCTCGGCTGCCGGCGCCGGCGCCTCAGAGATTGGATCCGCTACATGCTCTGGGTCAGCAGGTGGCTGCATGGAGTCTTATCTCCAGTGGATCGGTGCGCACAGGCGCAAACGGTAACACTCACAGCGTCTCACGAAACGCCGCGGGCGAACAGCAGCGGATGTTACCCAACGGGAAGCCATGAAGATCCCTGCGCACCCAGAAATCCGAGCCCATCATCGGTCGGGGATTCAGGCTGGCGTTTGCACAGGTACCTCTGATCGACCTCTGATCCAATCCTTGCAGACATCTGTTTTCCGTTGAGATTTCCCCCCGACGTCCTCAAACCGGCCAAGATCCCGCCCGACGAGAGTGGTGCATGCTGTTTCCCTGGCTCGTGCAGAGGGCTGGGAAAATCTGTCGAGCAATTCTCGGAAACTCGCTAGGACTGCTCGGGGTTTTGCGATAGGTTGAGTCCCCTAAACAGCGTCGAGCCTGGAAGAGCGGTCCATGAGCATGAGGTCGAGCAGCGGCGACCTGCGCGCCGAGATCAGAGCCATCGTCGCCTCCCATGAGGGCGACGCCACCGAGCTCCTTGCCATTCTTCGCGAGGTGCAGGAGCGGTGGCGCAGCGTCTCGCCCGAGGCGATCACCGCCATCGCGGAGGAGCTGGACATCTCCCGAATTCACGTCGAGGGGACCGCGACCTTCTACCATTTTTTCTCCGAGCGGCACGCCGGCAACTACACGGTCTACGTGAACACCAGCACCACGGCCGAGATGGCCGGTGCAGGGGCCGTGATCGATGCCTTCGAGCGCGAGCTCGGCATCAAGATGGGCGGCAACACCCCCGACAACTGCGTGGGTCTGCGCAGCACCTCGTGCATCGGCATGTCGGATCAGGAGCCGGCCATCCTGATCAACGGCACGGTCTTTACCGAGGTCTCACCGGCGCGCGTAAAGGAGCTGGTGGCGGCAATGCGCGCCCAGCTTCCCATTTCTTCGCAGGTCAGGCCCTCAGAGGATGGCAACAATGCGCTGCCGCAGATCCGCGCTGAGGTGCGCAACCACATCCGCCGCCGCGGCCCCGTGATCTTCGCCGACTACACCGCGGGCGAAGCGCTGCGCCGGGCCATGGAGCTGGGCTCGCTGGAGGTCGTGGAGCTGATCAAGGCCTCGGGCCTGCGCGGCCGCGGCGGCGCCGGTTTTCCGACGGGACAGAAGTGGGGGCTGTGCCGCGCCGCGCCCGCCGATGGCCGCACGGTCATCTGCAATGTCGATGAAGGCGAGCCCGGCACGTTCAAAGATCGCGTGCTCATCACCGAGCGCACCGAGATGGTCCTGGAGGCCATGACCATCGCCGGCTACGCGGTGGAGGCCAAAGAGGGAATCCTCTACCTGCGCGGCGAATATGCCTATCTGCGACCGCACCTGGAAAAGACCCTCGCGGAGCTGCGCTCGCGCCAGCTGCTCGGGCGCAAGATCCTGGGCACGCGGTTCAGCTTCGACATCCACATCAAGCAGGGCGCCGGCGCCTACATCTGCGGCGAGGAGTCCGCGCTCATCGAGTCCGCCGAGGGCAAGCGCGGTCAGCCGCGCAACCGGCCGCCGTTCCCCGTGACCTCGGGCTATCGCCACCAGCCCACCATCGTCAACAATCCCGAGACGCTCTGCTGCGCCTTGCGTGCGGTGCTGAAGGGCGCCGACTGGTTTCGCGCGCTGGGAACAGCGGCCTCCACAGGCGTCAAGCTCTTGAGCGTGGCCGGAGACTGCGCAGAGCCGGGCGTATATGAGGTCGAGTGGGGCCTTACCGTGCAGGACGTGCTGACCCTGTGCAAGGCCACCGATGTGCTGGCCGTGCAGGTGGGCGGCCCGTCGGGCGTGTGCGTCTCGGAGCGGCAGTTTCAGCGCAAGCTCTGCTACTCGGATCTGTCCACCGGCGGCGCCTTCACGATCTTCGGCAAGGGGCGCGATCTGCTGTCCATCGTCCACAACCACATGGAGTTTTTTCGCGACGAGTCGTGCGGCTTCTGCGTGCCCTGCCGCGCCGGCAACGTGCTGCTGGTCAAGTCGCTTGAAAAGATCATGATGGGCGCTGGAACAGCCGGCGACCTGGTGTCGATTCGCAAGCTCGGGCAGCTGGTCAAGACCGCATCGCGCTGCGGCCTGGGCCAGACCGCCCCCAACCCGCTGCTCACCACGCTCGACAACTTCCCCGAGCACTACGCCGACAAGGTGCGCAGCGACGTGGACTTCATCTCGCAGTTCAGCCTGGAGCATGCGGTGGTGGATGCCTGCGCAGCGGCCAACCGCAAGCCCAACCTGCGCAAGGAGTGACGCATGGAGCAGGGATACATCAAGGTCACCGTAGACGGCGTCGAGCTCATGGCCAAAGAGGGCCAGTCGATCGTCGAAGCGGCGCGCGACCACAGCATTCCCATTCCCACGCTCTGCGATTACAAGAGCCTGCCGGCGGCCGGCACCTGCCGCATCTGCACCGTCAAGGTCAGCGGCCGGTTCGTTCCCGGCTGCACCACGCCAGTCACCTACGGCATGATGGTGGAGTACGACACCCCGGAGCTGGTCGATCTGCGCAAGGGCCTGATCGAGATGCTCTTTGTCGAGGGCAACCACATGTGCCCGAGCTGCGAGAAGAGCGGCAGCTGCGAGCTTCAGCACCTGGCGTATCGCTTCAAGGTCCTGGCGCCGCGCTTTCCGTTTCTGTTTCCGCAGCGCAAGATCGAAGCGGGGCTTCCGCACCTGCTGATCGAGCACAACCGCTGCATCCAGTGCCTGCGCTGCGTGCGCGGCGTCAAGGCCAAGGACGGACACGATCTGTTCGGCTTTGTGCGGCGCGGCAACGACATCCGCATCACCGTCGACACCTCGGATCCCGAATCCCTGACCGAGCGGACGGCGCAGCGGGCAATGGACATCTGTCCGGTGGGTGCGCTCATCAAGAAGCGCACTGCCTTTTCCGTGCCCATCGGACAGCGCCGCTTCGATCACGAGGATGAGCCATGAGCCAGCGCAAGTGGGTGCTGGCCACGACCTCGCTCGCCGGCTGCTTCGGCTGCCACATGTCGCTGCTCGACATCGATGAGCGCATCCTGTCTCTGGTGGATGTGGTCGAGTTCAACAAGTCGCCCTTTGACGACATCAAGGAGTTCTCGGGTCCGGTCGACATCGGTCTGGTCGAAGGCGGCTGCTGCAACAGCGACAACGTCCACGTGCTGCGCCAGTTTCGCAAGCACTGCCGCATCCTGATCTCGGTGGGCCAGTGCGCCATCACGGGCGGTCTGCCGGCGATGCGCAACGGCATTCCGGTCCAGGAGCTGCTCGCTGAGGCGTACCTCAACGGTCCCACCCTGGCCAACAGGCTCATTCCCAATGACGAGGAGCTGCCACCGCTGCTCGACCGGGTCTATCCCTGCCACGAGATCGTCAAGATCGATGGCTTTCTGCCCGGCTGTCCGCCCACGGCCGACCTGCTGTGGGAGGCGCTGAACCTGCTGATGGCGGGCCGCAGCCTGGATGAGCTGTCTCGCAAATACATCCGCTATGACTGATATGACTGAATTGGCACGCACAGAAAACTCTTTCGCGAGCAGCCATGTCTAGAAAGATCACGATCGATCCCGTGACCCGCGTCGAAGGCCACGGCAAGGTGACCATCAAGCTGGACGACAACGATCAGGTCGAGTACGCGCGCCTGCACATCGTCGAGTTTCGCGGCTTCGAGCGCTTCGTGCAGGGGCGGCCCTACTGGGAAGCGCCGGTGCTGGTGCAGCGGCTGTGCGGCATCTGTCCGGTCAGCCATCACCTGTGCGCCGCCAAGGCCATGGACGTGATCGTGGGCGCGCCGCCCGATGCCCTGACACCGACCGCGGACAAGATGCGGCGCCTCATGCACTACGGACAGATCTTTCAGTCGCACGTGCTGCACTTCTTCTACCTGGCATCGCCGGATCTGCTGTTCGGCTTCGAGTCCGATCCGACCCAGCGCAACATCGTTGGGCTCATCCAGCAGTTTCCCGAGCTGGCCAAGAAGGCCGTGCTCATGCGCAAGTTCGGACAGGAGGTCATCCGCGTCACCGCCGGCAAGAAGATCCACGGCACCGGAGCCGTGCCCGGCGGCATCAACAAGCACCTCACCACCGCCGAGCGCGACGAGCTCTGCACCGCCCGTCCGGATCTGAGCCCCGACCTCATAGTCGAGTGGGCGCAGGAGGGGCTGGCGCTGTTCAAGAGCTACCACCGCAGCAACCGCCAGCTGATCGATGGATTCGCGGCCTTCCCGTCGAACTATATGAGCCTGGTGCGCAAAGATGGAGCGCTCGACCTGTATCACGGCGTGCTGCGCGCCGTGGACGCCAACGGTCAGAAGATCTTCGATCAGCTCGACTATCAGGACTATCAGCAGCACCTGGCCGAAGAGGTGCGCAGCTTCACCTACATGAAGTTTCCCTTCATCAAGGAGCTCGGTCCGGAAAAGGGCTGGTACCGCGTCGGTCCGCTGGCGCGCCTGAACACCTGCGACTTCATCCCCACGCCGCTTGCCCAGGCCGAGTTCGAGCAGTACAAGGCCTACACCGGCGGCCTGCCCAACGGCATGTCCATGCACATGCACTGGGCCCGGCTCATCGAGATCCTGCATGCGGCCGAGATGATGCGCCTGCTCCTGGCCGATCCGGATCTGTATGCGGGCGAGCTCGTGCGCCAGGGCCCGCGGCGCAGCGAAGGGGTGGGCCTGCTGGAAGCGCCGCGCGGCACGCTGTTTCACCACTATCGGGTGGGGGACGATGACCTCATCAAGATGTGCAACCTCATCGTCTCGACCACCAGCAACAACGAGGCGATGAACCGCTCGGTGTCGTGGGTCGCCAGCCATCGCATGAACGGCCAGCGCGAGATTCCCGAAGGCATGCTCAATCAGGTCGAGGTCGCGATCCGCGCCTACGATCCCTGCCTCAGCTGCGCCACCCACGCAGTGGGAAAGATGCCGCTTCAGATCGCTCTTCTCGACGCCCAGGAGCAGCTCATCGACCAGGTGCAGCGAGATGGGGCGGCGTAAGCGATGCACGGCCTCTGCGCGCAGCTCGGCTGCCAGCCCGGTGAGAAGCTGCTCATCTACGGAATCGGCAACGTTGGACGGCAGGACGACGGGCTGGCGATCCGGCTGATCCAGCGGCTCGAAGCAGCGGACCTGCCGTTCGCAGTCACCCTGGAAGCCGCCTACCAGCTGAACGTCGAAGACGCGCTGCTCATCTCGGAGTTTGACGTGGTGCTGTTCATCGATGCCACGGCCGAGGAGCAGGCGCAGGCGCCCTACTCGCTGCGCCCGCTGGAGCCTGCCGCCGACGTGGCGTTTTCCACCCATCGCACCAGCGCCGCTGGCGTGCTGGCGGTGTGCGCGCAGCTCTACGGCCGGCGACCGCGCGCCTTCCTGCTCGCCGTGCCGGGCTACGAGTGGGAGATCTCCGAAGAGCTGTCCGCGCTTGCCATGCGCAACCTCGAACAGACCTGGCAGGCGCTGCTGGGTGAGCCGGGCCATGCATGAGCTTTCGCTGCTGAAGGCGCTGGGCGAGCAGGTGGCGGAGCTGGCGCAGCAGCAGGGGTTTTCCCGCGTGGTGGCCATCCGACTGGGCGTGGGCGAGAGGAGCGGCGTCGAGCCGGACTGCGTGCACTTCTGCTTTGCCGAGGCGGCAGCCGGCACGCTGCTTGCCGGCGCCCGGCTGGAGCTGGAGGTGCTGCCGCTGGAGCTGCTCTGCGCCGCTTGCGGCCAGCCCTCTTTTCCCCATGACGCCGCCGACATTTTCTGTGCACACTGCGGCTCACCGACGACCCGCACCGTCCGGGGGCACGAGCTCTGCATTCTGGAGCTCGATGTGAATTAAACTCTACAAAAAGGAGGCGCTTCGAGCATGTGCAGAGACTGCGGTTGCCAGGAAGCCAGCGCGGAGCGCCACGCCCAGCTGCATCAGGAGCACGGGCACGAGCACAAGCACGAGCACGAGCACGAGCACGAGCACGGGCACGAACATCCCCACCCTCACGCCGTCGCCCCGCGCCGCATCGCGCTGGAGCTATCGGTGCTAGCGCGCAACAATCAGCTGGCCGCGCAGAACCGCCAGTGGCTGGAGCGGCACCAGATCCGCGCCCTGAACCTCATCAGCGCGCCCGGCTCTGGCAAGACGCTGCTCCTGGAGCGCACCGCAGCGCAGCTGCGCCCCAGCGCAGGGCTGGCGATTCTGACCGGCGATCAGGAGCGAGACTTCGATGCCCAGCGGCTGCGCCGGGCCGGCGCCGAGGTCCGCCAGATCAACACCCACAGCGCCTGTCACCTCGACGCCGCGATGGTCAAGCGGGAGCTTGAGACCTTCGTTCGCCCCGGCGAGCATCGGCTGCTGATCGTGGAAAATGTCGGCAACCTGGTCTGCCCCGCCGCCTTTGATCTGGGCGAGAGCGAGAAGGTCGCGCTGCTGTCGGTGACCGAGGGCGAAGACAAGCCCGCCAAGTATCCGCTGCTGTTTCGCGAAGCGAGCCTGATCGTCCTGACCAAGATCGATCTGCTGCCGCATCTCGACTTCAGCGTTGAGCTGTTCACGCAGCACCTGCGCCGCGTAAACCCATCGGCGCCGCTGCTCATGCTCAGCGCCCGGAGCGGCGAGGGACTTCCGGCCTGGCTCGACTTTCTGCGCCGCAGCGACGGAAAATATCTGGCGCTGGACCAAACCCAGGTCGCCGGGCCATGAGCGAGGTTCGCTGCGAGCTTGAGCTTGAGGGGCGCCTGCAAGGCGTCGGCTTTCGGCCGCTCGCATTTCGGCTGGCGCGCGAGCTGGGGCTGGCCGGCTGGGTGCGCAATACGACGCAGGGCGTGACGCTGGCGCTCCAGGGGCAGCCGGACGGCGTCGCCGAGTTCGAGCGGCGAATCGCCCAGGAGCTGCCCGCCCACGCGACGATCCGCCGGTCGACCCGACGCACCGTGGCGCTCTGCGCGCAGACCGGCTTTGCGATCGCGCCCTCCACGGCCGGCGGCGAGCGGTCGGCCGAGCTCCTGCCCGATCTGGCGACCTGCGCGGCGTGCGCCCGCGAGGTGATGGATCCCAGCGACCGCCGCTACCGCTACGCGTTCACCTCGTGCACCCACTGCGGTCCGCGCTACAGCGTGATCTGCCAGCTGCCCTACGACCGCGATAACACGACCATGCGCCGGTTCCCCATGTGCGCGGCCTGTCAGGCCGAGTACGACGATCCCGAGCACCGGCGCTTTCACGCCCAGACCAGCTGCTGCGCGGCGTGCGGACCGTCGCTGGCGCTCAAGCGGGCCGGCGGTGAGACCCTGGCCCAGCAGGACGCGGCGCTGCGCCTCGCGGCCGAGGCCATCCGCAGCGGCGACATCGTTGCCGTCATGGGAATCGGCGGCTTCCACCTCATCTGCGATGCACGCAGCGACGCTGCGGTGGGCCGCCTGCGGCAGGCCAAGGGGCGCTGCGCCAAGCCCTTTGCCGTCATGGTGCGCGACCTTGCGCACGCCCGGACCTTGTGCGAAGTGTCGGACCTGGCCGAAGCCGTGCTTGGCGGCAGCGGGGCGCCGATTGTCCTTTTGCCGCGCCGCGCTCAAGCCGAGCAGCAGCTCAGCCCCGCGGTCGCGCCGGCGCTGCGCGAGCTGGGTGTCATGTTGGCCTACACGCCGCTGCACCTGCTGCTCTTGCACGAGCTTGCGGGCGCTGTGGTCGCGACCAGTGGCAACCTGGCCGATGAGCCCATCTGCATCGAAGAGTCCACCGCCAGGGCGCGACTCGCAGGGCTCACCGACCTGTTTCTCGTGCACGATCGGCCGATCGCCGCGCGCGTCGATGACTCGGTGGTGCGCATCATCGCCGGCACCGAAGTGGTGCTGCGCGCCGGACGCGGCTACGCACCGCTGCGGCTGCCGCTGGAGCCGCAGGACGGGCAGCGCGATGGCGCTCCGCGGACGGTCGTAGGACTCGGGCCGCACCACAAGGCCACCTTCGCGATTGCCCGCGCTGCGGGGATCGTCCTTTCTCCGCACATCGGCAACCTCGACACGCAGCTTGCCGTCGAGGCCTACCGCCAGTCGCTGCGCAGCCTGCTCGGCCCGCAGGATCACGAAGGCGTTCAGGCCGTCTGCGATCTGCATCCGGACTACGCCACCACGCGCATCGCCGAGGAGCTGTGCACGCAGCCGCTGCGGGTGCAGCATCATGAAGCGCACGTGCTCTCGTGCATCGCCGAGCATCGCCTGCGCGGACCGGTGCTGGGTGTGGCCTGGGACGGCACTGGCTACGGTCCCGATGGCACAATCTGGGGCGGCGAGTTTCTGCGCGGCAGCGCGCAGGGGCTTGCGCGCATTGGCATGCTGCGTCCGTTCCGCCTGCCCGGAGGCGACGCTGCCTCGCGCGACCCGCGCCGCTCTGCACTCGGGCTGCTGTTCGAGCTTCTGGGCGAAGAGGCCGCTGCGCTGGCACCAGGCTTCACGCCGCAAGAAGCGCGGACGCTCTGCAAGATGCTACAGCGCGGGGTAAGCAGCCCCCGGACCTCCAGCATGGGCCGCCTCTTCGATGGCGTTGCGGCGCTGATCGGCCTGTGCCAGCGCGCCGATTATGAGGGCCAGGCAGCCATGCTCCTGGAGTCGGCGGCCTGGAGCGCAGAGCCGGCGCCGCCGCCGTACCCACTGCGCCTCGACGGCGATGCCCCGATCCAGGTCGACTGGGAGCCGTGGCTCCGCGCGATCCTGGACGACGTTGCGAGCGGCCTGCCGGCGGCGCAGCTGGCCGCCCGCTTTCACGAGACCCTGGCCGCCGCGATCGTCGCGGTGGCGCAGCGCTGCGCCATCGAGCAGGTCGTCCTCAGCGGCGGCTGCTTCCAGAATCGGCTGCTCTGCGAGCGAGCAATCGCCCGGCTGCGCCTGGCAGGGTTTCGTCCCCATTGGAACCAGAAGGTCCCCCCGAACGACGGCGGCATCGCGGTCGGTCAGGTCGTCGCGGGACTGCGGAGGTAGCCATGTGTCTATCGGTGCCGGCCAGACTGGTCGAGGTCTCGAACTCTCAAGATGCGCTGACCCGCGTGGGCAAAGCGAGCTTCGGCGGCGCGCTCAAAGAGGTCTGCCTGGCCTATGTTCCCGAGGCCAAGGTCGGCGATTACGTGCTGGTGCACGTCGGCTTTGCCATCTCGATCATCGATGAAGAGGAGGCCCGCTTCGTCTTCAGCTTCCTGGAGCAGGCGGGCGAAGCAGAGGAGCCGCTGCAATGAGCTTGAAATACATCGACGAATATCGGGATGCCGAGCTTGCCCGACGCTACGCCGACCGCATCGCCAGCCTGGTCACGCGCCCCTGGAAGATCATGGAGGCGTGCGGCGGTCAGACGCACTCGATCGTACGGTGCGGCATCGATCAGATGCTGCCCGCCGGGGTGGAGCTCATCCATGGTCCCGGCTGCCCGGTCTGCGTGACGCCGATGTCGACGATCGATGCGGCGATCCGGCTGGCGTCGCGACCCGACGTGATCCTCTGCTCGTTTGGGGACATGCTGCGCGTGCCGGGCTCCAGCTCGGATCTGATGACAGTCAAGGCCGAGTGCGGCGATGTGCGCATCTGCTACTCGCCGCTCGATGCGCTGAAGGTGGCGGCGGCAAATCCGTCGCGCCAGGTGGTCTTCTTTGCGGTCGGCTTTGAGACCACAGCGCCGGCCAATGCAATGGCCGCGTTTCTGGCCAAGCAGCGCGGGCTCGCCAACTTCTCGATGCTCGTCTCGCAGGTGCGGGTGCCGCCGGCGCTGGAGGCGATCCTGTCGTCCGAGACGCACCGCATCGATGGCTTTCTGGCCCCCGGCCACGTCTGCACGATCATGGGCTTTTCCGAGTACGAGCCGCTGGCGGAGAGATATCGGGTGCCGATCGTCGTCACCGGCTTTGAGCCCGGCGACATCTTGCAGGGGCTCGCGATGTGCATCGAAGAGCTGGAGGCGGGTCGCAGCCGCGTGCTGAACCAGTACACCCGCGCGGTGCAGCGGCAGGGAAACCTGGCTGCGCAGGCGATGATGGGCCAGGTCTTCGAGATCGCGCCCAAGGTCTGGCGCGGCCTCGGTACCATCGCGCACAGCGGGCTGCGGTTCGCTGCGCCGTATCGCGAGCTGGATGCCGAGCAGCGCTTCGACCTGGGCGCGGAGTCGCCGGAAGAAAAATCCGGCTGCATCAGTGGACTCATCCTGCAAGGGCTCAAGAAGCCGGTTGACTGCCCGGAGTTCGGGCGCGGCTGCCGGCCGGAGCGCCCGCTCGGCGCGACCATGGTCTCGTCGGAAGGCGCCTGCGCGGCGTACTACCGCTACCGGCGTCCGCTCAGCGCAGCAGCGACCGAGGCTCGCCATGAGTGAACCGGAAGCGCCCAGCTGCGGCCTGCCCCACTCGCGGCCAGAGCGCATCCTGCTGGCGCACGGCGGCGGCGGGCGCATGATGCAGCAGCTGATTCGCGAGGTCTTCGTCAAGGCGCTGGGCGCGCACGGCCGCGCCGCCGAGCACGACGCCGCAGTGTTCGCCGCCTCCGGCCCCCGGCTGGCCTTCACCACCGACTCCTACGTTGTAAAGCCGCTGTTTTTCCCCGGTGGCGATATCGGCAAGCTCGCGGTGCTGGGAACCGTCAACGATCTGGCCATGAGCGGCGCCCGGCCGCTGTACCTGAGCCTGGGCGTGATCTTAGAAGAAGGCCTGGCGATCTCCGAGCTGGAGCGCATCGTGGGCTCGATCGCTGCCGCGGCGCGCGACTGCAACGTCGTGGTGCTCACCGGCGACACCAAGGTGGTCGAGCGCGGCAAGGCGGACGGCATCTACCTCAACACCGCGGGCATCGGCGCCATCGAGCACACGCTGCACATCCATCCTGCCAGTGTGCAGAGCGGCGATGTGGTGCTGCTGAGCGGCGACGTGGGCCGGCACGGGATGGCGATCATGGCGGCGCGCGAAGGGCTGGAGTTCGAGACGCCGATCCAGAGCGACTGCGCCTCGCTCGCCCCCATGGTGCACGACCTGCTTTCAGCAGGCATCGAGGTCCACTGCCTGCGCGATCTGACGCGCGGAGGTCTGGCGACTGCGCTCAACGAGATCGCGGCCACCGCGCAGCAGAGCATCTCGGTCGAGGAGGAGCACATTCCCGTGGAGGAGTCGGTGCGCGGCGCCTGCGAGATGCTCGGACTCGATCCGCTCTACGTCGCCAACGAGGGACGCATGGTGATCTTTGTGCCGCCGGCTCAGGCCGACCAGGCGCTCGCGCTGCTGCGCCAGCATGCGCACGGCGAGGCGGCGGCGGCGATCGGTCGGGTGACGGCGCAGCCGCAGGGCTGCGTCTCCCTGACCAGCCGCATCGGCGTCCCGCGCATCCTCGATCTTCTGAGCGGCGAGCAGCTGCCGCGCATCTGCTGAATGTGGTGAAGCCTCGCCTTCCCCGCCCCTCCCCCGCCAGCGCAAGCAGCCCGTTTCTCGACGGCAAGACACTTCGGAATCTTCAACCGGCCAACATCATGCTGGGCGACTTCGGTGAGGTCTATGTGCTCGACTGGGGGCTGGCCAAGATTCAAGGCAGTGCGGGCGGCGCGGCGGCGAATTCAGCAGCGGCCCACGGCAAGTCTGCCAGGAGTGCATCGCCAGCGGCTGCGCACAGCGACTCTGAAGAGCAGCGGCCGGGCGCAGACGACGTGACTGCGGCCATGACCCCGATCAACTCGGCGCAGCCGGCGGTGGCGGCCATGTCCGACTCGGTCAATACGGCCGAGGGGCAGGTGGTTGGAACGCTGGCCTATATGTCGCCCGAGCAGTCGCAGCCCGAGACCGAGACCCTGGATGCGCGCAGCGATGTCTACACGCTGGGCGTCATCCTCTTTGAGATCCTGACGCTTGAGCGCATGCGGCCGCGCGGAAATCCCGACGTGATCTTCGCAGCCATCCGCGAGGGCTTCACCGAGCGGCCCTCGATCCGGGCGCCGCATCGCGACATTCCGCCCGAGCTCGACGAGATCTTCCTGCACGCGGTCCAGCACGCGCCGGAAAAGCGCTATCAGTCAGCGCGCGCTCTGCACCTGGCCATCGAAGGCTACTTGAGCGGCGAGCGCGACATCGCGCTGAGACGCGACATGGCGGCGCAGCACACCAGCCTGGCCGCGATCGAAGTCGAGCGCGCGCTCTCGGGTGGTCCCGACTCGGAAGAGGCGCGACGAACCGCGCTCACCGAGGTTGGAAAAGCCATGGCGCTGGATCCGGCCAACGGTCAGGCGATGGCCCTGCTTCGCCGCATCCTGAGCGAGCCGCCGCGCCAGGTTCCCGCCGAGGTCGAGACCATGGTGAAGGCGGATCTGGCAGCGCGCGAGCGGCTGCGGCTGCGCACCCTTGCGCTCTCCGGCTCGGCGGCGCTGGTGATGATCCCGCTCCTCTTGTTCATGGGCGTGCGCGACTGGCCGCTGATGCTCATGCTGGTGCTGTTTTCGGTTCTCAACATCGGGCTGCGCTGGTGGGTCAGCAACCCCACCACGCCGCTCGGGTGGCGCTACGTATCGCAGCTGGCCAGCCTGGCGCTGATGTTCTGCTTTGGCAGGATCCTGGGGCCGCTCCTCTTTATGACCGTGCCGCTCACCGTGCACACGGTTGTGCATGCGATCTCGGCCCAGGCCGCCTTGCGCCGCTTCGTGCTGCTGACCTCGTGCGGGCTGCTCTTCGGCATGGTCGCGCTCGAGCAATTTGGCGTGCTGGCGCGCTCGTACCACTTCGCGGGCGATACGCTGGTGATAAGCTCCAATCTGGTCAATCTCTCGCCGGCGCTGACCCTGGTGCTGCTGCTGAGCATCAGCGTGCTCTATCTGCTGCTGCCGGCGCTCGCGCTCAGCCGCCTTCCGGACCATCTTGCCGAAGCTGAGCGGCGCCTGGCGGTGCACGCCTGGCAGCTGCGGCAGCTGATTCCCGAGCCCTCTTCTAGCAGCGCAGCCAGCCGTCGCAGCCTGCACTAGATGCCGCCCCGGCCCGTCGCGGTGAGCTGCGAATTCTTGAATATATGAACAGGCTTTCATATGATGTGGGGGATGCCGCGCGCACCGGTGCTCACCAAATATCAGTCCGTCGAGCTGGCCGAGATCTTCCATCTGCTCGGTGATGTGAACCGGCTGCGGCTCTCGCTCTTGTGTCTGGATGGGCCGCTGTCCGTGGGGGATCTGGCGACCAAGCTGCGGCTTTCGCAGTCGCTGGTCAGCCATCACCTGCGCCTGTTGCGCGGGGCGCGCGTGCTGCGGCCCGAGCGCGATGGCAAGCGGGTCTTCTACCAGCTGGCCGACCAACACATCAGCCGCATGCTGCGCGACATGGCCACCCACATCCGTGAGCCCGACGGGGCGGACGAAAAATAGGAGCAGACCATGGGACACCAGCACAACCATGGATCCGATAGCGCCCCTTCGCACGACCACGACCACGACGGGGACGCAGAGCACGATCATGAGCACGAGCATGCTCACGGGCACGATCACAATCACGATCACGAAAAGACGCCCGCAGCAAAGCCCGCCCCCGGCGGACATGGGCACGGACACGGACACGGGCATGGGCATGGGCATGGACATGGGCACGGGCATGCGCGCACCAAGAACCGGCGGCGGCTGGCGCTGGTTCTGGGGCTGACCACGACCTATCTGCTGGCCGAGGTCATCGGCGGCCTCCTGACCCACAGCCTGGCACTGCTCGCCGACGCCGGGCACATGCTGACCGATGCCGGCGGCCTGGCGCTGGCGCTGTTTGCGCTCTACATCTCCGAGCGGCCGGCCACTCCCGAGCGCACCTACGGCTACTACCGCGCCGAGATCCTGGCGGCGCTGGCCAACGCCGTTGTGCTCATCCTGCTCTCGGGATACATCCTGTTTGAGGCCTATCAGCGCTTCCGCCATCCGCCCGAGGTGCACAGTCAGGCGATGCTGATCATCGCTGCGATCGGGCTGGTGGTGAACCTCATCGGCATGCTGATCTTGCGCGATGGCGCGCAGGAAAACATGAATGTCCGCGGCGCCTATCTTGAGGTCTTCTCCGATATGGTGACGTCGGTGGGCGTCATGATCGCCGCAGGCATCATGTGGGCCACGGGCTTTTACTACATCGATCCGATCATCTC
>Ga0075163_10003937_pt1 | contig 19946 bp, 19 predicted proteins | sample JI1023141ADNA_FD_71478 | JGI IMG/M metagenome (GOLD analysis project Ga0075163, IMG submission 71478) | Wastewater effluent complex algal communities from Wisconsin, to seasonally profile nutrient transformation and Carbon sequestration -... | ecosystem: Engineered > WWTP > Effluent > Algae... | reverse complement strand
GGACCGCGCGGCACGCCGCAGAACGTATCGGGGCGCGGCGTCTTGGCGTCGACATACTGCATGATCTGAAACGACGGAAAACCAGCGCCGTTCCAGCCAACTCCATCTATGTATTTGATGCCCAGGTTCGAGAAGTCGTTGGGATCGCTCTTGTTCTCCTGAAAGTTGCCGTTGCAGTCGTACATGATGCCGCCGTCGTAGTTGAGTCCCGCCGGGTAGGCGACCGCCGACGGCGTCAGGCGATGCGCGAAAAAGAAGTCCTTGAGCTGCTGCGCGGCCTGAGGGCTGCTATTGCCGCCCAGCGCTGCGAAGTTGGCATTCCAGTTGCCATCAAAACCAATCTGTGCGGGCAGCGCAAAGTTATAGACATGCAGCTTGATCGGAATGTCCTGCGAGCCGCTGGCCGACGTGACGTTGAGCGTCGCGGTGTAGTCGCCGGCCGATGCATCCGGCGGAACGCGCACCGTGATCCAGTAGGGCTGATTGATGTTGCCGGTCAGCGTATCGGGCGTGCCAAACGAGGTCAGCTCCAGCGGATCGGGAATGATCCCGGCCGCGCTCACAATCGCTGAGTCGTCCGAGGGCACTGCGACCTGCACATAGCCGACCCGCCGGATCTCGATGTTGGCCAGCGGAATGGTGCCGGGTCCAGTCAGCGCCGACATGGTGATCGAGACCGTCTCGCGAGCATCCGGACGCACCACGAACTGAAACGCCTCGTATTCATTCTTTGCCGCGTAAAGCTGGATGCTGCTGCTCAGGCTCATGGGCAGCGGCGCTTCGCGCAGGACCTTCTCCATCGTCGGCGCCGTCCACAGCTTCACGCCGTTTTGAGATGGCAGCAGCAGCTTCATGGGCACGGTCGGCATGCAGTCCGTGCACACCGGCCCCAGACCATCGCCGCCGCCGCCGTCCATTGTTGAGCAGCCCGCAACCAGCAGAGCCGCCGCGCCTAGCATTCTGTTGCAGCAAATCGCGGGCGGATTTTTCGTTGTGATGATGAGGACTTGCTGCGGGTGGGGAAATTGTGGGGAGCGCTCTGCTTATTGCAAAGCTAGCAGGTCGCGGCGCCGCCGGGGCAGGCGCAGCCGCCGCTGAAGCCGGCGGGCACGCTCTGCTCGGCCGTGGAGCTATCGATCGAGAGCAGGAAGTTGATGATGTCAGCGCGATCCTGAGCAGCGCTGGCGCCGGTCAAGAAGTTGGGATTGCCGGCCTGCCAGTGCGTCTGCCACTTGGTATCCGTGAACAGCTCTTCAAGCGTCTTGGCCTGGCCGTGGTGCAGATACGGAGCGCCCACCTGAAGCCCGTACAGCGACGGCGGATTGTAGCCGCCGAGCCCCTGCGCGCGATTCGACGTGCCCGCGCCGACCGCAAAGGTATTGTTGCGGATCTCCAGCGCATCGGTGCGCGCCGTGTCGCCGGGAACGCCGAAGGTCCCGACCTTGCGCAGCGCGCAGCTCAGCTGTAGCGGCGGAATCGCAGCAGCCACCGAGGTATCCACCGACATGTTCTGCGCCGAGATCTGAAACCCGTTGGGCGAGGCAAACGCCGTAAACTGCGTCGGCGCCGTAAACGCGGTGACCGGAAGTCCGGTGCCGCCATTGTTCGCCGCCGACGGCGTGTAGAAGCGATTCGACACCGTCCAGCCCGCGCCGCCGTGGCACTTGGCGCAGCCCGCCTGCCCGCCTGCAAACAGGGCCGCGCCGCGCGTCACCGAGGCCTGATCCAGGAAGCGCCGGCCCTTGGGCGGCTTGATGGTCTTGACCCACTCGTTGATGTCATCGAAGTCTTTTACGCAGTTGTTGGCCTGCGTGTCCTGAAGCTCCTTGGTCACCGGCGACCCAAGGCCGGCCGAGGACAGCGTCGAGCGCACTTCGGTGCCCAGCATGCCGCAGGTGGCCGACGTGGTGATCGCGCCCTTGCCGCCCGAGACGCCGCGCGTGTTGTTGTCGAAGTCATGCACCTCATCGAAGATCGCGGTCGCGTTGAAGATGCGCTGCTTCTGCGCGCCTGGTCCGTGCGAAAACGAGCCGTCCATGGAGGTCGACTGGCGCGGCCCCGAGCCAAAGATCCAGGTGATGTTGTCGCTGAGTCCATCGGGATGGCAGGTTCCGCACGACGACCAGGCGCTGCCGTTTTCCGTGGCATCGGTCGCTGCATTGCCATTGCCTGACCAGCGCCCGCGACCGGTGAAGTAGAATCGGCGGCCGCGATCCACTGCGCTGGACGTGCCCGAGGGCGTAACCGAGTCCACAACCGTTGCCACGGTCTGGCTGGTCAGATCCAGCACCGCCAGGCGCCGCGACACCCAGCAGTTGACGAACGCCTTTTGCAGGCTGCCCGCGACCACGATTCCCGTCGGATTCTGACATGCCGAGGCACCGCTGCCCTGCACATCGATCTGCTTGTTCTGCGGCGATCCGATCGAGGGTGGCGAAGCGTTGAAGTCGACGCGCTGCACCACATCGGCGCCGCGCGCGACCAGATAGCCGATGCTGGTGGTTGGCACAAAAGCGATGTCGGTCATCTCGGCCAGAAAGAAGCGCGGCGATGTCGTGGGCAGCGCATTGACCTGCTCGGCCAGGTTGACGGTGCCACTGCCGCCGAGCAGTTGCTGCTTGGTCGCCAGATCGCCGACATACACGATCGGATAGACGTTCTTGTTGGAAGCCAGCGGGGCCGCCGGCGCAGCCGACACTGAAGGCACGTAGATGCGCGTTCCCGCGACGCCCACCGCGTAGAGCTGGTTCGGCGACGCCGTCGGCTCAAACGTATTGTCGGTGTTGGCAAACGGCGCCAGCTGGATCGTGCCCTGATCGCTGCCATTGCTGGCGCTAAACAGGCGGATGGTGCCGCGGCGACCGTCGTTTTTGCCCTCGCCATCGGTCTGCGGCACACCGTAGAACTCGGGCACGATCACGGTCTCATCGCCGTCGCTGGCGTCGCCATTGTTGGTCACTGCGATCGCCCGTGGACTGCGCACATTGGCTGCAAAATCGCTGCGGGTCATGGTGGCAGTATCGATGACGCTGACGTGATTCTCGCCAAACTCCGCGACGAACAGCTTGGCGCCGCTGGGCGATAAGGCCAGACCCGTTGGCTCGGAGCCAACCGCAACCGCAGCGCCCACGGAGGGCGAGCCGGTGTTGATTCCCGTCACCCTGACAATCGTGGAGTCCGCGCGGTTGGCAACATAGGCAGTGGTCTTGTCAGGCGCGATCACCACTGCAGATGGCGTCGAGCCCGTCTGAACCGTTGACAGCTTCATGTTGTTCGCGGTCGAGAAAAAGGAGACCGAGCTGTTCTCCTGATTGACCACCGCCACCGTCGCATCGTCGTCGCTGATCGCGATGGTGCTGGACTTGGATGGCCCTTTCAGGAAGGGGCCGGCTGCGGCCATGTCGCCCATGTCCGTGCCGCTTGTGTTGTCGCTCGGACAGCCCACAAGTCCCAGCACTCCGAGCCCCAGGCCCATGCTCAGACCCATGCTCAGGCCCAACCTTTTTCGAGAGTAATTCGGTCTCATTACTTAACTCCTTTCCCATTCCTAAGACAAGAATCGGTGATTCCGGAGTTGAGTATAGGTATCGACCCGCCCTCTTTGCGTATTGATCATTCCTATTGGTTTCATAGGTCGCGTCTATAGAAATAGGAATTCTTGATGGGGGCCATCGCTTTGACTTATGTCGACGAGGATGCGACCCGCAAGCAGGCTGTATCGAAAGGTGTGGGCGCGCAGCGCTGGTCCTGATAACATCGGTCGCGGCCCAGGTCAGGCAACCTGCTCACCGCCCCCCTTTAGGAACTGCGATGGATATCAACCACCTGCGCTATTTTCTTTCGATCATCGAGCACGGCAGCATGTCTGCCACTGCCAAGAAGCTGCGCATGAGCCAGCCCGCGCTCTCGTCCGCGATGCAGTCGCTTGAGAAGATCTTTGGCACCACGCTGCTGATTCGCGACCACAGCGGTGTGGTTTTGACCAGCACCGGGGAGGAGCTCAAGCGCTGCGCACAGGACATGCTGGCGCGCCTGGATGAGACCAGTGTGCGCATTCGTCGCATCGAAAAGGGCAGCGAAGGCTCGTTCGTGATCGGCTGCCACGAGTCGCTCGGCGCCTACTTCGTGCCAGAGTTTCTCGCCGGCTTTTTGCGAGACGAGCCGAAGATCGAGGTCTCGCTATGGAACGGCACTTCGGCGGCCGTGCAGCAGGCCGTGCTCGCGCGCAGCGTCGATTTCGGGCTGGTCGTGAACCCGCATCCTTTTGCCGATCTGGTCATCAGCGATCTCTGTGAGGACGCTGTGGATCTGTTTGTCGCCGCGACGCCCGAGCAGCTCGCAAACCCGGGCTCGAACATGGACAGCGGGCTCGCTCTGGACGATGCGATGGAGCGGCTGCGCAAAGATCCCATCATCTATGCCGGGCGGGTCTATCAGGCCAAGGATCTGCTCGGGCAGCTCGAGGCGCGACACATGCTCTCGGAGCGGCGGATTTCCTGCGGCGATCTGGAGCTGGTCAAGAGCATGGCGATCGCGGGCGTCGGAGTTGGCGTGCTGCCGCGCCGCGTGGCGGCCTATGGCCAGCATGGACGGCTCCGGCGTCTGCACGCATCCCTGCCCTGCTTTCCCGACCGGATCTGCATGGTCTATCGCAGCGATCTGCATCGCACGCGCGGCACGCTCACGCTCAAGAATGCGCTGCTCGCGCACGGTCGACTGCTCGCGCAGCGCGGCGATGGATTCAGCCCCGGCGTTGCGAGCCCCGGTTCCCCGTAGCCGCCCTCGCAGCGCCCGCAGCGAGGAATGGCGGAGCCGCCACGCCCGTCGCTGCTTACCGAATCGGCATTCTGTTGCAGGATGCCAGCCAGCTGGTTGGCAGGGCTGCTTTTTTCCGATTCATAGGATCCTCCGCAAGCGTTAGGTGATCCCTTTAGCTTACAGCGCTACCTAGCCGGCCTGCAGGGTGAACATCGCCACGCCGGAGATCAAGAAGTCGAGCACGATGACCACGAACGACGACGCCACCACGGCGCGCGTCGTCGCCCAGCCCACGCCCTCGGAGCCGCCGCTGGTCGCAAAGCCGCAGAAGCCCGACACCAGCGGAATTGCGCCGCCGTAGCACAGACACTTGATGCCACCCGTCAGCAGATCTCCGTACTGCACTTTGGAGAAGTTGAAGAAGACGTCGGGGCTCACGTGGAAGCTCTGGTAGGCGGTCAACGCGCCCATGCCCAGCGCCGCCGCGACGCCGAACACCGTCAGCAGTCCGGTCATGAGCAGCGTCGCCGTGAAGCGCGGAGCCAGCAGATACTCGACCGGCTCGACGCCGCACATGGCCAGCGCATCGACCTGCTCGGTGACCACCATCGAGCCCACCTCGGCAGCGATGCCAGCGCCCACCCGGGTGGCCAGCATCATGGCGGTCAGCGACGGACCGAACTCGTGAACCAGGATCTTCGCAAACTCTGCGCCCACTTGCGACAGATCGCCGGTCACGCGGTTGATCTGAAGGCAGGTCTGAAAGACCAGCACCATGCCGATGAAGCCCAGCGTGACCATGACGAACAGCGCCGAGCGGTTGCCCACATGGTACATCTGCCGCCACAGCTCGCCCGCGGCCCAGCGACGGCGCACGGCCCCGCGAAGCAGCAGCGCCGCCAGCAGCACGAAGCGCCCGAGCAGCTCCAGGAGCGAGCGCACAAAGCCCGTAACGCCGTCGACCAGCCCCTGCGCGGTCATCGCAGCACCAGGGTCAAGAGGTTGTCCGAGATCATGATCGTCAGCGCCGCCGCCACCACCGCGTCATTGACCGCGCGTCCGACGCCCACAGCCCCGCCGCGCACCGACAGTCCATAGTGCGAGCTGGTGAGCGCGATCGAGAACGCGAAGAAGATCCCCTTGATGAGCCCCACCATCAGATCCCACAGCTTCACGTTCTCGGCGAACGACGCGAAAAAGGAAGAGTATTCGACGCCGAGCAGCAGCTTTCCCAGGATCATGCCGCCGCCGATCGCGATCGCATCGCCCAGCACCAGCAGGCAGAACAGCGAGATCACCATCGCCAGCACGCGCGGCGCAATCAGGAATGGAATCGGATCGATGGCCAGGGCGCGCAGCCCATCGATCTGCTCGGTGACCGCCATGGTGCCAAGCTCGGCGGTGTTGTTGGCGCCGACGCGACCCGAGAACATGAGGCCGATGAGGATCGGGCCCACCTCGCGAAACACTGCGAAGCCGGCGCCCCAGCCGAGCAGCCCATAGGCGCTGAAGCGCCGGACGAAGATGCCCGACTGGATCACCATGATGCCGCCGGTGAAAAACGCGGTCATGGCGACGATCGGAACCGACACCACGCCCATCTTGTACAGGTTGCGCAGGAGCTCGCGGCGGTCGCAGCGGCCGCGCACCAGCGACGCCAGCACATAGCCGCACAGCATCGTCATGCCGCCAAGCTGCCGGCACAGCTCCATCACCGCGCCGCCAGCGCCGCGCAGCAGGCTGAGAAACAGGCTGCCCACAAAGCTGATCACAGCGGGCCCTCCAGATCGCCGCGCACGAACTGGCGCACCACCGGATCGCCGCCCGTCTCGATCGACTCGGCGCTCCCGTCGTAGCGCAGCTTGCCGCGATACAGCATGAGCAGCCGCGGCGCAAACAGGCGCAGCGCCGGCACATCGCTCGACACCAGGATCACCGTCGCGCCCGTGTCCTCGCGCTCGCGGTGCAAGAGCTCGTAGACCTTGGCCGTTGTCACCGGATCCAGGCCCGCGGTCGGCTCGTCATAAAGGATGATCGGCGGCCGCGCCACCACGGCGCGCGCCAGCGCCACCCGCTTGCGCTGACCGCCGGACAGCTGCGACGGCATCTTGCCCAGGTGCTCGCCCAGTCCGACGCCGCGCAGCGACTGCGTCACGCGCTCGCTAATGGCCACTTCGTCGGGCCGGGTGCCGCTCTGCAGCGCGCGCTGGCGCAGCGGAAACGCAACGTTATCGTAGGCCGTCATCGAGTCGAACAGCGCGTTGTTCTGAAACAGGGTGCCAATCTTCGACTGCGCCTTGCGCACCGCCTCGCGCTCGCCGTGGAGCAGGTCGATGCCATCGACCTCGACGGAGCCAGCCTCGGGCCGCACCAGCCCGCACAAGATCTTGAGGAGCAGGCTCTTGCCCGCCGCGCCGGGACCGCACAGGCCGCAGGTCTCGCCCGCCGCGACGGTCAGGTCGATGCCGTCGAGCACTGGGGGCGCCCCGGGGTCTGTGTGCAGCTTGCGGATGCCGCGCAGGCGAATCACGGCGCGGAGGATAGCAAAAATGCGGCGGCGCATACCCCTCTTCGACTCGCCGCGGTGGGTCGCGCTTGGCCCCGCGTCTCTAACGCAGTGCGTTGTGCGACGGAGCGCTCCTTGTCCGACCTATGTACCGACGAGAAATCCACTTTTCACCGTCGCGGAAACCCGGCCCTGTCTTTGCAAAACACTCTCTCGACGGGGTTTCCCATGCACCACGAGCTCGCATCCATGCAGTCAGCGCGGCTCTCAACAGAGCCACTCAAAATCAGGGCGGACATTGGGGCCAACATGCGGGTGGCCATGCCGCAGCAGGGAGTGTCACCGGACTTGCGCAGGGGGAGCGTTGTTCCCTTCGCAGCGCGTAATGAATTACGCAGTTCGCCGGTCCTACCCTGGTTGGCATTCCTGCAAAAGTGTGCAGGTATGGCATTTGTCGCATCGGCCTGGCTGGTCTTTTTATGGGGAATGGCGCATCTGATTCTTGCCGCAGTGCACAATCAACAAGGTGAGCTCGGTCTGGGCCTGGACGCGACCCTCAGCGGCGCGAAATCGTGTCTTGGGGGCTTTCTGCTGGCCGCGATCGGCGTGCCGCAGTGGGTCATGGGAAATCGGAAGAGTCGTCTGGCCGTCTAACCAATTTAAGCCCTTATCGGGCAATCAGCTGTCCGACCTTATCGGGCAATCCTCTCCCACTCCTACGTTCATATCGCACCCCGCTGGGCCCAGCTGGCCCGGGGGTCACAGTCCGTATTTTTCCACGCGCCGCAGCAGCGCAAAGCGCGAGATGCCCAGGATCTCGGCAGCCTTCACCTTCTTGCCGCCGGCCATGCGCAGCGCCTCTTCCAGCAGGCGCCGCTCCAGGTTTTCGAGGGTGTCGCGCCCCGGCTCAAAGGTCACGGTCATGCCGCGCGGCCCCTGCCCGTCGTCGCTGGCCGCCCGTCCAGACTCCAGGGTCGGCGGCGCAAACGGCGCGATCTGGCGCTGAACCGCCATCTCGGCGATGCGCGGCGGCAATAGCTCCGGCGTCAGCACCGACGAGGGCGCCGCAGCCAGGATGGCCGACCGCTCCATCAGGTTGCGCAGCTCGCGGACGTTGCCGGGGAAGTCGTAGCTCGTGAGCAGATCGCAGACCTCGCGCGAGATCGTCAGCTGCTTGCCCAGTCGCGTCGCGAACTCGCCCAGGAAGTGCTGCGCCAGGAGCAGGATGTCCTCGCCGCGCTCGCGCAGCGCCGGCAGGTAGATGGGAAACACCGACAGCCGATGGAAGAGATCGAGGCGGAACTTCTTTTCGCTGACCAGCTGCGCGAGGTCGCGGTGCGAGGCTGCGATGACGCGCGCCTCGAACGCCACCGGCCGCACGCCGCCGACGCGCTCGAACGTGCGCTCCTCCAGCACGCGCAGCAGCTTGCCCTGAAGCGGCCACTCCATGTCGCCGATCTCGTCGAGCAGCACCGTGCCGCGCCCCGCCATCTCCAGGCGCCCCGGCTTCTGCCGCTCTGCGCCGGTAAACGCGCCCTTTTCGTGTCCGAAAAGCTCGCTCTCGGCCAGCGGCATGGGCAGCGCCACGCAGTCGATTGCCACGAAGGGCTCGCTGACGCGCGCCGACAGGCCGTGGATCGCCCGCGCCGCGATGCCCTTGCCCGTGCCCGACTCGCCGTGCAGGAGCACGGTGGTGTCCGACGAGGATGCGACCTCCTGGATGCGCGCCCGCACCTCGCGCATGGCCGCCGAATCGCCCAGCAGCGCCTGCGCATAGTTGGAGCTGGCGCTGGGCGCGGACGGCGTCGCCACCTGCCGGCTGGCGCGCGCGACGCGCTCGGCCTCGACCACGCGCTCGACCACGTCGGCGAGGGCCGTGCTCTTGGGCACGTAGTCGGTGGCGCCGCGTCGCATCGCCTCGACGGCATTTTCGATGGTTCCATATGCCGTCATCATGAGGACCGCCGGCGCGGGCCGCAGCTGCCGCAGCGGAGCGATCAGGTCCAGACCCGTTCCGTCGGGCAGCATGTGGTCGAGCACCGCCAGCACATAGGGATGGCGCCGCGCCCGCACCAGCCCCTCGGCAGATGTGGTTGCGACGTCAGCCTCGATGCCGCGACGACCCAGCAGCCGCTGCAGCGCGCGGGCATAGGTCTCCTCATCATCCACAATCAGAGTCCGCCATTCGCTCATGCCGCGTACTTTACTCCGTACCAGCCCCAAGGCGAAAAGCGCCAAAAACGTTGACCGCCGCTGGTTAGGGGTACAAAAAGTTGGTATACAGACCTTCAAAGGGTGTGCGTATGGCCAATCCGATTACAGCTCCTTACTTTCCTCGTAGCAGTGCGAAAAACGATCTTCCCAACACTCCGGTCGAGCTGCTCAGCGACGACGACTCGGGCAGCAGTGACAGCAGCATGGATACCGACGAGGGCGCCATGGCCTCCAGCGGCGACGCTGGCACCAAGGGTACCGGCTCAGCTGGTTAAGTTAGCCAGCTGTCTATACATTCATTAAATGACAGGACCTAGCTCGCGCCGGATCGCGCTCCGCACCGGTCTCTCGTATCACGTGCTGGAGTGGCCGTCGGCAGCGCCGGGGACGCCAGCGACGCCGGAGACAGGAGCTGCCGGCAGCAACATCGTTGTGCTGCTGCACGGCTTTCTCGATTTTGCCTGGACCTGGGAGCAAGTGGTGCGCAGCGGCCTTGAGGGTCGCTACCACATCGTTGCGCCGGATCTGCGCGGGCACGGCGACAGTGATCGCATTGGTCCCGGCGGCTACTACCACTTCATGGACTACCTGGCCGACGTCCACGATCTGATAGAGCAGGTAGCCGGCAGCTCTCCCGACAAGGTGCCGGTGAAGGTCTCGATCGTCGGTCACTCGATGGGCGGCACCGTGGCCGGCTACTACGCGGGGGCCTATCCCGAGCGCGTCCAGCGCCTGGTGCTCCTCGAAGGGCTGGGCCCGCCGGCGGGCAACCTCGAGTCCACTCCCGAGCGAATCGGGGTCTGGGTCTCGGCCTGGCGACGCGCACAGGCGCAGCCGCAGCGCCCCATGGCCAGCCTGCAAGAAGCTGCCGAGCGGCTGCGCAGGCACGATCCGCGCCTTCCGCCCGAGACCGCACTGGCCCTGGCTGAGCACGGCACCTCGGTGCTGGCCGACGGAAAGCGGCTGTTCAAGCACGACCCGCTGCACCTGACTCCGGGGCCGCTTCCGTTCATGCTGCCCATGGCGCGCGCCTTCTGGCGGCGCATCGAGTGTCCGGTGCTCCTCGTCGACGCCGAGCAGAGCGAGTTCAAGTATGCCGAGGCCGACTTCGCCGAGCGCCTCGGCAGCTTCAAAGATGCTCGCACCGCTGTGCTTGCCGACGCTGGCCACATGATGCAGCGCCATCAGCCGGCCGCTCTCGCTGCCCTTCTGCGCGACTTCCTCGGTTAGCACGCTCGCTCCTCTCTGCGCAGTCCGCGCAATTTCCAAAATCTCTCCACGCTTCGGGACGACGGACGATGGCCTGCGCTTAGCGGCCGAAAAGCGCTCGCAGATCCGCAATTAGGCTCAATAATTTCGGTGCTAAAGGGCACAAACTATGCAAAGATAAATGCCATGCAAGTCGGCTCGTCCGTCTCGCTGGACGCGCTGTGTGAGCGGCTCTTGCGTTCTGCCGCAGCACGAAAAGTGCTGGTCTGTACGCTAGATGGCTGCATCCTCGCGCACGCCGGAGAGCGCTACGTCTTTTCAGGGGACACGTCGACCGAGCTCGCAGAGCTGGCAGCCGAGATGCTGATCGAGACGCAGCAGGCCAGCCACCTCGCGGTACCGGTCGAGGATCGCTTTACCCGTGCGGGGCGGATGCAAGTCTGCGCCGCACCGCTCGGCCATCAGGCGCTGCTGCTCGTCCTCTACGACGAGAACACAGACAGCAGCCTGGTGCGCATCCGAGTTCGCCGCGCCCGCCCGCAGATGCTGCGGGTGCTGAGCGCTGGCGAACATCCGCCCTCGGTCTGTTAGGACCAGCGCCTACGGGCTCGGCAGCTTCGGGGGATCGCTGGTGTAGCCCGATCCGTAGGTGGTCACGTACTTGTACGAGATCCAGCCGTATCCCGGCGCCTTGGAGTTGGTGGCGCCAAACGACGCCGTGCCCCAGCTGTTCTTGAACAGGAAGAAGCCCTTTTCCTTGACGGGGTTGCCCATCGCGTCCACCACCGCCTTGCCGGTGGCGTCCACGGTCTGGATCTGAAGCGTGTCGTCCCAGCCGACCAGCTGCACCGAGTGTCCGGCCGGGTGCTTGTGGCTCTCGCTCACGTCCTTCGCATTGGGGTTCAGGACATAGCCCTTGCTAAACGACGTCGCATTGACCGGCAGCGTCGACAGGCGGTGGTTCCACGCCTGGTAGAAGAAGTCGAGCCCGACCACGACGCCGACCTGCTTTTCGTAGATCACGTTCTTGATCGAGCTGGTCGAGACCCAGCGCCCTGCCGGCAGCTTGTACTTTTTCGCCGAGCGGGCGACAGCGGGCGGATCGCCGTTGGTGTAGCAGCGCGTCGGCAGACCCTCTTCATCACCGGTGCAGGCCGGGTCGTTGGCCGTGGTCCACGGATCGGGCTGATACGGCCACGCCGTCTCCAGCGGGATGCCGTACTTGTTGATGGTCTCCAGGTTGTAATAGTCCGACGAGCCCTCGCTGTCCGGGAAGGCGCCGTCCTGAACCTTGACCGCCCACTGCAGGTACTGCTCGGAGAAGTCGGGGTTGGCCATGCCCGCCTTCTTGTACAGCATCTCCATGAGTCCCACCGTCGAGAAAATCGAGCACACACCGCGGCGGACCTGGTTGCGGACCGGAGCTTCAAGCGAATAGACATCGAACTTGGTCGGCAGCACCAGGTCGGCGCGACCCTCGAACGGCAGCAGCGAGTTGCCGGGAAAGCCGCGCTGGACCTCGTGCAGCTTGCTCAGCGGCGGATCGTTATCGACGATCTGATCCGGGGCGACCGGGTTCATCTCCTCGACCGGCTCGATCGCGTCGAGCTGGCCGCAGCCGGCTGCTGATAAAAGAGCGAGTCCGCCAACCACAGCACCCGCTCCCAATGAGCGGCGCGAGAGGGTGCGAAGCGGCGAACGAGAATGAGCGGGATTCATGCGATGTCTCCGATTGAAGTAGCAGGTCCAAGTTGCGGCACTTGCCGCAAGACCAGGAGAACCTACTTCAATGGTCTGACAGCGCAATTTTTCCGATGCTGAGGCTACCTCTGGGACCAGTGCCCGGCCGGCTCGAAGCGCCAGGTGTCGCCCAAGGCGCCGGACGCGCCCAGGCCGCCGAACAGCAGCACCTCGCCGCGCTCTTCATCGTAGGCCAGCGCGGCCTCCCGACGGGCAGGTGGGGCGGCGCCGAGCTGCGGAGCGAACTGACCGGCAGTGGCCCCCGGATGCAGATCGAGCAGAAAGCTGTCCAGACGCAGCACGCCGGACTGCGCTTCGCCGAAGCCAACCAGCAGGGCCGGACTCGCCTGCGGAAAAGCGGCAAAGGCCGCGGCATGGGCAAAGCGGTTGAGCACCACCGGTGGACGGTAGATCGCGGGCTGCGACCAGCTCTGCCCGTCCCAGCCCCAGACCACGTCGTCAAAAGTCGGGGTCGCGCTGCCTTCGCCCAGCCAGCCGCCGAGCAGCAGCGCCCCGCCCATGCCATCGCTGGCCAGCGTCGCGGCACGACGGCAGCGCGGCGAGCTCGCCGGGGTCGCGGCGCACGAGCCGCTGCCGGTCTGGCGCCAGCCGCTGCCGTCGAGAAGCCAGGTATCGGCAAGCGGCGTCCCGGTGGCTGCGAGGCCGCCGAACAGCACCACGCCGTCGCGGGTGCTGGCCATGGCCGCCTGCGAGCGCGGCTCGGGCGAAGATGCGCCGCCGGCACCGGTGTCGCTCAGCCGCTGCCAGCCCTTGGCCGTGTCGAGCTGCCAGGCGTCGCCCAGGGGCTGCTGCGGACTTCCTGCGCCCAGCCCGCCAAACAGCACCAGCCGACCGCCCCGCTGATCATAGACCAGCGAGTGGCCGGTGCGCGCAGCGGGCCCCGGGCTCCCGGGCCAGGTCAGCTGATGCCAGCCCACGCCGTCCCACGCCCAGGTGTCCGAAAGGGGTGCGCCGCTCGCCGCTGCGCCACCGAACAGCACCAGCTGCCGGCTCGCCGCGTCATAGGCCAGCGCCGCTCCCAGTCGCGCGGACGGAGCCGCGCAGCTCTCTTGGGCGCAGGGGGCGCGCAGGGAAACGGCATGCGGCCCCGCCTGTGCCGCCGGAATGTCAACGGACCCGCCCAGCGGCTGGCCAGTCTGGGCGCTGGCCGTCGCCCGCAGATAGAGCGTCAGGCGCTCGCCCGCGGCCCGCTCGGGCAGCGCCACGTTCAGACCCAGCGGCGGCCGCAGCACGCGATCCGTCACCTGCGTCCGCACCAGCTTGCTGTCCGTTCGCGCCACCACTTCCAGCGAATCGAGCAGCGCTCCTGCGGGCAGGGCCGGAGCCGAAATTGCCAGGCAGCCAGCCGACTCAGCGCAGCCGGCCGGAGCCGCGTCACCGCACCCCGCAAGCCCCAGCAAAGACAGACCGCCACCGATAGTAACCAGAGCATAGAGACATCGCAAAGTCACAGCCCCCGCATTATCGACTTCTGGGCGTAAAAGTACACAATAAAATGTAAGATATATTACTAAAACTACATTACCTATTTTCGTGGGATGCCTGGCGCCCCGGTTCCCAGCTGTTCCGGCTGTTCGAGGCCCGCGGTTCGTGGTACAGGCCGCACATGAGTGCCCGCTAATGCCGCGCATCATCACCCACGCTGAAATCGCCCGCGTCGCCGACGGCGGGACCTTTTATGTCGAAGATGGCGCCCAGCTGACGCCGCTGGCCCAGGAGCGCGCCGCCGCCCGCCGCGTCGAGCTGCGTGCCGGCAGCTCCCCTGCCCCGAGCCCCAACGAGCTCGAAGAGGCCGCCCGCCGCGTCCTTTCGCGCATCGGTCCGGTGCCTGCCGAGGCCATCGAAGGGGTCGTCGCCGAGGTCGTGGCCGCCCTGACCGAAAACAGCGCCAGCGCCAGCGCCGAGCTGGCCGGGATGCCGCCGACGGTCGACTACTGCGCCGACTACCTGGCCGCTGCCCGCCGCCGCAACCGCCACCGCGCCGTGCTGACCACCAGCGGTCGCAACCAGAAGGGCATCGTCGCGCTGCTGACCTCGATCATCGCCGAGCTCGGCGGCGACATCCTCGACATCTCGCAGACGATCGTCGGGGACTACTTCACCATGCTGCTCATCGTCAACATCGACGACCTGAACACGACCTTCGAGCAGTTCAAGGCCGCCATCGCCGACGCCGCCCGCGAGCGCAACGTCCACGCCATCCTCATGCACGAGGATCTGGCCACCTCCATGCACCGGGTGTGACAAGGCTTAATAGATGATCTTCGACCTGGAAGAGACGCGCGCGATCCTGCGCATGATCGAGACCGAGCACCTCGACATCCGCACGGTCACGCTGGGGCTTTCGCTGCGCGGCTGCGCCACCGCCGAGATGAGCCGCACCTGCGAGCGCGTCTACGATCTGGTCACCACCACCGGGGCGCGGCTGGTTGAGGTCACGCGCGAGGTGCAGGCCACGTTCGGCGTTCCGATCGTCAACAAGCGCATCGCGGTGACGCCGATCGCGCTCATCGCCGAGTCCACGGGCGAGACCAGCTACGTGCCGGTAGCCCAGGCCATGGATCGCGCCGCGGCGGAGCTGGGCATCGACTACATCGGCGGATTTTCGGCGCTGGTCGAAAAGGGCATGACGCCGGGCGACGCGGTGCTCATCGACAGCATCCCCGAGGCGCTGGCCGTCACCCAGCGCGTGTGCGCGTCCATCAACGTGGCGACCACGCGCGCCGGCATCAACATGGACGCCATCGGCTCGATGGGGCACATCATCCGCGCCCTGGCCGCCAACACGGCCGACCGCGGCGGCATCGGCTGCGCCAAGCTGGTCACCTTCGCCAACATGCCCGAGGACAACCCCTTCGTGGCCGGCGCCAACCACGGCATCGGCGAGGGCGCGGCGGTCATCAACGTCGGTGTCAGCGGTCCGGGCGTGGTGCTGTCGGCCTTGCGCCGCCTGCGCGAGGCGAAGATCAAGCCGAGCCTGACCGAGGTCGCGGACACGATCAAGCGCATGTCGTTCAAGATCACGCGCGCCGGTGAGCTCATTGGGCGCGAGGTCACGCGGCGGCTGGGCATGCACGTGCGCTTCGGCATCGTCGATCTGTCGCTGGCGCCGACGCCTGCGCTGGGCGACAGCGTCGCCGAAATTCTTGAGGTGATGGGCCTGGAGCGCACCGGCTGCCCGGGCACCACGGCCGCGCTGGCGCTGCTGACCGATGCGGTCAAAAAGGGCGGCGCCATGGCCACCAGCCACGTCGGCGGGCTCTCGGGCGCGTTCATCCCGGTGTCGGAAGATCACGACATGATCGCGGCCGTCGAGATCGGCGGGCTCACGCTGGAGAAGCTCGAAGCCATGACCGCGGTCTGCTCGGTCGGACTCGACATGGTCGCGGTGCCCGGCGACACCTCGGCCGCGACGCTGAGCGCGATCCTGGCCGATGAGATCGCGATCGGCGTTTTCAACAACAAGACCACCGCGGTGCGCATCATCCCGGTGCCCGGCAAGTCGGTCGGCGACAAGGTCGTCTACGGCGGCCTCCTCGGCGAAGCGCCGATCATGCCGGTCAACCGCTTCCGTCCCGACGCCTTCATTGCCATGGGCGGACGCATTCCGGCGCCGATCATCTCCCTGCGCAACTGATGCGCGTCGCGCTCGTCAGCGATTACTACTATCCAGACCTCGGCGGCATGCCCGAGCACGTGCACTATCTGGGGCGCGAGCTGTCGCGGCGCGGGCACCAGGTCACGGTGATCACGACCGCATTTCCGCAGGCGAAGCAGCTCCGGCCCGTCGCTGCGCCGCCGTATGAGGTCGTGCGGCTGGGGCGGGCGAGCGGGGCGCTCATCGCCAACGGCTCGGTCTCGCGGGCGGCGATCGGCCTGGGGCTGCGCCGTCAACTGAGCGCGCTTTTTGCCCGCCAGCGTCCCCAGATCATCCACGTCCATGCGCCGATCTTTCCGACGCTGGCGCTGCTTGCGATCAGCTGCGCGCCGCCCGCTGCGCGGCTGGTCGGCACGCTGCACACGCACTTCGAGGACTCGCAGATTTTGCGATTTTTTCGGCGGCCTCTACAGCGTTATCTGGATGAGCTCGACGGAATAATTGCGGTCAGCCAGAGCGCAATCGACTCGATGCGTCGCGTTGGATTTACCTGCGATGGCGCACTCATCCCGAACGGCGTGGCAATGGACGAGTGGGGACATGGCCAGCAATTACCAAATTTTACCGATACCAGACTGAACCTTCTGGTGCAGGCGCGGCTGGAGCCGCGTAACCACGTGGATACGGTCATCTCCGCCCTGCGCTGCCTGCCGGCGAGCGAGCGAGCGCGGGCGCGGCTGCTGGTGGTGGGCGACGGACCGGCGCTGGCGCAGCTGCGCGCCGAGAGCGCGGGGCTGGAGGTGGTCTTCGCTGGCCCGCAGCTGAGCGAGCGGCCGAACTTCGCGGCGACCAGCGACGTGTACTGCTTCAGCGCGGCCATTGCCTCGCATCCGATGTCGCTGCTGGAGGGAATGGCGGCCGAGCGGCCGGTGCTGGCCCACGACATCGACGGTGTGCGGCAGCTGGTCTCAGATGGGGTCGAGGGCTTCGTGCTGCCGCTGCGCGATCCCGGCGCCTATGCTGCGGCGATCAGCCGCTTGCTGCACAACCCCGAGCTGCGCCGAAAAATGGGCCAGGCTGCGCGCCGCCGCGCCGCGGCCTTTGGCTGGGATCGGGTGGCAGGGCTCGTCGAGGACTTCTATCGCAGCGTGCTCACTCGCGCTCAAAGTGAACAACGTATCGATCGATGACGAACGCGGCCGGCTTGCCGTCCTTGCCGATCGCGGGCTTGAAGCGGCACTTGGGATGGAACTTCATGAAGCCGGTCGCGATGCCGTCGATCTCGGCGTTGATGCCCTTGATCTTCTTGATGCTGCGGGCGGCGCCGCGCTCGTCGAGCTCGATGCGCAGGATGACGTCGCCGGTGACGCCGTTGGCGTAGGTCTCCGACTCGCTCCACTTCTGCTTCATCGCGAGGCCGCAGTCTTCGCTGTCGTTTTCGGGGAGCTTTTTCAGCTCCTCCTCGGCGACCGGATTGTAGGTCTTGCCGGTCGGCACGCCTTCGGTCGGCGGTGGCAGCGGCGGCACGGTGGTGACCTTGGGGCGCTTGGACGGATCGGCCAGGGTCGTGTTGCCGACCGGCACCGAGATGCCCTCGCCTCCGGTCTGACTGGGATCGATCCCAAACACCGGCTTGGGCGGCTCTTTGGGAGGCTCGGCCGGCGGCGGCTTGGTGACCTTGGGCGCCTCTTGCGGCTTGGGCTGGCGCTGCACCAGCTTCTTGGGCGGCTCGGGCGGCTTGGGCGGCTCGGGCTCAGGCAGCTTGGCCGGCGGCGGCTCCGGCGGCGGCGGCGGCTTGGGCTTGCGCACCTCGACCTCGATGGTCGTCACCTTGCGCGTCTTCATGGGCGGCGCCCAATAGACGTACAGCAAGGCGCTGACGTGAATGATCAGCGCCAGCGCAAAACCGGCCCCATCAAACTTCGTGAAGAGCGCGTTCACGATCCGTCGGTGGCCATCGCAAACTTGGTCACGCCGAGCGTCTTGACCAGATCGACGATGTGCATCACGTCGCCGTAGGCAATGCCCTTGTCCCCAGCGATGACCGCTTGGATGTCCTTCTTCTGCTGGATGAGGTCGGTGACCACGCGCTGCGCCTTGGGCTCATCCACTTTTTCGCCGTTCAGATACAGGTCGTAACCGGCGGAGCCGTCGCTCTTTTTGGTCAGCGTGAACGAGAGCGTGCTCTTTTGCGTCTCGTCGCCGCTCTGCGCCTTGGGCAGCTCGACCTTGATCGACGGATTGTTGGCGATGATCGGCGCCGCGACCATCATGATGATCAGCAACACCAGGGTGATGTCGACGAGCGGCGTGACGTTGATGTCCGAGATCATGCCGCCGCCGGCATCGTCGTCCGAAAACCCCGACGGAGCCGAGCCCGCCATCAGCTGGCCTCCTTGCTCTCGCTGGCCTTGCCGTTCTTGTCCTTCTTCGCACCCTTGTCGGCGGGGCCGCTGCTTTCGGCGGCCGCCGGGTCATGGGGGTGGATTTTCTCTTCGGCGCGCAGGGCGGCCAGGATGACCTGGGCGACGACGTCAATCTGCGACGTGACGCTGCGCACGCGGCGGTTGTAGAAGTTGAAGCCGACGACGGCGGGGATGGCGACCAGCAGACCCACTGCGGTGGCCACCAGTGCTTCGGAGATGCCGCTCATGACGACGGCGATACCGCCGGCCTGATTTCCGGCCAGATCGTGGAACGCCTTGATGATGCCGAGAACGGTTCCAAAGAGGCCGATGAACGGGGCGTTGGAGCCCAGGGTGCCGAGGAACGCCAGGTTTCGCTCCAGACCCAGCCGGACCCGCGCCTTGGCGCCGAGCATCGCCGACTCGACCGCTTCTGCCCCGCGCTCGGCCTCTTCGAGGCCCATCTGGGCGACGAAGGCAACCGGCCCCCGCTGGCTCTGCGCCTGCTTGCGCGCGTCAGAAAACTTGCCGGCCATGAGCATGCGCCGCAGATCCTCGGCCAGCGCCGCGAAGTCCATGCGCATGCTGAAAAAATAGATGCCGCGCTCGATCATGATGGCGACGCTCAGCAGCGACAGCAGGATGAGCAGCCAGAGCACCCACTCGGCGCCGACAAGGGTCAGGGCTAGCAGTTTCTGTGTGAGATTCATCGGAACGAGCGTTCTCCCAACTTGACGATTCGGGGGCGATTCAGGCGCTGAGAGCAGCGCCATTGCCCGGCGGATTGCGACGCGACAGTTGGGCAGTGTACGGCCAGATCGGTCAGCGCGCAACCGTGCCCCCAAGCGGGGACTGGGGCGTTACCTGGGCGTAAGCGCGTCCCGAAAACGGCAACAGGGCGCAATGGCAACGTCTGGGTAATGCGAAACTTTACCTCTCAAACTGCGGAATTTTTCCGCAGTTTTCGACGGAGTTTGATGGTCGCTTTTTCTGGCCATTCTGCGCTGCCCGTTGTTAGGTTCCGGGCATGGAAAGGGAGGCACGACCGGCCAGAGGTTCGACGCCGCTGCTGCTCATCACGGGATTTCTCGGCAGCGGCAAGACGACCTTGATCAACCGCCTGCTTGCGCTGCCCGCGCAGCCGCGAATCGGGGTGGTGGTCAATGAGTTTGGCCAGATCGGCATCGATGGCAGCCTGCTCAAGACGGCCGACCCCACTGGCACGGGCTCGGGAATCCTGGAGCTGGCCAATGGCTGCGTGTGCTGCGCCCGCGGCACCGAGATGTGGGACGCCGCGCTGGAGCTGGTCGATCGCGCCGGCGCGGAGCTGCTCATCGTCGAGACCAGCGGTCTGGTCGAGCCGCGCGCTCTTTTGGAGCAGCATCGGCTGCTGCCGCCGGCCCTGGCCAGCCGCATCGATCTGCGCGGTCTTCTGGGCGTGGTCGATGTGCTCAGCGCCCGCGACTCGGTGGGGCGGCGGCCCGAAGCGGTGCAG
>Ga0075163_10003936_pt1 | contig 19949 bp, 21 predicted proteins | sample JI1023141ADNA_FD_71478 | JGI IMG/M metagenome (GOLD analysis project Ga0075163, IMG submission 71478) | Wastewater effluent complex algal communities from Wisconsin, to seasonally profile nutrient transformation and Carbon sequestration -... | ecosystem: Engineered > WWTP > Effluent > Algae... | reverse complement strand
TGGGTGCCACGATGACGAAGAAGGCCCCGCCCACTCGTCGCGAGGTGCGCCCCTTGCGGGGCCAGCCGCCTCCCGACGACCGTCGCTGCACGGCGAAGTCGAAGCAGCGGCAGCAGCGATGCACCAAGACGCGCGTGCCGGGGATGAAGGTCTGCCGGCATCACGGGGGACTCACGCCGGTCGGGGCCGACTCGCCGCACTGGAAAGGGCTGGGCTACGGCCGGCACGCCCCACACCGCCTGGCCGACCGCATCACCGCCGCGATGGCCGACCCGACGCTGATGGACCTGCGCAACGAGGCGGGCCTGCTCACCGCGCAGATCGGCGAGATCCTCGAAGTGCTCGACGTCGGCGGTATCCTCGCGCGCTGGCGGCAACTCGGCGACATCCTCGGCGCGCTCCGTGGGGCCATCGAGCAGCAGAACGAGAAGCAGCTCGTGGCCGTGGCCGACGCGATGGACGAGTGCCTGACGGCGGCGGCGGACGAGCGGGGACGGTGGGGCGAACTCCTCGGGCTCATCGACCAGAAGCGCAAGCTCGTGGAGACCCAGGCCAAGGCCGACCAGCGGGAGACGCTGTCGTTGGTGGAGCAGGGCGTGCTCGTTGGGGTGTTCGTCCAGGCGCTGCGACAGGTCCAGAACGCCGTCGACCGGCAGGCGGCGATGGCGCATCTCACCAAGGCCCTCGAATTGCCGGAGCGGACCCCGTGATGCTGTTGCAAGCGCCACGGCTCTCGCCGTTGCAGCGGGTGGCGGCCAGCATTATCGCGCAGGCCGAACCGGAGGCCAGCACGGCCACGATCCCGCCACCGCCGGCGGTCTTCGCGCCGCTGGTGGTCCCCGCACGCTACAAGGGCATCCATGGCGGGCGCGGTAGTGGCAAGTCGCATCACTTTGCTGAGCGGCTGGTCGAGCGGTTCCTGCGTGACCCGCTGACCCGCGCGGTCTGCGTCCGTGAAGTGCAGAAGTCCCTGGCCGAGTCGGTCAAGCGGCTCATCGAGGACAAGATCCGCGAGTACAACCTCGGGGAGCACTTCCGCATCCTGCGCACGCACATCGAGACGTCGGCCGGCGGCGTGATGCTGTTCCAGGGCATGCAGAACCACACGGCCGACAGCATCAAGTCGCTGGAAGGCTACGACATCGTGTGGGTCGAGGAGGCGCAGTCGCTGTCGCAGCGGTCGCTCGACATCCTGCGTCCGACCATCCGCAAGGCGGGCTCCGAACTGTGGTTCTCGTGGAACCCCCGGCGCGAGACGGACCCGGTCGACGTCCTCCTGCGCAGCCCGTCCACGCCGCCGGGCACGGTGGTGGTGCAGGCCAACTACCGCGACAACCCGAAGTTCCCCGACGTGCTGCGCGCGGAGATGGAGTGGGACCGGGCGCACGACCCGGAGAAGTATGCGCACGTCTGGCTGGGCGAGTATGAGCGGAAGTCGGAGGCGCGCGTCTTCAAGAACTGGACGGTCGAGCCATTCGAGACGCCCGCCAAGGCCACGTTCCTGTTTGGCGGGGACTGGGGCTTTGCGACCGACCCGACGACGCTGGTCCGGTGCTTCCTGCTGGGGGAGCGCGACCTGTACATCGATGCGGAGGTCTACCGGGTCGGCTGCGAGATTGACGCCACGCCGGCCCTGTTCGACGCCATCGACCCGGACGACCCTGGCATGGCGCGACGCTGGACGATCACGGCGGACAGTGCGCGGCCCGAGACCATCTCGTACATGCAGCGGCACGGGTACCCGAAGGTGGAGCCCGCGAAGAAGGGGGCTGGGTCAGTGGAGGAGGGGGTGGCGTTCCTGCAGTCGTATCGCATCCACGTCCACCCGCGCTGCGCGCACACCATCGACGAACTGACGCACTACGCCTACAAGACGGACAAGCTCACCGGGCTCGTGTTGCCCGTGCTAGAAGACAGCAAGAACCATGTGATTGACGCACTCCGGTACGCCATGGAGCGCGTGAGGCGCCCGGCAGGGCCAGCCGCGCAGGCGGTGTGGGTGGAGGCATTGCTGTGAGGGGAGAGGGGAGAGGGGGAGCCATGATCGAGAGTCAGGGAGTCACGAGTGCGGCGGTACCGGTAGGGCGTCGCGACGATCGCGAGTACCACGCGTTTCTGGAGGCCGTGCAGCGCCAGTTCGAGGGGCTGGCGGGGCCGATCTTCAGGGCCAGCGTCCCAGGGGCGGCGCTCTGGGATCGCTACGTGCAAGGCTTCGCGGACGCGCACGAGCGCCAGCACCACACGTGCAGCGCGTGCCGGCAGTTCGTCGAGCAGTACGGCGGGCTCGCGGTCGTCGGCGACGACGGACGCTTGGCCGCGGCGCTGTGGACGCCCGAGGTCATCGGTGGGGCGCCCGCCAGTCAGCGCCCCGGCCTGCGCGCCATGGCGGACGCGATTGCGTCCTCGACCATCGCGGGCCTGTTCCTGACGTCGCGCCCTGAGCTGGGCAAGCGGCTGACCGGGGCGTGGCAGCACCTGGCGCTGGCCATCCCGGCGGCGCGGCAGCATGACGGGCGCGTGCGCACCGCCTTTCAGCGGGCGGCCGAGCGCGCCGAGGAATACCAGACCGTGAGTCGCGTGCTCGGCGAGTTCACGATCGAGCAGTTTGCGACCGTCGTCGCGATCTGCCAGTCCGAGGCGCTGTACCGCAGTGAGAAGATCCTCGGCCAGGCCGAGTGGCTACACGCACTCAAGGCGAAGGCCGAAGCGGCGCCGAAGCGGTGGCGCGCCCACCTGGTGTGGCAGGCGGTCGCTCTCGCCCCGTCAGGGTTCTGCCATCCGCGCTCATCGATGGTGGGGACCGTGCTCGAGGATGTCGCGGCCGGCCTCTCGTTCGAGGCCATCAAGCGCAACTTCGACGCCAAGATGCACCCGCTGCGCTACCAGCGGCCGCAGGCCGCACCGTCGGCCGGCACGATCGCGCAGGCCGAGGCCCTCGTCGCCACGCTCGGGATCGCGTCGTCGCTCCAGCGCCGCTACGCCACGCCTGCGGATGTCACCGTGTTCGAGTGGCAGGCGCCCGCGCCGGTCACGGCCCCGCCGTCGGGATCGGTGTTCGGCCATCTGGCCGCCAAGGGCTCGACGCCGGCGGCGCCGCTGGTCATCCCTGGCAAGCCGATCACGTGGCGGAAGTTCGCCGCCGACATCCTGCCGGCCGCCACGCGGCTGCAGGTGAACCTGCCCGTGCGGGGGAACTACGTGACGCTGACAACCGCCGCGGATGCGGAGGCGCCGCCCATCCTGCAGTGGGACCGCGAGTCCGCGCGCAACCCGGTGGCGTGGTACCTGTGGCATGGAGGGTCGAGCGCGTCGCAGTACGGGCTGTCGGCGGGCTGGGCGGACGTGGCGGGCATCACGCCCTTGCCATGCCACTGGTCACCGGAAGTGCCGGCGACGCATCAGGCCCCCGGGCGCGTCTTCCTGGTGCGAGGTGGCAAGGACACGCGTCAGGCCGGCGCCGCGCTGTTCCCGGAGACGCTGCGCAACGAACTGCACGGGGTACGCAGTGTGATCGAGGCGTTCTCGCAGCGCGGGACACTGGCGGAGGTCGACGGCGAACACGCGATGGGCCTGCTGTTCTCGGAAGGCCAGCCCGTCTCCGTGCGCGTGCATGCCCACGGCGTGGCCACCGAGTACGTCCTTGACCGGTGGGAGTAGGGCGCCACTGACGGGCTCACCTTCTCGCGGCACACTGCGGCCATGACGATCGAGGCGCTGCGGGAGCGACTGGCGTACTGGCAGCGGGTGCTGCGCCTGCAGGATTGGGACATCGAGGTCCGCATGCTGCCGCAGCATCACATCGACGCCGCCTCACCACTGGCCACGGGCCGGAACTCGTTCAACCGCAACTACCGCACGTCCTGCATTCTGGTGGCCGAACCTGCAACGGTCACCAGCGACCACGAGGCGGCGTTCGCGGGGCAAGCCTACGACGTTGAGCGGACGCTGGTGCATGAACTCGTTCACCTCTTGGCGCCCCATGTCACGTCGTCGACGGACGAGTGGGAGTACACCGTCGAGGGGGTGACCAGGGCGCTGATCGGGCTGGAGCGGCGAGAGGTGGCGGTCACGCTCGACGGCCTTCAGGCCGGGGCTACCGCCTTTCCCGGATCGGGCGACCTGCTCGATGCCCATGCGCTCAGGCGCTTCGGGGCCGGCGGTTTCAGCCAGGCAGACCCGGGCCCGCAGGCATGAGCACACCGACCGTGATTCCGTGGACGCCCGACAACCAGCGCGAGGCCCATCGCCTGCTCGGCGCGCTGGCCAACGACCTCGCGAGCATGGCGGGGAGTCTCGCGGCGTGTGACCGACACCCGCACAATCCGCCCCCACCGGGGCTCCTAGCCGACGTCATGCGCACCCTCGTCCGACTGTCGGACCTGCATCGAACGCTGTTGCCGTGGGGACCAGACATCGCGTCGTGGCCAGGCGGCGCGATGTCGTACTCCGAGGAGCAAGCGGCGCGGCTGGCGGTATGGCGGCAGGCGTTCCCGACATGGTCACGGCACGCCGACGAGACGGGGACCATCCACGGCATCGTCGACGAGGCGGGGCCGCGGCCGTGAGCCTGCGCGGGTCTGGGGTGGTCGTGCGCTTCCGGCTCTGTCGGTCGGAGTATCAGCACCTCCTGCACGTGGCCCATCGCGACGACGTGTCCCTGAGCGAGGCGATCCGCGACGCCCTGTACGAGCACCACGGCATCGGCCAGTTGACGCCGGTGTCGTCCCTCCCGGCGCCCCCCGCGCCGCCCCCGCGTGGTCCTACGCCCCGCTGAGCCCCCCTGCCATCCTGACCCTGCGGCGAACCTCCTCTCGCTGTAGTCCCGGCCGGGGCGTCTGGCGCGATGGCGACATACACGACCACCGCCCAAGGGGCGGACACCGAGCGGACCCATCCGCTGTACGACCTCTGGGCCCCCATCTGGGAGTATCTCGCCGACGTCGCCGACGGCGCGGGCGGCTTCCTGACCGGGGAGCACCTCGTCGCGCACCCGCGCGAGTGGCTCGACCACGACCAGGACGTCCCGCGCAGGCCCACGAAGAAGCTGCTCGAGCGCCGCCGCCTGGCCCGCTACGAGAACCTCGCCGACGTCATCCTGAAGCTCAAGTTGGACGGCGTATTCCGTGAGCCCGCCCAGCGCCGCGTGCTGCGCCCGAATGGCGAGGCCATCGAGAAGCACCCGTACCTCGCGTGGGCCGATGGCGACGTCGACGGCGGCGGACGCACCCTCGATGCCTTCCTGCGTGAGAGCTACCGCGACGCGTTGTCGTTTGGCTTCCTGTACCTGCTGATGGACCGCGCCGGCGATGACGGCCCCACCGCGGCCGACCGCGCGCCGCTGGTGCTGCGCAGCTACGACCCGCGCGCCGTCCCGGATTGGCTCGACCAGTCAGGCACGCTCACCGCCGTCAAGATCGTCGAGGCCCTGCCGCGCGCGTCGCTCGACGATGCCGAGGTGTTGCGCTACCGCGTGTACCGCGTCACCGCGGAAGGCACGACCGTCCGGGAGTCGGGCGTTGGGAGCCAGGCTGACCGCGTGGTCGAGCACCGCTTCGGGGCCCTGCCGGTGGTGCCGCTGTACGCGCATCGCCGATCGCGGACGTCTGTGCTCGGGCAGTCGGCGCTCGGCGACCCGAAGCTCTACATCGACCTCTACAACCTCACCAGCGAGCTGCGCGAGCTACTGCGCAAGCAGACGTTCTCGATCCTGAACATCCCGCTGGGCGCGAAAGCGGATGGGAGCGGCACGGCGATCTCGGTCGAGCAGGCCATGGCGATGCTGGGGCAGACGACGGGCACCGCCAACGTGCTGTTCTCCGCGCTGGATGCGAAGTACATCACGGCGAACGCCGAGAACGTCACGACGTACCAGGCCGAGCGCACGCAGTTGATCCGGACCATCTTCCGGGTGACCACCGTGCCGCTCGACGACGACGGCCGCGCCGCGGAAACCGCCGAGGCGCGGCGGCTGAAGCGGCAGGACTACAACACGACGCTGTCAGGCTACGCCGACCGCCTGCGCGACGCGGAACTGGCCATCGCCAAGCTGTGGTACCGCGGCACGTACGGGGACCAGTGGGAGCGGATCTGGCAGACCGAGACGCCGACCGTCTCCTACCCGCAGTCGTTCGACGAGCCGTCCTTCGCCGAGGTGCTCGCGCAGGCCCAGGCGGCGCTGTCGCTGCCGCTCGGCCAGTCCGCGACGTTCCGGGTCGAGCACAGCTCACGCCTCATCCCGTCGTTCCTGCCGGACGTCACGCCGAAGGTGCAGCAGACGATCCGCGCCGAGCTCGAAGCGCAGCCCTCGCCTGATGCGGCCCGGGCCGCCGCGATCGACGCCATGGCCGCGCGCTTCGGGGAGGACGAGGAAGACGACACCGCCGACGACGGCGACGACCCGCCCGCGCCCCCGCCGGCCGCGCCTCCCGCCCCGGACGACGCCGAGGCCGCGTAAGTGGCCCGCACCCCCGCGCAGTGGCAGGCCCTCGCGCGCACACTGGCGCGGGACGCCGACGCCCTCAATCGCCGCTTCGTCGAGGCGCTCGTCGATGTGCTCCGGCGCGTCGAGCGGCGCCTGCCGTCCGTGCTGGTCGATGCCGAGGCGGGCCAAGCGACCGCGTCCCTCACGGCCGCACGGCTGGGCCGCACCCGCACCGCCCTGCGCCAGCTCCTCGAGGACGCCGGCTACGACGACCTCGCGGCGGTGGCCGCGTCCGAGGCCGTGACGCGCACGCTGCGCCGCCTCGGCCTCACGGGCGCCACGTACCGGCGGGCGCTGGCCTTCGAGACGGCGGGGCGCCCCGCGGCGCTGGCGTCCCTGCTCACGGCCCTGCGCGAGACGGCGCGGCTGGACATCCTCGGGCATGGCGACGTCGTCGCGACGGCGCTCTGGCGGGCGACGGTACGGGGCACGCTCGGCGCCGAGCCGCCAGCGGCGCTGATCGAGTCGCTGGCCACCGTGCTGGATGGCGAGCAGGCGCGGGCCGCGACGCTCTACGACACCAACGTGAGCCTGGTGCAGCGGCTCAGTGTGCAGGCCGTGCCGTCTGTCCCAGGCGACCCGGATCCGGTGCGCGGCGCGCCACTGTACGTGTACGTCGGGCCGGTGGATGCGGTGGTGCGGCCGTTCTGCCTGCAGCACGTCGGGCGGGTCTACACACGGGCCGAGATCGACGCGCTCGACAACGGGCAGTTGCCGAACGTGTTCGTGACGGGCGGGGGATACAACTGCCGGCACCTGTGGGCACCCATCAGCCGTTTCGACCCGGCGGCGGCGCTGCAGGGCACCGAGGGGCGCGTCGCAGAAGTGGCCGCGGAGTTGGCGCGTCGTCCTGCGACGCCTGCGCGACGGGGACGACGGGCGGTCTAGGTGTCGCTTTTCGCGCCATCGCCAATCCACGACATCGCAAGCGCCTCCACCTCTGAGGCCACGTACCGGACCGCTCTGATGCCCGGCAGGCGCACTGAGCGAAGGACTCCGGCCCGCTCGAATTTCAGAACCTGCGATTCGCTGACGGAGAGCACGCGCGCAACTTCCCGCACGCGAAGAAGCAATTGAGGGGCGTATGGGGTAGCCATGCGCCCATTGTGGCCCGAGCGATCTAGTAAGCGGCGTGTTGTGACGAAATTATCGTGAATGGCTGTCACGCCGTGACGGAATTGACGGATACCCATGCCCATCATCCCGCAGCGCCGCGTCCCGCTCGCCACTCGTCGCCTGACCGATGCCGCCCTGATGCGCGAGGTCGGACTGATGGCGATCCGCATCATCCAGGCGCGCACCCGGCAAGGCCGTGACGCCGACGGCCAGCCGTTCGCGCCGTACAGCGAGGGCTACGCGCAAGCGAAGGCCAAGGCCGGCTACGCGGGATCGGGCACGGTCAACCTCACGCTGAGCGGCGACATGCTCAACGCCCTGCAGATTATCGAGGTCACCGACGCCAGCGTGACGCTCGGATGGACGCGGTAGGTCAGACGCGCGGTGGTCCTACGCCTCCCTGCCCGCCCCCCGCATGCTGTCAACCAGCGAGGACCGCAGGCATGGCACGTCGTCGAACCGGACCCACGTTGGTGCAACGGTCACGGCGCGTCAGTCCGCAGCAGAAGGCGCTGTATCACCAGGTCACCGGGGCCGGCCGCACCAAGGTGCGGCGCCCGTTCCTGGGCCTGACCGCCGCAGACCTGCGCGAGGTCGCCACCGCGTTGGACGCCGGCATCCGCCGCACGTTCTCCCGGTCGTAGTCCCAGCCCGCGTGGCGGCGTGAGCCACGCAGACCCCAGCCGGTCCTGACGGCGTGAGTACAGGAGCAAGTTGTGAGTGACGACCTGAACACCGCGGGCGCCGCCCTGACGGTGCCGTTGGATGCGGACGGCAAGATCGGGGCCCTCCCCGAGCCGCTCCAGAAGCTCTTCGACAGTCGGATCGCCGAGGCCGTGCGACGCGCGAAAGCCGCCACGCCCCCGCCGCCGACGTCGACCGGGATCGACCCGCAGGAGTACGACGCCGCCCAGCGGCGCATCGCGGAGTTGGAAGAGGCCGACCTCGTCCGCCAGAAGCGGTTCGAGGAAGCCCAGGCCGCACGGCAGGCCCGAGACGAGCGCGAGCGGGCCAAGGCGGCCGAGAAGCACGCGCAGGAACTGGCCGAGCGCGACGAGCGCGCCACCAAGGCCCAGCAGCGCGCGGAGAAGCAGGCCCGCCGGCAGGTCGAGGCCACCATCCGCGCCGCCGCCGTCGAGCATGGCGCCCGCGAGGAGTCGCTCGACGAACTGGTCGAACTGCTGTCGCGCCGCGTGGGGCTGGAGGAGCAGGACGACGACTACGCGCCGGTGGTGCTCGACCCCCACGGCGATCCGCTCACGGGCGGCATTCGCCAGTTGGTCGTCGACTACCTCGCGAGCAAGCCGCATCACCGCCGCGGCGGCGGTGGGCAGAGCACGGGCACGACTGGCACGACCACGGGGCAGAGCACGACGGACGCCAAGCGCGCCGCGATCCTCGACCGCATCGCGCGGAATGGCCCCACCGGGAAAGACCTCGAAGAACTCGCGTCGCTCCGCTCAGGAGGGCGCCCGTAACCAGGAGCAGCGATGCCGCAGACCACGTACGACCTCATCACCGCCAATCTCGCCCAGGACGACGTCAGCGACATCCTCGCGCGTCTGATGCCCAAAGAGACGCCCTTCCTCGACTTCCTCGGGGAGAGCGGCATCACCGCCCGCGGCATCCAGCACGAGTTCGTCGAGGACTTCATGCTGCCGAACTACATCACGGCCTCGGCCGCGGTGAACTCGGCGACGGCGGCCACCGGCATCCAGATCAACGGCCTGGGCCTGTCGCTCACCGTCGGCACGCTCCTCGAGAACGAGGACTCGCCCGAGGTGCTGCAGATCACCTCCATCGCGGGCCCGAACTCGATCCTGGCGTCGCGCAACTACGGCGGCGGCGGCATCGGCTCGCTCGTGGCGGGCGGACAGCTCTACGTGCGCGGCTATGCCGCCCTCGAGGGCCGCGACCACAGCGGTAGCAACACGCAGCGGCTCGGCCAGCGGCGCAGCAACACCGTCGGCTACTTCGCGATCGACCTGTCGGCGTCGGGCAGCCAACTCGAACAGGCCGTCTACGGCGACAACCGCTTCATGGACGCCATCGCGAAGACCCCGATCGACGCGCTGCACGCGCTCGAGAAGGAAGTCGTGCGCGGCGTGCTGAACAGCACCAACAGCCTCGGCACCACGGCGCAGACGCGCACGATGCAGGGCCTGCGCGGCTTCATCACGACCATCAACAGCGCCGTGGCGGCCTCGTCCTTCGAGGCCAACCCGCACCGCTACATCGGCAACATCTGGGAGCAGGCGTTCCAGCAGGGCGCCTCGACCTCCGAGACGTGGGCCATCGTGGCCGGGCGGACGTTCTTCCGCAACATCTCGGACCTGAACGACACCAAGGTCCAGGACACGAACGAGCGCGAGGTGTACAAGCGGGTCATCCGCACCTACACCGGCCCGTTCGGCAGCGCCGAGGTGTTCCACTCGCGCGCCATGCCGGCCACCGAGCTGCTGCTCGTGCCGCGTGAGCGCGTCAAGGTCGTCCCCTTCCGCCGGTTCGGGTACATCCCCGGCCTCGCGAAGACGGGCGACAGCGAGCGCGCCATGCTGGTCGGCGAGTACACGCTCGAGGCGCATCACCCGAATGCCATGGCGCGCCTGCGCGTCTGACGCGCGGGTCGCCAGTCCGCAGTACCCCGGCGCGGCGGGGAGGTCGCGCCGGGGCTCCCCACACCTGGTACTCACGAGGAGGACGTGACGCTATGGATCCGATTCTCGAAGAAATGCGCCGCGTGAAGTCCATCAGCGAGATCCGCGAGTCGCGGTACCGCGCCTGGCTGGATCATCTCGCCATCCAATTGGCCCGGCTCGACGAGCTCGAGCAGGCCCAGACCGCCAAGAAGTCCGCGAGGGTCGCCTGATGCGGCTCACACTCGCGTTCTACGTGTGCTCGGTGCCGATCGGGCTCGACCAGCGCGATGGCCGCGCGTCGCTCGGCGGCTCGGAGTCGGCCTGCTTCGGCCTGGCGCGCGCCCTGGCGCGGCGGGGGCATGTCGTCCACATCCACGCGCAGCAGCTCGCGCCCGAGGCCGCCGGGGTCGATGCCGACGGCGTGACCTGGCACGACGCGGGCCCGCAGGACGGCGCCCTGTACGACTGGTGCGATGTCGTCGAGCCGGACGTGTTCGTCTCGCTCCGCATGGCCCACGTCTTCCGGCGCGCGGTCCGCGCGAACTACCGGATCCTCTGGAATCAGGACATGCTGACCGGCGACCCCGCCGCGGTCGTGTCCCACCTCTGGCAGATCGACGCGCTGGCCTACGTCAGCGCCTACCACCGGCAGCAGTGGGAGCAAGCCTGCCCCGACCTCGCCCGCATGCCGGCGTACGTGACGCGCAACGGCTTCGACCCCGCGCACGTCCCGACCGGGGGCGCGAAGGTGTCCGGGCGGATCTGCTACATCACCCGCCCCGAGCGCGGCCTGGCGCCGCTGCTGCAGATGTGGCCGGCGCTCAAGGCGGCCGTGCCACATGCCGAGCTGCACGTCACGCGCTACCAGTCCATGTACGACGGGGAGGGCTCTGGCGTCGCGCAGATGTGCGCCGAGTTCGACCGCAAGACCGCCGCCGTGCAGGCCGAGGTGGGCGGCATCGTGGTGCATCCGGGCGGGCTCGGCAAGGCCGACCTCTACCGGCTCATCGCCTCGTCGGAGGTGATGTGGTACCCGGGCGTCGTCGACTTCGCGGAGACCTCGTGCATCGCGGCCATCGAGGCCCAGGCGTGCGGGACGGTGTTCGTCGGGTCGGCCAAGGGCGCGCTGCCCGAGACGGTGCCCCACGGCATCCTGCTCGGCGGGGACGCCAGCACGCCCGCGTATCAGTCCTGCTCGGTCGCCGAGGTCACGCGCATCCTGACCACCGTCAGTGACGAGGTCGCGCACCGCACCGCGGAAGGCCTCGCGCACGTCGCCACCTACACGTACGACGCCATCGCGCAGGACTGGACCGACTGGCTCGTCGAGAGCTTCAGCGACCGCTACCACGCGCACACGCCCGCCGTGCTGCGCCAGCTCCTGCAGGAAGACGAACACGTCGGGGCACTGCTGGTCGCGCGCGGTATCGGCGACACCGCGGCCGAGGCGTTCTGCGCCCGCGTGATTGCGGGGCAGGACCAGACGGCCGAGGACTACGGCGCCCGGGCCATGCCGGACCCGTTGGAGGAAGCGGCGCACAGCCCGCGCATCCGCGATGCCGCGGCGCGCCTCATCGGCCGGCTGGCTGTGCTGGATGTCGCATGCGGCAACGGGGCATTCGCGCTGGCCCTCGCGCAGATGGACCCGCGGGTCCGCGTGGTCGGGCTCGACTACAGCGCGCAGAACATCGCCAGCGCCCGCGAGGCCGCCGAGCGCGCCGGCGTGGCCGACCGCGTCACGTTCCGGCAGGCGCCGGTGTACGACTTCGCCGAGGACGTGTCGTGCCTGGCGGCGGCGAACCCAGTCACGGCACTGCCTGACGGCTACGGCTTCGACGCGGCGTTCTGCGGGGAGTTCCTCGAGCACGTCGCCAACGCCCCGAGCCTGATTCGTGACCTGCATGCCGTGCTGGTGCCCAGCGCGCGCGTCCTCTGGACGATGCCGCACGGCCCGTGGACGGAACTGCTCCCGGAGGGCGTCCCCGTGAAGCGGGGCCACGTCCACCACCTGACGTACGCCGACGTCCAGGCGTTCTTCGGCGCCCTGCCCGGCCTCGAGATCGGCGTGCTGCCGGTCGGGTACACGCCGCGGGGCACCCGCTGCGCGCACTGGGTGGTCAGCTACTTCACGCCGGCCGAGGGCGATGCCCCCATCGGCGAGCGCGATCTGCTGCGTCGGGTGATGACCACGCGGCCCATGCCGATGCTGTCGGTTGGGATGATCGTCCGCGAGGGCGACCGGCTCGAACTCCCGCGCTGTCTGCACACCGTGCGGGCCATCGCCGACGAGATCGTGATCGGCATCTGTGGCGAGGGGCCCCGCGTCCAGGCCATCGCCGAGGCGGCTGGTGCGACGGTCGTGACGCTGCCGGACGTGGCTGACCTGCCGGGCGGCTTCGGCGAGGCGCGCAACCGCGTGCTGGCCGCGTGCGCCGGCGACTGGCACCTCTGGATCGATGCCGACGAGCAGATGGTCGCCAGCGCGGCGGTGCGGCAGTACCTGTCCTCGCCGTACTTCGCCGGCTACTCGGTCCGCCAGCAGCACCTGCAACTCGACGCGGACCGCTTCTACGACGAGCCGGTCCGGCTGTTCCGGCCGTCCTGCGGCGCGCAGTTCGTCGGCGTCGTGCATGAGCAGCCGCAGACCTCGGCCGACGGCAACGCGGACATCTGGCCGACGCTCGCCGTCACCGACATGCAGATCGCCCACTACGGCTATCTGGTCGAAGGCGTGCGCCGGACCAAGTCGCAGCAGCGCAACCTGCCGTTGCTCGTGCGTGACCGCGCGATGTTCCCGGACCGTCGCCTCGGGCGCGTGCTGTGGCTGCGCGAGTTCTCCACGTGGCTGCTCGAGATCGGCGCGCAGCGGATGACGTACGCCGAGAGCATTGGCGCGCTGTGCCGCTACTACGGCACCGAGACGATCCAGCAGGTCGTGTTCGAAGGCCGTCCGATTCCGACGTCGGGCCTCGCGCTGGCGCGGTTCGCGGCGGCGTACTACGAGGCGTACTTCCCGGATCCGGCTGACCTCAAGGCGAAGCTGGCGCGCCCGTTCTACGAGACCGCGCTGCGCGTGCTCCCGGAGGCGTGGCAGGTGGACTTCACGTTCGCCGCGGCCCATGGCGGGCTGCAGGGGCGTCGGGCGAAGCCGTCGCCGTTCTGGACACGGTCGGTGGCCGATGCCGAGGCGATGGTGCGCGCGGCCATGGCGCCGCTCGGCGCGATGATGCGCCCCCAGCCGCTGTACGTCGAGCCGTACCAGCCGCCGGCGGATGCCGTGGCGGTCGAGATGGACGGCCAGGCGCTCGGTGGCGCGATCGCCGCGCAGATGCCCGAGGCGGTGTCGGTGTGAGTGGCGAGCGGGGTGGCTTCACGGCGGTGTCGTCGGTCGTCGTTCTGGCCTCGCCCTACCGCGGCGACTACCCCTCTGACGGGCGCACGGTGGGCGAGTTCCAGGAAGGGGCGGACGTCGACCAGTGGAGGCTGGTAGCCGACCGTGAAACGTACCACCAGCACTGCATCCACGCAGTCGCGACAGGCCGGCGGTACTTCAAGGATCCGATCTATCGCATACCGCTGTCGATCGTCGTGACACCGGACGATGGCACTGCGGTGCATGTCTGCGCCGATTGTGTGCGCGAGGCGCTCCCGCGATGAGTTGGCACCCCAACGACCTCGTGGCGGATGACGACCTGCTCGCGTACGAGCCGACCATCCTCACGCAGTTCGCCGTCACGGGGTGGCAGGACAAGCGCGCCAAGGCGCTCGAGGATTGGCTGTTCCCCGCGCTGGTGTCGCGGGGCTACGACCCGGACCGGCTGCGGACGCGGCATGCGCCGGCCGCGGTGGTCGGCTACACCGGCAGCACGTACACGCCGGTGGCCAGCAGCGACGTCGCGATCGGCACCATCCTGACCGGCACGTCGGACGCGCTCTACATCGGGCACGACCGGCCGTTCCGCGGGCTGTCGCTGCGGGTGGAAGATGCGCCCTCGTCCGCGACGGCTGCCGCCCGCGTGGCGCTCTGGCTGGATACATGGGCGGTGCGTGACGTGGCGCCGCCCTGGGGCGTCGGGAACGCGTTCTCGCGTGGGGGCGCGCTCACGTGGACGGTGCCGGGGGACTGGGTGCCGCGCGTCGTGTCGGAGGGGCCCGCGCGGTACTGGGCCCGCCTGACGGTGACGGCGGCGCTCACGAGCGGGGCGGTGCTTCCGCAGATTGCGGTGATTCGCCGGTCGCTGTTCTCCGGGCCCGTGACGATGCAGACGCTGGCGCTGATCTTCCGTTCCGCGCCGACGTCGACCGATGGGCCGTGGGATGCGCGGGCCGAGTGGTACGCCGGCCAGGCCGAGACCGGGCTGCAGCGCGCCCTCAGTCACGCCGGCGGCGAGTTCGACCTGAACCCTGAGGACGACGTCCTCGATGCGACCGAGGCCACGCAGACCGCCGAGACGGCCGGTGCGGGGCCCTGGGTGTGGGAGCGGGCATGACGAACGACGGCAGGCCCTCGCTCCCGAACGGTACGGCGTACGCCTGCGAGGACTGCACGTTCTGGGCCGGCTCGGTGCCGGCCAGCCCGCTGCGTGGGCAGTGTCGGCGGCTGGCTCCGCGGATCTCTGACGCCCGCGTGGTCGACGGCGCCAACGACTTCTGGCGCGTGTGGCCCGTGACGCTCACGCGGGACTGGTGCGGCGAGTTCCACTGGAACGGGAAAGCCTGATGGCTGAGCACGTCGCGTCGTCGATCGTCGGCTTCGTGCGCGCGGTGGTGGAGGCCGACCCGTTCGGCCTGCGGCCGTCGCCGACGCCGTTCGATTTCGACCGCGTGCCGCAGGACGTCATCGACGGCAGCTACCGGCTGGTGCCGGTCGCGGTGCGTAGCGTCGGCGCGCTGGACTACTACGAGACGCGCACCGACACGCTCGACCTGTGGATCGCGCGGGCCCACAACGGCAACCCGACCGCCACGATGGACGCGCTGCTGACGGAGACGCACTCGCTGGTGTCCGCGGTCGCACGGGCCGGCCAGGCCTACGACTTCGACCTGACCGACGACGCGTGGGGCTATCAGGTCCGACCGATTCCCGGCGCGTCCTACACGGTCGCGCAGATCACTCTGCCGCTCAGTTACGCGGCGCATCTGTAGAGGGTACCGACTATGTCTGTCACTGGACGCAATTCGCGCGCGGGCTTCTCGGTCTTCGGCGCCAACTCGTGGAACGTCGCCGCCAGCGTCACCAAGGCGCTGCACATCACCGGCGATGCCGGCCTGACCCTGCAGCCGCAGTTCTCCGAGAACGAGACGCTCAACCAGGGCTTCTACCGCAACGCGAGCGTCGGCGACATCACGGCGCCCGACATCACGCTGCAGCAGGATGCCCGCTTCGAGGACTTTGCCTACATCCTCGAGGCGCTCGCGATGGGCTCGCCGGCCACGCCGACCGTCGTGTCGTCCACGGGGGGCAACGCCTACAGCCACGTGATCGACCTCGCGCCGGCGGTCGACGGGCGCGGCCTGACGTTCGCGGTGGAGTACGGCGGCTCGCAGTTCTCGCCGTTCATCCAGGAGCTCACGTCGGCCAAGGTCTACGGCTTCTCTGAGACGGTCGGCAACGCGGGCGTCATCGCCCAGTCGTTCCGGCTGCTGGGCACCAAGCCGACGATCACGTCCTCGGTCAACTTCAACAGCACGCTGGCGTCGATGGTGGTGCCCGGCTTCGGCACGAAGATCTTCCGCAAGCACGGCGTGATGCGCCTCAACGCCCAGAGCGGCGGGTCGCTGGTCGCGGCCGATGCGGTGACCATCGAGCAGGCCGAGCTCGAGTTCGCGCGCGTCAACGATGCGCCGTTCGTCTTCGGCCAGGACGTCATCACGTACCCGGCCGATGCGGGCTTCCCGACGGTGCGGCTGGCCCTGACCTACCCGCGCATGACGACGGCCAGTGCCAACAGCATGTACCGCGCGATGGAAGTCGCCGGCGCGTGGAAGGGCGACCTGACCTACACGGGGGCGCTCATCAACGGCGTGACCAACTACAGCAAGACCTACCAGTGGCCGTACCTCGAGCCGCAGGGCATGACGCTCGGGCTGGCCGGCGCCGGGCAGGTCAAGCCGGTCGTGACCTTCATGTGCAAGGAAGTGGCCTCGGCCCCGACGGGCATGGCGGGCGTGACGCGGCCGTTCCGCCTGACGCGCGTGATGGCCAACAGCCTGGGCGCGTTCTCGTAAGCGCAGGACGCCGGCGCGCGAGGAGGCGCACCGGTGGCAGGACATCGACGACAGAGGAGATCCGATGGCTCGTGTATTGACCCGCTCCGACGAGGAGCAGACCGTCACGGTAGTGGAGAAGCAGCTCGCAATCGCGGATCCGGACGGCGACACGTCGTACGTGATCCGGCTGCTGCCCGAGAAGAAGGTCACGCAGTTCCAGAAGACGCACACGACCCGGCGGCCGAATCACCTCGGCCAGATGATCGAGCACACCGATCACGACGCCGTCGCCGAGGACGTCCTCGACTGGGTAATCAAGGACTGGTCCGGGATCGGGGCGCGCGACGAACAGGGCACGCTGGTGCCGGTGCCGTGTACGAAGGAGACGAAGATCGGGCTCGACCCGCACATCCGCAAGGCGTTGATCGACTACGCCTCCCGGAACCAGCGCGTCGAGGTCGCGAAGCAGCAGGAGTCGTTTCGCCCAGCTTCGTAGGTTCTGCGAGGTCTGGGTCGACGACGGGCCGGGCAAGAGCCCCTGCTGCCTGTTTCAGGAGCCGCACGAGGTCGAGGCCGACCTCGAGGTGTACGACTGCGAGACGTGCGCGATTCGCGCGGCGGTCGCAGGGCTGGACGCGGAGAACCGCTTCGCGTGGACCACGTGGCGCCGGATGGCCCAGCGGCTCGTCGTCGACCTACAACTCGGCGGCTATGTGCTGGATCTGGCACTGCACGACCTCGACCCGGACGACGCCCTGACCTGCGTGGAACGGCTGGCCATCATCTACGACGTCCTGAGCCCGCCTCGGACGCCGACCTAGAGCACGGACCGCATGCGCGAACTCGTCGGCTATCAGATCGTGATCGAGCAGGCCCAAGCCCGAGCGGGGCTGGCCGAGGTCGATCGCGCCTTCGAGAAGGTCGACGCGTCGGCGACGAAGGCGGGCAGCGCCATCGACCGCGCGATGCGGGAGGCGTCGGCGGCCTCGACCAAGCTGTCGCGGGACGTCGTCGCGATGGGGCCGCAGCTCAATGCGATGGGCGAGCTCAGCGTCGCGGCGCTGCGGAAGACCGAGCAGGCCGCCAAGGGCGCGGCTGGGGCCACGGGCGAGGCGTCGCGGCAGGTCGGCGTGATGCAGTCCTCGCTCGGGTCGCTGGGGCGCTACGTCCTCGGGGCGTTCGCGATCGAGCGGGTCGTCTCGTTCGGGACACAGATCGTGACGACGGCGGGGCAGGTCAAGGATCTGTCGGACCAGTCCGGCATCGGCACACGCGCCCTGCAGGCGATGGGATACGCCGCGGGGCAGTCCGGCAGCAACATTCAGGCCGTGGCGTCGGCGGTGGCTGAGATGTCGCGCAATCTCCTCTCCGGGAACGCTGGCGCGGTGGGGGCGCTGCGGCAGTTGGGGCTGTCGCATCAGGCGCTGATAGCCATGAAGCCCGAGCAGGCGTTCCTCGACATCGCCGACGCGGTGAAGGCCATCAAGGATCCGATGGTGCAGGCCGACACGTGGTCTCGCATCTTCGGCAAGGGCGCGCTGGAACTGCTGCCGGCCGTCAAGGCGGGCTTCAGCGAGACCGCCGCCGAAGCCGAGCGACTCGGCCTCATCATCAGCGACCGCGACATCACGGCCCTCGACAACATGGGGGACGCGTGGGACCGCGTGGCGCTGCGGGCCAAGGCGGCGACCGCCGGCATGCTCAGCGATGTGATGCGGATCGGCACGGGCATCAGCGAGGCGATCGGTCGGATGCTGACGCCGGGCCCCATCGGCCAGCAGATGGCCGCCAACGTCCCGTCGTGGGTGCCCTCGCTCGGCCAACAGGCACTGCTTGGCCCGTTGGCGTTCATCCCGTCTGGCCTGAATGCGGCGGCCAACTACTTCGACCCGAAGACGCTGGCGCCGATGGCGCCGGTGTCCTCGCATGGGTCGTCGCTGTCACTGCGCCCGATGGCCTCGCACGGCACGGACGACCAGGCGGCCGCCTCGCGCGTGCGCCTGGCCCGCGCGACCGAGTCGGCCGAGTCGGCGCTGGCGAAGCTGACGGCGTCGACCGTGGCGTACCTCCGCACGGTCATGCCGGCGATCGGCCTCGGTGCCACCGTCTCGCAGCTCGAGCGCACGGCGGCCTACCGCGGGCTTTTGAGTTCGGCGGGATCGACCTACCTGCAGACCGGCATCGCGGGCGCCTTCCAGGTGGACCCCTACGGCTCCACCTTGCCGGGTGGCGGCAGCATCATCATGCCGTCGACCAACCCGTACTCCATGATGGGCGGGCTGCAGCAGAACGTCACCGGCCAGCGCGGGCTGTCCAGTGCCCTGGCCGCTCGCTCTGGTGACGGCTCGAGCTGGTGGGACGGCCGTGGCGGGAAGGCCGTCGGCGCAGGCATCGGCGTGGCTGGCGGGGCCGCTATGGGTGCGCTCACCGGTGGCGACCAGTACGCCTCGATGGTCGGCGCGGGTGCGTCGGCGGTGGGCTATGCCGCCCTGGCCGGCGGCACGATGAGCGCGGCCGCCCTTGGCGCGGCGACCATGGGGATCGGCGCTGCCGCGGTCGGCGTGTACATGCTGGTCAAGCACTTCGCGTCCGTCAGCAAGGAAGTGAAGCAGGCGCGCGAGGAGGTGCTGTCGTTCCAGCAGTCGCTGTGGGCGACCATGACCGCGCAGCAGGTCACCGAGGCCGGCGGCGAGCAGTGGGCCGCCACGGTCATCGTCGTGCGCGATGCCTACGAGCGCATGGGCTACTCCGCGCTGCAGGCCGAGTCCGAGGTCGCCAAGCTGTTCGATACCAGTAACCCCGACCAGGCCCGGGCGGCGATGGCGCGGATCAACAACATCATGTCCGACTACCGGGCCATCCTGGCCGGCGTGAACGAGCAGATGGGCGACCTGCTCGGCCAGTCGCTGGAACTCGGGCAGCGGTTGCCGCAGGGCCTGCTCGACGCGCTCGACGCGGCGGTGCGCCTCGGCGACATGACCGAGGAGAACGCGCGTCTGATCGCGCAGCTCACGCAGGCCCCCGAGGTCGACTACCGGAAGTATGAGGAAGCCGCGGCCCGCTACGGCATCAACCCGGACGCGCTCGGGCAGGGCTACCAGCAGAACAAGACCACGACCACGGCGCAGCAGATGGTCGACGACGTCGACCTGCTCACGCGCGGCGGCGCGTCGATGGGCACCATCCTGCATGGGATGCGCGAGGAGATCTCCGCGCTCGTCAATCAGTCGCTGGAGTTCGGCACGACGCTGCCGGCCAACATGAAACCGTGGATCGAGGAGCTGTTCCGGACCAAGCAGCTCGTCGACGAGAACGGCGAGGCGCTCACCGACATCACGCACCTGAAGTTCGGCGAAGACCTGCAGACGACGTTCCAGCGCGTGGCCGACTCCATCCAGGCGCTGATCGACATGCTCAAGGGGCCGCTGTCGAGCGCGCTGGACACCATCGGCAACAAGGTCGTCAAGCCGCGGGTCGAGGTCGACGTCACCACGCCGCCGGAT
>Ga0075163_10003935_pt1 | contig 19950 bp, 14 predicted proteins | sample JI1023141ADNA_FD_71478 | JGI IMG/M metagenome (GOLD analysis project Ga0075163, IMG submission 71478) | Wastewater effluent complex algal communities from Wisconsin, to seasonally profile nutrient transformation and Carbon sequestration -... | ecosystem: Engineered > WWTP > Effluent > Algae... | reverse complement strand
ATGTAGAGCGGCGTCCCCACCAGCGAGCCGGTCTGGGTGAGCGACATGAGCGTGGCTTCATCCCGGGCGATGCTCGAGACCTTGGCGACGCCGAAGTCCACGACTCGCGCGTGACCGCTGCTGACGATGACGTTCTCCGGCTTCAGATCCCGGTGGGTGATGCCGGCGGTGTGGGCAGCGGCCAGCGCGGAGGCCATCTGCGTCGTGAGGTGGCAGGTCTCGGGAATGCTCAGCCGACGATCGCGCACCAGGCGCGCCCGGAGCGACTCGCCGGCCAGGAGATCCATGACCAGGAACGGCGTGCCCACTTCCGTCTCGGCCACCGCGTGCACCCGCACGATGTTCGGATGAACCAGGCCCATGACCGTGCGCCCTTCGCGAAAGAAGCGCTCGCGGCTGGTGGGCTCTCGCGCGTCTTCCGGACGCATGAACTTGAGCGCCACGCGCAGGCCCGTCTGCGTGTCGGTGGCTGCCCACACGGTGGCCATTCCGCCCTGACCGACGATGTGGTCCACCCGGTAGCGCCGTGCGATGACGGTGCCGGGGCCAGTTCGTTCGCTCGCGACGGAAAGCACGGCCGGAGTCTAGCGACCTCCGTGCCACCCTGCACGGAAGACCTGGCCGCGTTTGCCCGATGTGCCGAGCGGGCGCGCCCGGAATTCTGCGGGCGCGCCCCCGCCCGTCGACTCAGCGAGCGCGCGCGGCGACCCGGCCTCGAGGCCGCTCTTCCGCGCGGGATCGCAGCCCTACCTCGGCCGAACGGTGCGCGAACATCCGCGCCAGCGCGGTGGTGACGATCTCGGCCCGCAGCCTGTCCTCGAAGGCGAGGTCACGCGCCTCCACCGGGTACAGCATGTCGACCAGCAAGGGCTCCACCACCGGGTAGGCGGTCATGGAGACCACCTGTAGAAACAAGGTGCGGGGGTCGATGTCGGGGGCAATGATGCCCGCCTCGCGAAGGCGCGCGAGCTCGGCGATGACCAGCTCGAAGGCCGGGAGAATCTCGGCTTCGAAGGCGGCTCGGCCTTTCTTGTCGGCCTCTCTTCGCAGCACCGAGAGCAGCGCCCCATGCTTGCTGAAGAACCGCTGCGTGAGGCTCACCAGCGCGTCGCCGAGCATGCGGAATTGCTCCTCGCGGATGGGACCGGTTCCGGTGAAGAGGCCGGCTGGCCCCTCCATGAGCGCGCGAACGTCGTGGGTGACCGACTGGAGTGCCCGCCCCATGACCTCGCGGTAGAGCAGCTCCTTGTCCTCGAAGTGGAAGTGGATGAGGCTGGTGGGAACGCGCGCGCGCTTGCCGATGGCGGTGAGCCTTGCGCCGGCGAACCCCTGGCGCCCGAACTCCTCCTCGGCGGCGTCGAGGATGCGTCGTTTCGACGCGTCGGCGTCCCGGACCTTCACGTTCTTCATCAGCGTCGGAGCCTAGCGCAACGGAGCCCGCAATTGAAGGCCGCGGCGCGAGCTCGACCACGGCGCTTCGGGCGTATTGAACGAAAAGTAAGGGGCGATGGCCCGAGGTGCGACCCCGCCATCGCAGCGGATTGGCGCAGAAAGGCACCATCCTGTCGTTTCCGGTTGGCGCGCGGTGACAGCTTGAGCTAACGAACTGACTTTATTATCAGCTATAGGTGTGCCGATGTACCTGGTCTCGAGAGCTCTTCCCTATGCCTTCGTCGGCGCCTGCATCGTCGCATGTGGGAGCGGGGCCGCGCCGTCCTGGGAGCCGCTCCCGGATGCCGCCGCGACCCTCGACGCCGGCGCACCGCCGGTCGACGCCGCGATGGCGCAACCGGAGGCCGCAGTCGCGGACGGCGACGCGGAGGTCGACCCGCCGTCGGGCCCCGGCCTGCCGTTCCGCATCGAGGGCTACGGTGCGGGCACCGTGGGCGGCTTCGCCCCGGGCCACGACGTGGTGAAGGTCACGTCGCTCCTCGACGATGGCCCCGGCACCTTGCGCGAAGCCATTCGCGGCGCCAAGGGGCCTCGGGTCGTGCTCTTCGAGGTGGATGGCGACATCTCCCTCGCGAGCCCCCTCCTCTTGCCCAGCGATCTCACCATCGACGGGCGCGGCCATCAGGTGACGCTCCGGAAGAAGGGCTTCGTCATCCCCGGGACGGACCAGATCATCCTCACCCATCTGGCGCTGGTAGACGTGGGCCCCGACACCGAGGACGGCGTACAGATCGGCCATCCGACCAACGGGCCCAGCGAGCACGTCGTGCTCGACCACCTGCGCTTCGAGGAGACCGGCGACAACGGTGACTCGAAGAACGTCGACGAGGCCATCTCGGTGGTCTTCGGCAGCCGCTTCATCACCATCGCCTACTGTCGCTTCCTGCGCTGGGAGAAGGTCATGCTCTTCGGCAACGGCGACGCTCCGGCAGCAGTCGACGCGCAGATCCGCGTAACCGTCCACCACAACTGGGCCCGCGAGACCGGACGCCGGCATCCCCAGGCCCGCTATGGCGTGTACGACTTCTACGACAACTTCTGGGACGACTGGCGCATGTTCGGCTTCGCCTTCGAGAAGCCCTATCGCGAAGCCTTCGGTGCGCAGGAAGGAGCCGGCGTTCTTCGTGGCGCATCCGGCGGCCATCGCGGCGGTCGGTCGCGAGTGCACCAAGCGCGGGGTCCCGCCGCCCACCGCCACCCTCTTCGGCTCGCCGTTCCTCACCTGGCGTGGGCTCCCGCTCATCCCGTGCGACAAGCTCAAGGTGACCGATGGCAAGACCAACATTCTGCTCATGCGCACCGGCGAGAAGAAGCGCGGCGTGGTCGGCCTCTTCCAGCCCGGCATTCCCGGCGAAGTGAGCCCCAGCCTCTCGGTGCGCCTCATGGGCATCAACCAGCGCGGCGCAGCGCAATACCTGGTGTCTCTGTACTGCTCGGCGGCGGTTCTCACCGAGGACGCCCTCGGCGTGCTCGAGAACGTCTCGGTCGACAAGTACCATGACTACAAGTGAGCGATCTGCCGGAGGTCCCGACGTCTCCGGGCATGAGAACATCGGCGCCCCGGACCCGTCTCTCGACGTCGCTGGCGCCTTCGGCAAGGAGCTTCAGCGGTTCGCCAATGAGCTCTTCGCCGGTCGTCCGCCCAGCGCGCTCGCGTCGGTCGGTGCGGGTGGCGCTTCACCGACGGTAACGTTGCCGCCGGTGCCCGGTCCGGTGGCCCGGCCGCCCATCCCCAACGCCAACGCGCCCACCGAGAGCGATCTGCGCCCGATTCATACGCTGGCCCACGAGCACTTCGGCATTCCGCTGGTGACGCGGAGCGAGCCCTCGGCGGAGCCCTACTTCCTGCAGAGTGCAGGTATTCCTACGGCCGTCCCCGGGGCTTCGCCGTCGCTCCCCAGCGCCGCCCTGCCGCCTGCGGCTCCGTCCTTCGGCGGTTTGCCGGCGGGCTTCGCGGTGCCGAGCGCGTTCGATGCCACGACGCCGTCCATGCCTTCGGGCATGGCTGCGCCGGCTTCCTCCGCGGCTGTCCCGTCGGCACCGGTGGCGACGCCGCACGCGCCCGCGGCCTCCGGCGGCGTGCCTTCCTCGGAGCTGTTCTCGTTCAGTCCCGAGGTGACGCCCGATCTGCGCTCGAGCGGCGAGCTCTTCGATCCGCACGCGGTGAAGAAGGACTTTCCCATCCTCCAGGAGCGCGTCCACGGGCGTCCGCTGGTGTGGCTCGACAACGCCGCCACCACGCAGAAGCCCCACGCGGTCATCGAGCGCCTCTCGTACTTCTACCAGCACGAGAACTCCAACGTGCACCGGGCGGCGCACACGCTGGCGGCCCGCTCCACCGACGCCTACGAGGCGGCTCGCGACAAGGTACGCCGCTTTCTCAACGCGTCGTCGCCCAAGGACATCGTGTTCGCCCGCGGCGCCACCGAGGCCATCAACCTGGTGGCCCAGAGCTGGGGGCGTCGTCACGTCGGGCCAGGCGACGAGATCGTCATCACCTGGCTCGAGCACCACGCCAACATCGTTCCCTGGCAGCTTCTCGCCGCCGAGAAGGGCGCGCGCCTGCGCGTCGCCCCGGTGGACGACAACGGCGAGGTTCGCCTCGACGCCTACGAGAAGCTCCTGGGGCCGAAGACGCGCATCGTCTCCCTGACGCACGTCTCCAACGCCCTCGGCACGGTGGTGCCCGCGCAGGAGATGGTGCACATGGCGCACCGACACGGCGCCCGGGTGCTGGTCGACGGCGCCCAGGCCGTCTCCCACATGCCGGTGGACGTGCAGGCCCTCGACTGCGACTTCTACGTGTTCTCCGGCCACAAGGTGTTCGCGCCGACCGGCATCGGCGCGCTCTACGGCAAGCCCGAGGTGCTCGAGACCATGCCGCCCTGGCAAGGGGGCGGCAACATGATCGCCGACGTCACCTTCGAGAAGACGCTCTACCAGCCGGCTCCCGCGCGCTTCGAGGCGGGCACCGGCAACATCGCCGACGCGGTGGGCCTGGGCGCGGCCCTCGACTACGTGACGGGCCTCGGCCTGCCGGCCATTCACCGCTACGAGCACGAGCTCCGCTGCTACGGCGAGGAGCTCCTGCGGGGCGTGCCCGGCCTCCGCATCGTCGGCAATGCCAAGGAGAAGGCAGGGGTCATCTCCTTCGTTCTCGATGGCGTGCGCACCGAGGACGTGGGCGGCCTGCTCGACAAGGAGGGCATCGCGGTGCGCTCCGGTCACCACTGCGCGCAGCCGATCCTGCGCCGCATGGGCCTGGAGAGCACCGTGCGCGCTTCGCTCGCTCCGTACAACACCCGCGAGGATCTCGACGCGCTGGCTACCGCCGTTCATCGGCTCCAGGTGGGCCGACCGCGATAGCCCGGGCTCGGTTTCGCGCATCCGCCATGACGGAGGGTTTGGCTCGTTCGCTCGCGCCTGACCCTCCGTTCCTGTTTGCGGGTGCTTTTTTTGGCTGCGTCGCGTCATCCGTCGCCGGCGAATTGCGCGAGAAAGAGCTCTCTGTCGGAAATCCGCCATCGCAGAGGCCATGCAATTGCGTCAAATTGGCCTCAAAATGACATGAACTGGGCGAGTACCGCTTGCCGACGGCCATTTGTCCGTTATATTGGAAATCATGTTCGTGAACGTCCCCGCCCTCCGCGCCGCCGAGCTCATCGCCTCCGAGAATCTCGAAGTGGTCGACGTGCGAGCACCTCACGAGCGCGGCGAAGGCATCATCCCCGGCGCGCGCTCGGTTTCCCTCGAGGAGCTTCGCCGCACGCCGGAGGCCGCGCTTCCCCGTGACGGCGTGGTGTTCGTGTGCGCCGCCGGGACCCGAAGCCAGACGGCGGCCCGGCTCGCGGTGGCCCACGGGCTGAAGAAGGTCTACAGCCTCATGGGCGGCACCCGCGGTTGGGTCAAGTCCGGCCTCGCGCTCGAAGAGCCGCTCCCGGTGGCAGTCTAAGCAGACCCTCCCCGTCGCTCCGGAGGCGCGAGCCTCAGCGGGCGCTGGTCTTGGGCTGCGCCAGCTGATCGCCGAGGGTCTGCGCGCCCTGAAGGTGCTCGGCCACCCGCGGCCGGAGGTCGTTGAGGTACGCCTTCATCTCGGTGTTCTGGGCGGCGGCGATGAGCTTCTGATCGAGCGCGTCGAGGAGCTCTCGGTGCTCCTTCACCTGGAGCGCCACGTAGGCCTTGTCGAAGTCGCCCGGCGTTGCGCCGCGCAGATTCTCCAGGGCGGCTGCGCCGTCCTTGGCCATCTTCTCGCTCATGGGGTTGGGCTGCGGTGAGAGCTTGGCCTTGTCCATGAGCTTGCCCTGCTTGGACTTCGCCTCGGTGTGGTGCTTCACCATCATGGCGGCGAACTTCCTCACCCGCGCGTCCTTCGACTTCGTCTGCGCCAGCTTCGCCTGCTCGATCTCACCCACGTTGCCCATGTCCACGATGGCCGCGATCTGGGGATCGGTCAGGGTGGGCTCCGCGGGCGGGGGAGGTGGCGGATTTTCGGTCGCGCTCACCGGCGTGGTGGCCGCAGGCGCCGGGCTCATGGAGAGGTCCGTCTGCGGCATGGTGGCGTTGGTGGCCGACGTGGCGGGCGCCTCGCCTTCGGCGGTCTTGGGCGGCTCCCCGCCGCCTCCGCATGCGAGGAGCGCGAGCATCGAGAGCGACGCGATGGTTCGTGAATGCATGTAGGATCTCCTCATTCGCCAGGGGTTCGGGGTGTGTCTTCGCCGGCCTTCGTCGAGGGCTCGCCGGCCTTCGGGCCTACGCGCGACGATTCCGTGGCCGACGGCTTGGTGACGGGAACCTCGTCCTCGCGCACCGCGGGCGAGGTCGACGGCCGCTTGGCCTGGTGATTTTCCTTGTTCATCGGCCCGGCGATGATGCCCCTGCGCGAAACGATACCTGCTGCCATGGTTGTCACCTCGCCGCGACTCGGTGCACGGCCCGTGCCCGTGCGTTCCCCCCATTCTCCGGGTCGTTGCGTGGGTTTAGATGATCCCGCGCGTTCCTTCTCGCCTCAGTTGTGGCGGGATGGGGGAGGTCCTCCCAGGTCATAGGCAGCCCTTCGCCCCGAATTTGTGGCGGCACGGCGGTTGCTTAAACAGCCCAGGTGAAGGGAGTGAGCATGAAGAAGCGCGAAGAGGGAGCGGCCATCCGGGGAGGCACCGCGTCCGGCGGGACTGCAGATGCGGCCATCGCTCACGCGCGATCGACTGCCGGGGAGCCCGTGCAACCGGTTGGGTTGGCGCCGCGCGAGTTGGACGTTGCTGCTTCGCTCGGCGTTCCGGCCGCGGGCGAGGGGCCCAGCTGGGATGCGGAAACGCACTTGCGCGAGGGCTATCGCGACATCGACTACGACCCCGTGCGCCCATCGTCCGAATGGACGAAGGCCGCGAGCGCCGAGCCAGGCGGCGAGCACCGACGCATCCCGATGCCGCGTCCCGTTCCACTGGCAGAGAACGACGCCGATCTCCCGGGCGCCCACGGCTATCGAGAGCAGCAGCACGAGAACCCGGGCATCTTCGGAGCGCCGCCCGATCTCCCCGACGCCGACGAAGCCTTGCGTGAAGCCGTGCTCGAGCGCGTGAGCAAGCTTCGCGGCTTCGATGGGCGAAACCTGGAGATTCGGGTGCGTGGCGGCGACGTGACCCTGCGCGGTGTGGTGGATCACCTCGCGGTTCGCGACACCATCGCCGCTGCGGTCGGCGAAGTGGTGGGCGTGCTTCGGGTCGAGAACGATCTGCGAATCGCCCGCGCACTCGACGTCTTCCCCCGGCGCTCGGACGATCGCCACTGAGCGTCGGCCTCGACGTTACGGCATCTCTTCCGGAAGAGGCCGGCGTGCTGCGTCGAACTTCTTCCACGGATCGCGCTTTCGCGACGCGAGGACGCCGGGCACCGTCCGCACGGTGAAATCCAGCGCCTCCACGTGGCCGAGCTCGTCCCACCCCACCGGCATGGAGACCGGCGCCTGCGGCCGCGCCCGCGGCGAAAAGGCCGCCACCGCGGTGGCGCCGCGACCGTTGCGCAGGTAGTCGACGAAGATCTTGCCGGTGCGCTGAGCCTTGGACATCGAGGCGGTGAAGTGCGAGGGATCGCGGCGGGTGAGCTCGCTGGCAATGCCGTGGCTCACGCCCTTGGCTATGTCCCAGCCGTGCTTGCCGCCCTTGGGGACCAGCGGCACCACCACGTGCAGCCCCTTGCCACCGGTGGTCTTCACGAACGCGCCGAGCCCCAGCTCCTCCAGGAGTGCGCGCACCTCGCCGGCGGCCTCGACGACCCGCTTCCAGGAGACGTCCGGTGCGGGGTCCAGGTCGAGCACCAACTGGTCCGGCGCCTCCACGTCCTCGATCCGCGAGCCCCACACGTGGAGCTCCATCGCGTTGAACTGACAAAGCGCCAGGAGGCCTTCCGTGGAAGACACGTACATCCACTCGTCGTCGCCGCGATGCCGCAGGCGAATCGAGGGCGGCATGCCGGGCGCACGGTGCTTTTGAAAGAAGCACTTGGCTCCGGCACCATCGGGACATCGCAAGAGCGAGAGCGGGCGATCGCCCACCCACGGCATCATCCAGGGGGCGACCTCCGCGAAGTACCGGGCGAGCTCCAGCTTGGTCAGACCGGAGGCCGGCTCCACCACCCGGTCCGGATGGGTCAAGCGCATGTTCGCCACGGCGCGCACCGCCTCCGCGCCGGGCTCGTGCTTCTTGGCTCGCTGCTTTTCGACGTGCACGGGGACCTCTCGATGAACTTCGGCGGCCGGTTTGTCGTCGCGCAGCCCGAGGTAGCTCGGGTGCCGCATGTGACCATCGGTGGTCCACTCGGTGAACTTCACCTCGCACACGAGCTTCGGCTCGACCCAGGTGGTCCCGGCGATGCGTGGTGCGGGCGAGAACGGCGACGCGTCCGTGCGGAGTGCACCCAAAGACCGCCGCAGATCCCGGAGCGTCCGCGTATCGAAGCCGGTGCCGACCTTGCCCGCGTAGCGGAGCGCGCCGGTCTTCTCGTCGCGAACGCCCACCAGGAGAGCGCCGATGCCGACCCGGCTGCCGGCCGGCTCGGTATAGCCGCCGATGACAGTCTCCTGCCGCTGCGAGCACTTGCACTTCTGCCAATCGAGGGAACGCACACCGCGGTACGGCCGATCGCCACGCTTGGCGACGATGCCCTCGAGACCGAGCTCGCAGGCCTGCCGAAAGAAGGTGGCGCCCGGCTGGTCGGCGCTCACCTTTCGGGCGTCCACGTGGTCGGCGTACCGGAGCGGGCTCTCGCGTGGGTCTTCCCCCGCGAGCAGTCGGCGCAGCACTTCCTTGCGCTCGAGCAGCGGTAGGTCGCGCAGATCCTTCCCGTGCGCATAGAGCACGTCGAACACGAAGTATCCGACGTCGGCGCTGTCGACCGCGCGATTCTGGAGCGCCTGGAAGCTCGTGCGGCCGTCCGGCGTCATCACGCACACCTCACCATCGAGCCAGAGATCGCCGTCGAGCTTGGCGATGGCCTCGGTGATGCCCGGAAATTCCGCGCTCCAGTCCTTCTCGGTCCGCGACAGCAGCGTCACGCGGGCGCCGTGCTTCCTCGCCAGGATGCGGTAGCCGTCGTACTTGATCTCGTACACGAAGGTCTCGCCCTCGGGGGCTGCGTCCACCCGCGTGGCGAGCGACGGTGCGATGCGCGCGGGTAGAGGGTCGGCCGGGCCGCTGCGCGGGGGGCGTGCCTTCTTGGCGGCCTTGGCCCTCTTCTTGGGGGCGGTGGTCTTCTTCACGGCACGCTTCGCGGCCACCTTCGGCGCCCCGGCGGTCACGGCGTCGAGGTCTCGCCGTGTGGCCACGCTCAGCGGTAGCTCGGCGACCACGTCGCGAGCGTCGTCGGCCGCTTCGTCGCGCTCCTTCACCAGGAGCCACGGCGTCTTCTTCTCGTTGCCTTTGGGCTTCATACGAATGAGCGCCCAGCGGCCTTGCAGCTTCTCGCCGCGCAGGGCGAATACCAGATGACCCTTGGCGAGCCCCGCCGCGGGGTCGCCGTCCGGCTCCCAGGTGCCGCGATCCCAGACCAGGACCGTTCCCCCGCCGTACTCGCCCTGGGGAATCGTGCCCTCGAAGGTGCCGTAGTCGAGCGGATGGTCTTCGACCTCCACGGCGAGGCGCTTGTCGTCCGGCGAAAGGCTGGGACCCTTGGGCACGGCCCAGCTCTTGAGCACGCCGTCGAGCTCCAGTCGGAAGTCGTAGTGGAGGCGCCGCGCCGCGTGCTTCTGGACGACGAACGAGAGCCCGCCTCTCGGCGACCGCGACCCCTTGCGGCCGCGCGGCTCCGCGGTCTTCCGGAAGTCGCGCTTGGCGTGGTACTTCGCCAGGCCCACCTCAGGCTGCCTTGGTGCGCGCGGTGCGCTTGGTCTTGCGGCGTGCCTTCGCCGGCTTCTCGGCTTCGGGCCCGTCGTTGGCCGCTTTTCCACGGCCCACCTGGGCCACGCTCTTCTGCAGCAGGGTCATGAGGTCGACCACGCTGGCGGACGCGGCCGCGCTCTTCTTCGCGCCCTTGGGCTCGCTCACCTTGCCCTTGCGGGCCTTCTCCTCGATGCGCGCCAATAGCTCGTCGCGATAGGTATCCTTGTACTGTGCAGGCTTCCAGGGCGAGGACATCTCCTTCACCAGGCGCTCTGCCATGTCGAGCTCCCGGTCCGAGACCCGTAGCGACGACAGATCGGTGGGCAAATCGAGGGTCTTGGGCGAGCGAATCTCGTAGGAGAAGCGCAAGACCTCCAGCATGAGCACGTCTTCGTAGGCGAACACCGCCGCCAGGTGCTCGCGGGTGCGAAGGACGAAGCTGGCGATGGCGGCCTTGCCGCTCCGACGTAGCGCCTCGCGCAGCACCGCGTAGGCCTTGGCCGACTTCTTGGTCGGCGCCAGATAGTACGGGGTCTCCCAGTACGCCGGGTGCACCGCATTCGCGTCCACGAAATCGCGCAGATCGATGGTCTGGGTGGCCTTGACGTTGGCCGCCTGGAAGTCCTCTTCCGTGACCTCCACGTACTTGCCCTTCTCGTACTCGTACCCCTTCACGATGTCGCTCCACTCCACCTCTTTCCCCGTGACCTTGTTGGTCCGCGTGTAGCCCACCAGGTTGCCGTCACGTCGGTCCAGCTGATGAAAGTGCACGTCGTCGTTCTTGGTGGCGCCGTGGAGCTCTACCGGGATCTGCAGCAGACCGAAGCTGATGGACCCGGTCCACAGGGCGCGGCCTCCGCCACCCTCGCTCGCTTCGGTCTCGGGCTTTGCACGACGTGCAGCGGTCTTCTTGGTCGCCATGGGATCGCATCCTCCGCCGCCCACGGAGCAACCTACGTGCCTTCACCAATCCCCGAGGGCCGCGCGGATCTTGCGTGTCTACCCTGCGACGCGACCGTGACGAATTGCCCCGCTGGGGCGACCGAGCGCGAAGTCGCGTGTGTGCTGGATTTCAGCCGCCGCTGGTGTAGACCACTGCCCATGAAGCTCTCTCGCCGTCCCGCCCTCGGTTCGTTGCTCGCCCTCGCTTGCGCGGGCTCCGTGCTCTACGCCTGCGGAGACGATCCCGGCACCTCTCCGGACCCGACCGACTCGGGAACGCCGGTGGTCGATGCCGCCAAGGATCGCACCACGCCGCCGCAAGATGCTCGCAGCGATGCACCCATTGCCGACGGTGGTCGCGACGTCACCGCCGACGCGCCCGACGCGAACCTGAGCCCGGCCTCGCAGCAGATTCAAGCGGTGCGTACCGCGGCCACCGCGGTCACCGACGCGGGCACCGACGGCGGCGCCGTGAACCTCCCCATCGACAGCGCCTTCGTGACCTACGTGCGCCCCGCGGTGGGCGCCGATCCGGCGGGCTTCTTCATCCAGGCCGAGCAGAACGGCCCGGCCATCTTCGTGGCGGTCGACCCGACCACGCTCACGCCGGTTCCGGTCCCGGGCGACGAGGTCTCCTTCAAGGCTACCGGCGTCCTCAACGTGGCGAGCCTTCGCGAGGTGGTGACGCTCACCAACTTCACCCGCGTCTCCCAGGGCAAGGCGCTCTCGTCGCTCTTGCAAGACCTCACCGCGGCGACCGACGTGGTCACCGGGCTCGACCGCTACGAGAGTGAGTACGTGAAGCTCTCGGCCACCGTCGCTACCGACTTCGTAGCCGCCGGTGCGGGCTCGGTGGGCGCGCAAGTGACCACCACCGGCATCACCGCCGCGAGCGCCAACCTCCGGGTCCGCTTGCCGCAGACGGTCCAGGAAGGGCTCGATGTCGCCGCCGCGTGCACCTTCACCCTCACCGGCCCCATGTGGCGCTTCACCTCCGCGGCTCAGCCCTCGGGCTTCGTCGATGCCGACATCTCCGCGCTGGTGTGCAAGGCGCCCAAGGTCGCCGCTGCCGCCGCCACCAACCTCACCACCGTGGTGGTGACCTTCGATCGAACGATCGCGCCGGCCTCGCTGCTGGCCGACGGCTCGCAGTTCACGCTCAACGGTGGCCTCACCGTGAGCGCCGCCGCGCTCACCGGCCCCAAGGAAGTGACCCTCACCACGTCGACCCAGGTGTCGGCCACGCCGTACACGGTCACCGTCGCCGCCACGCTCCAAGACACGCTCACCAAGGGCATCGACGCGACCGCCAAGACCGCCAACTTCCTCGGTTACGTCACGCCCGCGGTGGTACGCCTCGACGAGCTGAACCCGGCCATCGCGGGCGGAGCCGACCTCATCGAGCTCCGCGTCGTCACCTCCGGGAACCTCCTCGGCATCACCCTCGAAGAGAACCTGGTGAACAACAAGGCGATCCTCGCCACGCTCCCGAACCTGGCGGTGGTCGCCGACGATCTCGTGGTCGTGCACCTCGATGGCACCGGCGTCACCGACGAGACCACCAGCAAGACCGGCTGCGCGGGTGCCCTCTGCTACGCGGGCGCATGGGACGTGAAGGGCACTACCGCCATGACCAACAACGCGCGCGTCATCGTCGCCCGCGGCCCCAACAAGGTGCTGCAGGACGGCGTGGCCTGGTTCAGCTCGGCGCTCACGCCGTCGGCCACCTGGTACCTGGAAGTTAACGCGCTCGCGACGGCCACCCAGTGGTCCGACTGCGCCGGCGCCGCCTGCGCCAACAACGCAGACGCGCTCCTCATCGGCGCCGACTTCAAGAACGTCGGCACCACGGCCGCGACCAACAGCTTCCGTCGCGTCGCGGCCACCGACACCAACACCAAGGCCGATTGGGCAGTGGGCGCGAGCTCCTGGGGCGTTTCCAACCCCTGAGCGCCATCGCGTCGGGCCGAGGCGCCGCCTCTCCACGATCGAGCGCCGCTAAGAGCGGGGCGATCGTGGGGGCGGCGCTTCGGTTTTGGGCCCCGCGGAAATTCCTGGATTGCCAGCGATGGCTCCAGCGTTGAGACTCCCACCATGTCCGCAACGCCGCGCTCTTCGTCGCTCTCGCTCCTCGCCCTGTTCGCGCTCGTTTCCACAGCGCCCGGGTGCTCCGGGTGCGGAAAGAGCTCCGCTGGCTCCGATGCCGCGCCGGGGCTCTCGTCCGCGTCGGTGCCCACCGCGAGCGCCGCGCCCTCCGGGCAAACGTCCGCCGCTGCGTCGGCATCGTCCGCCGTTGCGAAGCCCGTCGCGGCCGCCTGCGCGGTGAAGGGCGACGTCACGGTGGTCGACCAAGGCGTGCGCGCCGACACCGGCATCACGGTCGGGCTCGCTACCTTTGCCATCGGCTACGCGAAAGGGCAGGGGACGCCGAAGGCCGCGACCTTCGACGACGCCGGTGTGATGACGGTCTCGGAGGTCTCCGAGCCGTTCGAAGCGCTGGACCGCAAACCCGAGACCTCCGTTCGTCGCGTCGTGCAGCGGGTGACGCCGCTGGATGCGAAGGACGGCAAGGTGCGCGTCTCGGTCGACTACGTGGAGACCACCAGCGAGAAGGCGCGCCGGGTGCACTGCGGTCCGCCGAGCGCCCCGTTCATCTCCTTCGAGGGGCCGAGCCTCTCGGCGGGAGCCGACGGCGCCACCCACGAGACCGTCGACTGCCGGACCGTCCAGACCGAGAACGGCTTCGGCGCGCTCGAGAGCACGCTCGAGACCGACGGTCAGAAGATGACCGCCGCGCTGACCCTCGGTGGCTTGGAGCTCGCCCGAAGGGAGACTCCCATCAAGGCCGGCGACAAGCCCAGCGAGCGCTACGCGTTCACCATGCTAGGTGCGGCCCGGGGTGCGGCCGGTTCCGTGTATGTTGCACGCTTCAACGGCAGCGTCATCATCGGCCGGCGTCTCCCCGAGGGGCCGTCGGACGCGGGCTTCTGGCTGGGAACTGCCACCAATCCTCCGGCGGTGACCTTGGACCCGGACGGCGAGCACGTGGCGGTGTGGACCACGCTCATGGCCAAGCCGGAGCTCTACGCCACGCGCTTCGTGTACGGAAAGAAGCCCGATGCGCCCAAGCCGGTGGCGATCGCCGACGCCGCGCCGGTAGAGGAGCGCAGCGCGGTCTTCGCGCTGGCGCGCGCCGCAGACACGCTGGTGGTGAACGCCGAGAAGGTGGGCGGCAAGCGCGTCACCAAGCTCCGCCGCGTAGACGCCGAGGGCAAGGTCCTGGGAACCACCGGCGTCGGCGCCGACGACGAGACCGTGCAGGAGGCGAAGCTGGTGGCCCTGCCTTCCGGCGACGTGCTGCTGGTGTACGTCGCGCTCGATCGCGCCAAGGGCTACGTGATCAAGCGGTCCATCCTTGGCTGCGGCGACGCGCCGGCCCCCTGACCTCTTGCGAGACGAAGACAACCGCGGAGGGGGTCCCTCGCTTCGCTCCTAAGAAACAGACCGGCTAACCGCTGCGTTTCAGTTCGCGGTCACCCCGAGGCGCAGCGAGGGGGCCCCTCGGAGCTCTGCGACGAAGTGGCAGAGGGGGTCCCTCGCTTCGCTCGGGATGACTCTTTGTTTCTTCGAGATACTGGCGCGCGCCGCGCGTGAAGGCTCGGGGTGACCGCTTGCTTCTTCGAGCTGCGTGAAGACTCGGGATGACCGCCTCAGGCGCGTTTGCGGCCTTCGATGTGCCCTTGGAGGAAGGTCACCACGCGCTCGAAGGGATCGAAGCCGAACGACTGCGCGATGGCCGGGCGGAGGTTCGAGTTGGCGTTCACGTCGTAGAAGACGCGCCTGCCGTCTGCGGCTTCCAGGTACTCGATGCCGCCCACGTCGATGCCGCCCTCGCGCAGGATGCGCGCACCGTCGCGTACGGCTTCCGCGGGCACCTCCGGGTACGGGTGGAACTCCACCGGCTTCACCGGTTCCTTGGCGGCCAGCGAAGGCACCGCGCAGTGGCCCTCGCCCTCTTCGGGGTTGCACACCTCGGAAGGGCACAGGTTGAACGAGCCGTGCGACACCACGCGCATGGCGTACAGGAGCTCGCCGCCCAGGTACTCCATGCGTACGATTCCCTGCGCGGCGGGCAGCGGGAAGTACTCCTGCAGCAGCAGCAGGTGGTCCGGCTCCCAGAGCTCCGGTCGATCGCGCAGGAGCCTGCGCAGCTCGTCGGGCTCCGAGAGCAGATACATGCGCGCGCCGCTTCCGCCTTGCTCGGGCTTGAGCAGGGCGGGCCAGGTGCTCCACCGGCCGAGCGCCGTTTCGACGTCGTTGAAGGCCAGCGATCGCGGGTGCGCGATGCCGAGCTTGTGGCAGAGCGAGCCCTGGGCGCTCTTGGAGAGCTCGAGGGCGAACGCCTGCGAGCCGTTGAGCACACGGGCACCGCCCGTCTCGAGGGTGCGCATGTACGAAAGCGCTAGCGGCACCGCGCGCGTGTTGCCGCGCACGTAGGCGCTCGGGCTCGCCTGATTGAAATACAGGGGCGCGCGGGGCGCTGCGTCGACGTCGAAGGCGCCGGTCTTGAGGTCGAACGCCTCGAAGGCGACGCCTCGGCGCTCCAGCGCCGAGAACAGCGGCTTCTGCCACTCGGGGTGCTCGTAAAGGACGACCAGATCCGGCGCGCTCATCGGTACGACTACTTGGCGGCGGGCTTGGGGTCGATGCGCAGCACCTGGTTGCCCAGCATGTCGACGATGTACAGCTTGCCGTCGGGACCGAAGACCATGCCTCCGAGCGCGCCGTCGGGCAGTCCGGTGTCGAGCCAGTTCACCGCTTCGCCCTTGAAATCGAAGGCCGTGATGCGGCCGTTGGCGTTGTCGGAGACGTACAGGTAGTCTCCGTGAATCTCCAGGCCCGAGGGGCGCGTGACCAGGCCCTGACTCTGCGACACCACCTCTTCGATGGACGCGCCGTCCATGAAGTCGCTGGCCACCAGCTCCTCCTTCTTGGGAGCGTTCTTGGTGCGCGTGCCCGACTTGGTGTCGAGCTTCACGATGCGACCGTTGCCGGTGTCGGCGGCGTACACCATGCCGTCTTGCGGACGGAACGCCAGGTGGCTGGGAACGCCCTCGACCCGCTTGAACTGCCCGGCGCCGTACCAGCGGATGCTGCCGTCGGAGTGGTTGTCCATGCCGACGCCGTGATCCTTGGCGAAGTCGTATCGCTGGATGGCGCCCGACTGCCCGCCGAACACCCAGTACACGTTGTCGGCCTCGTGGGTGATGCCCATGCAGAGCGGGCTCGAGTGGAGCATATCGATGTGCGAGCCGAGGCCGATCGGGTCCTTCTTGGTGAAGATCGCCAGATCGCTGGTCCACAAGACCGGCCCCATGAAGTCGTTGGCGTTCCCCTCCATCGACCCGTGCTCGTTGCGCGACTCGCCGCAGGTGCCGAAGGTGCCGATGGATCCGAAGGTGGTGGGCTCGGCGCCGAAGGCGATGGACGTGGGCCGGTCCATGAAGTGGTCCATCGCCGGCTCGTTGCGCCGCTCCGAAGTGCGTGCGTCGCTGGTGGCGTCGTGCACGATGACCATGCTGTTGTCGGTGGCGTTGACGACCCACAGCTCGCCGCTCACCCGCGGATTGAAATCGAGGTCGGTGGGGCGCTTGAGGCGCGCCTCGGGGCCGATGATGGTGGTGAGGGTGACCGAACCGGCGGTCTTGTCGCCCACCCCCAGCTCCGGCGCGAGCGTCACTTTGGGCGTGGGGGTCGGTGCCGGGGCCGGGTCGGAGCCGCAGCCGAGCGCGAGGAGGAGCGAGGAGCCGATGATAAGTTGTCGCATGGGGGGTGCCTCGCCTAGGCACGTGCCGTGCCAGTGTGAACCGCGAAAAAAGCGCGGCAAAGGAAGCGCTTTCCTACCGCATCCTGCAGGGGCGTCAAGCGACTGACTGACGTGGGTGCCGGGGCTTACGGCAAGGGGCCTCGGAAATTCCTGGCCGGGTATGGGCCCCGGGGTGGCGTATCCTGAGGTGGATGGAGAGCCGGACCGCGCGACGACTGCGAGTCTTGCACGACACCGGCCTCCTCGACACGGCGCCGGAGGCCGCGTTCGATCGCGTGACGCGGCTCGCCGCTCGGCTCCTCGGCGCGCCGGTGTCGCTGGTGAGCTTGGTCGACCGAGACCGCCAGTTCTTCAAGAGCGAGCACGGGCTCTCGGAGCCCTACGCGTCGACACGCGAAACGCCTCTCCGTTACTCTTTCTGCCGCTACGTGGTCTCCACCCGCGCGGCGATGGCCGTCGCCGACGCGCGCCTCGATTCAAGGCTGCACGAGAATCCCGCTATCGCCGAGCTGGGCATGCTGGCCTACGCCGGCACCCCGCTCATGGTGGAGGGCGAGGCCATCGGTGCGCTGTGCGTGGTCGATACTCGGGCGCGCGCGTGGACCGAAGAGGACCTCGCAGTGCTCGGTGAGCTCGCCGAGACGGTGGTCACCGAGATTGCGCTTCGTCGCGCGCTCGCCGACGCGCGACGTCAGCAGGCGACCACCGAAGCCCTCATCGAGAGCTTCGGCGACGTCGTGATGGCCATCGACACGCACGAGCGCTTCACGGTGGTGAACCCGGCGGCGCGGCGGGTCTTCCCCGAAGCCGAGCCGGGGCAACCGCACGACGAGGCGTGGCTCCGCGGGCCGCGGCTTCGTCGGGCCGACGGTCGCATCATCGAGCGCGCCGATGCCCCGCTCCTGCGGGCCTTGGCGGGCGAGGCCACCGATGGCCTCACGGTGACCTTCGACGCGGAGGGCTCCAGCGAGCCCCGATGGCTCGACGCCAGCGGCAGACCGATCCGCGACGTCCAGGGAAAGATCGTGGGAGCCATCGTCGTCTATCGCGACGTCACCGAGTCGAAGCGTCGCGCCGACACCTACCACGCGCTCGCGCGCAGCATACCCGGCGGCGCGGTGGCGCTCTTCGATCACGAGCTGCGGTTCTTGGCGGCCGACGGCGAGATGATGCGGCGGATCGGCGTCGACCCCGCCAACCTGGTGGGCATGCTCATGGAAGACGCCGTATCGCCGGAGAATCGCGATCGCATGCTCGACCTCTACCGACGCACGTTGGCCGGGGAGTCGGTGGAGGCCGAGCTGGTTCGCGGTCGCACCGTGCTGTCGATTCGCTGCGCGCCGGTCCTCGACGAGTCCGGCCGGGTCACGGCCGGCATCTCGCTCACCCAGGACGTCACGCGACAGCGCCGAGAGGCGAACCTGCTCTCGGCCATCGCCCGCAACGTTCCCAACGGCGCCGTGGTGGTCGTGGACCACGATCTTCGCTACGTGTTCGCCGACGGCCCACGCCTCTTCGCTTTGCTGGGCCGGGAGAAGCACGAGCTCGAAGGTGCGCACTTGGCCGACTCGGTGTTGCCGGTGCCGGGCGACCAGCCCATGGTCTTCTTTCGCCGGGTGCTCGCCGGTGCCAAGCTCTCGGTCGACGTGGCGGTGGCGGGGCGCTCCTTCTCCATCGAGGCCGTGCCGCTGGTGGACGACAGCGGGCACGTGCTGGCCGCGCTGGCCTCGGCCTACGACGTGACGGACCGCGCGCTGGAGGTAAAGGAGCTCGAGCGGGCGCGGGCCCTGCTCGAGCAGCAGGCGGCCAAGCTGCGCGAGGTGTCCGTCAAGGACGAGCTCACCGGCCTGCACAATCGTCGTGGGTTCATGATGCTGGCCGAACAAGCGCTGCGGGTCGCAGCGCGCAGCGGAAAGTCGGTGGTGTTGGTCTTCCTCGACCTCGACGGGATGAAAGAGATCAACGATCGCATGGGCCACGAGGCCGGCGACCGAGCGCTGGTCGACACCGCCGCCATCCTCCGCCGGACGTTTCGCGACTGCGACGTGGTGGCGCGGCTCGGTGGTGACGAGTTCGTGGTCCTCGCCACCGATGCCGCCGTGGAGAGCGGAGCGCTCTTTCCCGCGCGGCTCGCGGACGCCGTCCGCGCCTACAACGACCAGAACGGCGGCTTCCGTCTCTCGCTCAGCGTGGGGACGGCGCTCTTCGACCCGCGGTCGCCTCGCTCCCTCGAGGCGCTTCTCTCCGAGGCCGACGCGCGCATGTACGAGGCCAAGCGAGGCCAAGGCCGGGCCCGCTCCGGTGGCATCCAGGTGTCGTGAGGGCGTGCCGCGCTGCGGCGGGTCACTTGGGGCCGGCGAGCTCGAACACGTCCCAGGCGGGGGTGTGGTTGTTCTCGGTCTCCGGTTGGTTCCACAGATAGAGCGCGGGATAGGTCTGCACCACGCCGCCGCTGACCACCATGGGCGCCACGTAGAGCTGCGGCCCGTGACCGGTCGCGAAGCGCGTGGAGGAGAACACCATGAAGTAGTAGTCCTTGCCGTTCGCGCGCTTCACCTCCGGCGACCACTTCGGCCACGAGTTGGTGATGCCGGGGCTCTTGACGGTGGTGAGGCACGCCGGCGGATCGTTGGCCGCGAGCCGCGTCGGGGTACCGCCGGCCCGCGGCACCACGAAGACCTCGGCGGCCGCGTTGTTGTAGCTGGTGGCCGAAGGGCCGGCGGGAATGCGGTTCATGGCCAGGAACGCGTCGTCCGCCGAGAAGGTCGGGTAGAAGTAGTGGAACGCCGGGTCGGAGGCCCCGGCGATGGGCGTCGCCGCGCCGCCGGCGCGATTTGTGTAAGGTACACTGAATAGCGCGCCCGCGCCGGTGATGGTCCCGGCGCCGGAGCTGGGCGACGACGTGTAGACGATGGTTTGACCGTCGTGGCTGAAGCTCGCGGCGGAGGCCGCGTTGGCGTCGCCGGTACGGGCCACGATGCCCCAGCCCTCGCCCTGGTTGGTGCTGGGCGCTTCCAGGTTGGTCCAGACGATCTCGGTCTTGCCGGCGATCGGCAGCATGGTGAGCGCGGTGTGGTCGCCGTCTTGCCAATGGGCCTTGGAGAAGGCCGGTGCGTGCTGATCGAGGCGACCGAGCAACGTCCGCGCGCTCGCGGTGAGGAACGGAGGCTCCGCCGCGGCGCCGTCGAGCGAGCGCAGGTTGACGAAGGCCGGGCCGCTGCCGTCGCCCGGCGCGGTCGACACGGTCATGGCGACGTACTTGCCGTCCGGCGTCGACGTGTGGCACGCCACGCACGCGGTACCGGTCTGCGGCGGCGTGATGACGGTCTGCACCGTCTCGTCGCCCATGCGGAAGCCCTT
>Ga0075163_10003934_pt1 | contig 19950 bp, 14 predicted proteins | sample JI1023141ADNA_FD_71478 | JGI IMG/M metagenome (GOLD analysis project Ga0075163, IMG submission 71478) | Wastewater effluent complex algal communities from Wisconsin, to seasonally profile nutrient transformation and Carbon sequestration -... | ecosystem: Engineered > WWTP > Effluent > Algae... | reverse complement strand
AGGAGAACCAGGGCATCGAGCTGATGTTCCTGATGATGAACGAGGCGCGCATCGGCGTGGCGGCGCAGGGCCAGGCGATCGCGGCGGCGGCGTACGGCTACGCGCGCGTGTACGCGAAGGACCGGATCCAGGGTCAGCCGCTGCGCGACGCCAAGAACCCGGACGCGGCGCCGGTGGCGATCGTGCAGCACCCGGACGTGCGGCGCATGCTGATGCTGCAGAAGGTGCACAGCGAGACGATGCGCTCGCTGCTGTGCAAGGTGGCGCTGTACTTCGACCTGATGCACGAGGCCGAGGACCCGGCGGAGCGCGAGCGGCTCAAGGCCCGCGTCGACCTGTGGACGCCGATCGTCAAGGCGATGTGCTCGGACCTCGGCTTCGAGGTCGCGACGCTGGCGGTCCAGACCTACGGCGGCTACGGCTACATCGGCGAGTACCCGGTCGAGCAATTGGTCCGCGACGCGAAGATCACCAGCATCTATGAGGGCACCAACGGCATCCAGGCGATGGACCTCGTCGGCCGCAAGCTGCGCATCGGCGGCGGCGCGCTGTTCATCGAGTGGATGAACGAGGCGATGGCCGCCGTCGAGAAGGCCGCCGTCGACTACAAGGGCCCCGCGGAGGCGCTCGGCAAGGCCGTGCAGCAGCTCGCCGGCGCCGCGATGCACCTCGCCGGCCTCGGCAAGGCGAGAAAGGTCGAGGCCGCGATGATGCAGGCCTACCCGTTCCTGCGCATGTTCGGCACCGTCCTGCTCGGTCTGGAGGCGCTCGAGCAGGCGGTCGTCGCCCGCCGCCTCGCCGGCGAGCGCGGCGACTCGCCGCTGTATACCGGCAAGCAGCGCAACCTCGAGTTCTACGTCACGACGCTGCTGCCCCACGCCACCGCGCTCGGCAAGTCGATCACCTCGGGCGACGAGAGCTGCCTCGACCCGGCGCTGTTCGGCTGAGCCGGCGCGCTCGCTCATCTGGCCGATCGGCCATGAACAAAGGGACAGGGCCTTTCGGACCTGTCCCTTCGCTCATGTCGGCCGGTCATGCCGGTCATGCCGGTCAGGACCGCGGTCGCCGGCTCAGGTCGCCGGGCTCCACACGCCGACGACGGCGTTCGGGCACTCGGTCACGAACCTGTCCTTGACGACGAGGACCTTGGCGGTCGGGTCGAGGCCGTAGGCGACCATGTTGCCGCAGATCGTGCCTTCCTTCTGGTTGTAGTCGAGCCCGCCGCTGATGCCCTGGAGGTCGACGGTCTCGCCGGCCTGCAGCGCGTCGACGGCGGCCTTGACGAACACCGCGGGGTCGTCGCCGAAGTTGACGACGGTGCCCTTCGGGTCGGCGAGGCGGCCCATCGCGCTGCGGATCGCCACGCCGGTGATCGGCTCGCTGCCGGTGTGGGCGCTCATCGCCAGCAGGGTGACCATGGCCGCGTCGTAGGCGAGGCCGACCTCGGCGGGGGCCTTGTCGTCCTTGAGCCGGGTGCGCAGCTTGTCGAGGTTCTCGGTCGCGATGTCCGGCCCGATCAGGCGCACGCGGTCGATGAGGTCGACGTCGCCGAGCGCCTGGATCGCCGCGAACGAGCGCTGGGCGACGTAGACGCGGGTCGGCAGCGGCTTGCCGCTGGTCTTGTAGTGCTGCAGCAGCTCGGCGACCTCGGCCCCGCCGAAGACCACCAGGATGTCCTTGTCGCCGAAGCTGTCGATGCGCAGCTTGCCGGTCTCGACGTTGCCGTACGACGACACGACCTGGCCGTTGACCTCCGGGATGCGGTTGGGCTGGCCCTCCTGCACCTCGGTGGCGAGCGCGTAGTACATGCTGTAGCCGTACTCGTCCTGGGCGAACAGCAGCGTCGCCTCCGGGTCGGGCTTGCCGAAGGTGCCGTTCGCGATCTCGTAGGCGATGTGATAGCCGAACGAGCGGCCCTGGATCACCGAGCCGACGTTGGTCAGCCAGACCAGGCCCTTGTCGTCGAAGCCGAGGTCGGCGGTGGCCGTCGGGCTGTTGGTGTAGGCGAACACGCCGTTGGCGACGCTGACGTCCTTGGCGACCTTGATCAGCTCGTCGTCGTCGAGCGGGCCGAGGATCGCCGGGACCGTCAGCGCCTCGCCGAGGTGGCGCGCCGCCGCGGTCGCCGCGACCACCGAGCCCTTCGAGTCGCACGGGATCAGGCCGACCGTCTGGGTCGCGTCGCCGCTCTTGATCGTGCCGCCGCCGGCGTGAAAGTCCTGGACGGCCTGGATCATCGCCTTCTCGGCGGCCTCGCCGAGCGCCGCGTCGGACCCCGACTTGGCGACGATCGAGCCGATGAACACGGCCTCGTCCGTCGCGTCGCCCGGGTAGACCGGCGCCGCGCACTGGTCCGACGTCGTCGCCGCGCACGAGCCGGTCAGGTTGCAGATGTAGTCGTCGCCGAGCCCGACGCACTGCGAGTTCGAGGTGCACTTGGTCCGCGCCACGCACGTCAGGTCGTCGCCGCAGCGCATCGGCTTCTTGTCGGCGGTGAAGAAGTCGGCGCAGTCGGCGTCCTCGCGACACTCTGTGAAGTCGAGCACCGCCGAGCAGGCGCCGAGAGCCGCGGCGCCGCTGCCGGCCAGCGCCAGCAGGGCGACGCGCAGCCGCGGCGAGGGGGCGTGGAGCCTGCGCAGGATCGAAGTGAGCGTGGACAACATGCGGGGACGAGCTCCGGAGGCGAGGACCAGGGGATCGAAGAGCGAGACGGGGGCGGTCAGAATCGGTGGGTGAAGCCGAGGCCGACGTGGGTCGGCGAGACCGCGGGCGCGAGCGCCTGGGCGGCGCGTGACTTGCGGACGGCGGGCACGATCAGCAGGACGATGCCGACCGCCGCGACCACGCCGCCGGCGATGAACAGGCCGTCGGCGGTGGTCGCCAGCGACTTGCCGCGCTGCGCCGCCGCCTGGCGGTCCTCCAGGCTCTCGGCCTCGGTGAAGGCGTTGTGCTGGCCGCGCGCGAGGCCGCCGGTGATCGCCCCGCCGATGAGCAGCGCGGCGCCGGTGCCGACCATCGCGTAGCCGATCGGGCGCAGCAGCCGGCCGGGCTGGGCCGGCTTCTGGTCGGGCGCGGTGTCGACCGGCTGGGCGTTGACGGGCTTGGGCTCGGCGACCGGCTTGGGCTCGCTCGCCGGCGCGGGCGCGGGCTTCTTGGCCTTGTTGGTGGCCTCGACGATCGTGCGCAGCACCTGCAGGCGGGTCGCGGCCTTCTCGCGGTCGGCGAGGTCGACGCTGCTGTCGGCGATGAACTTCTCGTAGTAGGCGATCGCCGCCTCGGGGTTCTGCGCCTGCTCGTAGATGCGGCCGATGTTGAAGAGGATCGCCGGCTCGGGCTGCAGCGCGTAGGCGCGGTCGAACAGCGAGACGGCGCCGGCGTAATCCTTCTCCTTGAAGCGCGCGGTCGCCTGCGAGACCAGGGTGTCGAAGCTCTCGGTCTCGACCGCCGGCGCGTCCGCGGCGACCGAGCCCGAGGCGGCCGGACCGGCCGCCGGCGCGAGGAGGCGCAGCGAGGGGCGCGGGATCGAGTACGCGGCGGCCTGCGCGTCCGCGCTCGAAGCGAACAGCGACGCGGCCAGGATCGTGGCGACAGTTCTGTGCATGAGGGTCACGAGGATGAGGCGGTCACGAGGATGAGGCGGTCACGAGGATGAGGCGGTCACGAGGAGGCGGAGGCGAACAGGCGGCGAAGGTGCGGACGAGGCCGATGGGCGCGGCCCGTCCGATCACTTCTTCTTGGGGATCGACATCAGGACGTCGTCGTCGTCCGGCTTGGGCTTGGGCTTGGGCTTGGGCGGCTGCGGGTCGACGGCGGGCGGCGGCTTCTTGGCCGTGCTGCCGCCCCCGCCCCCGGTCTTGGTCGGGGGGACCGGGACCGCGGCGCGGGCCTCGACGAGCGGGATCTTCAGGGTCTCGTCCTTGCCGCCCGAGACGGTGATCGTCGTCTGGTAATTCTTGTAGCCCTCGGCCTTGACCAGGAGCGTGTGCTTGCCGGCAGTCAGCGGGTGCGTGAGCGGGGTCTGGCCGACGTCCGCGCCGTCGATCGTGACGCTCGCGGTCGGGCCGTCGACGGTGAAGCTCATCAGCGCGAAGGTGTCGCCGCCGACCAGCGCCTTGATGCGGGCCAGCGCCTCGGCGTTGCCGGCGTCGCTGGCGAGCACGTTGCGGTAGATCTTCAGCGCCGAGACCTTGTCGCCGTTCTGCTCGAAGCCGCGGCCGCTCACGAGCATGCGCGCTGTCTCGAGCCGGACGCTCAGCTCGCTCGCGCGGACCATCAGGCCGGGGTAGCGCTTGAAGTCGTCCTCGCCGGCGTCGAGCATCCGCTGGGCCTGGCTGAACTTGCCGTCGTCGACCAGGTCCTCGGCGCTGTTGAGCAGGTCCTCGAGGCGGGCCTGCTCGTCGCCCTCGGCCGCGGCGCCGCTGGCCGTCGGGCGCTCGTCGCCGGACGGGTCGTCGGCGCTGCCGCGGCTGGTGAAGAACAGCCCGAGGCCGATCACCGCGACGACCGCGAGGCCGCCGTAGAGGAACTTCTGCTGGCGCTCGGCGGCCTGCTGCTGCTGGCCGCCGACCACCATGACGGTGCGCCCGTCCTGCTGGACCTGGAACACCGAGGAGTTGTCGACCGGGATGCCCTGGGCCTTGAGCTGGTCGACGAGCGCGGCCATCGGGGGCAGCGTCGCCGGGCGGGCGATCGCCGGCGTGGGCGCCGGGACCGAGATGGGAGAGACGGACGCGACGGGGCCGGTCGCGTGGTCGCGGTCGCGGCCGAAGCTGCCGACCTGGATCTCGTGGGCCATCGGGACCGGCTTGGAGCGCTCGCCGGTCGACTCCTTCGGCTCCTCTGCCACCTCGGCGGGCGTATCCTCCGTGCGCGGCTGCGCGCGCGGCAGGCGGAACATCGAGAACGGGACCTGGTCGATCAGGCCCTCGACGACCTCGTTGGCGTCCCGCGGGCGGCGCTCGCGGGACTTCTCCATGCACCGACTGATCAGCTCGAGCACGCCGTCGGGCACGCCGTGGTCGGCCGGCAGCAGCTCGACGAGCGGCTGGGCCTGCTCGTGCACGTGCTTGTAGAGCACGGAGGCGTCGTTGTCGGCCTGGAACGGCATCACGCCGGACAGCATGAAATAGAACAGGATGCCGACCGCGTACACGTCGACGCGCTGGTCGACCTTCTCGCCGAGGATCTGCTCCGGCGACAGGCAGGTCGGGGTGCCGAGGACGTTCTGCTTGGTGATGTCCGACGAGCCGGAGACCAGCTTGGCGAGCCCGAAGTCGAGGATCTTGACGTAGTTGGCCCGACCCTGGCGCTCGCACAACATGATGTTGGCGGGCTTGATGTCGCGGTGGATGATGCCGCGCGAGTGGGCCTCGCCGAGGCCCTTGAGCACCTGCGCGGCGATCGGCACGAAGTCGCCGAGGGCGAGGCGGACGCGGCGGCGCACGAAGCGGTCGAGGGTCTCGCCGGCGACGTACTCCATGACGATGAAGGCGCGCCCGTCGTTGCGGCCGAAGTCGTGGATCGTGACGATGTTGGGGTGCTGGAGGCTGCTGAGGCCCCGGGCCTCGCGCTCGAAGCGGGCCAGGGCCTCGGGGTCGCCCATCCAGTCGGGCGCGAGGACCTTGAGCACGACCTGACGGTTGAGGTCGACCTGCGTCGCCTGATACACGACCCCCATTCCGCCGCGGCCGAGCCGCCGTTCGATCAAGTAGCGTCGCGCAAAGGTCGTCCCCAACAGGGGGTCTGACTGCGGGTGATCATCCGAGTTGCTCATGGACGTCGCTCGTGGGGGTGACGGGCGAAAATTCGCGGGGAATACCGCAGCGAAGACCGCGTAAGGCCGTGCCCTGGCTCCGAAGGGAGCGAGGGGGGGCGGCGAGAGGCCGCGACGTTAACATACCTTTGTCGGCCCGGGCGCATCTTCGGCGTCGCCGACCATACCACGCACGACTTTTGTCCGGGATTTTCTGCACGAACCACGGCCGGCCGGCGCGGGTCTGGGCCCGGTCTGGCCCCGCATTTGAGCCCCGGTGCACCGCGTTCGTCCCGCGTTCGGGCCGGCGTGGGACCCCCACGCAGGACCTGCGACGCGTGGCGTGCGGCCCCCAGGACGCCCCCCGATCGGGCATACTGCGCGCCGTGCCGACCCTGAGCCTCGCCCCCAACGTCCCGTCTCTCGTGCAAGGCAGCCGCGCCGTCCTCGTGGTCGCGGCCGCCAGCGCCTTCGCCAGCGATAGCTTCCCGGTCCTGCTGCCCGGGGCCGCCCAGGGCCTGCTGCTCGAGCTGGCCCGCGAGCTCAAGCCCGGCGACCTCGGGGCGACCGCGGGGTCGCTGACCGGCGCGAGCGAGCCGCGCAAGGTGCTGGCGGGCGTGGTGCCGGACCAGGGTTCGCGCTACAACTCGCCGGCGCGCGCGGAGAGCGTGCGCCGGGTGGTCGCGGCGGCGGACCTCGGCAGCGTCGGCAAGGCCGGGATCGTGCTCGTGCTGGCCGATGCCGCGCAGGCGCTGGCGGCCGTGAACGCGGTCGGGCGCGCCTTCCCGGTGTTCACCGGCAAGTCGAGCCCGGCCTCGACGCTCGCGGTCCACGTCATCGCGGTCGACCTCGCCGGCCAGCCGATCGCGCTCGGCCCCGAGGTCGAGGCGACGCTCCACGCGACGCGCATGGCGGCCGGCCTGGTCGACACGCCGCCCTCCGAGCTCAACCCGACGGCCCTGGCCGCGCGCGCCCGCGAGGAGCTGCAGGGCCTCGCCCACGTCAGCGTGCGGGAGATCGTCGGCGACGAGCTGCTCTCCGAGCGCCTCGGGGGCATCCACGCCGTCGGCCGCTGCGCCGTCGCGCCCCCGCGCCTGCTGCTCGCCAGCTACGAGCCCCCGGGCGCGACCGGCCGCCACATCGCGCTCGTCGGCAAGGGCGTCACCTACGACACCGGCGGCCTCAGCCTCAAGATCAGCGGCGCGATGGTGTCGATGAAGGGCGACATGGGCGGCGCGGCGGCCGTGCTCGGCGCGTTCAAGGTCCTGGCCGCGACCGGCTGCCGCCAGCGGCTGTCGCTGGTCCTGTGCATCGTCGAGAACGCGGTCGGCCCCGCCGCCTACAAGCCCGACGACATCCTCCGCATGCACTCCGGCAAGACGGTCGAGGTCAACAACACCGACGCCGAGGGCCGCCTCCTCCTCGCCGACGGGGTCAGCTACGCCGCCCGCGTGCTCGGCGCGGACGTCATCCTCGACGCCGCGACCCTGACCGGCGCCCAGCTGGTCTCGACCGGCCTGCTCCACGCCGCGATCATCAGCAACGACGAGGGCCTCGAGCAGCTCGTGATCGCGGCCGGCAAACACAGCGGCGACCTCGTCCATCCGCTGCCCTTCGCGCCGGAGTTCTACAAGCAAGAATTTGAAAGTAATGTCGCAGATATGTGCAATTCTGTGAAGAATCGCTCGAACGCGCAGTCGGCCTGCGCGGCGCAGTTCGTGTACTGGCACATCGACGACGTCCCGGTCCAGTGGTGCCACATCGACCTCGCCGGCCCGTCCTTCCCCAAGAACCGCGGCACCGGCTTCGGCGTCGCCCTGATCTCCGAGGCGGTCCGCCGCCTCGGCTAGCCCCGGAGACCACCCATGTACTTCGACGCGAGCAGCTGGTCCCTCCCCGGATCCTGGGCCTCGGTGCTGGCCGACGAGACGGCCAAACCGTACTTCAACGAGCTCATCGAGTTCGTGAACTATGAGCGCGAAAATTCGACGGTTTTTCCACCCGCGGAGGACGTGTTCAAGGCCCTCGAGCTGACCCCCTACGAGCAGGTCCGCGTGGTCCTGCTCGGCCAGGACCCGTACCACGACGAGGGCCAGGCGCACGGGCTGTGCTTCTCGGTCCAGCACGGGGTCAAGCCGCCGGCGTCCCTGGCGAACATCTTTAAGGAGCTCGAGGCGGACCTCGGACACACGCCGCCAGGCCACGGCAACCTGACCCGCTGGGCCGAGCAGGGCGTGCTGATGCTGAACACGGTGCTGACGGTCCGCGCCCACTCGCCGGGCTCGCACAAGAACAAGGGCTGGGAGAAGTTCACCGACGCGGTGATCAGGGCCCTGAGCGAGCGCGACGACCCGATGGTGTTCGCGCTGTGGGGCGACTTCGCCAAGAAGAAGGCGAGCCTGATCGACAAGGACAAGCACCGCGTGCTGCTCGGACCCCACCCGTCGCCGATCGCCGGCAAGGGGCCGCGCTTCCTCGGCAGCCGGCCGTTCACGGCCATCAACGAGGCGCTTGCCGAGCTCGGCTGCCCGGAGGTCGACTGGAACCTCGACTGATGGGGTGACCGCGCGCGGCAGTTTCTTGGCGTGTGGCGAGGAAGGGATTTATCCTACATCTCGTACACCGGAGAGACTGGACCATGGAAAACCGACGCCGAGAGCGCAGCGAAAACCCCTGGATGGCAGGGGATCTCTATTTGCAGTCCGTGGCCGAGCACAACGGGCTCGAGCACCTGACGCTGGCGACCCGCGAGGGGCTCCTGCTCTCGGGGACCGGTGACCGGGATCTGAGCAACCGGCTCGCGGCGGTCGCGCCGGTGTTCGCGGAGGAGCCGGCGACGCTCAAGCCCGGGATGCTCGAGGAGCTGGCGCAGGGGCAGCCGGTCCAGCTGTGGCGCGTGACGATCCGCGAGCGGCCGTTCTACCTGATCGGGTTCGGGACGCCGACCGACATGCCCGAGGAGGTCCAGTCGGCGTTCGATCGGATCTTTGCTCGGCCGGCTTCGCGGCTCAGCAACTGAGCTCGTGGGTCGCGGTTCGCGGTGAAGTGAGAGCGCGGGGCGAGGAGGCATGGGCCGGAGGACGGGGGCCGCGAAGATGGGTCCCGCGCGACGGCGGTGCCTCCCCATCGACCGTGCTCGGCAGCGCCAATCAGCTGGCTGTTGTGGCGTGGGGCTCGAGGGCCATCGCGATGTGTGCTGCGCAGCGCTGCCTGTGCGCGCTCGACGGGGACCCCCCCGCCTGCGTCCCATTTCAGCGGCCCTCGTCCTCCGTGCGGGCATCGTCGGCGCCCCGCTCGTGTGACTGGCGGTGCTCGAGGGCGGCCGGGCGTCGTCGGCGGCCGGCTCGAGCGTCAGAGGTCGAGCTCGCCCTGGAAGTTCGGGGGGAGGTCGAGGCCGAGGTGGCGGGCGGCCTTCGTGGTCGCCATGCGGCCGCGGTGGGTTCTGAGGAGAAAGCCGCGCTGGAGGAGGAAGGGCTCGACGACGCCTTCGAGGGTGTCGCGGGGCTCGCCGAGGCTGGCGGCGAGGGCGTCGACGCCGACGGGGCCGCCGCGGAAGTTGACGATGATCATGGTGAGGAGGCGGCGGTCGAGGGCGTCGAGGCCGGCCTCGTCGATGCCGAGCTCCTTGAGGGCGCCGTTGGCGTCGGAGAACTCGATGCGGCGCATCTCGGGGCGGGCGGCGTCCGCGACCTGGGCGAAGTCGCGGACGCGGCGGGTCAGGCGGTTGGCGATGCGCGGGGTGCCGCGGCTACGGCGACCGATCTCCCGCGCGGCCTCGGGGCTGACGGCGAAGCCGAGCACGCCGGCGGTGCGCAGCACGATCGCGGCGAGCTCGTCGTCGGTGTAGAACTCGATGCCCTCGAGAATTTGGAAGCGGTCGCGCAGCGGGCCGCTGAGGAGGGCGGTGCGGGTGGTGGCGCCGACCAGGGTGAACGGGGCGAGTTCGAAGCCGATCGTGCGCGCGCGGGTCCCCTCCCCCACCGGCAGGTCGATGCGGCCGTCCTCCATCGCCGAGTACAGGCTCTCCTCGACGGTCGGCGACAGGCGGTGGATCTCGTCGATGAAGAGGACGTCGCGCGCGCCCAGAGCGGTCAGGTGGCCCGCGAGCACGCCCTTGTGCTCGATCGCCGGGCCCGAGGTCAGGTGCAGCTTGACCCCGAGCTCGTGGGCGAGGATGTGCGCCATCGTCGTCTTGCCGAGGCCGGGCGGGCCGTGCAACAAGGTGTGGTCGAGCGGCTCGCCGCGGGCCCGCGCGGCCTGCACGAACACCTCGAGCTTGCGCTTGAGCGCGGCCTGGCCGATGTACTCGGCGAACCGCTGCGGGCGCAGGCTCGGCGGCTCGGCCTCGCCGTCCTGACGGACCCCCGCGACCAGCTCACGCGGCTCGTCGGGGAGTCTGCGCGCTTGCGCGCCTTCCGAAGGTAGGGGCTTGCGCGGGGCCGGGGTCACGATCTCCGGCTCGGTCCGCGGCTTGCGGCCTCGCTTGGGCCCGGGGCCGTCGTCGTGCGGCACTCGCATGGCGCGTCACTCCCACTCGATCGTCGCGGGCGGCTTGCTGCTGATGTCGTAGCACACGCGGTTGATGCCGCGGACCTCGTTGATGATACGGCGGCTCATGACGTCGAGCAGATCGTAGGGCAGACGCGCCCAGTCGGCGGTCATGGCGTCGGTGCTGGTGACGGCGCGGATCGCCAGGGCGTTCTCGTAGGTGCGGCCGTCGCCCATGACGCCGACGCTCTGGACCGGCAAGAGCACGCCGAAGACCTGCCACAGCTCGCGGTAGAGGCCGGCCTTGCGGACCTCCTCGAGCACGATCGCGTCGGCCTCGCGCAGCAGGTCGCAGCGGGCCCTGGTGACCTCGCCGAGCACGCGCACGGCCAGGCCGGGGCCCGGGAACGGGTGGCGCCAGACCATCGACTCCGGGAGCCCGAGCTCGGCGCCGAGGCGCCGCACCTCGTCTTTAAAAAGTTCGCGCAGCGGCTCGACGACGCCCATGCGCATGCGCTCGGGCAGACCGCCGACGTTGTGGTGGGTCTTGATGGTGACCGAGGCGCCGCGCAGGTTCACCGACTCGATCACGTCGGGGTAGAGCGTGCCCTGGACCAGGAAGTCGGCGCCGCCGAGGCGCTGGGCCTCGACCTCGAAGACCTCGACGAAGGCGTTGCCGATCCGCTTGCGCTTGACCTCCGGGTCGATCACGCCGGCGAGGTCGGTGTAGAAGCGCAGGCTGGCGTCGACGGTGGTCAGCGGCTGGGCGAGGCGACCCGCGAACAGGCGCTCGACCTCGGCGCGCTCGTCCTTGCGCAGCAGACCGTTGTCGACGAAGATGCAGTGCAGCCGCGGGCCGATCGCGCGCTCGACCAGCAGCGCGGCGACCGACGAGTCGACGCCGCCGCTGAGCCCGCAGATCACCGTGCCGGTCTCGCCGACGCGGGCCCGGATCTTCGCCACCGCCTCGTCGATGAACGCGGCGGTGCTCCAGTCGCGGCGAAACCCGGCCGCGTCGAGGAAGGCCGCGAGCACGGCCTCGCCGCGCTCGGTGTGTGTGACCTCGGGGTGAAACTGCACGCCCCACAGCCTGCGCTCCGGGTGCCACACGGCCGCGTACTCGCAGCTCGTCGAGTGGCCGACCGCGCGAAAGCCCGGCGGCAGCGCGGCGACGCGGTCGCCGTGCGACATCCACACGCGCAGCGACTCGCCGGCGGCGAACCGCGCGAGCGGGCCCTCGGCGACGTCGACCTCGAGCTCGGCCGCGCCGAACTCACGGTGCGTCGCCGCGATCACCGAGCCGCCGAGGTCCGCGCACAGCAAGTACAGGCCGTAGCAGATGCCGAGGATCGGGACGCCGAGGTCGAGGACCGCGGGGTCGAGGCGCGGCGCGCCCTCGTCGTACAGCGACGACGGCCCGCCGCTGAGGATGATCGCCTGCGGGGCCCGAGCGCGCAGCTGGTCCGCGGGCGTGTGGTAAGGGAGGATCTCGGCGTAGACCCCGAGCTCGCGCACCCGGCGGGCGATGAGCTGGGTGACCTGCGAGCCGAAGTCGAGGACGATGAGGGTCTGATGGCCGGCCATGTCTACTCGAGGCGGTAGTTCGGGGCTTCCTTGGTGATGATCACGTCGTGGACGTGGCTCTCGCGCAGACCCTGGCTGGTGATGCGCCGCAGCTCCGCGGTCGCCTGCAGCTCGGCGATCGTGCGCGCGCCGCAGTAGCCCATGCCCGAGCGCAGGCCGCCGATGATCTGGTACAGCGAGTCGGCGAGCGGGCCGCGGTACGGCACCCGACCCTCGATGCCCTCGGGCACCAGCTTGCGCTCGTCGGACACGCCGCCCTGGAAGTAGCGGTCCTTGCTGCCGGCCTTCATCGCGCCGAGCGAGCCCATGCCGCGGTAGACCTTGTAGCTGCGGCCCTGATACAGCACCAGCTCGCCCGGGGCCTCGTCGCAGCCGGCGAACAGCGAGCCGACCATCACGCTGTCGGCGCCCGCGGCGATCGCCTTGACGACGTCGCCGGAGTACTTGATCCCGCCGTCGGCGATGATCGGCACGCCGCGCTTGCGCGCGACCGCGGCGCACTCGAGGATCGCCGAGATCTGCGGCACGCCGACGCCCGCGACCACGCGCGTCGTGCAGATCGAGCCCGGGCCGATGCCGAGCTTGACCCCGTCCGCGCCGGCGTCGCACAGCGCCGCGTAGCCGTCGGGCGTGGCGATGTTGCCGGCGATGAGCTGCAGGTCGGGGAAGTCGGCGCGCAGGCGCCGGACCGCGTCGAGGACGCCCTTCGAGTGGCCGTGCGCCGTGTCGAGGACGATGACGTCGATGTGCTCGTGGACCAGCGCCTGGACGCGGGCCTCGAGGTCGGGGCCGATGCCGACCGCGGCGCCGACGCGCAGGCGCCCGGCGCCGTCCTTGATCGCGTGCGGGTGCGACTGCGCGTTGAGGATGTCCTTGACGGTGATGAGCCCGAGCAGCTCGCCCTCGGGGTCGACGACGAGCAGCTTCTCGATCCTGTGCTTGTGCAACAGGTGGCGCGCAGCCTCGAGCGCGATGCCCTGCGGGACGGTGATCGGATCGCGCGTCATCACGCCGCCGACGGGCTGGTCGAGGTTGGTCTCGAAGCGCAGGTCGCGGCTGGTCAAGATCCCCACCGGGCGCCGCGCCTCGACCACCGGCAGCCCGCTGAAGCCGCAGGCGCGCATGATCTCCAGCGCCTGGCGCAGCGTGTGCTCGGCCGTGATCGTCACCGGGTCGACGACCATGCCGCTCTCGGTCTTCTTGACCCGCCGCACCTCCTGCGCCTGCTGCTCGGGCGTGAGGTTCTTGTGGATCACGCCGAGCCCGCCGTGGCGCGCCATGCAGATCGCCGTCTGGGCCTCGGTGACGGTGTCCATCGCCGCCGACAGCAGCGGGATGTTGAGCGTGATGCCCCGCGTCAGCCGGCTCCCGACCTCGACCTGGCCGGGCAGGACCTCGCTGTAGCGCGGGACCAGCAGGACGTCGTCGAAGGTCAGCGCTTCCTTGATCTCGCTCGCCATGCCGGCGGGAGTATCGGGGCCGCGTGTTCGCGCAACAAGCCCGGCGGGCCGCGCAGCGTCGCCGCCGGGGCGCGGCGATCGCGTGCGTTAGCTGACGCCCCCGGCGCGCCAGGCCGCCCCGTCCCGCGCCGACGCCCTCCACGCCCCGAACCGTTGCGGGCGCAGATCAGCTAAGATCCGCCCTCGGTCTGCAGGTCAGCCTGGCGTGTCTGTCATCAAGCCCATAGGCGAGTCGAGCTTCGCCGAGCACATCATCCACGTGCTCACGCCGCTGCTCGGCCCGCACACGGCCAAGCGCGCCCTGGCGATGATCTGCAAGCGCGCCGGCAAGGAGGCCGGCGAGCTCGGCCCCGCCGACCTCACCATCGCCCACTCCACCCTGCGCCCCATGCTCCGCACGCTGATCGGCAACGACGTGACGGTGCGCGTCCTCGCCGACCTCGGCGTCCACGAGGGCACGCCATGACAGGTGGCACTGGTTCGAGCACGACCGGCACGCCGGGCCCGACCGCCTCGACCGCCTCCACGAGCGCGACCGGGGCCCGGCCGCCCGCGAGCGCCAACAGCATGAGCATGAGCATGGCCGGCATGAGCACGGCCGGCGGCCTGAGCAGCATGAGCCCGATGACGGCGCTGCTGCTCGCGCTCGTCGCGGTCGGCGGCCGCGCGGGCCTCGACCTCGGCGTCGGCGTCGCGACCGGCGAGCTGTGGCAACGCGGTGTCGAGGCCATCAACGCGGCGGCGATCGCCGCGGTGGTGCTGCAGTTCTCGGCCGGGGATCCGCCGCGTCGCCCGTGGCTCGCGCTGCTCGTCGCGATGGGCCTGGTCCCGATCATCCGCCTCGTCAGCTACCTCGGCGTCATGGTCGGCGGCATCAAGCTCGCGCACCTGCTGCTGATCTTCGGCAACATCGTGATGGCCGCGTCGATCATCGGCTTCGGGCGCGTGCTCGGCAGCTCCGAGCTGCTCTCCGACCGCCGCGCCGAGGACCGCGTGCGCGCGACCGCCTTCCTCGGCGCGCTCGCGCTGATCGCCGTGGCGATCATCGGCTACAACACCCTCGGCCTGGCCGGCCGCGGCCTGCCGGTCGGCGCCGGCGCGTGGGTCGCCGCGGTCGCCGCGGTCGTGAGCACGCTGTGCGACGCGCTCGTGTTCGCCGGCGGCCTGTACCTGATGTGGCTGGTCCGCCCGCTGATCGGCGGCAGCCTCGCGCGGCCGTACCTGCTGCTCGCCGTCGGCGCCGGCGCCTTCCTCGTCGTCGACATCTTCCTCGTCGCGGCCGGCGCGATCACGCAGACCGAGCTCGTCGCCACCGATATGTGGACGCTCGCGCCGAAGTGGCTCGGCTGCCTCGCGTTCACCGGCTTCGCCCTCGCCGCCGCGACGCAGGCCGCGCTGCTGCGCTCCGCCCGGCGTCGGGTCGAGCGCCGTCGCGGGCGCTGACGCGAACCAGGGGCCGGGTGCCCTGACACCCAGCCCTGACTCGAACCGGCGCCCGACACCAGGGCGCGAGGTCCGCGGCTGCGGTGCATGCGAGAACACATGCGCCGCCGCGGGGCCGGCCCGGCGAGCGCGATTGCGCCGACCCCCGGCCGGGTGCTACTCGATCTCGTGGACGCCCCCGTGACGCCACTGACCACGCCTGCCCCGAGTCCCTCGCACACCGGGCCGCGCCCGTGGTTGAAGAAGTGGTGTCTGGCCGCGGCGGGTCTGCTGACCGCCGGCTGTCTGTACGAGGGTGAGACGCCGGATCTCGCCGGCAAGGACGTGCGCATGACCTTCATGCACACCTCCGACGTGCACTCGCGGATCCTCCCCTACCAGCACGATCCTCTCTATACGGAGGAGCAGCTCGGGCTGCTGCCGGGGCGCGGGCGCTACGGCGGCATCGCGCGCATGGCCCACATCATCAAGCGCGAGCGGCAGAAGGCCGGGCGCTCGCTGTGGCTCGACTCCGGCGACCTGTTCCAGGGCGCGCCGATCTTCAACCTGTTCCGCGGCGAGCCCGAGGTCCGGGCGATGTCGATGGCCGGCCTCGACGCGATGGCGCTCGGCAACCACGAGTTCGACCACGGTCCGATCAACGTGCTCGACCAGTTCGCCTGGTACGCCGACTTCCCGCTGCTCGCCGCCAACTACACCTGGGACAAGCAGGGCGTGCCGTTCGCCGACCAGTTCGAGGCGCTGGTCAAGCCCTTCGTCGTGTTCAACGTCGACGGGCTCAAGATCGGCGTGATCGGCATGGGCAACCTGAGCTCGCTCAACAGCCTCGAGGACGGCGGCAACGAGCTCGGCATCCTCACGCTCGACACGCTGCAGACGATCCAGAGCTACGTCAACCTGCTGCGCGACGAGGTCGACCTCGTGGTCCTGCTCGACCACCTCGGCCTGACCGAGGACGAGGTCATCGCCCGCAACATCTGCGGCCTCGACCTGATCCTCGGCGGTCACCACCACATCGCCCTCAACCCGCCCAAGCTGATCGAGTACAAGCCCGACGAGAAGTACATCAGCGCGCGGCCCGACACCTCGCAGGAGATGATCGTCGACCCGGACGCGCCCGACGGCGGCGAGGACGACGACAACGCCGACGTCGACGAGCCCGAGGGCGACGGCCTCGACCGCGGGATCGGCGAGTGCCCGCCCGAGGACCGCCGCACCACCCTGCTCGCCCACCCCAACGCGTTCGCCAAGTTCGTCGCCCGCCTCGACGTCGTCGTTCGCGACAAGCGCATCGTCTCGCACAAGTTCGAGCTGTTCCCGATCGACGTCACCGTCCCCGACGACCCCGAGACCAGCTACGTGCTCGAGGACTACCTCGAGGGCATGAGGCGCACGCTCGACCTCGACCGCGTGATCACGACCGCGACCTCGCCGCTGCGCCGCTTCGGCGACTCCGGCGGCGACAGCCAGCTCGGCAACCTCGTCGCCGAGGCGATGCAGTACCGCCGCTACATCGAGACCGAGTTCTGCGTCACCAACTCGCTCGGCATCCGCACCGACATCCTCGAGGGCTCGCTGTCCTACGAGCAGATGTACAACGTGATGCCGTTCGAGAACACGATCACGACGATGACCCTCAGCGGCCTCGAGGTCCAGGAGCTGCTCGACTTCGCGACCCGCTCGAGCGCCGAGCGCGGCTGCAACTCGCAGATCCAGGTCTCGGGCGTCACCTTCACCATGAACTGTCGCACCGGCCAGGCCGAGGACATCGTGATCGGCGGCCAGCCGCTCTCGCAGGACGGCGCCTACGACATGTGCACCAACAACTACATGGCGTGGGGCGGCAGCGGCTTCCGCGTGCTCAAGCGCAACACCACCAAGTTCGACACCGGCATCCCGATCCGCGAGGCCGTGATCGCCTACATGCGCGACCTGCCCGAGCTGCCCGCCTGCTACGACCCCAAGGTCCCGCTCGACAAGTGCACCGCCGGCTACGCGGTCGAGGACGGCCGCATCAGGACCAAGTTCTAGGAGCCCGCATGCCCACGCGTCCACTGCGTCATCCGCTCCTGCGCCTGTCCCTCGCGCCCGCCCTCGCCGCGCTCCTGCCCGCCTGTCACGTGGCGATCGAGCAGCACCAGGACACGTTGCCGCTGACCTTCAAGGTCGCGGTGCGCGAGCCGGTCGGCGAGGCCGACGCGCCGCTGCCCTACGACACCGCGCCGCGCACGTTGACGCTCGACGTCGAGGCGATCGAGTTCGACGGCACGCCGGCCGAGTGGTTCGAGGGCGACGTCTTCCTCGACGTCGCCCCGCGCGGCCGCCTCGCCAACGGCCAGGCGCGCACGCTGACGCTGGCGAAGGGCAAGGCGAGCGGCGTCAAGGTCGCGATCCAGAAGGTCCACGGCGCCTCGAACATCTGGGTCGAGGACCGCGGCAGCGACGACAAGCCCGGCAGCTACGCGACCGGCCTGTCGCCGACGATCCACGTCGCCCACCCGACCCTGCACGACATCTCGGAGACCGAGAACATCGCCGCCTCCGCGCTCAACGGCGACTTCGTCCAGATCAACACCGCGAACCGCCGGCTGGTCGTCACCGGCCTCGCGGTCGACGGCTTCTACCTCACCGACCTCGACGAGCCGACCCAGTCGTTCAACGCGATCTTCGCCCACACCCACTCGCGCCCCAAGGGCGTCGAGCAGGGCGACCTGATCGAGGACATCATCGGCACGGTCGAGGAGTTCTACGGCTTTACCGAGCTCGGCTTCCCTACTTACAAGGTCGGCGGACACATCGACGACATCCCCACGACCCAGCTGACGGTCGACCTCGTCGCCGACGATCTCGCCATGGAGAAGCTCGAGAGCCGGCTCGTCGAGGTGCGCGACGTCACGGTGTGTCCGCTCGGCGAGGGCTACGCCAGCTTCGGCCAGTGGGTCGTGCTCCTCGACGAGAGCGGCGACTGCAGCACCGGCGCCGGCGGCGTCACCATCGTCAGCGCCCTGAGCGCGACCAACTTCACGCCGGAGCCGCTGCAGGGCAAGGTCCTCACCCGCATCACCGGCGACCTGCGCTACCACGTGGCCGCCGATCCTCCGTGGATCATGTACACCCGCAGCGACGCGGACATCGAGCAGTAGCCGCGGCGATCGCGGGTCATCGTGGCGCTCGCGGTCCGCTCCGCGGTCGCGGCGTACAGCCGTCCGCCACCCCGCTGTCACATCGACGTCGTCGACGCGCCGTCGTTGCTGCTGCAAGCGTCGCGGTGGGGCGCTTGACAGCGCGCGCGACCGACGGGTAGATCCGCGCAAGCTCGAGGGACGGCCGAACCCAGCGGCGTGACCCGCGAATCGGTGTTGGAGACCGCATGAACGACGCACGCACGCCCCTGATCCGCCTCGCAAGCCTCATCGCTCTGGGCGCCTTCGCGCCCGCCTGCGGCAACCTCTCGCCGGGAGGCGACAGCGGCGCCGAGGATTCCGACCCGACCGTCGCGGAGACCGGCACCGACGACACCGGCCAGACCCCGACCGAGGGCGGCGGCATCCAGGACGCGACCATCTTCGACGTCCAGATGGGCAAGATCCCGGACAAGACCCTCGTCGAGATCAAGGGCGTCGTCGTCACCTCGCCGATCTTCGTCGACAAGAAGATGAACGGCAACTTCTTCATCGCCGAGCCGGCGGGCGGCGCCTTCTCGGGCATCCAGGTGTTCGTCTACCCCGACGTCATCGGCGAGCTCGAGAGCGAGGGCAACCTGCCCGCGGTCGGCGACATCATCGACATCCGCGCGCTCTACAGCGAGTTCTTCGACTACTCCGAGCTGACCCTCGCCAACGTCGCCGACCTGACGATCACCGGCGCCGGCAAGGTCCCGCCCGCCGCGTCCGTCAAGGCCGCCGACATCGCCACCGGCGGCGCCAAGTCCGAGGACTACGAGGGCTGCCTCGTCCAGATCGAGGGCGCCAAGGTCAGCGCCCCGGTCATCGAGTTCGGCGAGTTCGAGGTCGACAACGCGCTCAAGGTCGACGACCTGTTCTTCCTGCCGAGCCCCGGCCCCCAGCCCCCCGTCGACACCACCTTCACCGCGCTCGTCGGCCTCGTCACCTACTCGTTCGAGGAGTTCAAGCTCGCCCCGCGCAGCTGCGCCGACTACCAGGGCTGGGACGGCTGTAGCGAGCCCGTCGACACCGACACGACCACCGGCCCCGCCGCGGAGGTCACGATCTACGACATCCAGATGGGCAAGGTGCCGGACAAGTCGCCGGTCTCCGTCAAGGACGTCGTCGTCACCTCGCCGGTGTTCTTCGACAAGAACATGAACGCCAACTTCTTCCTCGCGGAGGCGGGCGGCGGCGAGTACTCCGGCATCCAGGTCTACGTCTACGCCGACGTCGCCGCCGAGCTGCAGGCCGCCGACGCGCTGCCCAAGGTCGGCGACAAGGTCGACATCGACGCGACCTACAGCGAGTTCTACGACTACTCGGAGCTGACCCTCAGCGCCGCCGACAACCTCGTGATCACCGGGGCCGGCACCGTGCCCGCGCCGTCCGTCGTCGCCCCGGCCGACCTCGCGACCACCGTCGTCGACCCCAACGACGCGACCAAGAACACCCACGGTCCCAAGGCCGAGGCCTACGAGGGCTGCCTCGTCACCGTCGAGGACGTCACGGTCGTCGCCCCGGTCGAGATGTACGGCGAGTTCCAGATCACCGGCGGCCTGACCGTCGACGACCTGTTCTTCGTGCCGAACCCCGGCCCGCAGCCGGCGCAGGACGAGGCGTACACCAGCATCACGGGCCTTTTGGCCTACTCCTTCAGCGTCTTCAAGCTCGAGCCGCGCACCGCGGACGACCTCGTGAAGGCCCCTTGAGCCGCCGCGCACCGAAGACGGGAGCCGAGTCGATGAAGTGGCAGACCCTCGCGGCTGCGGTGGTGTGGACCCTCCCTGGCGTCCACGCCTCCGCCGCCCAAGCACCTCCGCCCCAGGGCGGCGCCAACCCCTCGCAACAATCTCCGGCGCCTGGGTCGACGACCGCGTCGCCCGACGTCTCGCCGGCCCCCGAGCCGACGATCGCACCCGCCCCGCCGAAGTCGGGCGTCGAGGCCGAGGCCGCCGACGTCACCAAGGTCGGCGCGACCGAGCAGGTCGACCTCGACAAGCTGCAGAAGGAGCTGCGCCGCCTGCAGACCCGCGTCCAGGCCGCCGAGGAGCGCCTC
>Ga0075163_10003931_pt1 | contig 19954 bp, 13 predicted proteins | sample JI1023141ADNA_FD_71478 | JGI IMG/M metagenome (GOLD analysis project Ga0075163, IMG submission 71478) | Wastewater effluent complex algal communities from Wisconsin, to seasonally profile nutrient transformation and Carbon sequestration -... | ecosystem: Engineered > WWTP > Effluent > Algae... | reverse complement strand
ACGGGCACGGGCGCGACGGACACGGGGGCCGCGGCGACGGGCGCGGGCTCGACGGCGACGACCTCGAGCACCTCCGGCGCGGGCACGGCGACGGTCTCCGGGACGGGGGAGCGGGCGGACGCCGCCTGCGGGCCGAGGGCCAGCGCGGCGGCGACGAGGGTGACGAGCGGGCGCGCGACGGCTCTGCGCATGGCGCCAGTGTACGAGTCGCAGGGGCGGGGGGCCAGCCCCGCGGGTCCGGGAGCTGCGGCGACCTCGCCGGCGGCGCGCGGACCGGAGTTTTGCGCCGAAGATTCGCGTTCAGGGGCGGGGCTGGGTAGCGTCCCCCCCGGCCGTCCGCGCGATGCTCTTCGTCAGCCTCGACTTCCTGCTGTTCATCATCCCGGTGCTCCTGCTGTCGTGGGCTCTGGCGCACGTGCCCGTGCTGCGGGTGCTGCTGCTGATCGCGGCGAGCTACTTCTTTTACATGGCGGGGCCGCTGCAGGAGCCGCTGCAGCCGCCGTGGTACTTCGTGGGGCTGCTGTTCGCGTCGACGGTGCTCGACTACGTGTGCTCGCACCGCATCGCGGCGGCGAGGCCCGCGTTCGAGGGCGGCGACGCGGCCGCGCGCGCGCACGCGAGGCTGGCCCGCAACGTGTGGCTCGGGGTCAGCCTGGTCGGCAACCTCGGGCTGCTCGCGTACTTCAAGTACACCAACTTCTTCCTGGGGGCCTTCGCGGACATCGCGGGGGCGGTGGGCCTCGAGGTCGTGGTCCCGCACCTCAAGCTGCTGCTGCCGATCGGGATCAGCTTCTACACGTTCCAGACGCTGAGCTACACGATCGACGTGTGGCGCGGGCGGCTGACGCCGGAGCCGTCGTTTCGCCGGTTCGCGCTGTTCGTGGTGTTCTTCCCGCAATTGGTCGCGGGGCCGATCGTGCGCGCGCACGAGTTCTTGCCGCAATTGCACCGCGCGCCGCGGCTGTCGGCCGAGTTCATGAGCCAGGGGCTCTACCGCGTCGCCTGCGGCGTGATCAAGAAGGTCGTGCTCGGCGACTGGATCGCGTCGCAGTTCACCGACGCGGTGTTCAGCGCGCCGCACGACTACACCTCGCTCGAGATCCTGCTCGCGCTCTACGCGTTCACGCTCCAGCTCTACGCCGACTTCAGCGGCTACTCCGACATCGCGATCGGGGTAGCGCTGCTGCTCGGCTACACGCTGCCGGAGAACTTCGACCGGCCGTACCAGGCGACCAACCTCGGCGAGTTCTGGCGCCGCTGGCACATGACGCTGTCGACGTGGCTGCGCGACTACGTGTTCTTCCCGCTCGGGGGCAGCCGCGGGTCGCCGGGGCGGGTGTACTTCAACCTCTGGCTGACGATGTTCCTGGTCGGCATGTGGCACGGGGCCAGCTGGAACTTCGTCATCTACAGCAACGTGCACGCGCTGGCGATGCTGTTCAACCGCTGGAACCGCGGGCGCGCGCGCGGCCCGGTGACGCTGGCCCGCAGCGCGCCGTGGGTGGTCGGGCTGCTGCTGCTCGCGGGGGCGGTGTTCGGGCTCGGGGTCGACGTGCTGCATTTGGACGCCGCGACGGCGGCGGGGCTGGCCGGCTTCGCGGCGCTGATGTTCGTGATCGTCGCGTGGCTGCCGGAGACGGGGACGCGCCTGAACCTCGCGCTGCACGTGGCGCTGACGTTCCACTTCACGGTGCTGTCGCGGGTGTTCTTCAGGGCGGACGACCTCGAGACCAGCCGGGGCATGATCGCCGGGCTGCTGCGCTTCGACATGCGCGGGGTCCGGGCGGACCTGATCTCGCCGTGGGTGTGGGCGGCGCTGATCGGCGGGATCGCGTATCACATGACCCCGAAGCGGTGGGTCGAACAATATGGATATGCGGCGTTTCGCCGGCTGCCCGGGGCCGTCATCGGCCTGCTGCTCGCGGGGCTGGCGCTCGGGGTCCACATGCTGCTGACCAGCGGGCCGCGGGCCAACATCTACTTCCAGTTCTGAACGGTGGGACGCACGACCATGACCACGCCTCGCAACGACACGCACGACGGGCTGCTCGACGTCGAGGAGCGGCGCTTTCGCGTCGAGCTGCGCGGCTCGGCCGAGCCGGGCGGGCCGTACCCGCGCGGGACCTTCCGTCAGGCGGTCACGGCGATGGCGACGCTGCTGATGGCGATCGCGGCGACCTACGTGGTCCCGCGCTGGCAGTGGGCGCGGCCGTGGAAGCCGGAGTGCTTCGTGCAAGGGCCGGCGCGGGCGGCCGCGCGCGCCGAAATAGCCGCGCTGGTCGAGAAGGGCGAGCGCCCGAAGTGCAGCGAGGCGGACCTCGCGTACGTGCCGTTCTGGAACCTCATCGGCCGCGAGATCCTCGGCGAGGGGGTGCAGGTCGCGGCCGCCGACACCGAGCTGGCGAAGGCGCAGGAGCTGGCGCGCGTCGAGGTCGCGGCCGAGGAGAAGGCCGAGCCCTTCGTCGACAGGGTGGTGCGCGCGCCGGTCGAGGAGGGCGAGCGCCTGCCGGCCTACGCGGGCCACGCGGAGGACGCCGAGCGGGTCGAGCTGCAGCTGGAGAACGTCGAGTCGCTCGACTCCTTCTACGCGGCGCTGGCGGCGAGCGAGCTCGGTTATGCGGGGGCGATCACGCGGGTGATGCACTACGGGGACTCGGCGATCGGCAACGACGGGATCCCCGGGGCGATCCGGCTGAAGATGCAGGCGCGCTTCGGCGACGCCGGCCACGGCTTTCACCTGCTCGGCCAGCCGAACGCGAGCTACCGCCACCAGGGGGTGCGCTTCGAGGAGAAGGCGCCGTGGAACCACTGCTTTATCATCTTCGGCTGCCGCGAGAAGGACGGGCGCTACGGGCTCGGCGGGACGACCTTCGAGTCGACCGGCGGCGCGGAGGTCCGGCTCGGCACGGCGAGCAAGGGGGCGATGGGGCGCAAGGTCTCGCGCTTCGAATTGTGGTACGCGGGGCTGCCGAGGGGCGGCAACATCCGCCTGCGCCTCGACGACCAGGAGCCGGTCGAGGTCGCGACCGCCGCGGATGCGCTCGAGGACCGCTGGCACGTGATCGAGGCCGAGGACGGCGAGCACACGCTGTCGGTCCGCGCCGCGGGCGGCGGCAAGGTGCGCGCGTACGGGGTCGTGATGGAGCGCGCGGTGCCCGGGGTGGTCTGGGACGAGATGAGCCAGATCGGGGCGCTGACGCGGCGCATGCTCAACTTCGACGCGGACCACCTGCACAGCCAGGTGAAGCGGCGCGACCCGGACCTGCTGGTGCTGATGTTCGGCGGCAACGACATGAACACGCAGGGCACGATGGCGAAGTACCGCGAGGAGTTCACGCAGGTGATCCGGCTGTTTCGCGGCGGCAAGGAGCCGCTGGCGTGCCTGGTGATGGCCCCGCTCGACCACGGCGAGCGCGAGGGCAACCGCATCGTGTCGCGCCCGATCGTCGCCAAGATCGTCAACGCCCAGCGCGAGGTCGCGAAGGCCGAGGGCTGCGCCTTCTTCGACACCTACCAGGCGATGGGCGGCGAGGGGTCGATGGGCCGCTGGGTCCGCAGCAGCCCCGCGCTCGGCGCGGGCGACCTCTCGCACCTGACGCACCACGGCCACAAGGTCGTCGGCGGGATGCTGTATCGCTCGCTCGTGGCCGGATACGTCGAGTATCGCCGGCGCATGGTCGGCACGCCGGTCGTGTTGCCGCACCCGCCGGGCGGAGCCGGGGACGCGGCGGCGAGGTCGACCGGGCCGGCGGCGGACTCTGGTGATTCGGCGGACGCGAAGTCCGGGGATATCCCGGGTGCAAAGTCTGTAGATACGAAGCCGGGCGCGGCCGGGGGAGATTCGGCCGCCGTGAAGTCGGGAGATTCGCCGGCGGTGGCCGGGCCTGACGCGGCGCCGCCGGGTGGGCCGGCAGCGGCGGTGGAGGGCGAAAAGCGCTGAGCACAGGGGAATGCCCAGGGGACGCGGATGCGGCCTGCGGCGTTTGATGCGCAGCGCGGGGGTCGAGCGGGCGGCCGGGACCGGGCGGCCGGTGATACGGCGTATCGTCGGGATCGGTTGCGCGCGTGGGGGGCTTTGCCATGGTCGCCGCACCGACAGGAGAGTCCCCATGAGCCAAGCAGAGCGCCGAGATGTGATCACCATGCTGGAGGAGGCGGCCGCGGCCCGCAGACCTCTGGTCATCGAGCTGCGCGACGGCCAGCACTTCTGTGACGGGGTGTGCGACGTGCTCCGCGAGTACGGCGAGGACTTCGTCGTGTTTCATGCGCACAACCGGATGCTGGTCCGCGACATTGCCCGGGCGGCGCGCACGGCCAGCGGGTACGACTGCGAGGATGTCACGCGCAGCGAGGGCGATGCTGGCGCGTGGGCGGCGCTGTAGTCGACGCGGGCGCCCGCGGGCGCCCGCTGTGGCGGCCGGTCAGTTCGGCACGAACGAGCAGAACCCGCCGATGCACAGGGTGTTCTCGCCGTCGCAGCAGTCGGCGTCGGCGTCGCACTTGTCGGCGACGTGCGAGCAGTTGTCGAGCGGCGTGTCGTGGCAGACGCCGGGCTCGCCGTAGCAGTAGCCGTCGCAGCAGTCGAAGCCCGCGTCGCAGCTGCCGCCGGTGGCCTTGCACGGGCTGAGGGCCCAGGCGCCGCGCATGTTTTGGTTGGTGAGCTCCTGGCCGGGGAGCCAGAACGCGGGGTGGCTGGGGTCCTCGCCGGGCTCGGGGTTCAGGTCGATGGCGGCGACCCACAGCTGCTTCTTGCGGGTGTTGACGTTCTGGTCCTCGAGGATGTTGCCGTACATGCGCTCGCTGCCGAACACGAGCCAGGCGTAGCCGCCGACGGCGACGGGCAGGAAGGTGGGCTCGTAGCTGGTCGCGGCCTGGGGGTCGGGGAGGTAGTTCTTGCCGTTGGCGTCGTCGAGGGCGAGGACGGTGGCGCCGGTGGTGTCGGTGAGATAGAGCTCGCCGGCGGCGCCGCGGGTGCGGGCCTGGGTCGCGCGTTCGAACGCGATCCACTTGCTGTCGGGCATGAAGGTCGGGAAGGTCGTCGTCGGGCGGGCGGCCGTCGCGTCGACGATCTTCTTCGGGTTGGCGAAGATCTCGTTCATCAGGTCGATGTCGGAGATCCACAGGGTCGACGCGGTGAAGTCGAGGCCGTTGCCGTTGGTGCGCACCGAGAAGGCGATGCGGTTGCCGTCGGGCGACCACGCCGGGTGGCTCGGCGAGCCGCCGCCGACGCCCGCGGGCGGCGGGTCGAGCACGGACAGCGCCTTGATCGTGTTGAAGGTGCTGAGCGTCAGCTGGCCGGTGGTGTTGAAGTTGCCGTCCGACCAGTGGCCCCACACCACGTGCGAGCCGTCGGGCGAGATCGCGGTGAAGCCCGAGCTGGTGTTCGAGTAGTACTTCTGCTTGCCGTCGGCGACGTTCCAGGTCGCCCACGGGCTCCAGCCGCCGGCGTAGCTGGCGGACAGCGTCGAGCCGTTGGCCGAGACGCTGTGGCAGGCGATGCAGGTGCCCTGCTTCTCCTCGAGGAACTTCTGCGGCGCGGCGGCGCCGACCGGCAGGCGCACGACCTTGCCGTTGTTGACCTCCCAGTAGTACACGGTGCCCGCGAGGTTCGCGGGGGCGATGAACCAGGTCTGCGGCTTGAGGGCCGTGACGACGCCGCCGGCGTGGCGCCTGAGGTCGACGGTGACGGCGCCCTCGTTCGACGCGGTCAGCTTGGGCCAGATCTGGCTCGGCTTGATCGGGAAGTCCCAGCGCGACTTCGGCGGCACCGTGCCCCACCACTCGAGCTCGTAGGTCGGGCTGGTGACGTGGATGTAATAGATGTCCGCGGCGAGGGTGCCGTTCCACTGCACGGTCGGGCTGGTCAGGCCGCGCGGGAACACGGTCTTGTCGTAGGGATAGACCAGCTTCCACGTCGCGTCGGGGCCGGCCTCGCCGGCGAGCTTGTCCTTGACCGCGGGGTCGACGGGGACCGGCTCGATGGTGTCGTGGAGCTTGACGGTCGCGCTGGTGGTGGCCTTGAGGGCGCCGAGCGCGAACGAGACGGTGTCCTTGGCGCCGACCTGGCCGGTGGCCTTGAACGCGCCGGTGCCCTTGTTGAGCACGGCGGCGTCGGGGCGGTCCCACGCCCACTGGCCGTCGATCTCCATCACCACGCCCATCTGCGTGGTGGCGATCGCCTTGAAGTCGATCGCCGGCGGGATCACGCCGTTGAGCACCTCGACCACCGGGTCGGCGGGCTCGATCTTCACCTCGACGATCGGGTCCTCGCCGATGTCGCCGGTGCTCGAGCTGCCCGCCGCGCCGGTCGTGTCGGCCGTCGTGCCGCCGTCGCTGCTGCCGGTGCCCGGCTCGATCGCGCCGGTGCTGGTGCCCGCGCCGCTGGTGCCCGTCTGCGTCGGGTCGCCGCTGGTGCCCGGGCCGCTGGTGCCCGGGCCGACCGTCGTCGTCCCCGTCCCGCCCGGCTCGGTCGCGCTGCCCGGACCGCCGCTGGTCGGGTCCGTCGTCGGCGTGACGCCGCCGCTGCTCGGGTCACCGCCGCCGCTGCTGCCCGCCGTGCTGCCGCCGCCGGTGCCCGCCTGCGTGCCGCCCGGCGTGTTGCCGTCGTCGCCACAGCCGACGACCAGCGCGCTCACCAGCGCGACGCTCACGACCGATGAAATTCCACCGCGATGCTTCGACATCCAAAACCCCCCCACGCCCGAACCTCGACCCACGCTACGGGCAGCAGATTACCGGGCGCGGGTGGGCCGCGACAAGCGGGGTCGCCTGTGCGAGCGCGCGCAAGTGCGCATACTGGATGCGCAAGTTGTGCGCGCCGGCTCCTCAGCCGGGGATGACCGGCGGCTCGTCGTCCGGGATGATGCAGGAGCTGAGCTCGAAGAGCATGAAGATGAGGGCCTTCTCCTGGGGGGACAGCTCCTTGGTGCTGCAGCCGTTGGGGAACGCCTTGCCGGGCTCGTCGCCGGAGGACACGTGGATGTCGGTGTCGACGACGCGGCCGCACTGCGCGCCCTCGTCGGCGCCGATCGGGGCGTTGAAGGTGAAGTACTGCACGGAGGTCGGGTCCTCGCCGTAGATCCAGCGGGTCGAGACGTCCTCGTTGACGGCGGCGACGGTGTTCTGTCCGGCCTTGATCACGATCTCGCCGAGCACGTCGGAGCCGCCGACGTTGACGAGCCACTCGGCGAGCGCCATGCCTTTCGGGAAGGTCGTGGCGATCTTCGCGGTGAACGGGTCCTTGAGGTCGTCGTTGTGGTCGAAGGTCGCGGCGGTCGGGAACGGCGCGGCGCCCTCCTCGATCCAGATGTTGTGCCAGTGCGAGAAGAACAGGCGCCCGCCGACGCCGGCGTAGTCGACGATGTTCTGGCGGGCCGCGTCGGACTTGTTGCCGCCGTCGGTGCCGCCCTCGCAGGCCATCAGCACGAGGTCGTAGTTCTTGAGCTTGCCGAGGTCGTCCCACAGCGCCTTGCCGCCGGGGAACGGCTCGCCGTCGTTGAGCGCGTCGACGTACTTGTTGCCGCCGTCCTTGCCGGCGAACATGTTGATGCGGCCCTGGCCGAACTCGGGGGTGAACTCGGCGTCGTCGAGGCCGATCTTGCGCAGCAGGCACTCGAGCGCGTCGGCGCCGCCGGTGACCATGGCGATGCGCGGGATGTGGCCCTCGCTCTGGTTCCTCGGCAGGCGGGTCAGCGCCGGGTCGACGACGTTCTCGGCGCAGGCGGTGACGTTGGGGATCACGACCTCGCGGCGCCACTTGCCGATCGTGATGACGAGCGGGATGTTCGCGCCGGCCGGGACGTCCTCGAGCACGAACTCGCCCTTGGTGCTCGACAGCGTGGCGACCAGCGGGTCGCCGCTGAGCCCGGTCTGGCAGGTGTCGCAGGTGACGCCGTCGGCGATCGGGCCGACCGGGGCGTTCGGCACGTAGACCACGACGTTGTACAGCGGCAGCGTGCCCTCCGGCGCGAACACGGTGCCCTTGAGCGTGGTCGTGCCGCCGGGACACTTCGGCACCTGACACTCGAGGTTGATGCAGGGCTCGCCGCCGGTGTCGCTCGTGCCGGGGTCGGTGGTGAGCGTCGGGTCGGTGGTGAGCGTCGGGTCGGTGGTCGTGACGCCGGGGTCGGTCGGTCCGCCGCTGGTCCCGGAGGTCGGCGGCTCGCCGGTGACGTCGGGGCCGGTGCCGCTGCTGCTGCTGCTGCTGCTGGCGGTGACGGTGTCGCCGAGCGTGGCCGGGGTGGCAGAGTCGGACTGGCTCCCGCTGGCGCTCGTCTCCCGGCCGCCGTCGCTGCAAGCGGTGACGAGTGCGCTCAGCAAAATTAAGCTGCGATGGCTGGGCATGCGGCCAGGGTATCCGCATCGCGGGCGCGCGGGCGGGGCGAACTTTCGTGCTAAGGTCGCGGCGATGTCGGACGGGCGACGGGCACGCAGGACGCCGCTGGGGGCCGCGGCGGTCGTGGTCGCGGCGCTGGCGGTGGGCTGCGCCCGGCGCACCGACCCGTCCGTGGTGCTGCCGGGCCGCGGGGCGCCGACCCCGGGCGATGTCTCGCGGGCGGGGCGTGACCGCGGCGACGTCGAGATCGCGCTCGGGGCCGTGACGATCGCCGTGGCGACGACGCTGGTGGTGCTCGGCTCGGTCAGCCTGTACCGGGCGCTCGCGCTGCGCAGCACGTGCGCCGCGGAGTCGGCGATCGAGCCGCCGGAGTGCGTCGACCCGCTGGGCCTCAACCCCGTCACCGGCGGGCTGGTGTCGGGTAGCCTGGCGCTCGCGTTCGCGGTCCCGATCGCGGCCGGCGGCGGCGTGCTGCTGCGCAAGGGCGTCCGCATGCGCCGTGAATTCATGCGCCGGCAGGGCCCGAAGAGCCTGTCCCTGCGGCCATGGATCGACGGACGCCACGGCGGCGCGGGCCTGGGGCTCGGGTTTCAGTTCTGAGCGCAGTCGGGGTCGGGCTGCGCGGCGAGGCCGGCGACGCGGTCGCGCTCGCAGGCGCCGCGCCGCAGGTACCAGCGGTCGGCGCCGAAGCGCAGGACGTCGCCGGCGAGCGCGAGCGGGCGCGTGATCAGGCACCCGCTCGCGCGCACGACCTCGACGACGCCGCGGCGGTCGCGGGCGCGGCGAAACTCGTTGGGGCCGAGCAGCGTGAGCGCGTCGCCGGCGACCGCGTAGCCGTAGACGACGCTGCGCCGGCCGTGCTCGTCGCGCCCGCGGCGGCGCAGGAGGCCGTGGCCCGGCGGCTCGCCCGGCTCGTGCGACCACGCCTCGCACACGCTGCGGTCGCCGCGGCGCCGCAGCCAGAACACGCGCTCGCCGGCCCGCAGGCGCGTCGCGGCGGGGCTGGTGGTCGCGGTCGCCTCGGCGAGCGCGCGCGTGCCGGGGTCGGCGAGCGCCGGGGCGCAGCCGACCGGCCGCAGCTCTCCGACCGCGGGCTCGAGCCCGGCGGCGTCACAGGCCCCGGCGTCGAGGAACCACCGCTCGTTGCCCTCGAGCACGAGCCGCCGCGGCGCCGCGGGGTCGGCGGGCGTCAGCGAGGCCCCGGTGAAGATGCACGGCAGCGCGAGCCCGGTGGTCTTTCGCAGCCGTCCGGCCGCGGTCGCGACCTCGCGCTCGCGCAGCGGCGCGCTCAGCCGCAGCAGCCCGTCGGCGATCCGGTAGGCGAAGCTGAAGCGCAGCGGGCCCTCGGCGCGCACGAGCCGACCGCGCGAAGGATCGTCGATCGCGGGCTCGAAGCTCCACGCCTCGCAGCGCGGACCGTCGGGGCCGCGCACGCGCCAGTACAGCTCGCCGCGCCCGACGGCTGTGGTTTGTAAGGAGGCGAGCGCGTCGGCGGCCATCGGCGGGGCGGCGGGGGTGACGTCGACCGGGCGCTCGTCGTCGGGCTCGGCGCGCGGGTCGACGGCGCGGGCGCAGCCGAGGAGCAGACAGACGAGGCTCGACCCGGCGCGCATGGGCGGGCCGCACCCTAGCGCCTCGCGCTTCGACTGCATAGGGCGCGGACGCACGCGCTCCGCTCGCAAAGTCGGCTCAGTCGACGAGCCCCCGCGCCGCCGCGTCGTCGACCCCCATGCGCACGGCCAGAGCGAGCAGGAGCTGCCGCCCCAGCGCCCCGTGCCCGCCGGTGCGCACGAACCCCGCGAGCTCCCGCAGCACCTCGTCGCGCCGCTCGGCGCTGAGCCACAACAGCGTCGCCCCGAGCTCCTCGACGTTGGGCGGGTCGTCGAGATGGCGATGCATCCGCAGCCGCCGCGCCTCGCTGAGCGGCAGCCCCGCGAGCAACTTCAAGAATTGTTCGCGCTCGCCGGCGCCGAGCGGCCCGGGCACGGGCGCCGCCGCGGCCTTGCGATGGAGGACCAGCGCCGCGAAGGCCGCGACGTGCCCGGCGGTCTCGATCGCCTCGTTGGTCCACAGCTTGCGCCACGTGGCCACCTGGTCGCGCTCGAGCCCCAGGCGCGCGCCGATCTGCTCGAGCTCGCGGGCCTCGTCGAGGCTGCCCTCGCCGTCGACCAGCGCGACCGACCAGGCGCGTCGCAGCAGGCGCGGGCGGCTGTCCGCGGGCGGGAGCTCGAGGGCCTCGGCGCGGGCGAGCAGGCCCTCGCGGCTGCTGATCAGGTCGATCCACGCGTCCTGCTCGGACGGCTCCAGCGCCGCGCTCACCATGTCGAGCACGCGGCTGGCCTCGCCGCCCTTGAGCACGCCGTCGGCGAGCGCGATCAGGCCGCAGGCGACGAGCGTCCATTCAAGTTCGAGTGTCAGCGGCACGCGCACCTCCAGGCCGCGAGGCTAGCGGGTTTCATGCATCGTCGGCAATCTCGCCGCGCGCACGCGGATCTGCGCGGCGCGCAGGTCGTGGTCTTGTGCGCGGGGGCGAGCAGGAGTACGTTGCGAGGCGGGAGGGAGGCCACGATGGCGAACGGCCGCAGGAAGCGACTCGAGCGAGAGATCGACCGCGACGCCCGCGTGACCACCAGCGGTTACGTCCACGAGGTGATGGCCGCCACGCTCGGCCAGCTCCAGCGCGTCGGCCTCGCCACCCGCTGCCCCGACCCCGTCGCGCTGTTCGACGAGGTCGAGGACATCACCCGCAAGTTTCGTAGCCTGCACCGGCGGCTCAACGACGCCCGCATCAACCGCCGCGGCGAGCGCGACCGCAACGCGCCCCCGCGCGTCGAACTTCCGCCGGAGGTCCGTCCGTTCGCGTATCACGGCGCGTTCCTCGGCGCCTTCCCCAGCGTCGAGGCCTTCGCCCACGCGTACCTCGATCCCGCGCAACCCGAGGCGTGGGCCTCGTACGTCGACCTCACCCAGGCCGGCATCGACCTCCACCTCAGCGGCCGCTACTGGACCGTCGACGCCGACGGGGTCACGTACGCCTTCGCGGTCGACCGCGAGCGGACCCCGCCCCCGCAGGCACGCACGCTCCGCGTCGACCGTGCGGGCCGCGCGGGCGGCGTGGAGCACGACGCGCGTGATGACCCGCCGCCGCCGCGACTCGAACCCGAGCGCGCGTACGCGGCGCTGCGCGCCGAGGGCCTGGACGCGTCGGCGGCCGCCGACGCGATGCAACATTACGTCGGCCGCTACGTCGCGCTGGGCGATCACGCGTGGCATGACCTGCACGCCGCGGGCATGCCGGCGTGGATGCTCGCGCACACGGATGTCACGGCGATGATCGGCGACTGGTGCCGGGCCGGCGTCGTCACGTGGGTCGCCGACCCGGACGGCGGGGTCCACGTGTTCGCCCACGGCGATCCGCTGCAGATCCGCCGCTGACGGCGCGATCAGGCCGCGGTCTGATCAGGCCGCGGCTTTCCGGCGGCGGACGTCGCGGAGCAGCAGCACCAGCACCGTCAACGCCGTCAGCGGCAGCACCACCCACTGCATCGCCAGGCCGTAGCTCGCCAGGCCGTCGTGGTGTCCGGCGGAGAGGATCAGGTAGACGGTGTACGCGACGTAGTAGAGGACGAACACGGCGCCCTCCCAGCGCGACACGACGCCGCCGGTGATGAACAGCGGCAGGCAGGCGAGGGCGACGGCGGTCATGACCGGGATGTCGAAGCTGAGCGCGGCGGGGGCGACCGCGACGCCGTCGGGCGCGATCGCGGAGGCGAAGCCGAGCACGCACAGGATGTTGAAGATGTTGCTGCCGACGACGTTGCCGACGGCGATGTCGCGCTCGCCGCGGAACGCCGCGAGCACGGAGGTCGCGAGCTCGGGCAGCGAGGTGCCGGCGGCGACGATCGTCAGGCTGATGACGAGCTCGCTGACGCCGAGGGTCTGCGCGAAGGCGACGGCGCCGTCGACGAGCCAGCGCGACCCGAACACCAGCATCGTCAGGCCGCCGCCGATCATCAGCAGCTGCACGAGGAGGTTGTCGCGCAGGCCGGTGCCGGCGGGCGGGGGCGGGGTCTCGGCGGCCGCGGCCGCGGCCGCGCCCTGACGGCGGGCCATGCGGATCAGCAGGGTGGTGTAGGTGACGATGCCGAGCGCGAGGATGATGCCGTCGAGGCGGCCGATCACGCCGTCCCACGCGAGCAGCCAGCACAGCGCGGAGACGCCGATCATGATCGGGACGTCGAGGCGGACGAGCTGGCGCTGGACGATCAGCGGGGCGACCAGCGCGGCGAGCCCGAGGATGAACAGCACGTTGAAGATGTTGCTGCCGACGACGTTGCCGAGCGCGAGGTCGGCCTGGCCGTTCAGCGTCCCGGTGACCGACACCGCCAGCTCCGGCGCCGAGGTCCCGAACGCGACGACCGTCAGGCCGATCACCAGCGACGAGATGCCCAGGCGCGCGGCGATCCGCGAGGCGCCCTTGACCAGCAGCTCGGCGCCGACGACGAGGAGCACGAGCCCGAGGACGAAGAACAGGAGCGTGAGCGCCGACATGCCGACCGGATTGTACGCCGGGTCGGCGGACGCGCGGCCCGGTGAAAGCCGCGCGGGGCGCTCCTGCGCAGCAGCGACGACTACTTCTTCTTGCCGGTGTCCGCGGCCTGGCCCTCCGCGGCCCCCGCCTCCGCGCCCTCGGCGAACTTGCTGGCGACGAGCGTCTCGTCCTTCTCGATCTCCGTGAAGGCGGCCTCGGCCTCGTCGAGCGCCGCGCGGATGTCGGTGAGCGTCTTCGGGAACGCCTCGTTCTTGCCGAGGTCGGGCGCGAGCGCGGTGTCCAGCTCCTCGAGCGGGCGGAACACCTTGTTGAGGATCACCTGGGTGTTGCCGCCCTTGATGCCCTTCTCCGAGAGCTTGTCGATCTGCTTTTGCAGGTCCTTCGCGCGCTTCTTGAGGCCCTCGGCGGCCTTGTCGAACGCCTTCTGCGGGTCCTTGGCGGCGCCCCACTTGCCGGACTCCTTCTCGATGTCGGCGAGCAGCGTGCGGGTGTCGGCCGTCAGCGCGCGGTACTCCTTGAGGCGCGCCTTGACGTACTCGCGGTCGCCCTTTTCGAACATCTTGGCGTTCTCGGCGGCGATCTTGGCGTCGGCCTCCTCCTTGCTGACGAAGCCGGCCTCCTTGCGGCGGCGCTGCAGCTCCTCCTCCGAGACCTTGCTGTCGGCCTTGACGTCGGCGATGTTCTTGGTCGCCGGCCCGATCTGGTCGGCGATCGACTTCTTCTCGCCGCCCCCGCCGCAGCCGGTGACGGGTCCGAGGAACAGGCTCAGGGCGACGACTGTGAGGGCTGCTTTCATGGCACGGTCTCCAGCCGCGCACTATACGGGCGGCGCCGCGCGCGTGTCAAATCGCCCGCACATCGGCTGCCTTTGCTTTCGACGACATCGCCGGGGGAGATCCCCTGCATGTACAGCGATTCGTGTATGAAGGCGCCGGTGAGCGGGCGCTCAGGGCCTTTTGCCGGGCGGGAGCTTTCGCTGGGTGGCCTTGCCCGTACCGCCGCCGTCGGTGCCACCGGCGCCATCGGTGCCATCGGTGCCATCGGTATCGTCGTTTTGGTCCGCCGTGGGGCCGCGGGCGAGCACGAACTGCAGCTCGCCCTGGAAGAGCGTCAGGTTCTCGACGGGGGCGCCGGGCGGGCCGAACTGGGCGAGGGTGCCGGCCTGGTCCTTGAAGAAGAAGCGGTCCTCGCCGAGGCCGTGCATCCATTTTGCGCCGTGGGTCGGCACCACCATGAACAGGCGGCCGTTGTCGTCGACGATCCGGACCTCCTCGACGCGGGCGAGGTCGTCGCGGTCGACCATTTTTCCCAGACGCTCGCGCGAGCCGGGGGTCAGGCGGAACACGCCGGTGTAGCGCGAGAACATGGCCGGGGAGACAGGCACCTCCTCGTGCTCGGGGAACGGCTCGACGGCCTCGCCGTGCGCGATCGCGGAGACGCCGGCGATCACGGTGCGGCAGTCGACGGCCTCGGTGTTGGCGAGCGCGACGACGGTGATCTCGTCGCCGAGGTAGCGGGCGATCGCGGCGTTGAAGCCCTGGATGCCGCCGGGGTGGCCGACCATCGTCTGGTCGCGCTCGCGCAGCACGATCCACCCGAGGCCGTAGGTCTCGTGGGCCGCGGTGAACATCTCGTCCAGCGCGGCCTGCGAGAGCACGAGCCCGGGCCGGCGCAGCGCCCGGTCCCAGCGCAGCAGGTCGGCGGCGCTGGTGAGCATGCCGCCGGCGCCGCCGTAGACCGAGAGGTCGTTGGGTTTGGCGACGGGGAGCAGCAGCTCGTCCTCGCTGAACTCGAAGCCGGTGGCGACGGGCGGCTCGCCGGGCAGCGCGGGCTCGCTGCCGAGGCTGGTCTGGATCATGCCGGCGGCCGAGAAGATGTTGTCGCGGACGTAGCGGTCGAGCGGCACGCCGGCGACGCGCTCGATGATCATGCCGAGCAGGAAGTAGCCGGAGTTGCTCGGGTCGAACTCGGTGCCGGGCGGGAACTCGAGCGCGGCCTTCATGAAGATCGCGGCGATCTGCTGCGGCTCGTAGCGGGTGCCGGGCGCGACGCCGGCGTTGACGAGGCCGTCGGTGTAATTCGGGATCCCCGAGGTGTGGGTCAGCAGGTGGCGGATCGTGACGGCGGGGTAGGGGTAGTCGGGCAGGTGGCGCACGACCGGGTCGTCGAGCCCGAGCTTGCCGGCGTCGCGAAGTTGCAGGACCGCGGCGGCGGTGAACTGCTGCGTCAGCGAGCCGACCTTGAAGCGCGTGTCCTGGTCGATCGCGCGGCCGTCGACGTCGGCGCGCCCGAAGCTGCCGCTGTACAGGACCTGGCCCGCGCGCGCGACCACGACGATGCCCTGGAACTTGAAGGCGTCGCCGTAGCGGCGCCCGAAGGTGCCGATGTAGCGCTCGACCTGCGCCGACATGTCCGCAGGGACAGGTCCGTTCGGGCGCTCGTCGGCGCGGGTCTCGGGGAGCAGCGGCGCGACGGCGCCGCCCTCGACGCTGCTGCTGCGCACCTCGGCGGCGGGCCGCGCCGGCGCGGCGGGCCAGAGCTTGATGCCGGCGGCGACGGTGCCGGCGAGCGCCGCGGCGACGATCGCGGCGACGGCGACGCGAGGGAAGCGCGGCACGATGCGCGGCGCGCCGAGCGAGACGTCGGGGCGGTGCGCCGTGGGCTCGTCCCGCCCGGCCGCCTGCATCACGCGGTCGACGAAGTCGGGCGGCGGCTCGGCGGGGGTCCAGGCCGCGAGCGCGCGCTGCTCGAGTTCGGTGCGGGGTTCATCGTGCACGGTACACCTCCTCCAGGGAGCGGCGCAGCGCCGCGCGTGCGCGACTGAGCCGCGACTTGACGGTGCCGAGGTCGATCTGCAGGCTGCTGGCGATCTCGGTGTACTCGAACTCGTGGTACTCGCGCAGCAAGAAGGCGGCGCGGTACTCCGGCGTGAGGTCGTCGATGGCGCGACGCAGCACCTCCGCGAGCCGCTGGCGCTCGGCGTCCGCGTCGGTGGCGCCCGCCGCGGCCGGCTCGTGGGCCTCGCTGAGCGAGTCGGTGGCGACGCGACGCTTGCGGAGGTGGTCGATCGCCAGGTTGGTCGCGATCGTCAAGATCCACGTCGAGAGCCGCGCCCGGCCGCCGCGGTCGAAGCGCTCGAGCGCCTTGAACACCCTCAAGAATGTCTCCTGCGCGAGGTCCTCGACGGCCGGCTGGTGGCCACGCGCGTGCAGCATGCGCGAGAGCAGCGCGAACACCGGGCGCTGATAGCGGTCGACGAGGTCGCGCCGCGCCCGCGCGTCGCCCCGCTGCGCGCGTACGAGGGTCAGCTCGTCGAGTTCGGGCGGGGGTGCTGCGGTCAAGGGGACCTGGGCCCAGTGGGCTGCGGAGGACACGCCTACCATGCCACGGACGCGGGTCGCGTTTGTTCCCGCGGATCTCCGCGAATTCGTGGGGCGGGGGGCGCGTTCTCACTGCCCGGGGCGGGGGCTGTCCGGTCGCCCCGGGGCCCGGGTCACTCGAGCGCGGCCTGCAGCTTGTCGAGGGCGCCGGCCCAGAAGCGCTTCTTTTCGGCGACCTCGGCGGCGCTGCCGAGCTGGCGGTGCATCACGTTGACCTGGCTGCGGCGCTCGCCCTTGGACCAGAAGTAGATCTCGACGCTGGTGTGGTCGGGCCAGGTCAGGCGCAGCGAGCGGTTCTCGTTGGCGCGGTGGACCTTGAACTTGGTGCCGAGCCACTTCTGCGGGCCGCGGCCCTGCCACGCGCGGTACAGGTCGTCGATCGCGACCGAGAGCGTGCGGCTGGTGTTGGCCGCGAGGCCGCGGCTGGTCGGCTCGCGCAGGCCGCGGGCCTGGGCGTAGGCCTCGGCGATGCGCTGTCGCCACCAGCGCGGGCAGTCGTGGGCCTCGGCGAGGTGACGCACCGTCGCGCTGTGCCCGGCGCCCTCGACCTCGAAGCGGTCGAGCAGGCGAAACCACTGCGCCCAGCTGCGGCCGGTCGCCGCGCGGATCACCGCGTCGGCCTCGGTCGCCAGCGGGGCGGCGCCGCGCGCGGGCCTCGCGGCGGTGCGCGACGACCTGGCCGTTCGGACAGGTGCGTCCGCGGGCCGCGTCGCGGCGGCGCGGGCCAGCTTCGGGGCCTCGGTGTGGGACCTGGCCTTGCGGACAGGTAGGGCGGCCCCGGCCTTGCGCGGGGCGGACTTGACGCTGCGTGCGGTTGTTGTGGTCGGCATGACGAGGGCGCGTTATCGCACGAACGCGCGGCCGACGGAAGAGGGCGGGGGCGGCGGCGCGAACAAATCCGCGGGGACGACGTTCCTGCGGCGCGACGGCGGGGTGGTCCGGGCGCGTGGGCCCCGGTTTGTGCGCGGGGAGGGCGGTCAGCCGTCGCACTCGCGGGCGACCTCGTCGTAGTCCTCGGGGTGGCTGCGCAGGGCTTCGCAGGCCTTCTGGAAGAACGCGGCGAGGGTGGTCGGGTAGACCTTGGCGCGGCTGTCGGCGCCGGCGGTGACGACGAGGGCGCCGTCGGGCGAGAAGTCGGCGAAGCTGACGGCGGCGGAGTGGCCGTGGAGCGTGGCGATCAGCTCGTAGCCGGGGTTGGCGAGGTCCCACAGCTTGGCGGTGTTGTCGGACGAGGCGGTGACGATGCGCGGGGAGTTGGCGGAGAAGCTGGCGTGCAGGACCGCGGCGCTGTGGCCCTGCAGGGTCGCGAGCACGTGGGTGCGCGTGCCCTCGTCGGCGAGCGCGTAGACCCAGGCGTCGCGGGCGGTGGCGACGACCAGGCGGGTGCCGTCGTGCGAGAAGGCGACGCTGTGGACCGCGCCCGAGCCGGTGTCGAGGGTGTCGAGGTCGTTGCCGTAGCGGGTCGACCACAGCTTGGTGGTGTTGTCGGTCGAGATCGTGGCGACGAGGCCGCCGTCGGGCGAGAACGCGGCGCCGGTGATCGGGCCCGAGTGGCCGACGAGGTCGCCGATCACCACGCAGCCGTCGGCGGTCAGCGAGGCGCGGTTGGTGTCGCGGTTGCCGGTCAGCGCGAACGCCCCGCCCGGCGACAGCGCGGCCGTGTCGACGCCGCCGCGCATGCCCTGGCACGACTTGCCGACCTCCTGCCCGGTCTTCGCGTCCCACTGGCGCAGCGTGTCGTCGGCGCCGGCGGTGACCAGGCGCGTGCTGTCGCGCGAGAAGGTCGCCGCGAGCACCGGCCCCGCGTGGCTGACGGTCGCCAGCAGCGCGCCGTCCTGGCTGCTCCACAGGCGCAGCGACGTGTCGTCCTGCGCGAGCGTCAGCATCCGGCCCGAGCCGTCGCCGGCGAACACGGCGGTCGAGACCGGGCCGGTGTGGCCCTCGAGCACGCGCACGAGCCGGTAGTTGGTGCTGTCCCACAGGCGCGCGGTCTTGTCGTCGCTGACGCTGACGATGCGCGCGCCGTCGGGCGAGAAGCGGGCCATCCGCACCGGCGCGGCGTGGCCCTTGAGCGTCGGGATCGCGTTGCTCAGCGAGGCGTCCCACAGGCGCGCCGTGTTGTCCTCGCTGGTCGTCAGCACCCGCGTGCCGTCGGGCGAGAAACGACCCGCGAGCACCCGCCCGGTGTGGCCCTCGAGCGTGGCGACGACGTTGCCGCTGGTGCTGTTCCACAGCCGCGCGGTGGTGTCGTCGCTGGTCGTCAGCACGCGCGAGCCGTCGGGCGAGAACCGGGCCTGGCGCACGTTCTCGGTGTGGCCGACGAGGTCGACCACCAGGGCGCCGCCGGCGTGCCAGACCTTGGCGGCGTGGTCGGCCCCGGCGGTGACGAGGCGGCGGCCGTCGGCGGAGAAGCTGAGGTCGAGCACCGCGCCGGTGTGGCCGGTCAGCGCGGCGAGCTGCTTGCCGCCCTGCGTGCCCCACAGGATCGCGGTGTGGTCGTCGCTGTAGGTCGCGACGGTGCCGCCGTCGGGCGAGAACACGGCGCCGCCGATCGCCCCGGTGTGCGCGGTCAGGGCGGCGACGTGGACCCCGACCTCGCTCCACAGCCGGGCGACTCGGTCCTCGCCGACGGTGATCAGGCGCTGGCCGCCCGGCGCGAACGCGATCGTTCGCAGCGGGCCGGAGTGGCGGCGCATCACGGCGAGCAGCTTGCCGGTGTCGGCGGCCCACAGCCGCGCGGTGCCGTCGCTGCACGCGGTCGCCAGGCGCAGGCCGTCGGGCGCGAACGCGGCGGTCGTGATCGCGCCGGTGTGCCCGCGCAGGGTCTCGATCACCTTCGAGGTCCGCAGGTCGACGAGCCGCAGCGAGCGGTCGCCGGTCGCCAGCGCCGCGCGGGCGCCGTCGGGCGCCATGCCGGCGACGAAGCGCTGCGGCAGCGGGCTCGGCAGGCCCTTGTAGGTCTCCAGCAGGTCGCCGGACGCGGCGTTCCACAGCCGGGCGTTGCGGTCGTAGCTGACGGTGAAGATGCGGGTGTCGTCGAGCGAGAAGCTGGCCTCGAGCAGCGCGCCGTTGTGCTCGTTGAGGTTGCGGATCAGGCGCCCGGACACGGCGTCCCACAGGTGCGCGGTGTGGTCGTGGCTGGCCGTGAGCACGCGGGTGCCGTCGTGCGAGAAGTCGGCGCTGACGATCTCGTCGCCGTGGCGCAGCACGATCGGGCGCTGGACCGGGGTCGCGACCGCGGCCGCGAGCCCCTGCATCACCCGCGGCGGGACCTGGCGGCCCTTCTGCAGGCTGCTCGCCGCGGCGCCGATCGCCATGCGCAGCGCCTCGCGCTCCTTGCCGGGCTGCTGGGCCAGCAGCAGCGCCTCGGCGCCCTGCTGCTGCAGGTCGGCCTCCTCGCGGTTGCGGGCGTCGAGCTCGGCGAGCTGGGTCTTGCTGCGCTCGGCGATGATGTACTGCCAGGCCGCGAGCGCGAGCAGCAGCCCGAGCAGCGCGACGGTCCCGGTCAGGATGCTGATCGTGCGCCGCTGCGAGCTCGCGCCCTCCTCGGCCCGCTCCCGCCGCTCGCGCTCGATGTCGGCCCGGTAGCGCTCGCGGTCGGCCTTGCGCCCCTCCTCGATCGCCTTGCGCCCGGCGGCCTCCTCCTTGCGCGCGGCCTCCTCGACGCGGTGGCGGCTCTCGGCCTCG
>Ga0075163_10003928_pt1 | contig 19966 bp, 9 predicted proteins | sample JI1023141ADNA_FD_71478 | JGI IMG/M metagenome (GOLD analysis project Ga0075163, IMG submission 71478) | Wastewater effluent complex algal communities from Wisconsin, to seasonally profile nutrient transformation and Carbon sequestration -... | ecosystem: Engineered > WWTP > Effluent > Algae... | reverse complement strand
ACTTCCGGCAACGCCGCAGAGCTCCCGGCTTCGCCGGGCCCCCCACTGGGGGGGCGCGACCTTTGGTCGGCCCCATCCCGCCGTCGATGCGACGGGAGACTTTTTCAGCAGCCTGCTAGACACTCGCCCGGTGCGCATCAACGCCCGAAGTGCTGAAAACCACTCCCCTTTTGGGTGCTTGGGTCCGTCTTCAAACACCCAGACGCGCGGTGGCCCACCTGCGCTCTTGGCCCCCTGGCTGCGCCGGCAGGCCAGCATCAGTAGCAGGCGCCCCCGGCCTCCAGGCCGCGGCGGCAGCGCAGACCTTCGGGGCACTCGTTATCGCTCAAACACCGCGGCGCGCAGGTGAGGAATGGAGCGCCCGGGTTGCGGGCGAGATCCACACACCGGGAGGTCTGGGGACAGTCGATGTCGTCCAGGCAGGGCCGGCCGCAGTGCCCCCCCTGGTAGGCGGCGATGCACCACCCCGAGGCGCAGGCCCCGCCCTCCTCGCAGACCGCCATGTCGCTCCCGCGACCGGCGGGCACACACGCCCCCACGGCCCGGTTGTCCTGGGGGGCACAGACCGCGTCGGCGGGGCAGTCGTCCACGGCCACCTGGCAGGCCGAGCGGCAGCGGGGGCCATCACCCGCGTCTACACACGCCGCCGCCGTGACGTTGCAGTCCTCCAGAGTGCGACACACCTCCCCGATGGCGGCGCCGCCGTCGGGCAGGGCGCAACGGCCCGCCCCGGTGTCGGTGGGCGCGCATTGCTCCCCTGGCAGGCAGCCCGCCCCGGTAGACAGATCACACTCAGCGACACAGAAGTCCCCGCCCCGCAGCGACCGACACACTGTTGCGCCCGCACAGTCTACGCCCGGGCAGGGCTCAGCGCAGCGTCGCCCCACACACAACCCACCCCGGCAGTCGTCGTCGCCCCCACACACTGCCCCCAGAGCCCCGTCGCCCGCCCGCAGGCAGTAGGTGGCGCCACCCAGCGGCACACACGCTTCGCCGCCTGTGCACCCTGCCGCGGGGCAGCGTGCCCGACACGTGCCCTCAAAACACAAGCCATCCCGGCAGTCGGCGCTGCGGGTGCAGACCGCCCCCGCCGCGAGCGCGCCGCGTGCCTGACAGAAGGGCGCGTCGCCATCGAAGGCATTGCACACGCGGCCCGGTCGGCAGTCGTCGTCCTGGGCGCAGGTGGGGTGGCAGCGCCCATCCTGGCAGCGGCTGCCCTCGGGACACCCCCCGTCGCACTGCGGCATGCACCGGCCCGCCACACACTCGAGGGCCAGTGCACACCGGTCGCCGGCTTCGCACGACGCGCCGGCCGGCAGGGGATCGGGGGCGCAGAGGGTCGCGGTCCCAAAGTCGCGGCAGGTGCGGCTGCCCGGGCACACGCCATCCGGGCACCGCCCCAGGCAGCGGCCTTCATTGCAGGCGCCCGATGCGCACTCGGTGTCGGCTCCGCAAGCCGCATCCGCCTCGCCCACGCCCCGCCAGAAGCAGGTCGGCCCCTCGCCAAACCCCGCGTCACAAAAGGTGTTTTGCGGACAGTCCTGGTCGGTGCCACACGGGGGGAAGCAGAAGTCGCCGTCCACAAACTGCGTGCAGCGGGTGCCCGCGGGGCACGGTTCATCGCCCGCGCAGTCGGCGGCGCAGAGGCCACCGCCACACACCCCACTGGCGCAGTCGCTGCCCTGGTCACAGGGCGTGGCCGCCGCCCCCGGGCCCGCCGGCCGACAGGTGGCCCCGCCCGTGTCGCGCACGCAGGCCTGGCCCGCCGGGCAGGTGCCGTCATCACAGGTGGCCGCACACTGGCTCATCTGGCAGCGTCCGGAGGCACAGTCGGCGGCCACCGCGCACGGGGCGCCCGCTGCGGCTGGCCCCCGGGTGGCGCACAGGCGGCCCGCGCTCGTGGGCTGGCAAAACCCCGTCTCACCGCAGTCGGCGCTGGTATCGCAGCGGCGCTCGCACAGCCCCAGGGCCGCGTAGGTGATGCAGATGCGATCGTTGGCGCAGTCTTCGCCGGGCTGGCAGGCCACGCTGCAGCGGCCGCCCCGACACACGCCGCTGGCGCACTCACTGCCCTGAGCGCAGGTGGCCTCGGCCACCGCCGGGCCCGCTTCCACGCAGACCGCTTGGGTGTAGAGCGCCAGGCAGGTGCGGCCCTCGGGGCACGTCCCGCCCTCGCAGTCACCCAGGCACCGGCCCTCGCTGCAAAACCAACTGGCGCAGGCCTCGCGGCTCTCACACGCCGACCCCGGCCCGCCGGGGCCCGGGGCCACGCAGAACCCCGCCCCGGGCGCCTGGACGGCGCAGACGAGGCCTACGGGGCAATCGCCGGGCGCGCTGCACGCGGGGGTGCACCGGCCCGCCCCACCCCGGCCCACGCAGAGGGCGGCGGCGGCCGGGCACTCGTCGTCGCGGGTGCAGAGGACGCTGCAGACGCCGTGCACACACTCGCTCGCCGCGCAGGGGGTACCGAGCGGATCGCAAGGGGCGCCCACCGCCAGGCCCACCGGTGGCGTCGCATCAGGGCGACCCCCAAAGTCCGGCATGACCTCGGCATCGGCGGGCAGCTGCGGGGCGGGCGCGCTGTCGCACGCAACCAGCAGGACGGTCAGCAGGGGCAGCAGGCGCAACACGGACGGAAAGGTACCGCGGAGTGGGCCTCGCATAGAAGCCGCGGCCCAAGATGGGCGCTCATGGGCGCGCCCCGATGGCGTGCTGACGGTGCACGCCCAGCCAGTGTGGTCGAGCACTGCCGGTCAGAGCGTCCAAAAAGTGGAGTCGGATTGTGGACTTGGGCCGATCAGGGTGCCGCGACGCAGCGCTCGGCCTCGCACAGGCGGCCGGCGCCGCAGTCCACGTCGCGCACACACTGCGGGCTGGCGAGCGGGGCGCAGATGCCAAAGACGCAGCTGCCGCCGACCGCGCAGTCGCTGTTGCGGCGGCATTGGTTCACCGGCGGGCGGCAGACACCCTGCTGGCAGCTGAAGATGGGCACGATGCGCTGGCACTGGCGGTTGTTCTGGCACTGGACCGGCGCGGTGCAGTTGCCGTTGATGCAGTAGTCGTTGGCCCCGCAGGCGTCGATGTCCGCACAGCGGCCGTTGCTGCCCACGCAGCTCTCCGACTCGCAGATCAGGTTGGCGCCGCAGTCCACATCCGCGGCGCAGAAGTCCGCCCGCAGCTCGCAGCGACCGCTGCGGCAGCGCTCGTTGGCCGCGCACTGGTCATCGCGCAGACACTCGGCGTCGGTGCAGCGGTTGGCTTCGCAGATCGAGGCGCCGGGGCAATCGGCGTCCACCGCGCACTGGGAGTCGGCGCAGCGGCCCTCCTGGCAGACCAGGCCCGCGGGGCAGTCGTTGTCGCGGGCACACTGGGGCGCCCGGCAGCGGCTGGTCTCGCAGATGAACCCGCGCTGGCAGTCGAAGTCCGCGGCGCACTGGGGGGCGCGGCAGATCTGGCTGATGCAAATGTCGCCGTTGGGGCAGCCGGCGTCGTTGCGGCAGCGGACCCCCACCAGGCACTGGGCATCGCGGCAGATTTGCCCGTTGGGGCACTCGGCATCGGCCACACACCCCGCCACCACACACGCATTGTTCACACAGCGCTCACCGGCAGCGCAGTCGCCATCGGCCATACAGCCCGCGACGCCGGGGACCTCGATGGACACCGTGGCGGTGCCCGTCGAGTTGTTCCAGCCATCGACGAACAGGAAGTAGCGGCCCGGCTGCAGCAGCGCGAAGGCCAGCCGCGACAGGTTGCCCTGGCCGGCGTCGTCGTCGCAGCTCAGCTCCACGTTGGGATCGTCGCACGCACGCCGCAGGTAGATGAGGGTGTCGTAGCTGGCGGCAATCGCCTCGATGTTGAGCTGAGAAGCCACGCGCAGCTCGATGACGATGATCGCCTCGCCGCCACCGCCGCCGCAGCTGCCCTGGTAGGCATCGCGCAGGCCCGTGGTGTCGGTGTTGACCTCTTGGCGACCCGGGCCCGCCAGCACCACCGTGCGGACCACCTCCCCCTGGCGGCACAGGACCTCTTGGCACTGGCCGCCCACACAGGATTGACCCTGCGGGCAATCGCCATCCGCCATGCAGGCGGGCGGCATCGCCACGCACTGGCGATTGATGCATTGCTGGCCCGCCTGGCAGTCGCCGTCGACCATGCAACCATCCGGATTTACACAGCTTCCGGCCTGACAAACCAAGCCCATGGCACACTCGGCGGAGGCCCGGCAGCCCACGCGACACTCCCCCGCCGCCGCACAGAACTGGCCCGCGGCGCAGTCCTCGTTGACCTGGCACCGCGCCACCAGGGGCCGGCACTGGCCGTCCGCACCACAGGCCTGGCCCGCAGCGCAGCGGCTGTCATCGCGACAGAAGGGCAGGCACACCTGCTGCTCACAGCTCCGGCCCAGGGGACAGTCGCGGTCGGCGCGGCAGCTCCCGGGCACCGCCTGGCACTGGCCGCCCAGGCAGAGCTCGCCCCGGGCGCAGTCGGCGTCGACGCGGCAGACGTTGGGCGCCTCCACACAGGACCCGCCCTGGCAGGCCTGGCCGGCCGGGCACTCGGCATCGGCCTGGCAGGCGCGAACGCTGCAGAAGCCAAACTCGCAGACCTCGGGCGCGGGGCAATCGGTGTCGCGCTGGCACTCGGGGGGTGGGATGGCCACACACTGGCCCGCCACGCAGCTCTCGCCCCCGGCGCAGTCGGCGTTGTTGCGGCAGCCGTCGGGGGTCACGCAGACGCCGTTGTCGCAGATGTTCTCGGCGAACGGGCAGTCGCTGGCATCGTTGCAGAAGAAGGGCGGAATGCAGCGCCCGGCGGCACAGGTGAACTCGTTGCTACAGTCGCTGTCACGGCGGCAGACCACCGGCACGCAGGTCCCCTGGTCGCAGCGCTCGTTGGCCAGGCAGTCCCCGTCGGCAAAGCAGTCGGGGACGGGGCGGCAGAGCTGCAGCGCCTGATCACAGAAGGTGTTCTGGGGGCAGTCCAGATCGTTGCGGCAGGCGTCCGCCGGGCGACACAGCGCCCCGATGCAGCGCTGGCCCGCCGGGCAGTCGGCGTTCTGGGCGCACTCCACATCGGGCACACAGACCCGGTTGAGGCCGTCGCAGACCTGGCCAGCGGGGCACTGAGCGTTGTTTTCGCAACGCCCCGAGTCCACACACCGCCCACCCTCGCAGGAGAACAGCGGCTGGCAGTCGGCGTTCACCCGGCACTCGCCCTCGAAGACACACAGACCTTCGAGACAGACCTCTCCCATGGGGCAGGGCAGCCCGGCGCCACACTGCTGGGCGGGAACACACAGGTTATCTTGACAGACCTCGTTGGCGGCGCAGTCGCGGTTGTCCGCGCACTCGCCCGTGAATACACACCGACCCTGCAGGCACTCGAAGCCCGCCCCACAGTCGGCCGCCACGCGGCAGTCCACGGGCGGCGGCACGCAGCGGAAGTCGGTGCAGACCAGGCCCGCCGGGCAGTTGCGGTCCTCGCGGCACTCGCCCGCAAAGATGCAGCGACCCGCGCGACACTGCTCGCCTGCGCCACAGTCCACATCGGCCAAACATTCGGGCTGGCAGCGGCCATCGATGCACCGCAGGTCGCCCCCGCAGTCCGCGTCGTCCTGGCAGGCGCCGTCGGGCACGCACAGGCCGTTGGTGCAGATCTCATTGGGCGCGCAGGGCACCCCGGGGCCGCAGATTTGGATGGGCATGCAGCGGAAGTCCTGGCAGGTGAAGCCGCCAGGGCAATCGCGGGGGACGCGGCACTCGCCGGTGAACGTGCAGATGCCACCGCGACAGGCCTCACCGGGCCCGCAATCAGCGTCCAGGCGGCACTCGGGGGCCGGCACGCAGATGTTGGTGTCGCAGACCTGACCGGGCGGGCATTGTGCATCAGCCACACATCCCACCGCGATACAGACCCCGCCATCACACACGAGGCCCGGGCCGCACTCGGCGTCCACCCGGCAGCCGGGCCCACCGGGCACACACTGCCCAAAGACGCAGCGCTCGCCGCGGCCGCAGTCCACATCGCGCTGGCACACCGGCGGCGGCAGCGGGATGCAGGCCCCGAACACACATTCGATACCCGGCGGGCAGTCGGCGTCCACCTGGCACTGGTTGGCCACGCGGCAGCGCCCGTCCAGGCACCGCAGCGGGTTGGGGCAGTCCACGTCCTGCTGGCAGACGAAGTCGGGGATGCAGGCACCGTTGATACACAACACATCGGGCCCGCAGTCCACGTCGTCCTGGCAGACCAGGGCCACGCACCGGCCAAACTCACACTGCTCGTCGGCCCCGCAGTCGCGGTCGTCCTGGCAACCCAGCGGCTCGCAGGCCCCGCCCACACAGCGATTGCCCGCGGGGCAGTCCACATCCGCTCGGCAGGCGGGCGGGAAGAAGCACCGGTTGCCGCGGCACTGGGCACCGATGGGGCAGTTGCGGTCCTCGCGGCACTCCACCGGCAGGCAGGCGCCGTTGACGCAACCCAGCGGGGCGGCGCACTGATCGTTGGTCTGGCACGCCTGGGGCAGGCAGGCCCCGCCCTGGCAGGTGGTGTCCGGCGGGCAGTCCACATCGGCCATGCAGCCCACGATCACACACATGTTCTGTTGGCACCGGCGATCGGGCGGGCAGTCGGCGTCGAAGCGACACTCCCCCACCGGCACACACCGATTCTGCACGCAGGCGGTGCCAAAGGGGCAGTCCACGTCGCCGACGCACTCGGGCACCGCCTCACACAGGCCCTGGTCGTTGCAGCCCTGGCCGGGCGGGCAGTCGCGGTCGACGCGGCAGCCGTCGGCGACACACAGGCCCCCCAAACAGATCGAGCGCGGCGGGCACTGGGTATCGTCCACACACTCCCCGCTGAAGGTGCAGCGGCCGTCGGCGCCACAGCGGAAGCCTGCGGGGCACTGGCGGTCGTCCTGGCAGGCGATGTCGTCGATGCAGCGATTCTGGTCGCAGCGCTGGCCCGGGGCGCAGTCCGCGTCGGCCCGACACTCGGGATCAAACCGGCACAGCCCCTCCACACAGGTGAAGTCGATGGGGCAGTCGCTGGTGCGGCGGCACTGGGGCGCGGGCACACAGTCGTTGGCGTCGCAGACCTCCCCCCGGGGGCAGTCGCGGTCGTTGCGGCAGGCCACATCGAGGCACGATCCGGCGATGCACAGGCGCCCGCCGGGGCAGTCGATGTCCTCGCGGCACCCGGGGCCGCGCTCGCACTGCTGGTTGATGCAGAGGAAGCCCGCGGGGCACTCTTCGTCGGTGGTGCACACCGGCGCCGGCACGCAGCGCTGGTCCTGGCAGGCGAAGCCCGGCGCACAGCTCACATCACCCAGGCACTCCACACACGCCCCCGTGGGCGCGCAGACCAGCGGACGGGAACAATCCCCGTCGTCGCGGCACCGCACGTCCTCACACACCAGGCGATCGGGATTGCACTGCTGGCCCTCGGGACAGCCCGTTTCCACGCGGCAGCCGCGACGGCAGCGGTTGCCCTCGCAGATGCGCCCGGCGCCGCAGGCGTCGTCGCTGGCGCAGCCGCCCATGTCGGGCACCTGGGCATCGATGCTGCCGTCGGGGCCGCCGTCCGTGCTGCCATCGGGCGACTGGCACAAGAAGCCATCACCGCAGTCGGGCAGGCAGGCGCCGGCCACGCAGACCTCGCCCGCAGGGCAGGTCAAGTCGCCGCCACACTCGCCGGGCAAGAGGCCTTCATCCACGCAGGTGTTGGCCACGCACACCAGCCCCCGCGGGCACAGGCCCTCCACACAATCCGGTCCGGTGACACAGCGCCCCGACACGCACGCCTGGTTGTCACTGCAATCGCCGTGGCTCTCGCACTCGAGGCTTGAGCGCCCGCAGCCGGCCAGGCCCCAGGTCAAAAAACCGAAGAAAAACCCCAGGTTGAGGACTCGCGACATCACGGCGCTTGCTCCACCACTTCAAGCTCCACCCGGCGATTTTGGGCGCGACCCCGGGCGGAGAGGTTGGGCGCGATGGGCTTGTCAGCACCGAAGCCCTGGACGGTGACCCGATCGGCCGCCACCCCGCGCGCGACGAGATAGGACTTTACGGCTTGGGCGCGCTGAGTGGTAAGTGTGCGCAATGCCTGGGGATCTCCGGCGTTGTCCGTGTGGACACCCACCTGGACCCGCTTGAGCTTGCCGTCGCGCTTGAGCAGCGCGGCCACGCTGTTGAGGGCCTTGCGACCCCCCGCAGACAGGCCCGCGGTGTCGCCCGTGAAGTCCACCTTGCCCACCGGCTGGATGCGGCGGCCCTTGAGCGTGGCCACCGGCCCGGTGTCGGCGGGCACATCGGGGGTGAGGCTACCCCGGCGCGCTGGCGGCTCGGCCACGGGCGTCAACCCGGCTGGCCGGGCGCCCTCGGCCCCCACCGCCACCACGCCGCTGCCCTTCTGCATCGTCAGGCGCACCGGCGTGGCCTCCCCGCCCTTGATCTCCACCGACTGGCGCAGCGTCTTGTGGCCCTTGGCCGAGGCTTCGAGCGTATAGGTGCCCGTTTTTGCTTCCAAAACCAGCGGGGCGTCGCCCTTCACCTCGCCCGCGGCGCGGTCGGGATCGTCGAGCACCACCTGGACCGTCATGGCCTTGCCCCGCCCATCAAAGGCGCGCACCTCAAGCCGGCCCTTCTGCAGAGCGGGGTCCTTCTTCAGCTTGATCTTGAGCTTCTTGTCCTTGGCCTCCAGTGTGGTGCGCACGGTCTTGGCGCCGTAGCCCTCGGCCTCCACCCGCACCTTCACCTGGCCCGCCGCGAAGCGGTAGCCATCAAACCGGCCTTCGCTGTCGGCCACCTGCGCCGAAACCTCAATGTTCTTGCCGCTATACGTGATGCGGGCATTGGCCACCGGCCGCCCATCGGCGTCCACCACCCGGCCGCCCAGGCCCACGGAGGTGTCCACCACCTCGGCCTTTTCGGGCGCCACTTCGCGCTCGATCACCTGCGGCTGCGGATCGAGGGTGTAGCTGAGCCCCAGCACCACCTCCCAGGGCGGCGTCGCGGGCACCCCGGTGAAAGGCTTGTCGCTCAACCCCAGGCGCAGCGCCGCATCCAGCGCCACCTCGGGCACCGGGAAGGCCCGCACACCGCCCGTGAAGCTGTGAGGCACCGAGGCGAAGTCGAAGCCCACGGCCCCACGTCCACGGCGCGAGACCTCCACCTGGAAGGGCGTTGCAATGTGGTACTCCACAAACGGCGCCACGTAGGGCGCCAGCGGCACCTCCAGGCCCAGGCCCACACTCAGGCGGTCGTAGCGCCAGGCCTGCAGCCCCCATTCCTGAATGAGATCGGGCTCTTGCGTCTGGTTGGCGTAGACGGCTTCGCCGTTCTCCACCGTGTAGCCCACGTCCAGCAGGATGCGCAGCGGCGCCTGCTCGGCCCGCTTGAGATCCAGCGTGAAGAGGCCGCGTGCCTCGTAGCCCACCCCGTCGAAGTTGGCGCCGGTGGTGCCCAGACCACCCAGCACGTGGACTTCGGCGCCCAAGGCCGCGCCCAGCGAGCGGGTGAAGAACCGGCCGATCTTGAAGCCCACGTCCACGTCGCCCTGGGTCTGGATGAGCCGAGGGCGGCCGTCGGGGTTGTCGCTGCTGGTGTTCTTCACCAGCATGAACGTCTCGAGGAAGTCGAGGGGGCTGAAGGCGAGACCAAACGCGGTGCCCGTGAACGACGTGTCGCCGCCGCCCTTGATGGGCCACTCGGAGGCCGTGAAGGTGCGCAGGGCCAGCTTGAGGCGCAACGTGCCGGCGGGCCCGGTGTCGGCCGACCAGACGCGATCGAGGCCGATGGGCCCATCGCTGGCCGCCGCCCTCAGCTCCGGCCCGGGGCGCGCATCGCCCACGGCCTTCTCGCTCAAGACCTTCTTCGCAGCGGGGCCCTTCTTGTCGTCGGCGGCACCAGCGGGGGGCGGCGCGTCGGCTGGCGGCGCCTCGGCCTCATCACCCTCCGCGGACGCGGCCTTCTCCTTGGGCACCTTGGGCTCCGGCTCGTCGGGCGTATCGCCCTCATCGCCCTCCGGATCGGCCGCCGCCGCCGGTTCAGCGTCCGCCCGGGCCCTTCGCGATCGCCGCGGTGGGGCCCCCTCCGTCGGCTCTGCGGGTGCGGCCTCCGGTGCCGGCTCATCACCCACATCCCCATCCTCATCCCCGCCTGGCTGGGCGAACACGAGGGCCGGCAACTGCAAGAGGGCGAAAGCAAAGGAGAAGATCGAGAAGCGGCGCATGCGTCTTCCTGGCGTCGTCCGGGCGGAGCACTGTAACAGTCCCCGGGCCCTGCTGGCGAAATTCACCACGCAGGCCGCCAGTACGGACGGCCGAACCGCCAGTGCAGAGGAACCATGAGCGATCCCCCTCCCCCTCCCCCACCCGGCCGCGCCGCCCGCATCGGGTTGTGGGCCGGCCCGGCGCTGGCGCTCTTGATCTGGGCCCTCCCCACCGGAGAGCTCACCCCCGCCGCGTTGCGGCTGGCAGCCATCACGGTCTGGGTGGCCGTCTGGTGGATGACCGAGGCCGTGCCGCTGGCCGTCGCCTCCCTCCTGCCGCTCGTCCTGCTGCCCCTGGCCGGCATTCGATCGGCTGAGCAAACCGCCGTCGGCTACGGCAGCGATCTCATCTGGTTGTTTTTTGGGGGATTTCAGTTCGCCTTCGCGCTGGAGCGCTGGGGCCTGCACCGCCGCATGGCCGCCTTCATCGTGCGCCGCGTGGGCACCCGGCCCGATCGGCTCGTGCTGGGCTTCATTCTGGCCGCCGGCCTGCTGTCCATGTGGCTCATGAACACCTCGGTGACGCTCATGCTGTTGCCCGTGACCGTGGCCGTGTCCCACGCGCTGGAGGGCGAGACGCCGGGACCCATCAGCGCCGCCCTGCTGCTCGGCATGGGCTATGCCGCCAGCCTCGGGGGCATCGGCACCTACCTGGGCACCGCCCCCAACCTCGTGTTTGCCAACATGGCGCGCACGTTCGGCGCCGAGGTGAGCCTGAGCGACTGGATGCTGGTGTGCGCCCCGCTGGCCCTGGTGTTGATGGGGGTGCTCTGGCTCTACCTCACGCGCGTCGCCTTCAAGGTGCCGCGGGTGGCCATGTCCGTCGAGGCGCCCGCCCTGGCCGCTCTGCTGGCCCCCGCCGCACCCTGGACACGCGCCCAGCGCCGCACGGCGGTCATCTTCCTGCTCACGATTGCGGCCTGGATCTTCGGGCGCAAACTCCTGATTCTGCTGGGATTTCCCCCGAAGTACGTCACCGACGCCACCATCGCCATGGCCGGTGCCACCGCCCTGTGGTTGGTGCCCGCGGGGCGTGGCGAAGGCGCCCTGCTGCGGTGGACCGACTCGGTCAACACCCCCTGGCCCATCCTGCTCCTCTTCGGCGGCGGGCTGGCCATTGCCGACGGCTTTGCGTCCACCGGGCTGTCGGCCTGGCTGGGTCAATCGCTGGCCGCCCTGACCGCCGGCCTGCCCTTTCCGGTGGTCATGCTCATCGTCATCCTGGTCGTCACCGCCGTCAGCGAGGTCACCTCCAACACGGCCACCGCCACCCTGATGCTGCCGGTGGTGGGGGCCCTCGCCCAGGCCATGCACCTGCCCGCCGTCGCGCTCATGATGCCCGCCACCGTGGCCGCCTCGTGCTGCTTCGTCATGCCCGTCGCCACCCCACCCAACGCCATCGTCTACGCCTCCGGCCGCTTCCGCATCGGCCAAATGACCCGGGCCGGGCTCGGCCTCGACCTCATCTGCGCGGCGGTTGTGACCGGGTGGATGCTGTTGTGGGGCGGCCGCGTCTTGGGATTCTAGAACCACGCACCACCCAACCCTCTGTTTTTGCTCCAGTTTTCTGAGTCGTCTCCCCTCATCTTCCCGGCATCGCCCGAGCGGGGCACTCTCAGTGTGCCCTGCGACCGACGTTCACCCGCCCGCGCCGAGGAACCATGAGCGAACCGCGCCTCCCAGAACTGCCGACCCGCGCCGCGCGCATTGGGCTGTGGGCGGGACCCGCCCTGGCGCTGCTGATCTGGGCGCTGCCCTTCGACCAACTCACCCCCGCGGCACACCGGCTGGCGGCTGTCACCGTCTGGGTGGCCGCCTGGTGGATGACCGAGGCGGTGCCCTTGGCCATCGCGTCGCTCCTGCCGCTGGTCCTGCTCCCGCTGGGTGGCATCCGGTCCGCCGAGCAGACCGCCGTGGGCTATGGCAGCGACCTCATCTGGTTGTTTTTTGGGGGTTTTCAGCTCGCCTTCGCCTTGGAGCGCTGGGGCCTGCACCGCCGAATGGCCGCCTTCATCGTGCGCCGCGTGGGGGCCCGGCCCGACCGCCTGGTGCTGGGCTTCATTCTGGCCGCCGGCCTGCTGTCCATGTGGCTGATGAACACCTCGGTGACCCTCATGTTGCTGCCCGTGACGGTGGCGGTGGCCCATGCGCTCGAGGGCGAGAAGCCGGGGCCCATCAGCGCCGCGCTGCTGCTTGGCATGGGTTATGCGGCGAGCCTCGGGGGCATGGGCACCTACCTGGGCACCGCGCCCAACCTCGTGTTTGCCAACATGGCCCGCAAGTTCGGCGCCGAGGTGAGCTTCAGCGATTGGATGCTGGTGTGCGCCCCGCTGGCCCTCATCCTGCTGGTGCTGCTCTGGCTCTTCCTGACCCGCTTTGCCTTCAAGGTGCCCCGGGAGGCGATGTCCACCGAAGCCCCGGCGCTGGCCGCCCTCCTGGCCCCCGCCGCCCCCTGGACACGGGCCGAGCGCCGCACGGCGGTCATCTTCCTGCTCACGGTCGTGGCCTGGATCTTCGGTCGTAAGCTCCTGAGTGTATTGGACTTTCCGCCCAAGTACGTCACCGACGCCACCATCGCCATGGCCGGCGCCGCCGCCCTCTGGCTGGTGCCTGCGGGGCGCGGCGAGGGCCCCCTACTGCGCTGGACCGACTCCGCCCACACCCCCTGGCCCATCCTGTTTCTGTTCGGCGGCGGGCTGGCCATCGCCGACGGCTTCGAGTCCACCGGGCTGTCGGCCTGGATGGGCCAGTCGCTGGCCTCGATGACCGCCGGCCTGCCGTTTCCGGTGGTCATGCTCATCGTCATCTTGCTCATCACCGCGCTGAGTGAGATCGCCTCCAACGTGGCCACCGCCACCTTGATGCTGCCCGTGGTGGGCGCCCTTGCGCAGGCCATGCACCTGCCCGCCGTGGCCCTCATGCTGCCTGCCACGCTGGCCGCCTCCTGCGGCTTCATGCTGCCCGTCGCCACCCCACCCAACGCCATCGTCTACGCGTCCGGCCGCTTCCGCATCGCCGACATGACCCGCGCCGGGTTGGGCCTCGACCTCATCTGCGCCGTGGTGATTACGGCGTGGATGCTGCTCTGGGGCGGGCGCGTGCTGGGCTTCTAGAACCCCCAACCCTGCGTTTCTCCTGGCTTTCCTGCTCATTGGTTTGGCCCCAACGGCCCGATCATTGCCCCGCGGCGGCGTCCCGCCGACACTACGCGCCATGTTGCTCCCGCTGCTGCTCGCTTTGCCGCTCACCACCCGCCCCATCGCCCCCCTCGACGACGTGGTGGCCTGCGTGCGCGTGGGCGACGCGGCGGGCGCCCTCGAACGGCTCAGCCACCTGCACCCGGAGGGCGACGACCAGCCCGTGGCCACGCTGTTGCGCGCCCAGGCCCTCACCCAACTGGAGCGCCGCCGCGAGGCGCTGGAGGCCCTCGACGCCTATCGGATCAACGCCCGCGCGGTGCTGGATCCAGTGGCGGCCGAGGTCGCGCTGGACCTCGCGTGGGCCCGCCCCGTGTGGGATCCCGCACGCTTTGGGCTGGTGGTGCAGGCCGCCGAGGCGGTGCTCGCCTACAAGGAGCTGCCCGAGGCCAGCCGCTGGGAAGCGCGCCTGCGCCATGCCGCCATGTTGCGGGTGCTGCCCGCGCGCCTGGGTGAAGCCGAGGCCGAGCTGCGCGCCATCGCCACCCAGACCGAGGTGCAGAGCCTCAAGGCCCCGGCCCTGGAGTTGTTGGCCGAAGGCGGCAGCAAGAGCGCGGACGAGCGCCTGCTCATCGACTTTGGGGCCACCGCCGAGGGCCACCGCGCCCTCAAGCGCCTCGCCCCCGCCACCCTCTCCTCGGCCGCCCGCCTCAGCCGCGCCCGCCACTTGTTTGCCGATCGCGACTACGTGCTGGCGGAGGCCGACTACATCGCCGCCGTGGCCGACGGGCGCCTCAGCGGCGAGCAGCACCAGGAAGCTGAGCTGACGCTGGCCATCATCGCCCTGCGCCTGCACGAGCGGACCGACGACGCCATCGCCGGCCTGGATCGCGCCGCCCGCGGGCCCGATCGCGCCAAAACCGCCGAGGCCGTCTATCGCAAGGGCATCGCCCTGGGTCGCCTGGAGCGCTGGGAACCCGCCCGCGCCGCCATGCGCCGCTACCTCAAGCTCGAGCCCAAGGGTCCTTTTGCCCTCAACGCCGGCTACCAGGTGGGCCGCCTCGCCCACCAGGCCGGGCGCTATGTGGAGGCCGCCCGGGACCACGAGCAGTTCCTCAAAAAGAAGAAGCCCGATCACGCAAAATGGCTGTGGTTTGAAGGCTTTGCGTGGTTTCGGGCCAACAAGCAGGCCGCCGCCCGCAAGGTCTTCGACCAGCTCGCCCCCGATACCAACCTGCTGGTGGGCGCCAAGGCGCTGTACTGGATTGCGCGCAGCTTCCAGGCCGAGGGCAAGAAGGCCGATGCCCGCAAGACGCTGGAGCGCCTGCTGGCGCGCGCGCCCTACAGCTATTACGGCCTGCTGGGCGACGTGCTGCTGCACACCCTCGACCCCAAGCACCCGCTGGGGCCCACCCGCCCCGCCGACCTGCCGCTGCCCGTCGTGCTGCCCGACCTCGATCCCTGGATCAAGCGCCTCGAAGACCTGCCGGCGGGCGGCCGCTTGAAGGCGGCGAAGCTCCTGCTCGCGGTGGGGCGCCCCGACTACGCCCGCATCCATCTCTCTGGAATCACTGAGGATTCATCCATCAAAGGCCGCCTCGGCCCCGCCCACGACGCCTTCGCCCGCACCGTGGATCACGCCCGCGAGCGCGTCGGCGCCCGCTGGCGGCAAGAGGCGCGGCGGCGCTTGCCCTGGGACGAGGGGCTCTTCAAAGCCGACCGCGACCTGCTGCGCGCCACCTATCCTCTGGCCTGGGTCACCCTCGCCGAGGCCGCCGGCCGCCTCCACGGCGTCTCGCGCTGGTGGCTGCTCGCCCACATGCTCCAGGAGAGCCGCTTCAAGGCCGAGGCCATCAGCGGCGCGGGCGCCCTGGGCGCCATGCAGGTCCTACCCCGCACCGGCCGCCGCATCGCCGCCCGCACGGGCTTCCCGCCCGGGGACTTCTTCGCCGAGCGCCTGTTTGAGCCCGGCGTCGCCCTGCGCCACGCCGCCTGGTACCTCGGCGCCCTGCGGGTGGACTTCGGCGGCAACCTGCTGCTGGCCATCGCCGCCTACAACGGCGGCCCGCTGCGGTTTGCCGAGCACCTGCGCGCCCACAAGGACCTGCCCTTCGACCTGCTCATCGAAGAGATCGGTGCCCACGAGTCGCGCAACTACGTGCGCAAGGTCACCGACCACCTCGTGCGCTTCTCCACGCTCTACGCCACCGACGCCGAGCGCGCCGAGCTGCTGGAGGCCATGCGCCCCCCCGAGCACCTGCCCCAGGCCCGCGGCGAGGTGCGCTTTTGAGTCGGTTCTTGCGCAGCCGGCTGCTTTGGCTGGCGGTGGGCAGCCTGGCCAGCCTCGTCATCGGGGCGGTGCTGGGCTTCTGGTTCATGGCGCCCGACTACGTGGCCCGCAAGGTGGAGCAGCGCCTCACCGCCTCCCTGGCGCGCCGGGGCCTCACGCTGGTGCACCATCGCATCGAGTGGAACCACTGGACGCACCTGCGGGTGGCCGATCTGGAGGTGGAGGGCGGCCCCGGCCTGCGCCTGCGCCTCGACCACGTGGATCTGCTGCTCTCCGGCCACGCCCTGCTGCGCGGCGACGCCCGCCTCGTCTCCGCCCACGCCGGCACGCTGGAGGCCGAGCTGGATCTGGCCTACCCGTTGCCCACCGCCCCCGCCGACGCCGCTTCCGAAGACGGCGAGCACAGCACGGCCACCGCCGATCTCGCCCTCGCCCACCTCAAAGCCCACGTGCGCCGCGGCGGCGCGCCGGTGGCCGCCTTCGACGGCGAGGTGGTGGCCCTGGAGCGCGGTGCGGGCGCCGTCACCGTCCGCCTCAAGGGCGACGCCGACTACAACGGCCGCCAGGTGGCCGTGGAGGTGGACGCCGAGGCCGAAGCCGGCCACCAGACCGTGCGCGTCCGCCCCGCCGACGCCAGCCCGGTCTTTCGCCACGAGGCCCAGGGCGCGGGCTGGCTGGAAGCCCGTGAGGCCGTCATCCAGCGCGATGCCGGCGGCGTGCGCGCGGGCGTCGGCGCCGTCCGGGTGCAGCTGGAGGGCCCCGACGGCCCGGTGCTCACCCTCGACGCCGACCAGGCGCGCGCCCACCGCGGCCCCACGGGCTGGGTGCTGGGGGCCGAAGGGGGCACACTCAGCCTCGATCCCCATGATCACAAAGCGATTTTGGCCGCCGCCCGCGCCCTGGCCGAGTCGTTGCGCGCCTCGCTGCCCCACGCCCCCCCACCCGGCGCCGACGGACCCGGCGCCCCCACCGTGGCGCTGCCCACCGCCGATGCCCTCCTCGGCGCGCGCCTGGAGCTCCGGGACCTCACCCTCACCACCGGCGCAACCCCGGTGGCCGCGGGGGTGGCGGTGGAAGCCGCCCTGGGCCACATCCACGCCCACGGCGAAGTGGCCGGCGGCACCCTCGACGCCGAGATCGATCTGACCGCGAACTACCCCACCCGCGTGCGCCTCGACTTCGCCGGCATCGACCTGCAGCGCCTGCCCCCACCCCTGCCCACCCCACCCGTGGGTGGCCGGCTCTCGGGCGCTCTCGACTTCACCGGCATCCCCGCCCTGGCCGTGCTCAAGGGCGAGGCCCCGGCCAAGAACCCCTTGATTCTCAAGGGCAATGTCCGCATCCAGGGCGGCCGCTTCACCCACCTGGCCCTGGCCCCCACCCCCATCGAGGGCCTGGACCTGGAGGCCGCCGGCACCCTCGAGCTCGACCCCGCGGGCGAAATCCGCATCCCCGAGGGTCACCTCAAGAGCGGCCCGGTGGTGGCCCAGGTCAAAGCGCGGATCGCGGGCTGGCCCAACGATCCGGTCATCGACCTCGACGTCCGCGGCACCCCCACCCCGTGCAGCGGGGCGGTCCGGCAGATCCCGGTGGCGATGCTCGGCCCCTACCAGGATGTGGAGCTCTCGGGCACCTTCGCCCCCACCCTCAAGCTGCACCTCGCCTGGAAAAACCCCTACAGCCTCAAGCTCGAGACCACCGGCATCGCCGACGAAACCGCCTGCGAAGTGGTGGCGCTGCACACCCGCCCCGAGGGCTGGCCGCCCGTCACCGTCAAGGGCCCCCGCGACGAAGTGGAGTGGTTGCTCAAGCCCTTTGTGCTGACCGTGCACGAGGGCGTCACCCCGGGCACCGTGGTGGAGGTCGGCCCCGGCACCGAAGGCTACGTGCCGCTGCACGACATGCCCGCCTGGGTGGGTGGCGCGGCCTATCTATCCGAAGAGATGGGCTTTTATGTGGGCGGCGGCATCAGCCTCCCGCTCATCACCAAAGCCATCATCACCAACCTGGACAAGAAGCGCTTCGCCTACGGCGGCTCCACCGTCACCCAGCAGCTGGTCAAAAACCTCTTCCTCACCCGCGACAAGACCCTCGCCCGCAAGCTCCAGGAAGCCCTCGTCGCCTCCCGCATCGCCGCCGTCATCCCCAAGGATCGCACCCTCGAGCTCTACCTCAACTGCATCGAGTTCGGGCAGAACCTCTACGGCATCGGCCGCGCCGCCCACCTGTATTTCCAGAAGGAAGCCAGCGAGCTCACCCCGCTGGAGTCGGTCTTCCTCGCCAACATCAAGCCCGCGCCCCGCAACGCCCCCTGGTACATCAAGAAAGGCCGCAGCCCCGACTTCCCCTGGTGGACCGACCGCACCCGCGAAATCCTCGTCCGCCTCGCCGACCGCGGCCTGATCCCCTACGAAGAAGTGGAGCGCGCCGCCCCCTACGTGATCACCTGGTCGGGCGGCCGCTACGTCCCCCACCAGCCGCCCGCCGACGCCCCCGAAGCGCCTGCCCCCGACGCCCCCGCCCCCGACGCCCCGCCCACCGACGAAGACGCCCCCGACGGCGTGTGGCAGTGACCCGGCTCTTCGTCTACGGCACCCTGCGCCGCGGCGAGCGCAACCACCCCCTGCTGGGCACCTCCCCGCTGCTCGCCCGCACCCAAACCCACCCCCACTTCACCCTCTGCCACCTCGGCGCCTACCCCGCCCTCCTCACCGGCGGCCACACCGCCGTCCTCGGCGAAGTCTACGCCGTCGACCCCCCCACCCTCCTCGCCCTCGACGCCCTGGAAGAACACCCCGACTACTACCAGCGCACCCCCATCCCCCTCGCCGACGGCACCACCGCCGAGACCTACCTCCTCCCCGCCCGCTTCGCCCAAAGCGCCCCGCCCATCCCCAGCGGCGACTGGTGCCCACCCTGAGCACCCTCCAGACCGACCCACTTGTGAGCGCCCCACGCCGCCCCTAACATCAGCCTCTGCGTCGAAACCATGACCGCGCGAGCCACCATGAATCACCGAAAAAGCCCAATGAATTCAGCCCTCACCCGCCTCGCCGCCCTCATCGCCGGCACCCTCATGATCACCGCCGGCGCCGCCCGTGCCGACGACCCCGAAGCCAGCGGCATCGGCCCCCGCGGCCGCCTCCCGCCGGAAGTCATCCGGCGCGTCATGCGCACCGCCACCCCCGCTACCCGCGCCTGCTACGAAGCCGCCTTGAGCAAAAACCCCAAGCTCGCCGGCAAAGTGACCGTGGACTTCACCATTGAGACCACGGGCGAGGTCGACAGCGCCCACCCGAACGAAGCCCAGACCACCCTCCCCGACCCCCAGGTGGTCACCTGCATCGTGCGCGTCATCAAAGGCCTGAAGTTCCCCGAACCCGAAGGCGGCCCGGTGGATGTGAAGTACCCCTACGTCTTCGAAGCCGTCGAAGACGCCATCCCCAAAGCGCAAGACACCCCCCAGGTGGTCGAGCAAGCCCCCCCGCCCGAGCTCGAACCCCCAGCAAAGGCCCCGGTCGAAGCCCCCGAGCCGGCCCCCGAGCCGGTCGAAGCCCCGCCCCCGGCGGAAGCCCCGGCCCCGGCGGAAGCCCCAGCCGAAGAGCCCGGCGAGTAGCCCAGCCGCTCAGTCGGCCTCGCCCTCACCCGGAAAATACTCATCTCGCAGCACCTCGACGAACCGCGCGACGGCGAAGGGCGGGTCCTCCCCACTCACCTCGATGTCCTGATGGACCGGGTTGTAGCTCATCGGCCGGAGCACAAAGCGCCCATCCTCCCGCCGCCGGTAGCTCTTGAAGGTGTACTCGCCCAGGTCGGGGTCGTGGTGGCCCGTTCGACCGAAAACGAAGTGCAGGCCCGTCGCGAGCTGGCCCACGCCGGCCACGCCGAGGTGCTCCCACAAACACCACCGCCCATCGGCGGCCACGCGCTCCATCGAGTCGCCCACCACCTGCGCGATGAACAGTCCCGGTCGGAAGGCCATGCTCTCCGGCAGCAGCGCCTGTTGGATGACCTCAGGCGCCTGCCCCGCCGAGAAGCGGCCCGCAGCGATCTTCAGGTCGTACACCGGCACCGGTCGATAGCCCGCTGGCGTCAGCGAACGGGGCGCAAGTCGGAGCTGCACGGGCTTGCGCCTGACGCGCTCGCGATCCGACTCCAGCGGTGCCTCGGTCTCGGGTGAAACCGCCCGATAGTCGATGCCGAGCTGCTCGAAGTAGCGCTGGGCCAGGCGGATCTTGCGGACTTCATTGGGAAATCGCAGCTT